>Ga0207667_10010809_pt1 | contig 10644 bp, 8 predicted proteins | sample KBSCornC52_FD_184301 | JGI IMG/M metagenome (GOLD analysis project Ga0207667, IMG submission 184301) | Corn rhizosphere microbial communities from Kellogg Biological Station, Michigan, USA - KBS Corn C5-2 (SPAdes) (version 2) | ecosystem: Host-associated > Plants > Roots > Rhizosphere > Soil ...
TCACGGTCACCATCGTGCCCGCGCTGCACGGTCCGCCCGGCTCGCTGTGGTTCGCAGGACCGGTGGTCGGCTTCGTGCTCGAGAAGCAGGGCGAGCCGACCGTCTACGTGAGCGGCGACAACGCCTCGCTGCCCCTGGTCGAGCAGATCGCCGGGCGCTTCCGGTCGATCGACATCGCGTTGCTCTTCGCCGGGGCCGCACGCGTGCCCGGCCTCGATGCCGCCCTGACCCTGACCTCGCAGGATGCGGCGACCGCCGCCCAGCTGCTGGGCAGCCCGCGCGTGGTCGCTCTGCATGTCGAGGACTGGGAGCACTTCAGCGAGAACCGCTCCGAGCTGGATGCCGCATTCGCCCAGGCCGGGCTGTCCGACCTGCTGGTCTCGACGCCGCGCGGCGAGCGCGTCGAGCTGTAGGCGGCTTCCGGCGGGAGGAGGCGCGGGGCTCTAGGCCGCGCCGACCTGCTCCGGATGCCCGCCCGAGCGGTGGTCGCGGTTCAGCGCGCTGATCGCGGCGACCTCGTCGGCGGTCAACTCGAAGCCGAACAGGTCGAAGTTCTGCGCCATCCGTTCGCGCGAGTTCGACTTGGGGATCACCACCAGCCCGTTCTGCAGGTGCCAGCGCAGGATCACCTGGGCCGACGAGACGCCGTGTGCGGCCGCTGCCGCGGCGATCGGTCCCTCGTCGAACAGATTGACCTGCGCGTGCCCGAGCGGCCCCCACGACTCGGTCAGGATGCCGTGGGCGTCGCCGTACTCGCGCAGCGGCAGCTGCGTGAACAGCGGGTGCAGCTCGATCTGGTTGAGCACGGGCACGGTATCGGTCTCGGCGGCCAGGCGCTCGAGATCGGGGATGCGGAAGTTCGACACCCCGATCGAGGTCGCCTTGCCGTCGGCGTGGATCTGCTCGAAGGCCTTCCAGGTCTCGACGAACAAGTTGCGCGACGGGACCGGCCAGTGGATCAGGTAGAGGTCCACGCTGTCGAGCCCCAGCTTCTCGAGGCTGAGGTCGATGGCATCCATGGCCTGCTGCGTGCCCTGGTCGGAGTTCCACAGCTTGGTGGTGATGAACAGCTCGTCGCGCGGGATGCCCGACTTCGCGATGGCGCGGCCCACCCCGCCCTCGTTGCCGTAGAACGACGCCGTGTCGATGTGCCGGTAGCCGACCTCGAGCGCATCGGTCACGATGCGCTCGGTCTCGTCCGGGTCGACGCGGAACACCCCGAATCCGAGCTGCGGGATGGTGTGGCCGTCATTGAAGGTGAGGGAGGGAACGGACGTCATCCCCCTACTGTGACACGTTTGACAGGTTGGCGTCCGGGATGTAACGTACAACCAAATGGTTGTAGATACAGACATCGACGACGCGGAGGTGGACCGCATCTTCCACGCGCTCGCGGACGCGACGCGGCGGGACATCCTGCGGCGCACCCTGATCGGAGACACCTCGGTCAGCGGTCTCGCCGCCGCCTACGCGATGTCGTTCGCCGCCGTGCAGAAGCACGTCGCGGTATTGGAAGGAGCGGGACTGGTGACCAAGCAGAACCGCGGCCGGGAGCGGCTCGTCCGGGCCGACCCCGAGACCATCGCCCGAGCGCAGCAGCAGCTCGACGCCTACGCCGCCCTCTGGCGCGGTCGCGTCGATCGGCTGGATGCGCTGCTCGCCGAACCGGAATAGAAAGAGGAGAACGCCCCATGCCCGTGACATCCGTCACCACCGACCCCGAAGCCCTCACGATGACCCTGATCGGGGACTTCCCGGTCCCCGTCGAACGACTCTGGTCGGCCTTCGCCGACCCTCGGCAGCTGGAGCGCTTCTGGGGCCCGCCCGGATACCCGGCGACCTTCGCCGCCTTCGACCTGCGACCGGGCGGCATGGCCCACTACTGGATGACGAGTCCTGACGGCGCCCGCTTCTACGGCCGGTGGGACTTCGACGCGGTCGAGAAACCGGACCGGATCGTCGTGCGAGACTCCTTCGCCGACGCCGAGGGCAACATCGACGCCTCCATCCCGACCGGGCACATGGAGCTGATCTTCGAGAGCACGGCATCCGGATCACGCTTCACCGCGCTGTCGATCTTCGAGTCGACCGATGCGCTCGAGCAGGTGCTCGCCATGGGCCAGGTCGAGGGGATGCGGCAGTCGATCGGTCAGCTGGACACGGTGCTCGCCGACCTGCGCGAGTACGCGCTCGGCAAAGGGACGAACACCGAGGTGGTCGACGACACGCACGTGCGCATCACCCGCGCCTTCGAGGCACCGCGCCACCTGCTCTGGCGGGCGCACACCGAACCCGAGCTCATGAAGCGCTGGCTGCTCGGGCCGGACGGCTGGGAGCTCTCGGTCTGCGAGAACGACTTCGTCGTCGGCGGCGCGTACCGCAACGCCTGGACCCCGGTCGGCGGCACCCCCGGCGAACCGTTCGGCTTCGAGGGCGAGAACCTCGTGATCGATCCCGAACGCCGGATCGTGACGACGGAGCGGATGACCGGCGCGCCGTTCCCCCCGAATACCAACGACCTGACCTTCGACGAGGTCGACGGGATCACCCTGATGACCCTGCTCATCAGCTATCCGGACCTGGCGCAGCGCGACATGATCCTCGCGACCGGGATGACCGAGGGAATGGAGGCGAGCTACCGCCGCCTCGAACGGGAGCTGCTCGGCGTGAGCTGACCCGGCCCCGATCTCGAGGCGGCCTGCGACCTGCTCGATCACCTCATATCCTGAAGGGCTGATGTCAGAAGCCCTCCCGTTCACGATCTCCTACCCGCCCGAGCTGCCGGTCAGCGCGGCGCGGGAGGAGCTGGCGCGCGCCATCGCCGATCACCAGGTCGTGATCGTGGCCGGCGCGACCGGGTCGGGCAAGACCACGCAGCTGCCCAAGATCTGCCTCGAACTCGGGCGGGAGCGGATCGGCCACACCCAGCCGCGCCGGATCGCCGCGCGCAGCATCGCCGAACGGATCTCGGAGGAGCTCGGCACCGAGCTCGGCACGGTCGTCGGCTACCAGGTCCGCTTCGACGACCGGTCGACGCGTGAGACCCGGGTCAAGCTGATGACCGACGGCGTGCTGCTGGCCGAACTGAACCGCGATCGCGAGCTGCGCCGCTACGACACGATCATCCTCGACGAGGCGCACGAGCGCAGCCTCACCATCGACTTCCTGCTCGGCTACCTCAAACAGCTGCTCCCCCGCCGGCCCGACCTCAAGCTGATCGTCACCAGCGCGACCATCGACCCGGAGAGCTTCGCGCGGCATTTCGCGACTGTGCCCGCTCAGGGTGGCGCCAGCGATCCGGCCCCGATCGTCGAGGTGAGCGGCCGCACCTACCCGGTCGAGATCCGCTACCGCCCGCTGGTGGCCGAGTCGGCATTCGACAGCGACGACCCGGACGACGTGCCCAGCGACGACCGGGACTACCTGGACGGGATCGTCGACGCCCTCGACGAGCTCGGCCGCGAGGCGCCCGGCGACGTGCTGGTGTTTCTCAGTGGCGAGAACGAGATCCGGGATGCCGAGGACGCCATCCGCGGCCGCTTCGGCCCGCAGACCGGCACCGAGGTGCTCCCGCTCTACGGGCGGCTGAGCTCGGCCGATCAACACCGCGTTTTCGAGACCGCGCGGGCGCCTGGCATCCGGCGCCGCGTCGTTCTGGCGACCAACGTCGCCGAGACCTCGCTGACCGTGCCGGGCATCAAGTACGTGATCGACGCGGGCACGGCCCGCATCTCGCGGTACAGCGCGCGCGCCAAGGTGCAGCGCCTGCCGATCGAAGCGATCAGCCAGGCCAGCGCCAACCAGCGCTCCGGGCGGGCAGGCCGCACCAGCGACGGGATCGCGATCCGGCTCTACTCCGAGGAGGACTTCGACAAGAGGCCGGCCTTCACCGATCCCGAGATCCTGCGGACCAACCTCGCGGCGGTCATCCTGCAGATGATCTCGATCGGACTGGGCGATATCGCGGCGTTCCCGTTCCTGCAGCCGCCGGACTCGCGCGGCATCCAGGACGGCATGGACCTGCTGCGGGAATTGGGCGCCGTGAGGTCGTCGAGTAGCGCGAAGCGCGTATCGAGACGCGACGGGGATCTCGATACGCCGACTCCGTCGGCTACTCGATCAGCTCAATTCGAGATCACCCAAGTCGGCCGCGATCTCGCGGCCCTCCCGCTGGATCCGCGGTTCGGCCGCATGCTGGTCGAGGCCAAACGGCACGGCGTGGTGCGCGAGGTAGCCGCGATCGTCGCGGGACTCAGCATCCAGGATGTGCGCGAACGCCCGCTCGAGAAGCGCGCCCAGGCCGATCAACTGCACGCCCGGTTCGCCGACCCGACCAGCGACTTCCTCGGGCTGCTGAAGCTCTGGAACCACCTCGAGGAGCAGCAGAAGGCGCTGTCGAGCAGCGCGTTCCGGCGGCTGTGCAGGAGCGAGTTCCTGAACTACCTGCGGATCCGCGAGTGGCAGGACTTGTATCGGCAACTCGTCAGAGCGGGCAGCAGCCTAGGGATCAAGGCGGGCGAGGCGAAGGTCGATCCCGACGGCATCCACAAGTCACTGCTGGCCGGGCTGCTCTCACGGATCGGCCTTCGCGATGAGCGCGTCACGAAGACCAACCCGAAGGAGACGAAGCGCTCAGACGGCCGCGAGCCGAAGGGCCGCGAATACCTGGGCGCGCGCAACCAACGGTTCGCGATCTTCCCCGGCTCGTCACTGGCCCGCAAGGGTGCACCCGCCGTCATGGCCGCCGAGCTGGTGGAGACCAGTCGACTGTTCGCGCGCACGGTCGCGGCCATCGATCCGGTCTGGGCCGAGCCGCTCGCCGGCGAGCTGGTGAAGCGCAGCTTCGGCGAGCCGCGCTGGGAGAAGCGGCAGGGATCCGCGATCGCCGACGAGAGGGTCACGCTCTACGGCGTGCCGATCGTGCCCAAGCGGCGCATCCAACTGGCGCGGATCGACGCCCCGCAGGCGCGCGAGCTGTTCATCCGGCACGCGCTGGTCGACGGCGAGTGGCCGTACTCCATCCAGCGGAACGGGCTGTTCGACTTCGTGCGCGCGAACCAGGCCCTCCGCGACGAGCTGGCCGAGGTGGAGGAGCGGACGCGGCGCCGCGACATCCTGATCGATGACGAGGCCGTCGTGGAGTTCTACGACCGCAGAGTGCCCGCCGACGTGACCGATGTGCGCCGCTTCGAGGCCTGGTGGAAGAAGGCCCGCGTCGAGGCGCCGGAACTGCTCACCATGACCCGCTCCGAGCTGCTCGGCCCGGACGACGACGAGCCCGAGAGCGCTCTCGATGCCGACGCGTTCCCGAGTGAGTGGCTGCAGAACGGCCAGCGGATGCCGCTGCGCTACCGCTTCGAGCCGGGCGCGGACGACGACGGGGTCACCCTCGAGATTCCGCTCCCGCTGCTCGCGCGCATCGAGGACCGCGGCTTCGACTGGCTGGTCCCGGGTCTGCGCGAGGAGCTGGTGACGGCGCTGCTCAAGACGCTGCCCAAAGCCATTCGCCGCAACGTGGTTCCGGTCGCCGACTGGGCGCGGCGGCTGCTGGCCGAGCCGGACACCGCTCGAGATCTCACCGCCTTTCTGGCCGACCGCATCCGGGCGCTGACCCACACGGTGATCGCACCGACCGATTTCGACCCATCCCGCCTGCCTCCTCACCTGCAGCTCACCTTCACCGCGGTCGACGACCGCGGGCGCCGGATCGCGTCCTCGAAGAGCCTGGTCGCGCTGCAGCGGACGCTGGCCGAGCGGTCGCGCACGAGCGTCGCGAAGGTCACGGCCGGCGCAGCACCCACGAGCGATCTCGAGCGCTCCGGTCTGACCAGCTGGGACGTCGAGGCGCTCCCCCGCGAGCTCGAGACCACGATCGCCAGCGGGACCATCACCGGGTACCCGGCCCTGGTCGACGAGGGCGGCAGCGTCGCGATCCGGGTCTTCGGCACCGAGGCCGAGCAGCAGCGCGAGCACAGCCGCGGGGTGCGGCGCCTGATCGCGCTGACCGTGCCGAGCCCCCTTGGCTACGTGCAGGAGCATCTCACCGCGGCCGAAAAGCTGCAGCTGGCCGCCAGCTCCTACCGCTCGACGGCGGCTCTCTTCGACGACGCCCTGCTCGCCACGATCGACAGCCTGGTGGATGCCGCGGCAGCCCCCCACGAACCGTTCACCCGCGCCGCCTTCGACGCCTTGCGCGCCGAGGTGAACGCCGCACTCGTCGAGGGACTGTTCGCCACGGTCGCCCTGGCCGCCCGGGTGCTGGGTGCCGCGCGCGAGGCCGACCGCGCGATCTCCGACGCCGCGAGCCTGAGCCTGATGGCGCCGCTCGCGGACGCGCGGACGCAGCTCGACGCACTGGTGCATCCTGGCTTCCTCCGGATCACCGGGGTCACGCAGCTGCGTCGCGTGCCGGTCTATCTCGCCGGCATCGTGCACCGCGTGAGCAAGCTCACCGACAACCCCGGACGCGACCGTGTCTGGCTCACCGAGGTCGAGCAGGCGACGACGCTCTACCAGGAGGCGGGCGGCACGCTTCCGCTGACCGCGGCCACACCTCCCGTCCTGGTGGACGTCCGCTGGATGCTCGAGGAGCTGCGCCTCTCGCTCTTCGCCCAGCATCTCGGAACCGCGGGAACGGTCTCGCTGGCGCGCATTCGCAAGGCCGTGGCAGGTCACGATCCGACTGTCAGTCGCCCCAGTTAGGTAGACACATCTGTCTACCCGGGTGTAGACACCGGCATGGGGGCAGACGAAGAACGTCGGCACGGTCTCAGCACACCACCTCGGATGAGAGTGGTTCGTGATGACCTTCCCCCCTTCGGTACGACTCGCTGTCGCCGCGTCCGCGCTCACGATCGGGCTGGCGCTCGCCGCCTCGGGCCCCGCATTCGCCGCCACCACCATCGACGGCCCGGTCGGTCTCGGCACCGCCGCTCCCTTCGGGGTCCTGGGCGCGAGCGCCGTGACCAACACCGGCCCCAGCTCGATCTCCGCCGATCTCGGCGTCAGCCCCGGCACCTCGATCACCGGCTTCCCGCCCGGAACGATCGGCGGCGCGATCCAGCCCGATTCCGTCGCCGCTCAGGCACAGGCCGACGCCGCGACCGCCTACGACGTCGCGGCCGCGCTCTCGCCGACCAGCACCGGGCTCACCGACCTGGTCGGAATGAACCTGGCGCCCGGGGTCTACTCGGGGGGAGCTCTCACGCTCTCCGGAAGCCTGCAGCTGACCGGATCGTCGACCTCCGTCTGGGTCTTCCAGGCGGCGAGCTCGCTGATCACCTCCACCGGCAGCACCATCGTGCTGAGCGGCGGCGCGACGGCCTGCAACGTGTTCTGGAAGGTCGGTTCCTCGGCGACGCTGGGTACCGGGTCCACCCTGTACGGCACGGTCGTGGCGCTCGCCTCGATCTCGACCGGTTCGGCCACCACCGTCAACGGACGACTGCTCGCGCGCACCGGCGCGGTGACGCTCAACAACACGACGGTCAACACGCCGTTGGGCTGCGGGAGCGGCACGGTGACCGCCAGTCCGACGATCACGTCGGGTGCGCCGACAACCGTGCCGTTGGATGCGCCGTACTCCTTCACCCTGAAAGCGACGGGCAGCGGCGTCACCGGCTTCCAGGTGACGGCAGGCGGATTGCCCCCCGGCCTGACTCTGGATACCGCCACCGGGCTGATCTCGGGCACGGCCACGCAGGAGGGAGCCTTCGACGTGACCGTCACGGCGGATAACGGCATCGGGCCCGCCGCGTCGGCCGGCTATCGGATGCGGGTCGCGGCGGCCCTCGCAGCCACAGGAACCACCACCACGGCGGTCGCGCCTCTTGCGCTCGGGGCGGTGCTGCTCGGATCCGTCCTGGTGGCGTCACGCCTCCGCCGTGGATCGCCGCGTCACTAGACGGCGGCAGCGGGCGCCGGCGCGGGGGCGCCGACGCCGCTGAGGTCTGTCGTGGACTCGGCAGCGAGGGACCTTGTGCCCTGGTCGGTCGGGATGCTCGGGCTCAGGCTGGTTGTCGGCCCCTCTGGGCGATCCCGACAGGAAATGAGGAACACCATGCAGATCTCCGACAACGTCTTCGTCGTCACCGGCGGCGGCAACGGCATGGGCCGCGAAGTGGTGCTCGACCTCCTGAAGCGCGGAGCTCGGGTCGCGGCCGTCGACCTCGATCAAGCCAAGCTCGATGAGACGGCGAAGCTCGCCTCGGCGCCGGTCGGACGCCTGAGCCTGCACCGTGTCAACGTGGCAGACCGGAAGGCCGTGCTCGCGCTGCCCGACGCTGTGGTGGCTGCCCACGGTCGCGTGGATGGGCTGCTCAACGTGGCCGGCATCATCCAACCCTTCGTGAAGATCCAGGACCTCGACTTCGACGTCATGGAGCGGGTCATGAACGTGAACTTCTGGGGCGTGGCGAACATGACCAAGGCCTTCCTGCCGCTGCTGCTCGCGCGTCCTTCGGCCGGGGTGCTCAATGTGTCGAGCATGGGCGGGTTCCTGCCGGTTCCCGGCCAGGCGGTCTACGGAGCCAGCAAGGCAGCTGTGAAGCTCTTCACCGAGGCGCTGTTCGCCGAATTGCAGGGCACCGCGGTGGCGGTGACCGTGGTCTTCCCGGGTGGCGTCGCGACGAACATCACGCAGAACTCGGGCGTCGCGATGCCGGCGGCAGCGGAGGCGATGGCCGCCAAGGCCCCGAAGACGACGACCGTCGCCGAGGCCGGCCGCGAGATCATCGACGCCCTCGAGAAGGGAAGCTACCGGTTGCGCATCGGCGGCGACTCGCGCTTCATGGACCGCCTCTCGCGCCTGGCACCGCGCCGCGCCACCCTGCTGATCGCGAACCAGATGAAGGCGCTGTTGGCGGGCCCGGCCGCCGCCAAGTAGCCGGCCCGACCGCGCACCACCGGTACCACCCTGCCCCTCTGCAAAGGGTGAGCCGCGCCTCACCGTGAGGCGCAACTCACCGTCTCTTGAGGAGCCACCGTACCCAGACGTCGCTGACCGACCTCCGACCGGCCCAACTCAGTCGCCCAGGTATGACCACCAGTCGTCGGCTGCCGCACGTGGTTCGATCTCGGCCCGCGTCCGACCGCGCAAACCGCGACGCCCCGCGCGATGGAGCCGCGGCGGCGGCTCGGGCAGCATGACCTCATAGGGCCAGCCGATCCGGTTCTCCCAGATCGTCCAGAGCAGCTCGACCGCCGCGTCCAGGCGATCCATCGCGTCCCAAGCCAGTCGGTAGCGTCGTTGAACTCCCCACTCCCGCACCTCGACGAAATCGGCGTCCCTGAGTACGCGCAGTTGATGCGACACGGCCGAGCGGCTCACCGCGAAGCCTTCACCCATGCGAGCAGCGATCACGACCACGGGGAGTTCCTGGTGCGCCAGCAACTCGACGATACGACGTCGGGTCGGATCGGCCAGCAGTTCGAACTCGTGCACCGCCGCACGATAGCGAAAACGCGAACCCGCGCGTCTACTTCTTCCCCGACGACGCCGAGGCGTTCGACTCGTATGAGGTGTTCGTCGACTCGAAGAAGTTGACCAGCTGCAGGGTGTCGTTGGCGGTCGCCATCCACTTGGCCGGGTTGGTCACCTTGTACTCCGGGTCGAAGCCGAGCTCTTCGAGGCGGCGGTCGGCCAGGTACTTGACGTACTGGTTGATGTAGTTGGCGTTCAGGCCCAGGATGCCGCCGGGGAGCAGGTCGTGGTTGTACTGCTCCTCCATCTCCACGGCATCCGTGATCATCTTCTTGATCTCGGCGGCGAACTCCTCGGTCTGCAGCTCGGGGTTCTCTTCGAGCACGGTCAGGATGAGGTTGATGCCGAACTTGAGGTGCAGGCTCTCGTCGCGCACCACCCAGTCCATCAGCGAGCCGAAGTTGCGCAGCAGGTTCCGCTGCCGGAACGACAGCGCCACCATGAAGCCCGAGTAGAACCACACGCCTTCGAGGATCACGTTGTACGCCACCAGGTTGCGCACGAAATCCTTCTTGCCCTCGATCGAGGTGATGTCGAGGGTCTGCTCCGTCATGCGACGGATGTACCTCAGCTCGAACTCCTCTTTGCGCGCCATCGAGGGGACGTCGACGTGCGCGTTGTACGCCTCGTTCCGATCGATCGGGAACGTCTCGAGCACGTACTCGAAGCTCATGCAGTGGTTCGCTTCTTCCCACATCTGCTTCGCGAGGTAGAGGCTGCACTCCGCCGCGCTGACGTAGGGGTAGACGCCGAAGGCGAGCGCCTTGTTGACCAGCAACTCGTTCGGGTTGAAGTAGCTCATCAGGAAGGTGACCGCGTGACGCTCCTCGTCGGTCATCTTCTTGAAGTCGGCGATGTCTTCGCCCAGCTGGATCTCGTTCGGGAACCAGGTGTTGGCGACCGCCTGGTCGTAGAGGTCCATCGCCCACTGGTACTTGATGGGCTTGAGCAGCAGGCCGTCCTGCAGGCCGGTTCCGAGGATGCCCATGGCTACTGGCAGCTCTCGCACTGGAGGTCGTCCATCGGGTCGATGGGCACCTCGTAGCCGCTTACATCGGTGACGCCGTTCACTTGCCCAGCCCCCCGAATCCACGCCGGACGGGCGCCGCCGCGGCAGCCGTCTCGCTGGCGGCCGGTGCCGTCGCGGCCGCCACGATCTCCTC
>Ga0207667_10010814_pt1 | contig 10642 bp, 11 predicted proteins | sample KBSCornC52_FD_184301 | JGI IMG/M metagenome (GOLD analysis project Ga0207667, IMG submission 184301) | Corn rhizosphere microbial communities from Kellogg Biological Station, Michigan, USA - KBS Corn C5-2 (SPAdes) (version 2) | ecosystem: Host-associated > Plants > Roots > Rhizosphere > Soil ...
GGGCGGTGACTTCTACGATCGCGTTTACTCCGCCACACGCCCCGAACTCTTCTTCAAGGCGGCCGGCCATCGCGTCGTCGGCCCCAACGCCAAGGTCAAGATCCGCAGCGACGCGAAATGGTCTGTTCCCGAGCCGGAGATGACGCTCCTCGTCAGCCCCAAAGGAACGATCCTCGGCTACACCATCGGCAACGACATGAGCTCCCGCGATATCGAAGGTGAAAATCCGCTCTACCTGCCGCAGGCGAAGGTCTACGACGGAAGCTGCGCGCTCGGGCCCTGCATCTTCCTCAGCCCGGCCCCGCTCCCGGCAGCGACTCGCATCGAGATCCAGATCGTGCGCAACAGCGAGACCGCCTTCTCCGGCAGCACCTCGCTCTCCGAGCTGAAGCGCGACCCCAAAACTCTGGTCAGCTATCTCTTCCGCGACAACAGCTTTCCCCAGGGCTGCTTCCTGATGACCGGCACCGGCATCGTTCCGCCCGACTCGTTCACGCTCGCCAGCGGCGACCAGATTCGCATCGCCATCGATCCCATCGGCACCCTCGCCAACGAGGTGGCCTGAACCAGCCCCGGAACTACCCGTCGCCGAAAGTTAGCTGGAAGGCCTGCACCGCTGCGATACTTAATAAGAAGTCGAATCCTTGTTTAAAAGAGTCAAATCGTTAAGCAGATGGCAATTCCCTCGTCTCCCAAATCGGCCTCGTTTGAACGCACGCTGGCGAGCGCACGCTCCACCATGGTCTTCAGCGAAGTGGTGCGGCTCGCCGTCGACAGCTTCCGGGCCAACAAGGTGCGGTTTCTGCTGACCATGCTGGGAATGATTATCGGGGCGGCATCGATCATCCTGGTCGTCACCATCGGCAAGACCGGCAAGGAATATGCTCTCAACGAATTGACCAGCATCGGCCCCAACAAGGTCGAGATGCAGTATGTCGGGGGCACCATCGCCGGCCCCAATAACACCACCACTCCCGACCTGATGACCTACGAAGATATGAATGCTGTCCTCGATCAGGTTCCGGACATCGTCGCTTCTTCACCCATGCTTGAGGTCCATTACAACGTCGGGATCGGCGGCGGAGTCACCAAGGACGCCATGCTGCTCGGCGTCTCGCCTCAGTACAAGACGGTGCGCAATCTCGCAGTGGTTGCCGGCCGGTTCTTCGACGATCAGGATACCGCCTCGCGCACCAAGGTCGCGGTCATCGTCGAGCCCTTTGCCAAGGCATTGTTCGGCAGCAGCTCCGCCGCGGTCGGCCATAACATCACGGTGATGGGAATTCCTTTCGTCATCATCGGCGTCTTCAGGGAGAGTGTCGCCACCTTCGGGTTGTCCGAGATCAGCGACCAGACGATCCTGGTGCCGTATCCCGTAGCCCGCTACTTCACAGGCAGCGACAAGGTGAAGGAGATCTTCTTTACCATGCGCGACCCGACGGAGGTCGTCCCCGCATCCCGACAGATTCTCGCCATCATCAAGAGCCGCCACCGGCCAACCTCGGTCTATCTTCCCTTCATTATGACCGGATTCCTGAGCATCATGGCAAAGATCGCCGACATGTTGACCGTAGTGCTGGCACTGGCCGCCGGCATCACGCTGATCGTCAGCGGCGTCGGCATCATGAACAGTATGCTGGCGAATGTGCAGGCCAGGATCAAGGAGATCGGCATTCGCAAGGCCCTGGGCGCGACCAGCCTCGAGATTCGACTGCAATTTCTGACCGAGGCCGTCTTCCTCTCGCTGGCCGGAGGTCTCGTCGGCACCCTGCTGGGGCTGGCGATCCCGCTTTCGATCAGCCTGCTGACGCCCTACAAGATCCCGATCAGCATCTGGTCCGCAGTCATTGCCCTTGGCACCTCGATGCTGGTCGGCATCCTCTTTGGGACTCTACCGGCCAACCGCGCAGCCCGGCTTGACCCCGTACAAACGCTCAAATACGAGTAGGTATGGCCGGAGCATGATATTTCACACCGTCGCGTCGAGGCTAACTCTGGGGCAGGTCTGCAGGAAGCAGAACCGGATTCGTATTGCGGACTTCATGTCTGCGCACTACCCACAGATACCAGGCTAACCATAAAGGAGCAGTCCACAGATATTTTGCTGAGTGCATAATAGGATCGCTCAAGAGCATGCCGCCTTCGATAGCGGCGCTTGCCAGGGCAATTGGGGCTATCCAGTTTCGAGATGTGCGATACGCGCCTTGAAGCAATGCAGGAATGACCAGCGGCTGATCGGTAATCCAGGCATACGGACTCACGAGAACCGACACCAGCATCAGCATCGCGCCATGTTCCATCCAGTCCCAGTTATCGCGATGTTTCCCGTAGTAACCAATCGCCCAGATGCAGCCCGCCGCGGCAAAAACGTATTGCAACCACATCGCATGTGGATCAACCCTAAGGCGAAACACTGTGCTCCAACAGGGGATAAACTCTTTTCCAATCCCGGCGCCGCGCATCATTTCACGGTATTGCGTCCATGCCAGGGGATCGAGGAAAAAGACCGCCAGCGAACTCGCGCTCAAAGCTGCGCAGAAACCCAGCAGCACCCGGTAGCTGCGAGTAAATATGATCCAGACAATCAGGACTGCCCAGAAGGGGAGAAATAGATGCGGCTTCAACGCACAAAGCCATAAAGAAATACCGGACCAAAACTGGTGTGATCGATGCAATCGTAGAAAGAGAACTAATCCAAGCAAAGCGAACAGTCCGGTCTGTCCGCAGATCACACATATAAGTGCAGGGCCGAAAGAATAAGCCAGGAAATGCCTGTGATTTTTTTGCCGGCCATGCATGATCCAGAGCATTCTCACCGAAACAATCAGACAGCCAAGCAGCAGCGAACACCACAAGATGGTTCCCACGCTTAAACTGAACAATCCAAATGGAAATACAAGCAGCAGAGCCGGGGGCAGGTTCCGCATAATCAGAGCGTGATTCTCAATAGAGAACCCCGCCGACCGCTCTAGTTGCAGAATGGCTTTGCCATCGTAAGGGTTTGCGTGGACCCTAATTTGTTTTGACGCTGCCCAATAAGAGATGAAGTCGTGGTTCTGAAAGTGACTGGGCACAACAAACATCGTGCAGATGCCATCGACGGTGGGCACAAACGCCAAGGTGCAGACACACACAACGAAAAATGCGATCGCGTTCTGCCATTTGAAACGAGTCCACGGAGTTTTGGACAGGGTAAGGGGCATAATGCATAGTCAAGGACAAAAACCTTTCCGCAAGTTCAACGAGACAGGATGCCTCAGTTGCGCGGCGGCCTGACAAACACCGTAACACGCTGAAGGAATCGGCGTCCTTCAGCATCAACAAAAGCGCATCCGTCTTCGCAGAAATTCGCGAAGACAGATGCGCCTTGCATAAACGATGAAACGAACTACTCGGCGGCGACTGTTTCCGCTTCCGGCTGATCGCCCTTGACCGTGACCTTGATGTGGCTGGTCACCTCGCGGTGCAGCTTGACCGGCACATGGTACTCGCCGATGGTCTTGAGCGGCTCTTCGAGCGAGATCTTGCGGCGGTCGATCTTGAAGCCCTTCTCTTCGAGCTGGTGCGCGATGTCGCCCGATGTCACCGAACCGAAGAGATGCTCATGCTCGCCGACCTTGCGCTCAAATACCAGCTCGATCTCGTTGAGCTGTGTCGAAAGCCCCTCCGCCTCGGTCTTCTCCTTGGCGGACTTGCGGATGGCCGAGCCCTTCATCTGTTCGATGACGGCCTTGTTGGCGGCATTGGCTTCGATGGCGAGCTTGCCCGGCAGCAGATAGTTGCGCCCGTAGCCATCGGCGACTTTGACTACATCGCCGCGATGCCCGAGCTTGTTTACGTCTTCCTTCAGAATGACTTCCATTGCAGTTTCTCCGATTCCTGTCTGGCATCTCGCAGGCCAGTCCTGCATAACTCGTAAAGCCCATTAGGCGCGGCGGGCAAGCCCGTTTCGCGCCGTGGGAGATTTAGAAGCGGGCGGCAAACGCAAGCAGGGCGATGTTGCGCGACTGCTTGATCGCCAGGCTCAGGCGGCGTTGATGCCGCGTGCAGACACCGGTCAGACGGCGCGGAACGATCTTGCCGCGCTCGGCGACAAAGCCCTGCAACAGACGGACATCGCGGTAGGAGATGGCGTCGATCTTCTCGGTGCAGAACTTGCAGACCTTCTTGCGCCGGAAGAACTTGCGGCCGCCGGGGCCGCCGCCGGGACGGGGGGTACGAGGAGCGCCTGCTCCTAGGCCCGAGTGTGGCCCGGAATGCCCCGAATGCGCGGGACGGGAGGTTGATGCGGGTGCCTGCTGCTCAGTGGATTGCGGCGTGCTGGTTTCGTCAGCCATGATGATTCCCTCTCAAGTGCGTTGTGCCTTCACCCGCTCCAGACCCGCGATGGAGTCTCTGAACATTCAACCCGTCAGGCTGAACGGAAGTGGGATCAAGCGATTCGTGATGCGTTGCGCGATGCGGCAACAAGCAGGCATCGCAGATCTGGTAGCGCTAAAACTAAACGGCGGCGGCGTTCTCGGGAGGCGCGTCGGAGGAAACCGGCGTCTCAGGAGCAGCGACTGCGGGGACTTCCTCGTCTTCCTTCGCCGGCTCAGCGGCAGCAGTCTCAGCATCGGGCGCGGCGGCAGGCGCCTGCGGCGTCTGTGCAACCGGCTGTGCGCTGCGCTTGACCTTGGAGTCGCGCAGGGCCTTCACCTTGGCAAGCCGCTTCTCTTCTTCGTCCATGCGCACGGTGATGAACTTGATCACCTGCTCGGAGACGCGGAGACGGCGCTCGATCTCGGTGATCAGCGAGCCCTCGGCGGCGATGTTCAGCAGGATGTAGAAGCCGTCGTTGAACTTGCGAACGGTGTAGGCGAGCCGGCGCCGGCCCATCTTCTCGACGCTCTTGACCTCGCCGCCACCATTGGTGACGTTGGCCGAGAAGCCTTCGATGAGCTTGTCGATCTCTGCTTCTTCAACGTCCGGACGGACGATAAACATGATTTCGTAGGTACGATTCATTCGTTTACTTCTTTCTGCGAAGTTCTGCTTCGCACCGTGCCGGCGTATCGTCTGCCGGTCCGGTTTGGAAAATCAACCATTGCTACTTCCCGTTCGGCCCTTCCGCCCCCTTCTCGGGTTCGTCTGGCCGGCGGTTGAACTCGTTCATTGCAGCGCCGACGCCTTTTGTCAGCACTACCTCGACAGCGCTGCGTGCGCGGTCGAGCACCTCATCCAGCACCACAAGCTCCTGCTTGCGGAACGGCGACAGCAAATAATCCTTACCGCCAGCCTTGATCTCTCTGCCATCCTCAAGAGTCGGTTTCCCGACGCCGATGCGGATGCGCAGCCACTCTTCCGTTCCGAGCGCACCGGAGATCGACTTCACTCCGTTATGCCCGTTTGCCGATCCACGCTCGCGGATGCGAATCGTGCCCAGCGGAATCGCCAGCTCGTCATACAGAACAATCAGGTCCGATGACGGAATAGCAATGTCCAACTCTCGAACCAGCGCGGCCACCGAAAGCCCGCTCAGGTTCATGAACGTCTCCGGCTTCGCCAGCAGAACCTCTTCTCCTGCCAGCCTTGCCTTCGCGGTTAGCGCCCGTCCCCGCCGGTTGGTCAGGACCACGCCGCAATCGTCTGCGATGCGGTCTACCGCAAGAAACCCGGCGTTGTGCGGTGTGAACTGATACTCAATCCCGGGGTTGCCGAGTCCGACAATCAGCTTCACGCGAACGCTTCCCTTCCATACCTTGCGATCACGGCCCCGAAGCTGAACCTCAGCTTCGGGGCCGCCGTCACACTACTTCTTTGCGCCCTTGGCATCGGCAGCCGGTGCAGCTTCTGCATCCGTCTTGCCCTTCTTGGCTACTTCCGGCTCGGTCGGCGCAGCGGCAACAACTTCAACCGGAGCCTCTTCCTTGACTGCGGTTACGTGAGCAACGGTTGCATTCTCATCGCCGAGGAACTTGATGCTGCCCGAGTGCGGCAGATCGGAGACGCGAATCACGCCATGCAGTTCGAGGCCGGAGACATCGACATCGAGGTGGCTCGGGATATCGCCGGGAAGGCACTCGATCTCGACCTCGCGCAGAACGTGGTCCAGAATGCCGCCCTGGTTCTTCACGCCGGTCGAGGTACCGACCAACTGAATCGGCACGGAGACGCGCATCGTCTTGTCCATTGCGATCCGCTTCAGGTCGATGTGCAGCAGCTTGCCCTTGATCGGCTCATGCTGCCAGTCCACGATCATCGCCTTCACCACCGCCGACCCTTCGACACTCAGATCGAAGATCGTGTTATGGCCGGAGTCAGAGTGCAGAATCTTTGTAATCGCCTTGGGATCGACCGCAACCGCGACCGCATCCTGACCCGCGCCGTAAACGACGGCAGGAATCTTGCCTGCCACGCGAACGCGACGGGCCGCATTCTTGTTGAACTTGCCTTCACGAGGTGTTGCGACGACTGCTTCAATCGGTGCTGCCATAACGAAACTTTCCTTTCGGGCACGAGGTTGAGCCTCGCTCCCTTTACTGCTCGTTGAAATAAAACTGCTAGTTGAACAGCGTACTGACGCTGGTCTCCATGTGAATGCTCTCGATGGCGCGTCCCAGAAGCCCGGCAATCGAAAGCACCTTGATCTTCGGCACCCGCAACGCATCTTCGCGCAGCGGAATGGTATTCGTCACGATCAGTTCTTCCAACCGTGAATTTGCGATGCGCTCAACCGCCGGCCCGGACAGCACCGCATGGGTCGCGCACGCATAAACTTTTTCCGCGCCCTGTTCTAGCAGCGCATCCACCGTCTTCACCATGGTTCCGGCGGTGTCGATAATGTCGTCGAGGATCAAACACGTCCGGCCCTTCACATCGCCGATGACGTTCATCACCTCGGTCACATTGATGTCGGTCCGCCGCTTGTCGACGATGGCCAACGGTACATCCAACTTCTTGGCGAAGAATCTCGCCCGCTCCACGCCGCCCGCATCGGGCGAAACCACGGTCAGATTGGGCAGCTCCAGGTCCCGGAAGTAGCTCACCAGTACCGGGCTGGCAAACAGATGGTCCACCGGAATATTGAAGAACCCTTGAATCTGCGCTGCATGTAAATCCACCAGCAACGCCCGGTTTGCACCAGCCGTGGTCAGAAGATCGGCAACCAGCTTCGATGTGATCGCCACCCGAGGCCGGTCCTTGCGGTCCTGCCTCGCATAGCCGTAGTACGGCATGACAACCGTGATTCGCCCGGCCGATGCCCGCTTGAGCGCGTCCATCATGATCAGCAACTCGACGAGATGCTGGTCGACCGGAAAACACGTAGGCTGCACCAGAAAGACGTCCGCGCCGCGAACGTTTTCGAGCAACTGAAAGTGAACCTCGCCGTCGGAGAATCTCTGCAACCGGGTCTCGCCCAGCGGCACACCGACGAACTTGCAGATCTCCTCGCACAGTGCGGGGTTCGACGATCCGCAAAAAATCTTGATGCGCTTACTCTCACTTAGCTTGCCGGAGCGCTTTCTTTCCGGGGCCGTCCTGCTCTGTCCGCTTTGGGCGGCTTGCGTCGGTGCAGACTGGGAGTCAAGCTCCTCAGTCTGCCCTGAAATAGGGGAAAGAACCGCAGTCGTGTCTTGTTCGTTCACGTTGAAACCCTCCAGGCTGGTTGACCTTGGTAGTTCCTGCTGCCTTGTCTCGCGAGGCCTTGTTGCGGCCCCGTAGGTCTCTCGAAAGATCCTTGTTGCGAATACTGCGAAAGCTAAAGACTCTGTTCCTTCAAACTTCTGACTTCTTCATCCGCCATGTTGCTGCGGACCAAAAACCATTCAACTCCTGCGGCAAGTTGCTGCCGCCAAAGAACCCTAAATGATGTCGCATCCGGCGTCGACGTTCTGGTTGGGCGACTAGGATTCGAACCTAGACAAAGAGATTCAAAGTCTCTTGACCTACCGTTAGTCGATCGCCCAGTATGCCGCCGGCCTGCTATCGCCGGCGAAGCTACCCTGCGAACATTCTCTCCCAGTAAGCTGCTCTGGGCAAAGTTTCCGTCAGGAAAGTCCGAACCCCAGCTTGCGTTGCAGCCGACTGGATACGCTGCTGAGCTGCTCGCGCATCCGCCTCGGACCGGTAAAGTCCAAACAGAGCCGAACCCGAGCCCGAAAGCGCCGCATACAAAGCAGGAGCTTCGGAGTCGGTACCCATCAATAAACGCCTGGTTTCACGCAAGGAGGGATAAGCAGGAAAGACGACCTGTTCAAAGTCGTTTTCAACCCCGGTGCGGACAAGCGAGAGAAGGATATTCTCCGCGAGACCGTTCGACACACCTCTCTGAACATCATCAGAGCTCCCCTGTTTTTTCTCAGGATTCAGGCTGCGAACGATACCGGAAGTGCCAGGCTCTGCATACAGAGACGCATAAGCGAGACTCAACTCCATAAGTCTATCGGGTTTAGCCCTGGTCGTCAATTCATCCCCTACTCCCGATGTCGCTCCTGATCCCTGATCCCTGATCCCTGATCCCCGCCTCAACGCATCCCAATCCCGAAAGGCCTGCGGCGTCGAGACCCCCACATTCGGCACCGCCACGAGACAAACCGTCCGCGGGAGGTCTGGCAGGGGAACCACCTGCTCTCCCCGGCCCAGCCCCAGAACCGACCCACCCAGTAGAAACAAAGGCACATCCGAACCCACCTCTGCCGCCAACTCCAACCGGGCTGCCCCCGATAACGCCACCCCCAACTCTCGCTCTAACCCAATCAATGCAGCCGCGGCATTCGCGCTTCCCGCACCCATTCCACCCTGTACCGGCAGGTTCTTCTCAATCGAAATCTCAACCTCGGCGGCCATTCCGAGCCGCTCCAGACAACGCTCGACCATCTTCCAGGCGGTGTTCCGCCCATCGGTCGGCACCCGCGGATGGCTGGTCGTCAGCACCAGCCGCGTCTTCGTCGCCCGCCGCGCCGAGACCGTCACCAAGTCATGCAGGTCAAGCGTCTGGTAGAGCGTGGTCAGCCCATGAAACCCATCGGCCCGCGCCGGCCCAATCGCCAGCCCCAGATTGATCTTCGAATAAGAACGAACGCGCGTAGCCATCGCCTTCGATTCTAACCGCCGCCTTCATAGCGAACTAACGGTCAATCAATCCGCGTCACGGTCAACTCTACCTGTACCCGGTTTTTAGACGTCAGATCGTCCGAACTGAATATCGTCTTGCGTTCTCCAAGCACCATCTGTTCACTCCCCGACCATTTGTTCTGGCGAATTACCGGATGATCTGCTATCTGCTTTTCGACGGGATCGATGCTGCTCAGGTCGGCATGGACATCCATCGCAACTCGGGTCGCCGACAAAACCTGAAAAGAATTGATATCGAAGTTGACCCCGATATCCAGATAGGTAAATTGAAGACTTCCGGCCCCTGTAGATACCGGAACCCGCGCTCCTGTACGAATCGAGGCATTCGGGTCTCCCCGATGAGGAATTGCGCCAATCATGGTTTCGTATTCTCTACTATTTAGGGCCTTCCCATTTTCATCGGTCTCCCGAATGATAAAGGTCAACCGGAAACGCTGGTCGTGTCCCAACTCCTGGGCGGGGGGCGTCACATGGTTCGGTTCCGCTGCCGCTGGTTGCTGGGCAAGTCCGGTCAAAGAAATTGCTCCCATCATTATTGCTGCAAAAATCATGCGCTTCATTCATCGTCTCCCTTGGCTCATCTGTTGAATCTCATCTATTGCAATGGCTTGATTTCGATTGCAGCAATATCAATCGGCTCCTTCTGTGCCGACCGCAACTGTTGATACGCGGCCACTGTCTCAGGCGACGCTCCTCTTGCAATAGCCGCCAGTTTCTCGCCATCGCTAGTACCGAACCAACCTGTCACATCTCCCTTTTGCGAGACTGCGGGAAAGGTTTCCAGCCTGGGTTCGTCTTCAGACGCATGCTCAGCCTTCTCATTCGCGGAGTCCACATGAGTTAACCGAAGATGTTGCCTGTCCTTCCCTTGCGAAAGGTGAGCGTCATGTCTCGCCACAACGGGTTTTGGCGTCTCGACGGCGGGTGCATTCAAAATGGGCGCAGGCGCCCGGGACGCAACCTTGTCAGGCTGCGGTAAACCCCGATCCGACACATACCAAATCGACGCCGCCATCACGACACAGACAATCATCGCGATAGAGGAGGCCCACAAGAGATTCCGAGGTCCGAAGCCGGAACGATATTTCCGTCCTTCCATCCGGACCCGCGCCATCACCCGCGCTTCCAAACCCGGGCGCGGCTGCGCGGCTGTATCTTCCTGCAAAACTCCATCCAGCAGTTGATCGAAGTCCTTCATCGCCGCACCTCCATCCCCGTGAATCTTTTCTTCAACTCTGCCCTGGCCCGCATCACTCGCGTCCGCACCGTTCCCTCGGGAATCCCCATCACCACCGCGACCTCCCGCGACGTCATCTCCTCGATTGCGCTGAGCACCAGCGGCTGCCGCAACTCCTCCGGCAAGCCATCGATCAGGCGTCTCAGCAAAACACGCTCGGCTTGATCCGCCAGATGACTCTCGGGCGATGCACCGGCGGCAGCCAACTCCATCCCGGCTACATCGTCCATCCGGTCGGCGGCCCGGGGCGCTCGGTCAAGAGCCACACGCCAGACCGTTCGCGCCAGA
>Ga0207667_10010815_pt1 | contig 10641 bp, 9 predicted proteins | sample KBSCornC52_FD_184301 | JGI IMG/M metagenome (GOLD analysis project Ga0207667, IMG submission 184301) | Corn rhizosphere microbial communities from Kellogg Biological Station, Michigan, USA - KBS Corn C5-2 (SPAdes) (version 2) | ecosystem: Host-associated > Plants > Roots > Rhizosphere > Soil ...
CGAAATGCTGGTCGGCGCCGGCACGATCTGCACGCCCGACCAGGCGGCGGCCGCCGTCGACGCCGGCGCCCGGTTCCTCGTCAGCCCGGGTAGCACCGACCGTCTGCTCGACGCGCTGCAAGAGACCGGACGGCCGTTCCTGGCCGGCTGCGCCACGCCCTCGGACATGCTGCGCCTGCTCGAGCGCGGCATCACCGAGGCCAAGCTGTTCCCGGCCACCGTCGTCGGCGGGACGGCGCTGTTGCGTGCGGTCGCCGGTCCGCTGCCGCAGCTGCGGTTCTGCCCGACCGGCGGCATCACGCCGGCGTCGGCCCCGGAGTTCCTGGCCCTGCCCAACGTGGGCTGCGTGGGTGGCACCTGGCTCACGCCCCCGGCGGTGCTCGCGGCGGACGACTGGCCGACCGTGACCTCGCTCGCCACGGCGGCCGCGGAGCTGCGCCGGCGATAGCGGCCCGAAGCGGCTGGGCAGGCTGCTCCCGTGGCCGACCAGCAGCAGGACGAAAGCACCCTGACCGTCCTGCTGGCGCTGGCAGCCAATCTGGGTGTCGGCCTGCTCAAGCTCATCGCCGGGTTGGTCAGCGGGTCGGCGGCACTGCTGTCGGAGGCCGCGCACTCGGCCGGGGACAGCACCACCGAGCTGCTGCTGCTCGTCGCCCAGCGTCGCTCGCGCAAGCCGGCCGATCGCTCGCACCCGTTCGGCTACGGCAAGGAGCGCTACCTCTGGTCGATGCTCGCCGCCATCGCGATCTTCGTCTCGGGCGCCGGCTTCTCGTTCTACGAGGGGTTGCGCACGATCCTGAGCGAGGAGTCGGAGAGCAGCCTGCTCTGGATCAACTACCCGGTGCTCGCGCTGGCGGCCGTCCTCGAAGGCATCTCGCTGCGCCAGGCCGCCGGCCAGATGCAGCGCGAGACGCGCCGCACCCGCCGCTCGCTCACCTCCACGCTGCGCACGCCGCGCGACCCCACGGTCAACAGCGTGCTGCTCGAGGACAGCGCCGCGATCATCGGCCTGGCGATCGCGGCCGCCGGCGTCGGGTTGCACCAGATGACCGGCGCCGCGGTATGGGACGGCCTCGCATCGCTCCTGATCGGTGTGCTGCTGCTCGCGGTGGCGTTCGTCCTCGGCCGGGCCTGCCAGGGACTGCTCGTCGGCCGGCAGGCCGACCAGGAGCTGCTCGGCCAGATCGTCGACTTCCTCGAGCGCGCGGACGAGGTCGACGACGTCGTCGACGTGCTCTCGATGCTCACCGGCACCGACAACGTGTTGCTGTGCCTGCGGGTCGACTTCGTGAACTCGTTCTCGGCGGCCGACCTCGAGCAGGCGTGCGTCCGGCTCGATGCGCAGCTGCACGACCGGTTCCCCGTCCTCGGCGAGGTGTTCATCCAGCCGGCCTCGCGGGCCGACGCCGGGCTGCGGGAGCGGGTCGAGCGACGCTACGGGCGCGCGCTGGCGGATGAGGTCTGATCCGTCGGGCACCATGGAACGGTGACGCTCGCGCTGGACCCCGCCGTGCAGGAGCTCGCCGGCCTCGTCCACGCCGGCGGCGTCGTGGTGCTGAGCGGGGCCGGGCTGTCGACCGAATCCGGCATCCCCGACTACCGCGGTCCGTCCGGGGCGCTGCGGCGGCACGCGCCGATGACCTACCAGGCGTTCGTCGGCTCGCCCGAGGCGCGGCGGCGGTACTGGGCCCGCAGCTACCTCGGCTGGGCGCAGATCGCCGCCGCCCGGCCGAACGCCGGCCACCTCGCCGTCGCAAGGTTGCAGGCCAACGGCCGGCTCGACGGGATCATCACCCAGAACGTGGACGGCCTGCACCAGGCCGCCGGCGCCCGCGACGTGATCGAGCTGCACGGCGGCCTCGAGGCGGTGGTGTGCCTCGAGTGCGGCGAACGGGAAGGTCGCGCGTCGCTGGGGGAGCGGCTGGCCGCGACCAACGGCGCCTTCGTGGCCGAGGTGCGCCGCGTGAACCCGGACGGCGACGCCGACGTTCCCGACGATCAGCTCGACGGCTTCCGCCTCGCCGGCTGCCTCGCCTGCGGATCGGAGCTGCTCAAGCCGGACGTCGTGTTCTTCGGCGAGAACGTGCCCCGGCCCCGGGTGGACGCCTGCTTCGCCCTCGTCGAGGCGGCGGCCTGCCTGCTCGTGCTCGGCTCGTCCCTCACCGTGATGTCCGGCTTCCGGTTCGTCCGTCGCGCCGCGGCACTGGACGTCCCGGTCGCGATCGTCAACCAGGGCCCGACCCGCGGCGACGAGCTGGCCGCGCTGAAGGTCGACGCGCCGCTCGGCGAAGTGCTGCCGGCGCTGGTGCCGTAGCGCTCAGAGCTCGGTCAGCGGGACGTCCGGATCGGCCAATCGGTCGACGTCGACCGGTTTGCGCTCGTTGATCAACGGCTTGACCGCGTCCGGCACGTCCCAGACGTTGACGTTCATCGCGGCGAGGATGCGGTCGTCCCCGTCGAGCCAGAACGCGACGAACTCGCGTCCCGCAACGTCCCCCCGGGTGACGACCCGCGCGTAGCCGCCGGCCGGTGCGTAGCCGACGTACTCCATGCCCAGGTCGTACTGGTCGCTGTAGAAGTACGGCAGGTTCTCGTACGCCTGCTCGGCGCCGGCGATCGTCGCGGCGACCGCCCTGGGCTGGTTGAGCGCGGTGGCCCAGTGCTCGACGCGGATGCGCCGTCCGAGCGTCGGATGGTCGTGGTTCGCGATGTCGCCGACCGCGAAGATCGCCGGGTCGCTGGTGCGCAGGGCGGCATCGACGAGGACGCCGTCGTCCACCTCGAGGCCGGCCGCCTCGGCCAGCTCGGTGCGCGGCCGGACGCCGACGCCGATCACGACCGCGTCGGCCGCCACCTCGCTGCCGTCGGCCAGCTGGACGCCGGTCGGCGTGATCGCGGTGATGCGGGCGCCGGTACGCAGGTCGACGCCGTTGGCGCGGTGCAGGTCGGCGAACACCTGCGCGATCTCGGGGCCGAGGACGGCCAGCAACGGCAGGTCGGCCGCCTCGAGCACGGTGACCTCGGTGCCGGCGCCGCGGGCGGCGGCCGCGACCTCGAGGCCGATCCAGCCGCCGCCGATCACGGCCAGCCGGCGTCCTGCGCCGAAGGTCGCGCGGATGCGGTCGGAGTCGGCGCGGGTGCGCAGGGTGAGGGCCGACTCGGCGCCCGGCAGCGGCAGCCGGCGTGGCTCGGCGCCGGTCGCGAGCACGAGCGTCTCGTACGGCACGCGCCGGCCGTCCGCCAGTTCGACCGCATGCGCCGCCCGGTCGATCGCGGTGACTTCCGTGCCCTGCACGAGCTCCACGCCGTTCTCGGCGTACCAGGACTCGGGGTGCACGACGGCCTTGTCGAAGCCGTCCTTGCCGGCCAGGTAGCCCTTCGACAGCGGTGGGCGCTCGTAGGGCAGTTCGGTCTCGTCGCCGATGAGCGTCACCGGGCCGGCGTAGTTCTGGGCGCGCAGGGCCTCGGCGGTCTTGGCGCCGGCCAGGCCGGCACCGACGATCACGACTCCGGCCGTCGTCTCGGTCATGGGCTCAGCCTTTCATCGGGACGTGTCGTGAGCGAGTGCGAAGAACTCCTGGCGGGAGCGGGCGTCTTCGCGCAGGGTGCCGAGCAGCGCCGAGGTGACGGTGGTCGAGCCGGCCGCCCGGACGCCGCGCACGGTCATGCAGGTGTGCTCGGCCTCGATGACCACCCCGACGCCGGCCGGGTCGAGGTTGTCCTGCAGCCAGCCGGCGACCTGCTTGGTCAGCCGCTCCTGCACCTGCGGCCGGGCGGCGAAGTGGCCCACGACCCGGGCCAGCTTCGACAGGCCGAGGATGCGCTCGCGCGGCAGGTAGCCGACGTGGGCGACGCCGACGAACGGCAGCAGGTGGTGCTCGCAGACCGAGCGCAGCGGGATCGAGCGGGCCAGCACGAGCTCGTCGTACCCCTCGTCGTTCGGAAAGGTCGTGAGGTCGAACTCGGGGGTGGTGAACAGCTCGGCGTACGCGCGGGCCATCCGGCCGGGGGTCGCGGCGAGGTTCTCGTCGTCGGTCGACACCCCGAGGGCGCGCAAGAACTCGCCCGCGGCGCGTTCGGCGGCCGCCAGGTCGATCGTCGCCGGCGGCGGTACGACCCGCAGCGCGCGGGGGAGCGCGGCGGGATCGAGCGGGCGGGACAGGGTCATCGCGCACCTCCGGGATATCGCCAAATCAGCTTGGTTTTATTCGTCCGTCCCGTCAAGAGCTTTGGACGAGACGCTACCCATGACAACGGACGTTGGCTTTAATGGGTTCATGGACCGGGCGGCCGTCGCGGCGATCGCGGCGCTGGAGGACGACGTGCGCCGCGCGCTGTTCGAGCACGTCCGAGGCGCCGGGCAGCCGGTGACGCGCGAATCGGCTGCCGCCGCGGTCGGCATCTCCCGCAATCTCGCGGCCTTCCACCTCGACAAGCTGGTCGAGCTCGGGTTGCTGCGCTCGGGGTTCGGCGCCGGCCCGCGCCGGGTCGGCCGCGCGCCCCGGGTGTACGAGCCGGCGGCGGTCGACGTCTGCGTGCGGGTGCCCGAGCGCTCGCCGGAGCTGCTGGCCGACATCCTCATGGCCGCCGTCGTGGAGGAGGGGCCCGACGAACGCGCCGCCGACACCGCGCGGCGCGTGGCCCGGGCCCGGGGCGCCGAGGTGGGTGCGGCCGAGCGGGCCCGGCTGCGCGGCGGACGGGTCGGGGCCGAGCGGGCGCTCGCGGCCGCGGCCGACGTCCTCGCCCGCGCCGGCTACGAGCCGCAGGCCGGCCCGGACGCGGGTCTGCGCCTGCGCAACTGCCCGTTCCACCCGCTGGCCGGGCGGGCTCCGGCCCTCGTCTGCGGGCTCAACGGGGCGTACCTGGAAGGGTTCCTTGCCGGGCTCGGTGCCGACGGGCGGATCGCGCTCGAGCGCGATCCGGAGCCGGGGGGTTGCTGCGTGCGCCTGCGTCCCCGGCCCTGACGCCCGCAGCCGCCTTCCGCGTCGCCCTGAGGTCGCCTTCCCCCGAGAGTTCGTTGATTTCCAGCGCCCAGAGCAACGAGGTTTCGGGGGAAGGCGAGCGTGGCGAGGGCCGGCCCCCCAACTCCGCCTTCCCCCTACGACACGCCGGCCGGCTCGCGCCGAAACCAGCGTTTGCTAGGGGGAAGACGGCGGGTGGGCGCTGGAACCGCCCCGCCCCCGCCCCGACCTTGCCTTCCCCCGAGAGTTCGTTGATGTGGGTCGCGGAAAGCAACCAGGTTTCGGGGGAAGACGGCGTGGGGTGGCGGCGGGCCTGCCCCGTCCCCGCACTGTCTTCCCCCTACGAATCGCCGGTCTTCGCCCCCGAAGACCCTGTGTTGCTAGGGGGAAGGCGACCGGTGGGCGCTGGAACCGAGCCCGGCGGGTCGGGCCGGCCACCCCCGGGACGTTCGCCGGCGGCTCGCCGCTGGCGTAACACCGGCCTCATGGGCCACAATGAACGCAGCACCACTCGCAAGGAAGACGGACCGCTGGGGAAGGCGTCGCCGTCGAGCGAGGAGGTGTGCGATGACGAATGCCCGCACCGAGGGCGGTCCCGGTGTGTCCGGGCGCCTGCCCGGCACCCGTGGCGTCGTGTTCCTGCACTGCTGTCCGTCGGCGCTCGCGCCGCACGTGGAGTGGGCGATCGCCGGCGTGCTCGGCCGCCCGGCGCGGCTGCAGTGGACCGGCCAGCCGGTCACGCCGTCGCACCTGCGCGCCGAGGCGGCGTGGATCGGTCCGGTCGGCACCGCCGCGAAGCTCGCCGCGGCCCTGCGCCCCTGGCCGATGCTCGTGTTCGAGGTGACCGAGGACGGCACGTCGGCCAGCGACGGCGAACGGCTGGCGTACGTGCCCGGCCGCGGGTTCCACCGCAGCATGATCTCCGCGAACGGCGACGTGGTCGTCGGCGAGGAGCGCCTGCGCGGGCTGATGTCGCGCGCCCGCAGCGCCGACGAGTTCCAGCACGGCCTGGCCGAGTTGCTCGGCTCGGCTTGGGACGCCGAGCTCGAGCCCTACCGCCAGGGCGGGGACGGCGCCCCGGTGACCCTGCTGCACCAAGTTGGATAGAGCCGCCAAAACCACCCGCGCGCGGCCGTAGGCTGCCTTTGTGGTCCAACCCGCCGGCCGCCGCGAGACCGCGCGCACCTCGATCCTGACCGTCGACGACGACCCCGGCGTCTCCCGCGCCGTCGCCCGCGACCTGCGCCGCCGCTACGGCGACGCGTACCGCATCGTGCGGGCCGAATCGGGCGAGCAGGCGCTCGAAGCGCTGCGGGAGATGAAGCTGCGCGGCGACACCGTCGCGGTGCTGCTGGCCGACTACCGCATGCCGCGGATGAACGGCCTGGAGTTCCTCGAGGCCGCGATGGACGTCTACCCGGCCGCCCGCCGGGTGCTGCTGACCGCGTACGCTGACACCGGTGCGGCGATCGAAGCGATCAACGTCGTCGACCTCGACTACTACCTGCTCAAGCCGTGGGACCCGCCCGAGGAGAAGCTGTACCCGGTCATCGACGCGCAGCTCGAGGGGTGGAGCGCCACCGACCACCGGCCCGTCCCGGAGACCAAGCTCGTCGGGCACCGCTGGTCGGCGGAGTCGTCGGCGGTGCGCGAGTTCCTCGCGCGCAACCAGGTGCCGTACCGCTGGTACTCGGCCGACACTCCCGAGGGGCGGCGGCTGCTCGAGGCGGCGGGCACGGACGATCGCACCCTCCCGCTCGTGGTGGGGCCGGACGGCACGGTGCTCAAGGCCCCGACCGACGCCGAACTCGCCGCCCACGTCGGCCTGTCGACCACGCCGGCCGAACAGTTCTACGACCTCGTCGTCATCGGGGGCGGTCCGGCCGGCCTCGGGGCCGCGGTCTACGGCGCCTCCGAGGGGCTGCGCACCGTCCTGGTCGAGCGGACGGCCACCGGCGGCCAGGCCGGCCAGAGCTCGCGCATCGAGAACTACCTGGGCTTCCCCGACGGCGTCTCCGGCGCGCAGCTGACCGAGCGGGCCCGGCGGCAGGCGGTGAAGTTCGGGGCCGAGCTGATCCTCGCCCGGGACGTCACGGCACTCGAGATTGCCGGCTCGGCCCGGCGGGTGCAGTTCGCGGACGGATCGTCCGTCGACGCGCACACCGTGATCCTGGCGACCGGCGTCTCGTACCGGCAGTTGGCCGCCCCCGGCCTCGACCGGCTGACCGGCTGCGGCGTGTACTACGGCGCGGCGCTGACCGAGGCGGCCAACTGCAAGGGGCAGGACGTCTACGTCGTCGGCGGCGCGAACTCGGCCGGGCAGGCGGCGGTGTACCTCTCCCGCGGCGCCCGGTCGGTGACGCTGCTCGTCCGCGGCCGCTCGCTCGAGGCGTCCATGTCGCACTACCTCATCCAGCAGCTGGCCGCGATCGACAACGTCACCGTCCGCACCTGCACCGAGGTGCTGGAAGCGCACGGCGAGGACCACCTCGAGAAGCTCACCCTGCGCAACGCGGCCACCGGCGAGACCGAGACCGTCGAGGGTGGCTACCTGTTCGTGTTCATCGGCGCCGCGCCGCGCACCGAGTGGCTGGACGGTGTGGTGCACCGCGACGAGCGCGGGTTCGTCCTCGCCGGACCCGACCTCGCCCCCGACGGCGGAGCGGTGCCGGGATGGAACCTCGACCGCCCGCCGTTCCACCTGGAGACGAGCGTCCCCGGCGTATTCGCCGCCGGCGACGTCCGGGCCGAGTCGGCCAAGCGGGTCGCCTCGGCCGTGGGCGAGGGCGCCATGGCGGTGATGCTCGTTCACCGGTACCTAGAGGGGCTGTGACCATGACCGAGCGAGTGCTCTGCGACGTCGACGAGCTGCGCACGCTGTTCCTGTTCGAGAAGCTGAACGACGAGCAGCTGCAATGGCTGTGCGAGCGCGGCGGGATCGAGTCGCACGAGCCCGGCCTCGTCATCCGCGAGGGCGAGCCGGCGACCTGCTTCTACGTGCTGCTCGAGGGGACGATCGCCCTGCAGCGGCGGGTCGGCGGCGACGACGTCGAAACCAGCCGCACCGACCAGCGTGGCGTGTACGCCGGCGCCTGGTCGGCGTTCCTCGGCGACGAGGCGGCCAAGAACTACACGGCGAGCATGCGCGCGATCACGCCGGCGCGGTTCTTCGTCCTGTCGGCCGAGCACTTCGCCGACCTGATGCGCCAGTGGTTCCCCATGGCGCTGCACCTGCTCGAGGGCGTCTTCTATGGCAGCCGCAACCAGCAGCGCGTCGTCGGCGAGCGCGAGCGGCTGCTGGCGCTCGGCTCGCTGTCGGCCGGCCTGACCCACGAGCTCAACAACCCGGCCTCGGCCGCGGTGTCGGCGACCTCGGCCCTGCGCAACCGCGTCGCCGGGATGCGCCACAAGCTGGCCATCATCGCGGGCGGCGCGTGGGACCGACGCCAGCTCGAGACCCTGATCCGGCTGCAGGAGCGGGCCGTCGAGCAGGTCGCCAAGGCGCCCGAGCTCGACCCGCTCGAGGCCTCCGACCGCGAGGACATGCTTACCGACTGGTTCGACGCGCACGACATCGCCGGCGGGTGGGATCTCGCCCCGACGTTCGTGCAGTCGGGGCTGGACGTCGCGTGGCTGGACGAGGTGAACGAGCTGGTCGACGACGGCATGCTCGAGGGCGCGGTCCGCTGGCTGAACTACACCCTCGAGACCGAGCTGCTGATGAGCGAGATCGAGGACTCGACCACCCGCATCTCGACCCTGGTCACCGCCGCCAAGCAGTACTCGCAGATGGACCGCGCGCCGCACCAGGTGCTCGACGTCCACGAGCTGCTCGACAGCACGCTGGTCATGCTCAGCCGCAAGCTCGGCGAGGTGAAGGTCGTCAAGGAGTACGACCGCGGGCTGCCCGACATTCCGGTGTACGGCGCCGAGCTCAACCAGGTGTGGACGAACCTGATCGACAACGCGCTGCAGGCGATGGACGGGTCGGGCACGCTCACGATCCGGACGTCCCGGGCGGACGAGCACCGGGTGCAGGTGGAGATCGCGGACACCGGCCCCGGCATCCCGGCCGACGTCATCGGCCGGATCTTCGAACCGTTCTTCACCACCAAGCCGGTCGGCCAGGGCACCGGCCTCGGCCTCGACATCTCGTGGCGCATCGTCGTCAACAAGCATCACGGCGACCTGCGGGTCGAGTCGCGTCCGGGCGACACGCGGTTCCGGGTGATCCTGCCCGTTCACGACGAGGAGCGGACCAGCCAATGACTGCCGTCGACGAGAGCGTGCCACCGAGCGGCACCGGATGTGCCGAGTGCGAAGCGGCCGGCGGGTGGTGGGTGCACCTGCGCCGCTGCGCCCAATGCGGGCACGTCGGGTGCTGCGACACGTCCCCCATGCAGCACGCGACCAAGCATTTCCAGGCGACCGGGCACCCGATCGTCCAGAGCTTCGAGCCGGGCGAGGACTGGTTCTGGGACTACCAGCGCGCGGACTACTACGACGGCCCGCGGCTGGCCGATCCGCAGAACCGGCCGGCCGACCAGCCGGTCCCCGGACCCGAGGGACGGGTGCCGGCCGACTGGCGCAGCCACCTCCATTGAGGACCGGCCGGTGAGCGAGCTTGCGAGCGAACCATCGAGCACAGGGCTTCGCCACCCGAACGGAGTGAGGGTGTGAGTGCCTGGGCCAAGGTGCGCGCCCGGGACCCGCACGGCGTGGCGCTGCGCCGGGCCGTGCGCGCTGCGGTCGTGGTGCCGATCAACTTCGCCATCGGCGCCGAGGTCATCCAGAACGCGCAGGTGGCGACCTTCGCCGCCTTCGGCTCGTTCGCGCTGCTGCTGTTCGCCGCGTTCAGCGGATCGCTGGCGCTGCGGGCCGGCGCGTACGCCGGGCTGGCCGTCGCCGGCGCTGCGCTCGTCGCCGTCGGCAGCGTGCTCTCCTCGCCCGATTGGCTGGCCGTCGCCGGCACCGCGGTCGTCGGGTTCGCCGTGCTGTTCGCCGGCGCGCTGAGTTCGCTGGTCGGGGCCGGCATCCAGGCCGCGCTGCTGTGTTACGTGCTGGCCGTGCTGGTGCCGGGCGGGACGTCCGCCCTGCCGGACCGGCTCGCCGGCTGGGGCATCGCGGTCGCCGTCGGGGTGCCGGTCGCGCTGTTCGTCTGGCCGCCGCGTGAGCAGGACCGGCTACGGCGGGAGGCGGCCGCCCTGTGCTGCTCCCTCGCCGCGATGCTGGAGTTCGAGCGTCCCGAGCCCGACCGGCGGCTGGTGACGATGCGCGAGGACGCTCGCCGCCTGCGGGAGACCTTCGCCGGCTCGGCCGGCCGCACGGCCGGGGTCAGCACCGCGGCCCGGATGGTGATCCAGCTCGTGGACGAGTTGGAATGGCTCAGCGTCACGGTGGTCAACGCGTGCGAGGACGCGCCGGAGCAGTGGCCGGCGGCCGGGCGCCGGCTGCGGGAGGCCGCGGCGACCGTCCTGCGCTCGTGCGGCGACACGCTGGCCTACGTGACCGAACCGGATCCACGGGCGTGCGCCGGGCTGGCCGACTGCCTCGCCCGCTTGGCGGCGGCGCGCCGCGCGGTCGCCGCGGAGACGCTGCGCGAGCTGCAGGACGGCGGGCCGGGTGAGCGGGGCGAGTTCGAGCGCCCCCTCTACGCCGCGCACGAACTCGCCCCGCTCAC
>Ga0207667_10010817_pt1 | contig 10640 bp, 10 predicted proteins | sample KBSCornC52_FD_184301 | JGI IMG/M metagenome (GOLD analysis project Ga0207667, IMG submission 184301) | Corn rhizosphere microbial communities from Kellogg Biological Station, Michigan, USA - KBS Corn C5-2 (SPAdes) (version 2) | ecosystem: Host-associated > Plants > Roots > Rhizosphere > Soil ...
CGCTCTCATGCGCTACGCGCCAACTCCGCACCTTCGTGCGCAGGATGAACATATCGGTTCCGATTCGCGCACGGAGGTGCGCGACTGGCCGCAGGCATGATAGCGGCGGGGTGCAGCCCGCCGGCCGTATCGAGTGCGGACTCCATAACCAATTGCTTGCCTGCGTAAGGTGAGTACTTAATACTCAGTACTTGCATGCATAAGAGCCCGACCGGTGATCCGGTCGGGCTTTTATGCTTGTCCAGCCTCTAGTCTCTCGTCCCGTCTGTGACTTCCAGTGTACGGCGTACGACTCTCTGCCTCTGACTTTGACTTGTGACTTCTGGCCTCCGACAATGACATTGTTATTGCGTTGAGTGGGCGAGCAACGGATTCAATTCTCGGCACACGACGTCTGATATTTTAGCCCGGAATCGACCTGATTCCATTAATATGCGAAGGAAAATCAGGCCTGTCATGTTACATCAGGATCGTCGTTCCATCGGCGACCATTTGAGGTCCTTTGGTCCGACGTATACCGATTCCGGCCGGATAATCTTGGTCTCCTCGAGCTGCTCGATCATGTGGGCGGTCCAGCCGCTCGTGCGGCCGATGGCGAAGATGGGGGTGAAGAGCTCGGAGGGGACGCCGACCGCGTGGAGGATTAGAGCCGCGTAGAGCTCGACGTTGGCATAGAGGTCGCGGCCCGGCTTGAGCTCGTGGAGCACGCGGACGGTGGTCTGCTCCACCGCTCTGGTGAGGTCGAGGAGCTGGCGGTCGCCGGTGACGGCGGCCATCTTCTCCGCCGCCTCCGTAAGCTGGGCGGCGCGTGGATCGCGCACCTTGTAGATGCGATGGCCGAAGCCCATGATTCGACGGCCGGCAGCCATCTCGCCGCGGATATATGCGTCCGCGTTTTCGGGCTTGCCGATGGCCTCCATCATCTTCAGGACGGGACCGGGCACACCGCCGTGGCGCGGGCCTTTGAGAGCGCAGATGGCGGCGGTCAACGCGCTCACCATGTCGGAATTGGTGGACATGACGACGCGGCCGGTGAAGGTAGAGGCGTTGAGGCCGTGTTCGCTCACGGCGACGAGGTAGGCGTTGAGACCGTCAACGCGCGCCTGTGACGGCTCCTTGCCCTCCAGCATGTAGAGGAAGCCCTCCGCGAGGCCGTGCTCCGGTTTCGGCTGCACGATGTCGAGACCCTGCCTGATTCGATGGGCATGCGCGACGACGGCGGGCATCTGCGCCTGCAGGCGGGCCGCGAGGCGTTGGCAGGAGGCTTTATCGAGGCTGTCGACTGTGGGATCGCCGATGGAGAGCGTGGCCGCGCCCATGCGGAGGATGTGCATTCCTTCGGCGTGGGGGGCGAGGTCGTGGAGCGCGGCGAGCGCGGGCGCGGGAAGCTCCCGGGCGCTGCGCATCTCGGAGACGAGTGAATCGTATTCGGCGCGATTCGGGAGCTTGCCATGCCAGAGGAGGTAAGCGACCTCCTCGAAGCTCGCCTTGCCGCAGAGCTCGCTGATGTCGTATCCTCGCAGCGTCAGCTTGCCGCGTTCACCGTCGACCTCCGCGATATTCGTCGCCGCCGCGACGACGCCCTCCAGCCCACGGGCGATGTGGACTTCCGCAGCGCCGCCTTCCGCCTGAGTGCTCACGATTCAGCCTCCCCTGTCAATATCGCTTGTTCGCGCGGCGTACGTGCCGACGAAGTCAAGTCGAATTCAAACGGTTCATTATAGCCGCTGAGGAATCGTATTGCAACGCCGGGAGGCCGCTGGTATAATCGGCCATGCTGAACTATACCAACCCGAAACTGCCGCTATTCGGCCTTCCGCGCGCCACTCGCTTCGGCCTCTGCCTGCTGGCGATGTCGTTCATGGCCGCGCGGACCAGGGCGGAGGAGCCGCAGCGCACCGGCAGCCTGACCCAATATCGAATCAACGAGTACGCGGCCGAATGCCTCACGTGCGAGATGGCGTTCTCCGGGCTGAAGGGCGAACCGAAGCCGGGCGAGACTCCCGGCCAGTTTACCGCGCGAATCGACGGATATGCCGCGGCCCTCGATCGTCTCGGCAGGCAGACGGAGGCGCTCCGGTCGGTTCCGGCGGTGAAAGACGCATCGCCGGAGAACCTGGCTCGGTGGCACAAGATTGCGCGCGCAGCGGTGGGGCTGCCGTCCATCGTCCGGGAAATCCGCGCCGCATTGCATGCGCACAAGGAGGGCATCACTCAACCCCCGCTCGGCCCCGGTCTGATGTCCGGGCTCGTCAGCGTTCAGGTTCTGCTTAACACGCTTCGGGACGCCCGCCCATAGAAGGCAGCCCATAAAAGGCAGCCCAAAAAAGAAACGCTTGCGCAAAGTCGAGCCCGCCTCACGCAGAGGCGGGCTCTTAATTCGGGCGACAAGTTTTTGTCGGACGCGTCTTATCGCGGCAGCTGCACGACGGCCCTGATGGGCGCGGCCATTAGGACCGGCGGGCCACCCAGTCCAAAGGCCGACAGGCCATAGAAATAGCAGGTCTTTCCGCAGCACGGACAGTCGGCGACGACGGGGCCGATGGGACGCCGCGGCGGGGGCTGGATGTGCGAGCCCACCCAGCAGAGCGGATAGTGAAAGATCCTCTGCATGCTCGTCATGGTCTTACCTTTCGTTCGCCGATTCAATCGACCGCCGACCGCGACATGGCGACAGCCTGCGTGGAACGGGCGCCCGGCTGATCCGCCGACTGCATCCTCGGATCGATCTGGTGGCGAAGGCTCCGGCCGCATCGAAACAGAGAACGATACGGCGAGACATATTGTTCAGTGTCGAGATTACGCGGCCGACACGGTATTTCCTTCAGTATCCGTCGATAATTGTCGAGCCTGGTACTGTCGTTAATTGCGGCGCTGGCCCGCACCGCCCGGCATTCCCATTCCCATGCCGCCCTGCGCCTCCTTCGCGCCGGCCGGGGGCGTGAACTTGAACGTGCTCTCCGGGATGGGCTGGTTGATCTTCTCATCCTTTACGATGACCATGACCGACTGCTGGCGGGCGGGGGACTGGGCGCTGGCCGGGCGGCTCTGATTCACCTTTGCCTGTAGCAGATGATACGTGGATTGGTCGAAGTTCATCCGGACGATCTCTGTCTGGCCGGGCTGAAGCTTCTTCGGTTTCGCTTCCACGACCCATGTTGGTTTCCCGCCGACGTTCTCGGCGCCGCCAAAGGTCAGGTTTGCGTTCGTGTCTACCTTGCCCAGAAACTGCTCGCCGAGGTTGAATTGCTTCGCTCCGCCCGCTGGTCCCTTGCGGTACTGCTTCATGGCGGGCATGTAAGTCCACGTATTTATACCGTCGTCGATGATGATCATGTTCTGCAGCATCGACGCGAGCGGATTCTGCTGTGCCTGGGCGCTGCCCTGCACCATCCCGAGCTGTGCCCACGTCTTATTGCCCGCCTGCTTCGTTCGGGCGCTGAGGGTGATGGACATCGGGCCGCCGGACATCGTCGTAACGACGGTGGCCTGATACGTCTTCATGCTCTTCATGGCGGCGCGGGATTTCGCGAGTATCTCCTGCGCGGTCGGCGCGGCGGTTGCGGTTATGCCGGCCGTTAGGCACGAAATTGCACACGCGGCGGTGACAAGGGATCCAATCTTCATTCGATTCTCCAGGGAGTTGATGAGGGCAAAGCAACAGAGATGGCAGTGGCGGAACTAACCCCGAGCACGGAAGTTGCCTATTCTATCACGATTCTTCGTCGAGCAGGCGGTGAATCGACGGCGCATTCACGCGTGCGATGAGCCCTTCGGGGTCCGTGAGATCGAAGAAGTGGGAGGCGGGCGGCTTCGTCAGCAGAGAGAGAATAGCTTCGACCTGGGGCGTCGGGAGGTCTTTTAGCGCCGTGAACTCGGTCTCACTGACACCGAGCAGCCGGCTGAAGCTATAGAACGTCAGGCCCCATACCGTCTGGAGACCGAGGTCGGTAAAGAGGAAGACGTGATCGTTGAGGGCGACACTGCGCGAAAGGTTCTCGTCGAAGATTGCAAACGTCGCTTCGAGGAAATCATCGTCCGCATCGTAAGAGATATCGAATGAACCCATCGAGTCGCGCCCGCCCTCCACTTGTCCTGCTGACCACCGGTTGTCGCGCGGACAGTGTAGCACCGGCCCAATCAGAGGGTCAATGGCGCACAAGTGAGAATCGGTTCAAATCCATTCCTTCCGCGCCGTCTGTCGTGGTAAAATAGGACATAAGCCCTGCAGGCGATTGGTGATGCGTACACTGCGGTTCTGACCCATTGCCCATAAATAGGGAGTCTGTCTCGGTCGCGATCAGTGGTGACCCCGTCAGGGGTGGCACGAAGCGCGCCGGCGTTCATCCGCCCGTGTTTATCGGGTTAAGAACTCAGTGGCACACGGCGCCGCGGGGCCCAATTTAAGTCAAAATGCAAAATGTCCAATGCAAAATGGGCCTGCGTGGCCATTTTGCACTGGACATTTTGCATTTGGTTGTTCTCAGTGGCTGCCGTAATGCTGGAAGAGCTCGCTGACCGAGTCATCGGCGTGGATGCGCCCGATAGCATCCGCGAGAAGCGCGGCGACCGAGATGATTTGAATCTTATCGGATCGCTTGTGCGGCGGCAGCGGAATCGTGTCCGTGATGAGCAGGCTCCGGAGTACGGAACCGTTCACCCGATCGATGGCGTCGCCGGAGAGCACGCCGTGGGTGCAGCAGGCGTGCACTTCCCGCGCGCCCCGCTCCATCAGCGCCTTCGCTCCCTGCACAATAGAGCCGCCGGTATCGATCATGTCGTCGATCATCACGCAGACCTTGCCGGCCACATCGCCGATGATCTCCATGATCTCGACCTTGTTGGCCTCCGGGCGGCGCTTGGCGATGATGGCGATGGGCGAGCCGAGGTGCTCCGCGAGCGCCCGTGCCCGCGCCACGCCGCCCACGTCCGGCGAGACCACGACCGTGTCGCCATCGAACATGCCGCGGCTGATCAGCTCGTCGGCGATGAGCGGGCCGGCGTAGAGATGATCGACTGGGACATCGAAGAAACCCTGAATCTGGCCCGCGTGCAGGTCGACACAGAGGACCCGATTCGCGCCGGCCCCGGAGATGAGGTTCGCGATGAGGCGCGCGGTGACCGGTTCCCGCGGCTTGATCTTCTTGTCCTGGCGGGCGTAGCCGTAGTACGGGAGCACGACCGTGATCCGCCTCGCCGACGCGCGCCGGAAGGCATCGATCATGATCAGGAGTTCCATCATGTTGTCGTTGACGGGGTGGCAGGTCGGCTGGAGAAGGAATACATCCAGGCCGCGCGCGCTCTCCTCAATCTTGACGCTGATCTCGCCGTCGGAGAACTGCCTGACCGTGATGCAGCCGAGCTTGACGCCGAGCTCGTCCGCGATCTTTTCCGCGAGGGCGGGATTCGCGTTGCCGGTGAAGATCCTGAGGTTCTCCATGCTCCGCATGGTGGGGGCTCCCTCCGCGCCCTGCCGAGGGGTGTGGCCTGCGGCCGGCGCGGGACGTGAACGCGCAACACGGATCGAGTAGATTTGGCTGACCTGGTTAGCCGGATTGTGAATCGCGGCGCTTGCGCGCCCACTGAGGCTTGATCGTCACGCGGCTGCGGGCCAGGGCGAGCGCGTCGGCGGGCACGTCCTGGTCGATGGGGCTGCCGGCCGCCACGAATGCGCCGTCGCCAATGGAGACCGGCGCGATGAGCGTGGCGTGAGTCCCGATGAATGCTCTGCTTCCGATGATGGTTCTGTACTTTCGGACGCCGTCGTAGTTGCAGGTCACGACGCCTGCGCCGATGTTGGTCCCCTCGCCTACCTCCGCGTCTCCGATATACGACAGATGGGAGGCGGACACCTTGCGGCCGAGGGTCGCATTTTTCAGCTCTACAAAATCCCCCACCTTTACCCCCTCGGCCAGCCGGCAGCCGGGCCGCAGATTCGCGTAGGGCCCGATTTTCACCCCGTTCCCGATCTCGCACTCGACGATATTCGAGGCGAGGATGGCCGCGCGGTCTCCCACGGTCGAATCGACGATCCGTGTGTACGGTCCGACAACGCAATCTTCGCCAACCAGGGTATTTCCGAGGAGAAATGTGTGCGGCTGAATCGTGGAGTCCTGGCCGACGCGAACCTCGATGTCTGCCCATGTGGAGGCGGGGTCGACAACGGTCACGCCGGAGAGCATCAGATCGTCGAGGATTCGGCGGCGGAGGATGTCGCCGACCGCGGCCAGCTCCATGCGGTTGTTCACGCCGAGCGTCTCGCGCGAATCCGGTACCGCGATGGCTTCCACGCAGTCACCGCGCGCGGAGAGGATTTGAATCACGTCGGTCAGGTAGAACTCGCCTTGCGCGTTGTTCGGCTCTACGCGGTGGAGCGCCTCGAAGAGCGGACCGGATTCGAAGCAGTAAATGGAGGGGTTGATCTCGCGAATCGCGCGCTGCTCGGGAGTCGCGTCGCGGTGCTCGACGATGCGGGCGACGGTTCCGTCGGCGTTCCTGACAATGCGACCGTAGCCCGTGGGGTCGTCGAACATGGCGGTGAGCAGCGTTGCCGCGGCTCCGGTTGCACGGTGGTGGTCGACCAGGCTGCGAACGGTCTCCGCGCGGAGAAGCGGCACGTCTCCCGCAAGCACCACGACGGTCCCGGAGAAGCCATCGAGCGCGGATTCGGCGGCCTTCGCTGCATCGCCGGAGCCCCGCTGCTCGACCTGAATTGCGTACTCGACATCGTCGCCGAGACCGGCGCGAACCGCGTCTCCCTCGTGGCCAATTACCACGATTGAGCGCTCGATTCCGGCGAGGCGGCAGGACCGAATTACGTGACCGGTGAGCGGGAGTCCGCAGAGCGGATGAAGCGGCTTCGGGAGGCGGGAGCGCATTCGGGTGGATTTGCCCGCGGCGAGGATGACGGCGGCGCAGTCGGGAACAGCCGCTCCGAATTGGCCTGTCGGCACGGAGTTCTCTTGCATGGCGGGCGGGGTTCCTCGGCTTGCGGCGTGGGTTCGTCCGGTGGCCGGAAGCCAAATCGCGCGCGTCATAAAGCGGCGATTACCTGCGTCTCCGGCAGGGCTATTATAGACAGGCGCTCACCGGCGAGTCAAGGTAGACATGGGTGTCTCCGCCGGCCCGGAAGCACCTCACGCAAAGCCGCGAAGGCGCAAAGAACGTCAAAGTCAAAGGCGTTTTGACCGCGAAACACGCGAAAAGACGCGAAAAAGGGTTCCTGAGTGTCCTGCCGTTCTCTGTGTCTCGGTGCCTCTGTGGTTCGACGGCCCTTGCCGTTCTTTGCGTCTTCGCGGCTTTGCGTGAGTCTCGCTCGGCTTAGGCATTCCGGGTCGAGTCCATCAGTTTCTTCACGTTCTCGGTTGCGAAGCCCTTTGCACCGGGATGTTTTCGCTGGATGAGCTCGTGGATCACGCCGGTGTCGTCGTGCGGCCGGGTGAAGATCTGGATGAGGTCGTCGTTCTCGATCTGCTTCTCGGAGAGGAATTCGACGCCCTTGCGCTTTGCGTCCTCGACGGCGGTCGCGAGGTCGTCCACGGCGTAGGCGATGTGGTGGATGTTGTTGCCGTGCTTCTTCACCCACTCTCTTACGACGCCTCCGTCGCCCACCCCTTCGGAGACGAATATCTGGATTGGGCCGGCGTTGAGCGCGGCGCATCGCGCTTTGGTGCCGTCCTCGAAGTCCACGTAGAAGCGGTCCGCCAGCTCGCAGCCCATCACCTCCGTGTAGAACTGAATCGCCTTCTCCAGGTCCGCGACGCGGAACGCGATATGGTCGATGGATGCCTTCATTTCTCTCTCCTGTCGGTCGGTCGGCTTTCAGGCGCGCCGGATCGTGGTGGTCTCGTCGAACGGAATTGAGCGCAGCAGGAATCGCTCGACGAATTGCGCGCCGCCGACGGCCTGCTCCAGCGGCACGGCTCCCGGCCGGATAGCTCCATCCATCAGCATGCCGCATACTATGGCCGCGCTGAACCCGGTTGTCCGCTCCATCGCGCTGAATCCGGTCGATTCGTCAAAGTAGTCGAGGATGTCGATCTGCCGCGTTATAGGCAGGCCGTCCTTCAGGCCGCGGGCGGTCGCGCGCACCACGACGAGGTCGCGGTCCTCGGGAAACGTCAGCTTCGGCGCGGCCGCGGCATGGAATACGTCGCGCGGGACGACTTCCGAATCGCCGACCTTTACCGGTTCGAGGTCGAGCATGCCCAGATCCTTGATGACCCTGAACTTCGCATGATGGCCGGGATAGCGGACCGTCTTGTACTCGTACTTCTCGACGCGGCCCTCCAGCGTGAGCGGCGCGGTGGACGCTCCGCCGGAGGTCACGAACGCCTCGCATCGGCCGACCGGGTCCGGGAAGACGATCTCTTCCAGCTCCGTAAACGTATCCACCTCGACGACCTTGCCGTCCCGGATGACGTGCGCCTTCCCGAAATACTCGACCGTGAGGCCGCTGATGGCGAACACCAGCTTGTAGTCGAGCGGCGGCCTCGGATTCTGGGGCAGGCCACCGCACCGGAGCTGCACCTCGCGGCAGGAGTCCATCCCCTCCATTGCATAGACGGCGAGCGTGTTCACAAGGCCGGGAGCGAGGCCGCAGTCTGGCACGATGGAGACGCCGCGCTCCCGCGCAGCGTCGTCGAGCGCGAGGACCTTCAGGGCGACACCCGTGTTGCCGCCGAGGTCGCACATGTTCGTGCCGGCCTCGACAGCGGCCACGGCGACGGTCGGATGCATGAAGTACGGCACCGCGCTGAGCAGCGTGTGAATGGGCCGGAGGAACTCCGCAAGCGCCATAGCGTCGGTTGCATCGACCTGCTCGGAGCGCACGCGCCCGGCCGATTCGGGGAGTAATGCCCGGAGACGCGCGGCGGCATGGTCCGCGGCCTCGTGATCCGCGTCGGCAAGAATCACCGCGTCCGGCTCGGCGAACTTCAGCACATCGTATGCGGCGGCGGTCCCCTGCCTGCCCGCCCCGAGTACGGCAAAGACTCTCTGCTTTTCGTGTCTCATCGCTGCAACTCCTCTCCAGAATCAGGAAAGCCCGGCGACTCCTCGAACGGAGGTCGCCGGGCTTGCTGCAATCAGAATCCTGGTCCATGCGGACCAGAGCTTACGTCGCAGGCAAACGGATACTCGGCGCCCTCCGCTTGAGGGCGCGTGACATGTAAGACGAGAGAAGAATGGCTATCAGTGTTGCTTTCATCGGCTCGGTCGCGGAATCGCCAGTCGGAACATGCGCTGCGCCATTGTATATACGATTCGGAATCGTGTCAAGTGCGATATGCTTAATGTGCGGCCGCCCGGCAGGGAATGGTGCTGGTCGGGTGTATACTAATTCGGTGAAACAGAGGCTGATTCACGTACACTAACCCATCATACAGGAAAGCGCAGGGACTGACATATGACGCTCGAAGAGACCAGACGACTGGCGCGCGACCTTCGCGCCCGCGTGAACGATCTCGGAGACCATCTTTGACCTCGCAGTGAGGAAGCAGGAGCTGGAGGCTCTCGAGCGGAAGGCGGCGGACCCGAACCTCTGGGAGGACGCGGAGGCGGGTCAGGCGACGCTTCAGAAGCTGGCGCAGGTCCGGGATGGCGTCGAGCCGGTGCTCGAGCTTCAGCGACGGTCCACCGATCTTCTCGACCTGATCGACATGGCAGCCGAAGAGGGCGAACCGGACGAGGGGCTGGAGGCGGAGCTCTCTACCGAGGCCGAGCGGATTCAGGAGGATCTGGGCCGTTTCGAGCTGGAGACGCTTCTCTCTGGCGAGCTGGACGGGCACAACGCCATCGTGGAGATAAACGCGGGCGCGGGCGGCACCGAATCATGCGATTGGGCGGCGATGCTGCTGCGTATGTATCTTCGATGGGCGCAGGACCGCGGCTACGCCGTCGAAATGGTCGACGAGGTGGCCGGCGAGGTGACGGGCTACAAGAACGTCACGTTCGTGGTGCGGGGCCGCAACGCCTACGGATACCTGAAGGCCGAGCGGGGCGTCCATAGAATGGTAAGGATTTCGCCATTCGACTCGAACAAGCGGCGGCACACCTCCTTCGCGTCGGTAGACGTGATTCCGGAGCTGGAGGACGCGGAAGAGGTACCGATCAATTCGGACGACCTGAAGATCGATACCTACCGATCGAGCGGGGCCGGCGGCCAGCACGTCAACAAGACCGATTCGGCGGTGCGGATCACGCACCTACCGACGGGAATCGTGGTGACCTGCCAGAACGAGCGGTCGCAGCAGAAGAACCGGGCGATGGCGATGAAGGTGCTCCAGGGGCGTCTGCTGGAACGGGAGATGCGCGCGAAGGAGGCGGAGATGGCCGCGCTCCGGGGCGAGCAGCAGTCCATCGAGTGGGGAAGCCAGATACGGAGCTACGTGTTCGACGACCGGCGCGTGAAGGACCATCGGACGGGTCAGGAAACGGGCGACGTGATGGGAGTAATGGACGGCCATCTCGACCCGTTCCTGAATGCCTGGCTGCAATGGCAGGGCAGAAAGACGTGATACGAAAATGAGACCCGCCTTGCGAAACCTGCATATCGTGGCTGGCGTGTCCGCCGGCGGGTTGCTGCTGATGGCCGGCGTTCTGCCTGACAGCCGGGCGGCTTCGCCGCCGGTCGCCGCGAT
>Ga0207667_10010819_pt1 | contig 10639 bp, 9 predicted proteins | sample KBSCornC52_FD_184301 | JGI IMG/M metagenome (GOLD analysis project Ga0207667, IMG submission 184301) | Corn rhizosphere microbial communities from Kellogg Biological Station, Michigan, USA - KBS Corn C5-2 (SPAdes) (version 2) | ecosystem: Host-associated > Plants > Roots > Rhizosphere > Soil ...
CACCGAGGCGATCTTGGCGGCGGCATCGCGGAAGGCCAGGCCATGCTGGTCGATATCGGCCGACAGCACCGCGAACAGGTTGGCATCGGGCGAGCCCTTCATCCGGGGCGCGAAATGCTCGCGCAGGCGCGAGAGCGAGGTTTCGTCATTGGCCAGGCTGTAAGCCACCGCGGCGCGCAAGACCTGCGAGCGTTCGGCGTCATTCAAGGGGGCGGGGTCGCTTGCGTGAGGTTCCAGCAATTCCTCGATCTTCTGGCCCGCTACGGCCCAGTTGCCGGATTCCCAATAGATGTCGGCACGCAGCCGCCTGGTGTCGTCCGCCTGATCCACCGCGATCAGGTCGAGCGCATTGTCCCATTGCTTGAGGGCGGCGAAGGCGCGCGCCTCCAGAACCATGCGCTCATGCATCTCCTGGTCGGGAAGACCGCTGATCTGGGAATCGCGGATCGTGGCCACCGCCTTGTCCGGCTTGTGATCCATCAGATAGACGGCGGCTAGCCGCGTGGCGACCTGGGCCTTGGCAATGCCCTCCAGGCGCTTGTCCACCTGATAGGCCAGAAGATTGGCGGCCGGCGCCAGCAGGTCCACGGCCACCAGCCGGTCCGACATGCGCCGGATCATCTCGTCGCCATCCGGCCCGACGGGCGTGAGATCGAGATTGTCATAGAACAGGGCCAGCGCATCCACCGGCTTCATCTTGTCGGCGCCGCCCTTGAGGAACAGGTTGACGAAGGCGCCGCGCATATCGTCCTGCGCCACACGCGTCGCGTCCTGTTCCTTGAAATTCTGGGTGACGATGCGCAGCGTCCTCAGGCCATCGCGCCATTGGCCGTGATCGAAATAGAGCGCCGCCAGCTTGCGCAAGGTCTTCAGCTCCAGCCCGTCGCCGCGCCAGCGGAAGCGCAGCCGCTCGAACTGCTCGATGGCCTGGGCTGCGGAGATCGCGCCCGCCGCCAGCCCGGCATTGGTGTGATAAAAGATGGCCTGCGCCGCCAGTCTTTCATTGCCGCTTTTTTCAACCGTCACGAAGTGACCCAGCGCATCGTCAAAGCGGTTCTCTGCCGAGAGCAGGCGCGCCTGCGTCAGTTCGGTCGCCAGCGCCAACGGCGCTTCGATATTCTTGGGTATCCGGGTCAGGGCCGCGTCAGCCAGGTCCAGCCGGCCCATGCCCAGCCCCGCATCGGCCTCGGCCAGATAGGCGCGGGCCTGCCAGTCCGGGGTATAGCGGTTCAGCACCGGGCCGGCCTGCTCCAGATGGGCGTGCGCGTCCTTCCAGTTTTCCATCGCCGATTCGATCAGTCCGCGCCACAGGGCGGCATGGCGATCGCTGTCAAAGCCGGGGCCGCCCAGATCGTTATGGGCGTCGCGGTAGCGCCCCATCATGTATTCGGCGGCCGCCTTCATGGTGGTGAGCTGGACATCGCCAACCAGCGACGGGTCCTTGGTCTGGATCAATTTGATCAGGCCCAGCGCCTCGGCGCCAAAACCGTTGGCCAGATAGAAACGCGTCAAGGTCAGCTGCGCGCGGGCGGCATTCTGCGGATAGGCGTGAACCGCGGACTGGATCAGTTCGCGCTGGGTGGCGAGGAAACTGCCGGCGCTGGCCTGACGCCAATGACCGAAATCCAGATAGGAAGGGCCATCGCCGAAGCGCGCCAGCGCCGAAGGCGTCTGGCCCACCGGCATCTGGGGCGGGGTCAGCACCAGGCCTGACGGGCGGGAAATCGTGACCCGGGTGGCATTGACGCTCACATCCAGGTCGTCGGCATAAGGGGTAATGACCAGGCCGCTGGCGGTGGGCAGGGCGGCAAAGTCGGCGAAGCTGCGCATGGCGGGCACGCCGCGGCCCGCCTGCGCCGGAACGATGGTGAGCATGTCTCCGCCGGCCGGGTCCAGCAGCTTGAAGGCATGGTCGGCAGCGGGCAGCAGGGTCGAAAGCGACGTGCGGCGCGGGTCGTTCTGGTTGCGGGCAAAGCCGATGACGACCGGCGCCGGCGCGACGGTGGCGGCGATCTCCACCACCAGATTTTTCTCGTCGCCGCGTGCCGAGATTTCGGCGGGCTGTTTCAGGGTGATCCGCAGGATGCCAAGGCCGTTGCTGGAAACCGCTTCCAGTCCAGCGGCGAAATCACCGAGCGCGCCTTTGAGATTGCGGGAATCGAAGGACGGCGCGTTCTCCAGCACCACCCAGGCCGTCAGGCCGCGCACAAAGACGGCCGACGGCAAGGCGCCGGCGCCCTTGAAGTTGATCACCGCGCCATCGCGGGTGCGTTTGCCGTCAGCGACAGGAACCGTCGGCGCCGCTTGGGTGGGGACTGCAGGTGCCGCTGGCTCGGCGGCGGCAGTTTTGACTTCCGGTTTGGTTTCAGGCTTGGCCGGCGGTGTGGGCTGTTCCTTGGGCTTGTTCTTGTCGGCCAGTTGCTGCGCCGTCTGCACCACGGCCTGCGCCTGCGCCGCGCTGGCGCCCACAACGGGCTTGACGGGCAACGGCGCTACGGCCGCGGCGCTGGTGGCCGGACCTGCTTCCATCTTGGTGATGGTGGGTTTGGCGATGCCGGGCGGAGCATAGGAAGCGCCGTCGGTTTTGGGCGCCAGGATGTCCAGCACCACATGGCTGCCATCCTTGAAATCGTGATAGCCGGAATCGGTGTCGGTCTGCATCTCGACGATGGTGGAGTTGCCTTCGATGCGCCAGGCGACATTCCTGACCCAGGCCGGGGCGAAGCGGGCGACAGCCGAGACATCCATGCGGATGGGCTCATCGAACTTCACCGTCATTTTTCCGGCGCCGGGAAAGACGTGATAGGAAACGTCTTTCGGCCAATCGAAGACCAGGCGCGTGAACTTCTCATAAGAGCCGGCGCGCATCTTGATCTCGGGCAGTGACGCCACGTCCACCGGCTTGGGCACGGGCTTGGGCGGCACCACCAGGTCGGGCATCTTGCCGTTGAAATCGGGCGGCGCGACGTCCACCACGGCGCGACCGGGAATCTGGCTGACATGCAGCTTGACCGGCGCGACCAGCACAAAGCGCAAGGTCTTGCCGTCGGGATCGGCGCGGCCGCTGGAAAGAATGCGCGGCAAGGCCGCCACCACGCTGGCGGGCGCGATGCTGGTCTTGTCGCTGAAGCTGATGGTCAGCACGCCGCCGGTGGCGCTGGCGCTAATTTTCGGATTGGTGGCGCCGGTAAAGTTGAAAGACAGGCGGCCATAGCCATCCTGCGTGCTGCCGCTGACGCCGTCCGCCCAGGCCGGCCCACAGCAAAGAGAAGTGCTGGCGGCAAGCGCCATCACCACTGCCATGCTATGTGCGGATCGGATCACCAGATTCCCCTTTTGGCTCTAATCTGCCGGGGCGGCGTTAACCTGCGGTTAAGCCTGTTCGGATGATTGGCGCGGGCCAGCCGCACAGCACTAAGTCTTTGGTGTTGCTGGGTTTTGTCCGGCAACAGGAGCCTTGGTGGCGGCCGGGACCGGGGCGCCTGTGGCGGTGGCGGCCGGGCCCGGCGGCGCGGCAGCCGCAGGCGCAGCAGGGGTCGCCTGCGGCAGGACCAGCCGGTTGGCCAGCTTGATCGTCAGCGCCTTGGCGTTTTCGGCATTCATGCTGGCCAGCACCAGCGCGAGCTGGTCGGACTTCATGTCGCGCGCCACCGGCACGAGCACATCGTCGGGCAGATCGTTGAAGATGCGCGCGGCATCCTTGGGCTTCATGGTAGAATAGGTTTTCACCAGGGCGGCGACCTGCGCCTTCTGCACCTCGTCGCGCTGACCCAGCAATTGCGTGATCTGGGCCTGCAGCTGCTTGAGCTGCGCGATCTTGGCGTCCACGCGCTGTTCGGCGGCGGTGATCATGTTGGCCTGGGTGGTGAGCTGGCTCTCGCGCTTGTCCAGCTCGCGCCGGCGCTTGGAAAGGCTGTTCACCACATCCACTTCGCTGGCGCTGGCGACCTGGTCGCCTTCACCGCCGGCATAATCCTTGTTGGCCGGCACCGGATCGCCCGAGATGGCGGCGGCCTGGCTGCCGGCTTGCGCATAGGCTTCATGCACCAGATCGCTGGCCTTCAGGCCCCAGACCACGACGCCCAGCACCATCACGCTCGGCAGAAGGCGGATGAAACGCGGGCTATTCTTTAGGACGGGCATCATTGCGCGGCTCTTTCCAGGCGGCTGAGAATGGAGGTGGAGGGCAGCGGCATGTCGGGAATCTCCCGGGCCACGCGCGGCGTGGCCGCGGCGCTTTCCATGCGCTGGGCGATGCGTTCTCCCGAAGCGGTCAACACCGAAAGCTCGTCAATATGCAGGCGCGCGCGCTTGAGGCGCTCGTCCAGGGTCTGGGCGGCTTCGCCAGCCGCGGTCTTGAGAGCCCGCAAGGAGGCGCCCGCCCCGGCAATCGCCATGTTGAGCTCGCCGATGTGACGCTTCAGGCCTTCCTGTCCCTTGCGTACCGCGGACAGGCGCCGTTCCAGGATGACGCAATAAACCAAGGTGAAAGCCAGCAGCACTTCCAGCGCCAGCTCCAGGTAGAAGGTCAGGGTCGGGGTCATGACGAACTCTCTCAAAAGGACTGATTTTAAAGGGCCTTCGACGCATCCGTGCGTTCGACGGCGTCATCCACCCGCACCGCGACATGACTGCCGACACGGCCCATGCGACCGGTCAGAAGCGGCACGCCGCCGCAGCGGAGCTGAATTTTGGAATCGGGTCCCGCGCTCAGCATCATGGTCTGGCCGACCTCCAGATTCATCACCTCGTGCAGCGGCATGGTCTGCTCGTCCAGAATGGCCTCGATGTCGACCTTGGTGGACCAGAGCTCGGTGGCCAGATGGCTTTCCCAGATGGAGTCGCGGCCGAATTTCTCGCCCATGAACTGCTGCAGCAGCAGCTTGCGGATCGGCTCCAGGGTGGCATAAGGCAGCAGCAATTCGGTGCGTCCGCCGCGGTCTTCCATGTCGATGCGCAGCTTGACCAGGATGGCGGCATTGGCGGGCCGCGCGATGGCGGCAAAACGGGGATTTGTCTCCAGCCGGTCCAGGCTGAAATGCACCGGCGCCAGCGGCTCGAACGCGGCGCACATGTCCTGCATGATCACCTCGATCATGCGCTGGACCAGGGTGCGTTCGATGGTGGTATAGGGTCGGCCCTCGATGCGCATGGCCGAAGAGCCGCGCCGGCCGCCCAGAAGCACGTCCACGATGGAGTAGATGAGATTGGAGTCCACGGTGAAGAGGCCGTAATTGTCCAGCTCTTCGGCATGGAACACCGCCAGAATGGCGGGCAGCGGAATGGAGTTCAGATAATCGCCGAAGCGGATGGAGGTGATCGAATCCAGGCTCACTTCCACATTGTCGGACGTGAAGTTGCGCAGCGAAGTGGTCATCAGCCGCACCAAGCGGTCGAAGACGATTTCCAGCATCGGCAGGCGTTCATAGGAGACCAGCGCCGAATTGATGATGGCGCGGACGCCCGATTTGTCCTGCAACTGGTCGGAATTGACGTCAAAGCCCAGAAGCGAGTCGATTTCGTCCTGGTTCAAGACCCGTTCGGCGGTGCCGTCGGCGGCGCCCTCGAGCGGTGCCGCCGGGGCGGCGGTATCTTCGGAGACGGGTGTTTCGTCGGCCATATTCCGAGCTTTCTGCTATTGCGCCGGCTTTCTGCCGGCGCTTTTTGGTTTGGTCTCTCTCGCTCTCGCGAACGCTTTATTTGTTGGTCGCGCCGCGAGGCCCTCGCTATGCTCGCGTTCGCGGTCGCTCCCTATTGCACAATCATTTCCTTCAGCAGCACATCGCGCACGTGATAGGGCGCGGCCGCCACATTGACCCGGCGCAGCAGCTCTTCCTTCAGACGCAGCACACCGGCCGAGCCTTTGAGGTCGTCGAGCCGCAATTCCCGCAGATAGGCCTGGAACTGGTCGGTGATGCGCGGCATCAGGGGCTGAATGGCGGTTTTCTGCGCGTCATCCTCCAGCTCCAGCGACAGGCCCAGCTTGAGATAGGCGGGAGTGCCGTCATTGCTCTGGATGTTGACCAGAATGTCCTGCATGTCGCTGAAGGCGACCTTGGGCGGGGTCAGCGGTTCCTCGGTCTTGGCGCTTTCGGCGTTGGCGTTTTTCTTGAACAGAAAGAAGTAGGCGCCCGCGCCGCCGCCGGCCAGCACAAGCACCAGCACAGGCACGGCGATCATCAGAATCTTCTTGGTGAGAAAGCGCTTGAGGCCCTTCTTCGGCTCGGGCGCGCCTTCGCCTTCCGGCTTTTCCCCGTCTTCGCTTTCGGGTGCGGCTTCTTTCGCCATGGAAAACCCTTGTTGAACGCCTGGAAGCTTTTCGAAGGTCACCCTATGCAAACGTGGTTAAGGAGTGGTTCAAATTGCCGGGTGAACGGCTTGAGCCCGGCAAGAATTTCCGGGAGCTCCCGCCTATGGTGCACAAAAGCCAATAAAACCGGGATTTTTTCGATGGCACGGCGGCTGCAATGCCGAAGGCACGACGGACCAGAAAGGATCCGGAAGGCCGATGGAAAATTCACTTCTTGTTAGTCTCTCCCAGCAGCTCGCCACCTACCGGGCGATGGACGTGATCGCCAACAACATCGCGAACGTCTCCACGCCGGGCTTCAAGCGCGACTCTGCGAAATTCGAAGAATATGTCGCGATGATGCGGCCCGCCGAAGGACAGAAAGGCATGCAGCCCGTCTCCTTCGTGAAGGACGCCGGCGTCACCCGCGATACCGGCCAGGGCAATATCGAGCAGACCGGCGCGACTTATGATCTGGCGATTTCCGGCAAGGGCTATTTCGCCGTTCAGACGCCGGCAGGCATGCGCTATACCCGTGACGGCCACTTCACGCTGGACGGCAGCGGCAATCTGGTCACCAGCCAGGGCTATCAGGTGCAGGGTGACGGCGGCGCCATCACCATCGCCCCCACCGACGGGGACATCAACATCGCGCCCGACGGCATGATCTCCAGTGTCGTCAATGGCGTGGGCAACCAGCTTGGCAAGATCAAGGTTGTCGATTTTGCCGACGACACGCTGCTCACCAAGCAGGGCTCCAGCCTCTATTCCACCGGTCAGACGCCGAATACGCCCGCCACCGTCAATATCCGGCAGGGCGCATTGGAAGCCTCCAACGTCCAGCCGGTGATCGAGATCAGCAAGATGCTCGAGGTGCAGCGGGCCTATGAGGCGACCGCGAATCTGAGCAAGTCCGAAGAAGACATGATGCGCCAGGCGATCGATCGCCTCGGACAAGTCCCGAATTAAGGAGAAACGCTGATGCGCGCCCTTTCCATCGCCTCGACCGGCATGCTGGCCCAGCAAACCAATGTGGAAGTGATCGCCAACAATCTGGCGAACATGAACACCACCGCCTTCAAGCAGCAGCGGGCCGAGTTCACCGACCTTCTCTATCAGAACATCCAGACCCCCGGCGCGCAGACTTCGGACCAGGGCACTTACGCGCCCAACGGCATCCAGCTGGGCGCTGGTGTGCGCACCGCCGCGGTCTATCGCATCACCACCCAGGGCGATCTGAAGTCCACCGGCAATCCCTACGATGTCGCCATCCAGGGTCCGGGTTTCTTCCGCATCCAGCAGGCCGACGGCACCGACGCCTATACCCGCTCGGGCAATTTCTCGCTCAGCCCGCAAGGCCAGCTCGTCACCCAGGATGGTCTGGTGATCCAGCCCGGTATCGCCATCCCGCAGAACACGATCAGCGTCACTATCAATTCGCAGGGCCAGGTCAACGCCACCGTGGCCGGCAATACCACGCCCCAGACCGTGGGCCAGCTGGAGCTGACGCGGTTTCCCAATGAAGCAGGCCTCAATGCCATCGGCAACAATCTCTATCTGGAAACGCCAGGTTCAGGCCCGCCCCAAGCCGGCGTCCCGGCCTCGCTCGGTTACGGCACCATCCAGCAGGGCTTTCTGGAAACCTCCAATGTGAACTCGGTGGACGAGATCACGGCCCTGATCACGGCCCAGCGCGCCTATGAGATGAACTCCAAGGTCATCACAGCGGCCGACCAGATCCTTCAAGACACCGCCAGGTTGGGATCCTAAGCCATGAAACGCACCCTTATGATCCTTGCGCTGCTGCTCGCCGGCGCCGCCGCGCTGATGGGCACCTCCAGCGCCTTTGCTGCCACCGTTCGGGTGGTGGTGCCGGCGCACGACATCGCCCGCGGCGACACGATCGGCGAAAACGATCTCACCTTCGCCACCGTGGACGGCGCCGCCCTGATGTCGGGCGTGCCGACCAAGATGGAAGAGGTCAAGGGCATGCAGGCCCGCCGCACGCTTTCCGCCGGCCAGCCGTTCCGCCGCGAGGATGTCCGCCGCCCCATCGTCATCCTCAAGGGCCAGACGGTCACCATGCAGTTCGCCGCGCCCGGCGTGGAACTCTCCGCCATGGGCCGCGCCATGAGCGAAGGCGGCGTCGGCGACACCGTCACCGTCCAGAATCCCGCTTCCTACCGCATGGTTTCCGGCATCGTCGTCGCGCCCGGCACCGTGCGCGCCACCGGCACCATCGCCGCTCCCAATAACAATCTCGCCCGCCGATAGGATTTGTCATGCGCAGCCTTTTGAAGCTTTTTCCTCTCGTTGCCGCGGCGTCGCTGTCGGCCTGTTCGGCGCTGGACCGCATCCATAACATCGGCGAGGCGCCGGCCATGCAGCCGGTGGGCAATCCGGCCGGCACCCAGATCGTGGCCGCGATCCCCGCGCCCAAGCCGATCATGCATGTGGACAATTCGCTGTGGCAGCCCGGCGCGCAGAGCTTCTTCCATGATCCCCGCGCCATGCATGTGGGCGATGTGATCACGGTGAATGTCTCGGTGGCGGATACCGCCAAGCTGCAGAACTCCACCTCGCGCAGCCGCACCAATTCCGAGGACGCCAACCTGACCAACTTCTTCGGCCTGGAAAAGGTGCTGCCGCCGGTGATGGATCCTTCCAGCCTGGTCAAGATGGGGTCTGACAATTCCAATGTCGGCACCGGTTCCATCCAGCGCCAGGAATCGATCAACATGGTCCTGGCGGCGCTGGTCGCCCAGGTGCTGCCCAACGGCAACCTGGTGATCGATGGTCATCAGCAGGTGCGGGTGAACAACGAATTGCGGGACATGCGCCTCTCCGGCATCGTGCGCCGGGAAGACATCACCCAGGACAATACCGTGAACCTGTCGCAGATCGCCGAGGCGCGTGTCACCTATGGCGGCCAGGGCACCATGAGCGATGTGCAGCAGCCGCGCTATGGCAGCCAGCTGTTCGACATTCTGATGCCGTTCTGATTTTCCAGGAAGCAAAAGAAAAGGCCCGGTTTCGCGACCGGGCCTTTTCGCTAGTGTCCCGATTCCGAAATTCGCATGATCTCTATATCGTGTCCTGGGCGAATTTCGGAATCGAAGGACACCAGCAACTTATCGATTCCTAGTGTCGTTTGGTTTCGAAGTTCGCCTTGAGGCCGATATCGATAATGTGGCGAACTTCGAAACCACGACACTAGTGCGGCATCAGCTCGGGAAAGCGCGGCAGAAAACCGTTGCGATTGGGCATGGCGACTTTTGGCAGCGTCTTGGCGTTGAGAACCAGCTTGGCGTCGATCACCTTGCCTTCCGCCAGGATATAGGCGGTCAGGGCATAGACCTCATGGTCGGTCAGCGACCTGGGCTCGTTCCAGGGCATCGCGCGGCGGATGTAATCGAACAGCGGCGGCGCGTAAGGCCAATAATTGGCGATGGTGGTGCGGGACGCATCGATGCCCTTCAACTGCACGTCACGGATGATGATCGGCGGCGCCGGCTGTCCGCTCAGCGCCTGGGGCGTGCCGCGGCCGCCATCGCCATGACAGGCCGAACATTTGGTCGCAAAGATCGCAGCGCCTTGCGCCGCGGTTCCGTCGCCGGCGGGCAGGCCGGTGCCGTCGGCCAGGATCTCGATATCCCAGCGCGCCATGTCGGCGGGGCTGACGGGTTTGCCGAGATTCGGGCTTCCTGCGCCGGCGGCGAATGCACTCTCCGACAATGACAGGCAAAGCAGGGCTGCAAACGCGCGATTACGCATAGGCATGCGACACCTTCCCGCGCGCGTCCACCGCCCAGCTTGTGACGGCATTGAAATGGTGGTTCCGGAACGCCACCACGGGCGGCACGGCATCCAGCTGGCCGCGGGCGGCAATGAACGCCGCGCGCGTAGGCTGGAAGGAACCCTGGTCATCCCAGGCGCGGCTTTGCAGGATGACGGGTCGGCCGTCCCACCGCCACGGCATGCGGAAGCGGGTAAAAGCCTTGCTGTAAACCGGCGCCTGCAAGGCCGCTTCCCCCCAGCTTTTGCCGCCGTCGGCGGAGACCAACACCTTGGTGATCTTGCCCTTGCCGGAATAGGCGATGCCCGAAATCTCGTAATAGCCCGGTGTTCTCACGTCCTGGCCGGGCGAGGGCCGGGTGATGAAGGATTTGACCTCGTTCAGGAAGGTGAGGTTGTAGCTTTTGCCCCCAAGTTTGTCGGGCGGCATCGGCTCGGTATAGACCTGCGATTCCCAGAAGCTCATGGCGGGGCTGGGCACCAGCTTGATGCGCCGCAGGAACTTGACGTTCATGTTGCCTTCATAGCCGGGCAGCAGCAGCCGCATGGGAAAGC
>Ga0207667_10010821_pt1 | contig 10639 bp, 7 predicted proteins | sample KBSCornC52_FD_184301 | JGI IMG/M metagenome (GOLD analysis project Ga0207667, IMG submission 184301) | Corn rhizosphere microbial communities from Kellogg Biological Station, Michigan, USA - KBS Corn C5-2 (SPAdes) (version 2) | ecosystem: Host-associated > Plants > Roots > Rhizosphere > Soil ...
GTCAAGGCGGAGCTCCGGCCACATCAGTGGGCGAAGAATGCGCTCGTCGTGCTGCCGGTTCTTCTCGCGCCGACGATCCCCGCCTTGACCACGCTCGGCCGTGCGCTGCTCGCGGCCTTCACCTTTTCGCTGTGCGCGTCCGCGGGTTACGTCTTCAACGATCTGCTGGATCTCGAAGCCGATCGCCTTCACCCAGCCAAGGCCAAGCGGCCCTTTGCCAGCGGCGCTCTGCCGATCATCTTTGGCTTTCCGATCTTCCTCGGTTTGCTCGTGTTGAGCTTCTCGATCGCCGTAGTCTGTTTGCCGCGCGCGTTCGTGGCCATGCTCGCGCTGTACTTCCTCGGCACGCTCTCGTACTCGCTGTACCTCAAGCGTCTGCTGCTGCTCGATGTCTTGGTCCTGGCGGGTCTTTACACTCACCGCATCCTGTCTGGCGGCGTAGCGACCGACGTGCGGATCAGCGCCTGGCTGTTCGGGTTCTCGATGTTCTTGTTCACGAGCCTCGCGTTCGCCAAGCGGTTCGTCGAGCTGCACGCGATGAGCAAGGACGAGAAGATCAAAAATCGCGGCTATTTCCCAGTAGACTTGCCGATGGTCACGAGCATGGGTACGGCCAGCGGCAACATCGCGGCGCTGGTCTTCATGCTCTATGTCGACAGCAGCGCGGTGCGTGCGTCGTACCGCGAGCCGAGCCTGCTCTGGTTGGTGCTGCCCGCCTTGCTCTACTGGCTGGGCCGGATTTGGCTATTGGCTGGCCGCGGTCAGATGCAGGAAGATCCAGTGAAGTTTGCGCTGCGCGACAAGCAGAGTCTGGCCTGTGTCGCGATAGTCGGCTTCATCGCCATCACGGCACGTTTTGCGCCGGCATGGCTGGTGACGGTCCTCCACTGAGCGTCTCGAGCCAGCTCTTATTTCAGCAACAGCGAGATTTGGTTCAGGATCTGTTCTTCTTCCTCTGCCACGGTCAGATCGCTGATCAGTAGCTCCTTCACCGCGCGCAGGACGTCGAGCCGTCGTTCTTTCAAGAAGCCGAGGTTCGGAGGAGGCAAGGGCGCGCGACCCGCCAAGCACTGCCCCAACAACTCGAGCTTGTCCTGCGTCAACAGGCTCTTCCGCCCGTACGCGAGCAGCGCGTCCGCCTCGGCCGGCGCGACTTCGTCGTCTGCCCAGGCTACTTGGAGGAGCAGCTTCAATAGCTCGAAGGCAAACTGCCCGTCCGCTGGCGCGGTCGGTCTCGACGTTGACATTGCTCCCAGGGTACTCCGCAAAGGTGTCCCAAACCAAGCGCTGAACCTCCCGTCAAATCGCGGATTTCGCGGCCTTTGGGCGCGCTTGGCCGCTCCTTCGCAGCCCGGGCTTTGCGCGTTCTCTCGCCTCTGTTACGCGGGGACCCTCATGCCTCGGCTCAGCGGACTTGGAAAGCGCGACTCGCTGATCGTCTCGGTGGGCTGTCCGTGTGGCATCGGCCCCGAGGTCGCGGTGCGAGCAGCGGCCAAGATCCCAGGCTGCGTCTTGGTCGGCGATTACGATTTGCTGCTGGAAGCGGCAGAGCTCGTCTCCGTTCCGCGTAAGCGGCTCGTGCCGTTCACAGGGGAGCTCACCGACCCTCGCGCGATCTACGTGCATAGCGTCGGTCCCCGGCTGCTCATGCGGGATCGCAAACCGGGCAAGCCCACTCGAGCCTCGGGCGCCGCGCAGCTCGCCTACATCAACGAAGGCTATCGACTGACCAAGGCCGGTGCGCGGCGCGCGCTGGTCACGGGGCCCGTGAGCAAGGCTGCGATTGCGCACTCGGGCGTGAAGGGAGCGCAGCACTTCCTCGGACATACGGAATGGCTCGGCGAGTTGGATGGGGGAAGGTCGACCGTGATGTGTTTCGCGGCGGGGCCACTGGTCACGAGCCTCGTGACCACGCATTTGCCGATTGCCAAGGTGCCGCGCGCCTTGACCCCGGTGGGGGTGGAACAGGCGACATTTGCCCTGGCCGAGCTGTTGCTAGCGCTCGGCAAGCGCCGACCGAAACTAGCGATTTGCTCGCTGAATCCGCACGCCGGCGAGAGCGAACTCTTGGGCCAGGAAGAGCGTCGCGCGATCGCGCCGGGCATCGCCCGGGCGGCGCGGCGGCTCGGTCGGCGTGCGACGCTGATCGGCCCGATCGGCGCGGAGACTGCGTTCCGAAAAGCCGTGGGCGGCACCTTTCAAGGCGTGGTCGCGATGTACCACGACCAAGCCACGATTCCGATGAAGCTGGTCGCGTTCGGCGATGCAGTGAACGTCACGATGGGCTTGTCGATCGTGCGCACGAGTGTCGACCACGGCACCGCGTACGACATCGCGTGGACCGGCGTTGCCGACGACGAGGGCATGCGCTCTGCATTGGAGCTCGGGCGCCAGCTCGTATCGAGTCGCTGATGGCCGTGCCCGAGTCGGAGCTCGCGCAGGCTCTGCACCGGCGAGGTCGCGCGGCCATGGTGGCGGGCGTCACGGCGCTGAACGAGTCTTACTGCGGCACGCCGGGCGCACCGCCATTGAAGCTTCGGCCCGAAGCCGTGCACGAGGCATTGTCGCTCGCCGTGCTTCGCTTCGTCGTGCTGAGCTTGGGCCGTTCGCGCGCTCTCTTCGCGCGGCCGGAAGAGCTCGAAGGCGGCAGGCTGTTCACGCCGCTCGACGTGCGCCTAGAGGTCACCGTCGGGCTTCGGGGCAGCCGTCTAATCTCGAGCTTTCCGCCGGCTTTGGCGGCTGCCGAGGCGTCCTTTCACCGTGAGCTCGAACAAGGGCTCGCAAGCGACGGAGTAGATTTCGAGAGCTGCCCGGCCGAGCTCGTCGGTAATCTGTACGAGCTCCTGCTCGGGGAAGGCGTGCGCTCGCTGGGCGAGCGAGGCTTCGAGCTCGTATCGGGCACGAGGCGTAAGCAGACGGGCACGTTCTTTACGCCCCGAGCACTCACCGAAACGGTCGTCGCGAGCGCGCTCGCGCCACTCGAGCGACGGATCAAAGGCTCGTCGCACCGCGCGCACGACTTCGTGCTCGACTTCAAAGTATGTGACCCGGCGGTCGGCGGCGGTGCGTTCTTGCTCGAAGTCGCGCGCGCGCTCGCGGCCCGCAGTAGCGCGCAATCGGCGACCGAACGCCGGCGAGCGATCGTAAGCTCGGTGCTGTACGGCGTCGACATCAACCCGGTGGCGCTCGCCGTGGCCGAAGCAGCCTTGTATCTGTTCGTTTCGGATCGCACGTTCTCGCTCCGTGAAGCCGGCAAGAATCTGCGCGTGGGGGATGCGCTGCTCGGAGAACCCCGCGTTCTGCTCGAACAGCTGAAGCCGAGCGCCCGCCCGCGCGCGCGCGGTTGTGATTTTCCTCGAGAATTTCCGGAGGTTTTCGAGCGCGGTGGTTTCGACTTGGTGATCGGCAATCCGCCCTGGGTGGCCTATGCCGGGCGCGCGGCTCAGCCGCTCGATGCCGCGCGTAAGGCCTACTTTCGCGCCCATTACGCAAGTTCACGAGGGTACCCGACGCTGCACGGTTTGTTCGTCGAGCGCGCGCTCCAGCTCGCCCCGCAAGGCACGGTGGCGCTGGTCGTGCCGAGCCCGATCGCCGATTTGCAGGGCTATCGCGCGGTGCGCCGCGTGGTGCGCCGGTCGCACACGCCGTGTGAGCCGATGCTCGAGTTTGGGCAAGACGCGTTCGCGTCCGTGACTCAGCCGTGCTTTGCGCTGATCGCCGAAGCGAGCACCGGCAATGCGCCGGCCGAGGCCGACGCCGGTGAGCGACCGTTTCGTCTGGCAGAGCGACAACGCGCGGGCGCGGTCGCCGCCGAGGTTCTGCCGCCGAGCGCGCTCGCCGCGGTGGCCGAGCTGCCGCCGTTCCCGCGCGAGCTGTTTGGCGAAATGGGCTTTCAGTCGACGAGCGGAGTCACGCAGCGCCTGCTTCGGCGCGCGCCCACACCCGACCGCCGTCACGACTATCCACTGCTCGAAGGGCGCGACGTGCGTGAGTTCGCGGAAGGTGAGCCGCGCCTATTCTTGGCCGCGGACCCGGATTTGCTCGCAGCCGCGCATTGCAGGGTTCGCGAGCGAGCCGACTACGAGCGCGTGCGGTTCGTGATTCGCCAGACCGCGCGCTACCCGATTGCCGCGCTTCACTGCGGGCTACCGTTTCGCAACTCGCTTCTGGCGGGCTTCGGCGTCGACGATCTGCCCGCGCCGCTGGTAGTGGGGCTGCTGAACAGCTCGCTCTACCGGGCGCTGCACTTGGCGTTGCGCCGCGACGCGCGGCAGGCCGTCTTTCCGCAGGTGAAGATTGCGCACCTCCGGGCTCTGCCGCGGCCACCGCACGGGCCTGCCGAGCAGCTCGAGATCAGTGATTTGACTACGGAGCTCACGCGCGGTGGCGTTGCCCCTGGGCCGGTCGAGCGGCTCGAGGCGGCGGTATTTCGGCTCTTTTCACTGAAGCCGAGCGAGGCCCGCGAGATCGTGGAATTTTTAGCGGCGCGTGGCGTCGTGCGCGCTTGAACGCCCGCCAATATCCGCGCACCCTAGCTCTACATGTGGCGTAGCTCGCTCATTTTCGGCTGGTCGCTGGCGACGTTCCTGTGCGCGATCGGCTGCGGCACGTCGGCGACGGTCAGCGGCGGCCCCTCCGCGGCAGGAGACGCCGGCTGCACCGATCAGCATGTGGTGGAAGATGGCGGCGGCGTGGTGGAATCGCCGGATTCGGGAGTGAGCGCGTGCCCGAACGGCATCTGCAATTACCAGGCACAGACCGGATGCGCCGCAGACAAAGCTTGCCGCCCACAATTTAGTGCGTCGTCTCCCGACGTGAGCCCCGGCTGTGAAGCCGCCGGCAGCGGTAAGTCTGGGGCAAGCTGCACGGCGAGCACCGATTGCGCAATAGGCTTTTTTTGCGCAGATGGCGCGTGTCGCAAACAATGCTGCGGCGCGGATTGGTCGGCATGCGACTCGGGTGAGAGTTGCATTCGGCAGCTGCAGGTGAAGGCGGGTGGGAAAATCATCGATTCCGGGATGGACCTTTGCTTCCCCGTGAATAACTGCGATCCCTTCGGCATCGAGCCGTGTTCGGACCCGACGCTCGAATGCAAAATCGTCGATCCGACTGGAGCCGTTGCCTGCCTGCCCAAAGGCAGCGCGGGCCCCGGCGACGCCTGCGACACGGCAAATGCCTGCGTCGCCGGCACCTATTGCGTGGCCCACAGCTGCCGCGCACTTTGTAACGCCGATGTGTGTGGTCAGCCGGTCTGCGCGGCGGGCCAAGGGACCTGTATTCACTTCAATCGCGACCCGGTCGGGGTCGGGGAGTGTACCCCCGGGTAGTAGGAGCGCGGCTCGCGGTGGTATACCGGGTGGTGTCTCGCCGCTGAAAGCTCACGAGCCGCCCTGCGATGCCCTACGTTCGTTCTGGTCTCCTCATCGCGACTATCGTGTTCGCGGTTTTTGCGGCGTACGCGTTTCTAGTCCCGGCCACCTATCGCTCGAGCGCGTTGCTCGTGGTCGATTCAGCGAACCCTGCGAGCTCGGTGAATTTACCCGAGCCGCTCGAGGCGGCGCGCCGCCTCAGCGAGTCCATTCTCGACCGGAACATGCTCGAGCAGCTGGCTGCGGAGCGCGCAGGGTCCAGCGCGCCGGATGCCAAGGCTCGCGCGGCGAGCAGCATCCGCGAGTCACTCGCGATCGACACGAGTGACGCCCACGCGTACAGCATCAGTTACAAGGACAATGACCGCGAGCGCGCGCAGCGCGTCTGCAGCAAGCTCACGCACCACGCGCTCGAACGGGCTCCGATCGTCCTTTTCGATCGAAGCGCCGAAGCGGCGAGTGACGCGAAGCATCAGCAGCAGACGCAAGAGCTCGCGGCGTTCCTCGCCTTGCACCCGCAGGTCGCAGCCGAGTCGACCACGGCTCCCGGGGTGCCGGCCGACAAAGATCCGGCGCTCTCGGCTTTCCAGGCCGAAAAAGCCAACCTCGAGCGCCGCCTGGCCGAACTCGACAGCGGCGCAAAGTCGGACAATCCATATCTCGACCCGGCGGAATCCGACGTCAAAATCCTGCGCCGCCGGTTGGCCGAAATCAACCTTGCGCTCAGCGCACGCCGCGACGCGCTCGGCAGTAAACCGCGCACGCAGCCGCTTGCCCCGGAGCTTCACGCAGAATTCAAGCGCCTGCTCGATGCCGTCGTGCAATCGAGCAGCGAGTCGCAGTCGCAACCCCGCCCGGCTCTGGTCGCGCGGGTTGCTGCTGAAGCATCTTTGCCGCGCTCGCCGATCGATCCGAATCGTCCGCTACTGTTGTTCTTTGGCGTCGTTTTCGGCGCAGGTCTCGGCGCTGCCTTCACGCTGGTCATGCGGGCGGCGCAACAGCGCCGTTCGAAATCGAGTCGCCCGCCCAAGCCCGGACCTTCGCAGGTTGGTTTGACGGTACACCTGCCGGCTGCGCCAGCGGTGCCCTCCGGCCTCGGTCCGCCCGTTCCAACCCCGCCGCCCCCACCAGCCGCACCGCAGGCGGGTCCGATCGTGCCGAGCCAGCAGCGGCGTATTTCGTCGACTCCGCCCGGCGGAGTAGGCCCCGCGCCTGGCAACGGTTTTGGCAATACGCTGCCCATCCCGAAGAACGAGCCGAAACCCGAGGCGCGGTCCGAAATCGTCGGTCGCGCAGGCAGTGATCCGCCAGCGGCGGGCGCGCCGCTTCGCTTTGCGTCGACGCTCGTCTTGCCACCGCTGCAAAATCCGACGCCGGCCGCGGACACCACGCCGGACCCGGTACTGGCCTCGGCCGCGCGGGCTTGGGACGATCAAATCCGCGCGCATGAGGTGCCCGGTTTTGCCGTCGTGCGCCCGCGCTCGGAACCGCCAGCAGCACGCAACCCGGTGAGCTCCGTGCCGCCGCCGCCGGAGGCCCGCCCGAACGTCAACGTGGCAGGACCAGTAGTCGAGCGGCGCCCGGGCTCGAGTAACCCGCCGCCAGCGGCAACCATTCAGCGCACCACCTCGCGCCCGCCCCAGCCGATGAAAGTAACGCAGCCACTCGGCTCGTTTTTGCCCGACGGAGCTTGGAACGATCCTTCGGCGGGTCTCGTGCCGCGCTCGCCGCTGCCTCCGCGCCCGCCCGGGCCCGATGTCAGCGCTTCGACGTACAGCTACGTCAGCAAGCTGCCACCTTCACCGGCGCCTTCGCCTGCGCCCGAGAGCCCTTCGGTCACGCTCGTGCGCCAAGCGCCCAGCGATTGGCGCCCCGATCCGGTTCTGAACCCCGAGTCGCAGCGCTCGCTGTGTGAGCAGCTCTATCCGTTTGCGGTGGAGAGCTGCATGGTCGTGTCGGTGGTCGGTGTGTCGGAATCACAGGAGCGCAAATCGCGCGTCGCGGCCGAGCTGGCGCTCGCGTTGTCCGCTTCGGGACACCCGCGGATCCTGCTCCTCGAAGCGGATTTGCAAGGTCCGCGCGCTCATCGGCTGATGAACGTCGACATGCCGATGGGCATGGGCTTTTCGCAGCAGCTACGCGCTCGCATCGGCGGCAATCCGGAGCGGCGCTGGACGGTCGTCGGCTGCAACAAGACCCTGCACGTCTTGGCCGAAGGCATGATGCGCTCGCCCGGGCTGCTCTTGTCGCAACAGTTCCACGACTGCCTCCGCGACCTGAGAACGTACTACGATCTGATCATCATCGACGGCCCGACCGCCTCGCTGCACGTCGAGTCTCAAGCGCTCGATTCGGTGTCGGACGGCGTCATCTTCGTGTGCGGCAAAGCGGGCTCGCCAGCCTTGGCCACACTTCAGGCGCTATTCCGCGACAAGAAATTCGCGACCATCATCAGCTGAGCTTCGCGCAGCGATCTTCGGCGAGTGCCGGGGCGGCCGCTGCGCGCTGCGACTCGAGCTCACCGTTCGCGCAATTGCCGGAGCAAGATCAGGCAAAATTCCGGATCGCGCAGCAAGTAACGACCCGCCAAGCGTCGTGGTTCTTGCGCCAGTCGGTACATCCATTCGAGGCCCGCGCTCGACATCCAGCGCGGCGCGCGCTTCTGAATTCCGGCAACGAAATCGAGACTGGCACCAACGCCGATCATCACGGCCGGTTTCAGGGTGTCGAAATGAGTGTGGCTCCAGATTTCCTGCTTCGGCGCGCCCAGCGCCACGAGCACGAGATCCGGGCGGGCGTCTTTGACGCGCTGAACGACTTCATCGACCTGTCCGGCTTGGCCGCTGATGTCGATGCGCGACGCGTCGATGCCGACGATTTGAATCCCGGGGAGCGTCGCCTGCAGCTTGTCGCGGGCAAGCTCTGCGACCCCCGGAGCGCCGCCCAGGAAATAGACGCGGTAGCCGCGCTCGGCAGCGCGCTCCATCAACGGCATCACGAGGTCGGATCCCGATACCTTCACCGGTAACGGAGTGCGCAACAGACGAGCCGCCCACATCACGGGCGTGCCGTCGACGAGCGACAGGCTGGAGGCTTGATAGGCGCGCCGGAAGCGCTCGTTGTGTTCCGCCATCACGATGTGATCGACGTTGGGCGTGAACACCATCCCACCGTTGCCGGCGCGCACGAGCTGGTCGATGGTATCGAGCGCACCCTCGAAATCCACCACGTCGACCGGCAAGTGCCCGACTCGGATGCGTTCCGGCCGGTGACCGTTCGTGCTCACGAGCCCGTGCCTCCGACGACGACGGGCAGCGTTCGCGCGAGCACGTACAGGTCGAGCCAGGGTGACCAGCTGCGCACGTATTCGACGTCCAGCTGAACGCGCTGCTCGAAGCTCGAAGCATTGCGCTCGGTCACTTGCCAGATGCCGGTAATCCCAGGTTTTACGCGCAAAATAATGGCTTCCTGTCCGTCCATGTCCGGGATTTCGCGCTCGAGATAAGGGCGTGGGCCGACCAGGCTCATGTCGCCCACGAACACACTCCAGATTTGCGGCAATTCGTCGAGGCTGTACTTGCGAAGCACGCGACCGACCCGCGTCACCCGCGGATCGACGGTCAGCTTGTGAAACTCTTCGTACTCGGCTCGCAGTTGGGGGTCGCGATCGAGCACCTCTTTGAGCCGCTGCTCGCCGTCCCCGTACATGGTGCGAAACTTGAAAGCGACGAACCGCACGCCGTCCTGGCCCAGGCGCTTTTGTTTGTAAAACACCGGACCTGCCGAATCGAGCTTGATCAACAGCGCGACCACCGCCACGAACGGCAAAATGAGCAAGCCGCCGACCGTCGTGAGCATTACGTCCATCACGCGTTTGGCGAGGCGCGGTCCGGCGAGCAGCAGCTGTCGTCGCACTTCGATGCCGAGCACGCCGCCCAAGCTGTGCGTGGGCGTGCCGAAATGCGCGACGTTGAACAGATCGGGAATCACGAGCACGCTCGAATAACCCTCGGCATAGCGCTCGATCACGCCGAGCAGCGTCGCTGAATCGAGCTTGGGCATGGCGATGACCGCCGAACGAATGCCGAGCCGTTGCGCCAAAATGGGCGCCAGCTCGAGCCCGCCGACGATGGGCACGCCCTCCACTTCGGCAAATTGCTCGAGCGCCGAACGCGCGGAGGGAGTCTCGAAGTCGTCCTTGGCGAAAGACGCAGAGTCTGGCCCCTGACGCACCGATTGCACCATCAGGTCTTCGTCGCCCCAGGTGGCGCGCACGGTGCCATGCTTGGTCGGATCGTCGTCCAAGATGGCGACGGGTTTGAGGCCGAGTTGCGGCCGCCGCTGCAGCGTACTGACGACGGCGCGACCGACCTTGCCTGCGCCGAATACGACCACCGGTTGACCCCACCAGCTGCGTTTGGCGAGCACCGTGCGCAGCACGCCGCGCCCGATCGGCACGAGCACGACCGAGGCGAGCCAGCCGGCGAGCCAGGCGACGTGCGGCATGTAATGGAACGCGCCGCTGCGCGCGACGGCGATCACCCAAGAGCCCAGATAGATCAGCGAGATCGTCAGCGTGCAGCGCCGAATTTCCTCGGATGGGCTCGGCGGCGTGAGCCCGTACATTTGCACCGCGGTGAGCGCAGCAATGCACATCGGGACCAAGGCCAAGACGCTGAAGCGCTGAGCGCGAGTCAGCGAATCACTCGCCACGAGCGCGCCGACCATGGCTGCGGCCAAGCCCAACGTGAGCGCGTCGGTCGCGATCAGGAGCGCGCGAGAGAAACCCGGGCGGCACACGACATTGAGCCCGACGATGGACGGGTTTTGGCGTGCTCGATGCGCAAGCCCCGCACCCTTGTGTCGGGCAACGCGCACCTGTTCGATCAGCGCGTCAGCGATGGCGCGTGAATCGCAGGCCCCCATGCGGCGCAGGATTGCGCCGACGTGCCCGCCGCTTTCGGACTGAATACGAAGCGCCTGGCGGAGCTGTTCAGGCGTGATGGCGCCGTTGCGGATTAGGACTTGCCCAATCTCATTGTTGCGCTTGCGCCGGCGTTTGTAGAACGCGGGCGCGCGCTTCGCTGACCCGCCCGGCGGACCAGCCACCAGCACCGGCTTCACTCGTTGATTCCTTCAGCCCGGGGGATCAACTGAGTGCGGCGCGTCCGACCCAGCTCGTCTTTGCGCCCTGGATCGCGACACGGACGATCTCGCGCATCAGCCCGGTGTCGATGCCGGTGGCGGTGACCTGGACGGTCGGTCCGTTG
>Ga0207667_10010823_pt1 | contig 10638 bp, 9 predicted proteins | sample KBSCornC52_FD_184301 | JGI IMG/M metagenome (GOLD analysis project Ga0207667, IMG submission 184301) | Corn rhizosphere microbial communities from Kellogg Biological Station, Michigan, USA - KBS Corn C5-2 (SPAdes) (version 2) | ecosystem: Host-associated > Plants > Roots > Rhizosphere > Soil ...
CAAAGCCAGTTTTGCCGAAGCAAACGTTGTACAGGCTGGAAGCACGGTCAACAAACTGCTTTCGCTTTCCGCCAAAGGCGACGGTTATTACGACAACGGTCAAATCACTTTTACATCGGGAGCGAACGCCGGAATAGTCAAAGCCGTAAAGACATATTTCGCCACGGGTGGCCCGTTCTTTACCTTCAATTCTCCGCTGCCGTTTGCGCCTACCGCGGGAGATGCATTCACGGCTTATCCGGGATGCGACAAGACTCAGATCACCTGCGCCAGCCCCAAGTTTTCCAATCTGGTGAACTTTGAAGGTTTTCCTTATGTGCCTGCTCCGGAAACTGCTATTTAGGAGGGACTGCAAAATGCACCGACTGACAACCGAGCAGCGCAGCAATATTGTGCGCGCAGCCAAGGAATGGCTGGGCACTCCATACCACCATCATGCGCGGGTAAAAGGCGCGGGCGCGGATTGCGCCATGTTTCCCCTGGCTGTGTACCAGGAGTGCGGCGTGTTGCCACGCGAATACAGGCCGCCGCAGTACTCGGTCCAGTGGCATTCGCACCGAAGTGAAGAACTTTACCTGAATGAAATTGAAAAATTTGTGATGGAAATTGATGCAGTGCCACAACCTGCGGATTTTGTCGTGTTTCGCTTTGGGCGGACATACTCCCACGGCGCCATTGTTGTGGAATGGCCGATCGTCATCCACTCTTACATTCCTCACGGTGTTCTTTTGAGTGACGCCTTGCGCGATGGCGAACTGCTGGGCAGGGAACACAAATGTTTTGAAATGCGGCCAGTGGCATCGATGGAAGCCGCTCGTCGACTCAACGACGATTCACTGATGACAGTCACGTTATAAACACCAGAAAAGATGAGGGTCGGTATATATGGCTTTGATGGGCGGAAAAGGCGGCGGCAAGAACGGGCTCGCGGCAAAACCCAATCTGCTTTCCGCGTTGCGCGTACAAACCAGCTCGTATGGGCAGGTGATCCCGATTATCTATGGACAGAACCGCATTGCAGCGCGGCTGATCTGGGCAGGCGACTTTCAGGCCATTCCGCATACCAGCACAACAAAGGTCGGCGGCAAAGGGCTGGGCTCAGGCGGCGGCAATGCGGTAACCAACACCACATACACCTATCAAACCGCCGTGGCCATGGCGCTGTGCCAGGGGCCAATCCTGAACATTCACAACGTCTGGGACACAAAAGGCAAATTGACCATGATTTCCGCCACCGTGCCCTTTACCGTGCCGGGTGGCGGCGGCGGAGTCACGGTCACACCGCCGGGAACGGGAGTATTTCATTCGCACCGGGGCGTAGGGCGCGCGGACGCATGGAGCGTCACTCCAAACGACTTCGGCTCAGACGGTTCATTTAGTATTTCCGGAACGCAGCAAACGCCCATGACGCAAGTCGGCAGCTCACCCGGTGCAGGACAGTTCACGCAATCGGGCGCGGTCTTCACTTTTTCCGCCGCCGATGCCGGCAAGGTGATGACCATCAGCTACGTCTACTCCGTTCCTGATTCCAATTCCAACGGGCAGCCGCAGCAGAAGCTAAGCCTCACGGTGTTTCTGGGCTCGCGGCCGCAGACGCCGTGGAGCTATCTGACCTCAGCGCATCCGGGGCAGGACCTGGGATATAACGGGATCGCTTACGTCGCGTCATCGGCCATGGACCTGGGCACTTCCGGAACGCTGCCGAATTTGAGCTTTGAAGTTCTGGGCGTGTTGCCCTTCGGCGCCGGAATAGCCGACGCGGAGCCTTCAGCCATCATCACGGACCTGCTGGCCAACCAGTTCTACGGCATGGCCGGCGTGGTGCCGATCGGCAACCTAACGCAGTACAAGAATTTCTGCACCGCCAACGGGCTGTTTCTTTCGCCGGTGCTCGACGCGCAAAAAGACGCCAGCGCCTGGATACAGGAAATCCTTGACGTAACCAACGCGGCGGCGGTGTGGAGTGAAGGCGTTCTAAAGATCATCCCTTATGGCGATACAACGGCTGTCGGCAATGGAGCAACTTTCATTCCCAACACCGCGCCGGTTTACGATCTCACAACGTCTGATCTTCTGACTCCGGTAGTGATCAAGCGGCCATCGGTGGCGGACGTGATGAATTCGGTTTCGATTGAGTTTGCCAATCGGGCCAATGACTACAACCCTGACGTTGCCGAAGACAAAGACGACGCCATGATTGCGCTTTACGGTTTGCGCAAGGCGTCGCCTGTGCAGGCGCATTCCATCACCACCACCACGGTGGCAAAGTTCGCGGCCAATCTGTTGCGCAAACGGTCTGTAGAAATCCGCGCAACGTACACTTTTTCTCTGGGCTGGCAATTCAACCTGCTGGAGCCCATGGACCTGGTAACGCTCACTATCCCGGAATTGGGCTACAACAAAAAGCCGGTGCGGATCACGGCGATGCGCGAAGACGATTCCGGCAAGCTGGAAGTGGATTGCGAAGACTTCCCCTGGGGAACGGCAGCGCCAACTCTGTATCCACATCAGGCGGGCTCGGGGTTCATCACGCAAGCCAACTCAGATCCCGGCGCGGTAAGCACGCCGATTATCTTTGAAGCCAATGACCGCCTGAGTCTTACCGGAAACTATGAAGTATGGCTTGGAGTGTGCGGGCCAACGGTAGCGATCACGGCAGCCTCAAACGCAACGCCCATCCAGATCACGGCCAGCAATCACGGCTACAAGAACGGCCAGAAGACCACCATATCAGGCGTTCTGGGCAATACCGCGGCGAACGGAAACTGGACGGTAACGGTTGTCAATTCCAATAATTTCACGCTGAACAATTCCGTGGGCTCCGGCGCTTATACTTCCGGCGGCGTGGCGGTCAATCAGGATTGGGGCGGCTGCCACGTTTGGCTCTCGCCGGACAACAGCAATTACGTTCAGATCGGGACCATGTATGGCCCTTCGCGCATGGGCGCGCTCACGGCGCAGCTTGTATCTTCGTCTGATCCTGACACCACGCACACGCTGGCGGTGGACGTAACCGAATCCAGCGGAGTGCTGAATTCCGGCTCGCAGTCTGACTGTGACAACTTCCGCACTCTCTGTTACGTCGATGGCGAGCTGATCAGCTTTGAAGACGCCACGCTTACCGGATCGTTTAAGTACGACCTGGGCGCACACGGCACAGCGCAAAGTATTACCGGAGCGACAAACGCCAGCCCGATTCAGATTACGGTAGCCAATCACGGCCTCGACAGCGGAGAAACCGTTGTAGTGGCCTCAGTCGGCGGGAACACGGCGGCCAATGGAACATGGGCGATCACCGTCACCGGAGCCAACACTTTCACCTTGAACGGCAGTACCGGCAATGGCGCATACACATCGGGCGGGACAGCGACGGTTGCGGCGCGGTTGCGGCGCGGTGTTTTTGGCTCGCCCATCGGAACACACAACGCAGGCTCAGTCTTTCTCCGGCTCGATGATGGCGTGTTTGTCTGGGAAGCCGACCCTACGCTGGTCGGAACGACGATCTATTTCAAGTTCACCAGCTTTAATTCTCAGGGCTTGATGGAGCAATCGCTGGCCAACGCCACGGCCTACAGCTTCGCCTTTAATGGGATCTTCGGCAACCATGACGAGACGCCGGCCAACAATGCCACCATCGATTCCGTTTTTGTTTCCGGCACGGCGGACAACATCAGGATTTATGGGCCTACAGGCGTCGGCAACAGCTATACCGCCTGGAAGATGAAAGACCAGGGCTCCACCAGAACCATTCCGGCGCAGACCATCAGCACGGTCGATGTTGTCGGGGGCGCTCCGCAAGTCAGCACGGTCTACTGGATTTCTTACGATTTCAATGCGGCCACGCACCGGGCCTGGGCCAACTACAACGATTATGTGCAGGCCGTCTATCGCGGCCAGATGCGGGTAGGCTCGCTTACCACGGTAAATAGCTCCGGTACCGGCGGCAGCAGCGGCGGACTCGGCGGAAACACCACCGGCGGATCCGGAAGTACCGGCAATAACAAGCTGCCCCAGATGTAAAAAACCAGCTTCCTTGGCTCTTGGCTGTTGGCCTTTAGCAAAACCACAAATGCAATCTAACAAAACAGACCCGCTGAGAAGGCGGGTTTCGCTTTTGGATTCGTGTTCATTCGCGAAATTAGCGGCTAGCTCTTTTTCAGGAGATTCCATTGAAGAAACTTTTTCTTGTCTCTGTGTTCCTCTGCGTCCTCTGTGGTTCAGGATTTGCGCAGAACCTCACCACAATATCAGCGTCCAACATTACCGACATCAACGGCTCCAAGCTTGCCGCCGGCCAGCTCTGCTTTCTGATTACCGATCAAAGCGACAACCCGATATCCGTCTCCATCGGCGGTGGCGGACAGGCGCTCAAGCGGGGCTATTGCTCCGCCGTGACCGCCGGCGTGGTCACGGGTTTTACCGTACCCAATCCGGCCAACACGTCGCCCACGGGAATTTACTATCGCGTCACGGTAAAGGATTCCAGCACCGGGCAGGAAGTGTTGCGCTACACGCTGGTTTCTTTCACCGGGGCAACCTTCAATTTTGATAACTACGCGCCCACCAATCTTGCCCAGGGCGCTCCGCTGAGCGGGACAACCGTAAGCGGCAACCTCTCAGGCAACGGCAACGCCACTTTCACCGGAACCGTGACCGGATCGAACATTCCGGGGAACATCCTTCAGCAGATTTTCAGCTCAGGTGTAGGCCAGACGCAGCGGACGGCTTTCAATATGATGGCCGGATTGACTTGCTCCGATAATGCCGGAACGTCACGCACGGATTGCCGCCTGGGAACCTTGACCACGGTCACATTCTCCGCCACGCCCACATTCGACGCTTCCACGGCTTCAACCTTCAAGCTCACCTTGACCGGAAACGTGACCAGTTCCACGTTGTCAAACGCCGTAGCCGGCGAGCCACTGGCCTTTGAAATCTGCCAGGACGGAGTAGGTGGACGGACATTTGTACCGCCCGCCAATGTTTTGAACATGGGAATAATCGCGATCACGGCTGGAGTATGCAGCACTCAGGAATTTTGGTTCGACGGATCAAATGCAGTTTCTTCCGGGCCAATGCAGAGCAGTGGCGGATCCATTATTCCAGGAACGCTCTCCGTGGCAGGAACTGCTTCGCTGAGCAACGTAAATCTGGGTGCCGCTAGTACGCTTGGTGTTGCGACGATTAAACAAGTTTCTGGCACAACGGCGTTTAATATCGCAGACAACCTCGGTGTAAGCCATTTCTTTATTTCAAACTCATCTCCTTATACCAACACGTTCGTACAGGGGAATACTAGCGGCAGTGTTTTCCTCGGTTCCGGAGCAAAAACAAACGTTTCAGACGTTACGGGAACGATCACGACGGCTGGCGGCATTACCCTCCAAACTACTGCGCAAACGCTTCCAGCTAGCATCACAAATGATGCAGCAGGCGGAATTCTCTTCACGAACAATGCTGGCAGCTCAATGCAATTAGGAAATGGCGGCACGCTCTTTCTAAATAGCCCACAGGGCATCCGGTGGACAGGTGCAACATCGGGCAATACGATCGTTCAGGCGTCCTCAGTTGCGGGCGCTGGCATTCTCACTTTACCCGCAACCGTGACAGATACCTTGGTTGCACGGACGACGACGGACACCTTGACCAACAAAACGCTGGGCGGAATTACTCCATTAAATCGATTGAGAGCGAATCAAGGCACGCCGGTTGTGACTGGCGATTGGGCCATTACTGGCCTTGGCCTAGGAAGTTGGGGCAATACCGCGAGCGTTGTCTCAGTCTCTGGTAATGATACTGCGGGTACGGTTTTGATCGCGTGCTCGGGCACAGGACAATCAGCCAATCCCGGGTTTCGGCTAACTTTTCACGACGGTGCTTTTCCGACGGCCCCAGTAGGTCTGGCCACTAGGGGAGACGGGTTTGCTCCCGCAGTGCCGGCAGCTACTTTCGGCATGTCGACGACCGTCGCGCTCTTCGGGCTCAACGGGACGTGCATCGCCGGGAACAATTATGCGTTTTACTACTGGGTGATCGGAAACTGACATGGTTCAGTAGTTTGCTCCGCAAACTTGAAGACACACACTTGAAAAATGCGAAGCCCGATTCTGCATTCGCTCCCAATAGAAGATACAGAAAGTGGAGGTTAGCGCTTGAACGCCACCCCGAACCGTTTGCCCGCTAGCGCCAGGCCGACCTGCTTGCCGGTGATGAAGCGCGCAAAAGCCTTGCTCATATGGATGTCATCGGAAAGAAGAACTCCGCCGGCATTCATCTTTTGCCATGCGGCCTGGAATTCGAAAGTCATGTTTCTGGTTGTGTGCAGGCTGTCATGCAGGAACACGTCAGGGGCAGGGAGGTCGTTCAAGAGCGGCGGCAGCAGATCGCGAGAGCGGCCCCGAAGCAGAGTCCAGCGTCTGCGCAGCGCTTGGGGCACAAAGCTGCCGGCAAACTGTTCCGCGCCAATGGGCGGCAGGTCAATGCTCCAGAGATGCCCTTCGTCGTTGGCGGCCAGGGCCTGCAGGATAAAAGAAGTGGTCACGCCGCTGCCCACTCCGGTTTCCACCACAACCCGCGGCCGCAGCGCGCGGCAAATGACATAGCAAAACTCAGAAAGGCCGGCATCGGCGTCATGCATGGCGGCTGATTCAGGACGTTCCATGAGCGCCCTTTCAGAAGCAATGTGTTCGCGGATGGCCACCGCGCCCGGGTCATGCAGGAAGCTGCTCAGGTCTGGCCCCAAGTATTTCGAACTCAGATCCAGCATCGCCGCAAGATCAAGCCCTTTGGCCCCAGCGGAAGATTGCGGGGGTGAAACCATTCCTTCAGCCGCGGTCTTGAGCCGGTCAAAGAATTCCGACGGACGGCTGAAAAGCAGCTTTAAAAGCAGACGATATTTTTTAGAGGCGCTCTGACTCACATTCGGATTCTAGCGGAGCGCATCGTCGGTTTCACTCTTGCCGACACGATTTTGTTTTGAGTGAACCATTTCTTTCAATTGAGGGAACCCATGCAAATTCACTTTACCGATTTTGTCACCGCAGCGAACCTGCTCGTGCTGCTGGGGATTTATCGCAAGTTGTCGATCATCGTGTACCAGCACAAGTTGATGTGGACGGACTTTGCCGATCGTAAAGGGATCAGCGCAAACGGCAAGCATGCGGCAAGTGTTTAGGATTGGCCGCCATGATTGCGAAATACGCGAATACAAATCATTTTTTAGGTTTTGACTCGCGTTGATTCACATTACTTCGGCACGCTTTATCTCTCTTTCGGCGCTGTAACAGCGCTTTCTCAGGTGAACCCAATGAAACTTACTCCAAGAGAAAGATTTCTGGCCAAGGTGTGTCCCGAACCGAACGGCGGGTGCTGGCTGTGGCGCGGGATGGTGCGTCCTGACGGATACGGCGGGACGTCCCTGGACGGGAAGCCGCAAAGCGCGCACCGGGCGGCTTGGATACTGTTCCGCGGCGAGATTGGTCCGGGCTTGTTGGTATGTCACAAATGTGATGTACGGGCTTGCGTAAATCCTGAGCACCTTTTCCTCGGAAGTTATGCGGACAATGCGCGCGATAGGGATGAAAAAGGCAGAAGTATGCGCGGTGAAAAGAACCGTAGTTCCAAACTTTCAGCGGAACAGGTGAGCAGGATCAAAGCCGTGCTGGCCGAAGACCGGATGTATGTGAGCGAAATTGCACGCGAATATGGGGTAACACCTGCAACCATTGCCGCTATCGCAAAAGGAACGACTTGGCGCCACGTGCAGGCAGCGGCCACGCCCACGCTGGAACTCGAAGATGACCGCGTTGATCAGACAAAGCAAGAATCGATAATTCCCGATAACGATCTCTGATGGCATTTCAATTTGGAGGTAGTGATGGCCGATTTCAAAACGGCATTTTTGTTCACGCTGCAGCATGAAGACTCAACCCGATCCGGCAAGGTGACGGTGGATGCTGGCGGGCGGACGCGCTTTGGCATTGCGGAAAAGTTCCATCCTGATCTGTCGGAGGAATTCTTTACCGGTACGGCTGAAGATGCGTTGACCGAAGCAGAAAAGATTGAAGAAAGTGAATACTGGGACAGCATGCGCCTGGCCGAAGTGGAGAACCAGAACGTGGCCAACAAGCTTTTTGATATGGGCGTGAACATGGGAGTGCGGCAGGCGGCCGTCTATGCCCAGCGCGCTATAAACTCCCAGGGCCAGCAGCTCACAGAAGACGGCAAAATGGGGCCGAAGACATTAGCGGCCATCAATGCCATTGATCCGCAAAGGTTCTACGGGCTGCTCTGCCAATTCAGCGCGTGGCACTACCGGCACATAGCCGCCAACAATCCGTCCCAGGCTGTGAATTTGGCGGGATGGATGAACCGCGCAAGCGCTTGAGCCGCCTAGCCGACGGGCTTTTGAAGGCTTGCGCTACCTCAAATCGAGAGTTAATAGAGGGCCAAGCGCCAGGAGCCAGGAGTCTCTGGCTCTCAATGATCCGAACTTAAACACTATCAAATCGAAAAGAGGAGAACACCATGAACCTTGCAACCTGGTTCAAGGGGCTGGGCGTGTTTGCGCTGAGCTCAACGATTACCGCGCTGGCCACCATGCAACTGGATCCGGCGAGCTTTAACTTTTCCAAAGCTGGCCTGACGAAAATTGGCGCGGCAGCGCTGGTGATTGGCATGAAGTCAGTGCTGCTGTATATGAAGCAGTCACCGTTGCCGGGGAACCAGCCCGCGCGGATCACTGATTGGACAAAGATCACCAGCTTGGTGGCATTGTGCGTGATCATTCCTGCATGCGCGCTGATGGCGGGGTGCGTGAGCACGTGGGACCGGACGACATACGCATCACTAGCAGCGAGCAAGGCGCTGATTGATTGCGCGGTGGCGGGCTACAACCACTTTGATGCCGACATCCGGCACGCCTGCGCCGCAGGTTCACAGGATGCCGCACAGGATGCGGCATTTGATCCGCATACGTTTTACCTGCCGCAGACGCGCGAGGCGCAACAGGCTGTGGAGAAAGCGCACCAGGCGCAGATTGCCGCCGTGGACGCCTTTGCCGCCTACGCGGTGGCCAAAGTGGCAAAAGATAAATCAGGAACCTTGCAGGGGAAACAAGCGGCGGTGGTGGGATTGCTGGAACAATTTCCGGCGCTGCTGAATGCGGTACGCGGTTTGATGGGGAAAAAAGCGGTGCGAGCTGTGGGGCTGGAGGATGTTCGCGATCCAATGGCGGCGATTGCGGCGCTGAAGCCGGCAATTCCAGGGGATGAAGCCCCAGCCACAAAATAAGAATAGAGGACTGTTCGCGGCCATAAATCGCCGTTATTCCACCAAGTACCAAACCCTAGCTCTTCGCGACGATCAAGGCCGCTTTTCCAACCAAGTACCAAATACCAATTACTAAATACTGCTTTTCACGAGGTGCAATCTTGGCAACGAATCCAACGACCATTTCCACGGCAGACAAACTGCAACAGGCATTGAAGACCGTGACCGATGCAGCGCTGTTTATTGAACAGATCCTTGGCGCAGTGGCACCGGCAAGCGGGGCGGGCAACTTTGATGCGGCCACCATGGAACGCGTGACAGCGGCATTCGGCAACCTGGCGTCTGCTGCGATTCAAGCTGCCCACGATGCGGCAGGCAGAGAGATGACGCCGGAAAGCGTGATGGCGCTCATGCCGGTGAACACGCCGTTGCAGCCGGCCGTCGGAGGATGAAGCGCGGAGGCACATAGCGTGGTCATGCTGAGGCAGTGGCGAGTCGAAAGCAATTCCGCGATCTAACTTGCAGCTAAGATGTGCTTCGCTCGGACAGCCACTATTGGTTAAAACCTATATGTTGTGTGCCAGTACCCCATAGCTGCGCTAGATTTTGTTGTAGCGAAGAAACTACGAATCACATAGAATGACGTTGAACCCAAGTAAGCGGTCCTCCCGGCTACCTCCTACGGCCGGAGCGCCGCAAGCAAGGCCAGAACCTATGAGAGTAATGACGCCGTTGCAGTTTCGTACACTTCCTTTTGAGGATGCAGCCAGGCACTGGCTGGAGATCAAGAAGATGCACAGCAAAAAGGCCCGGACGATCGAAATGTATGAATGGTATGTCCGAAATCTGAGCAAAATGTTTGCGGGCTTGCTGCTGTCGCAAATTCATATTGGCCATTTTCTGGAGTACCAGCGGCAACGGCGAATGGAAGCAGGAGCGTCCTGTGTGAATCATGAGTTGAATACGCTGGCGCAGATTTTGAAAGCGGCAGACTTGTGGGACCTGATCGAAAAGCATTACAAGCCGCTGCCACTACCCAACTGGACGCCGCCGAAAGTCCTGACCGCGGAAGAAGAAGAAAGATTCTTTCGCGTGGTGGCCGGGAATCCGGATTGGAGCGTGGCCTACTGGGCGGTCTCGCTCACGAATAATACGTCAGCGATGGGAATCGAGTTGCGGCACCTGCAGATGAAACATGTCTTTCTGGAGCACGAGCCGCCGACAATCCATATACCTGATACGAAAGTGAAGAATGAATTTCGCGCGCGCGTAGTGCCGCTGAACGCAGTGGCCGCGAAACAAGTGCGCAGGATCGTTGAGCGGGCAAAACGTCTGGGAGCGTGGCATGCGGACCACTACATTTTTCCG
>Ga0207667_10010824_pt1 | contig 10638 bp, 8 predicted proteins | sample KBSCornC52_FD_184301 | JGI IMG/M metagenome (GOLD analysis project Ga0207667, IMG submission 184301) | Corn rhizosphere microbial communities from Kellogg Biological Station, Michigan, USA - KBS Corn C5-2 (SPAdes) (version 2) | ecosystem: Host-associated > Plants > Roots > Rhizosphere > Soil ...
ATGTCAGCGTGGTGCCGGCGACTGCGGCCGACAGCAGGGCCAGTCGTTCGAGTCGCTTGCGCCGATCGGCGCCGGGGGCATGGGTAGGGGTCATTCGGGCTCTCCTCTTATGGGTATGCCGCGACCTGCTTCGACCCGGCATGGATAGGAGCGTGACGCGGTGATGACCAATATAAGACCAGCGCGGCTGGCTCGGACACGCCCGAAGTTGTAAGAACCGCTGCACAAGGTTCTGTTTACGGGGAGATACGTGGTGGACAGTCGGATTCCATGCGGCGTGCGCCCGGGGACCACGGGCATTCCGCAGATCCCTCGGCATCAATGCCAGATCGATACCACCTTGCCGCGTCGAGCCGCTGGCCCCGCGGCACGCGCTCACTGCCCCGCGCCGCGCTCCTGCTGCTGTTCTTCCTTGCGATGCACCCGCTGGCACACCGGGAAGCGCGCGTAGCGCGGCTCGTTGTCGCACAGCTGCCGGACGCAGGCGGCGATCTTCTGCGCGTCGCCCTGGTCGGCACACGCCTCGCGCGGGCCCCCGCCGCGCTGGACGGACGGCGTGGCGGTGGCCGCCACGGCGCCGGGCTCGGGCGGGTCGCCTGCGGGTCTGGCGGCGGGCGGCGGACGGCTGCCGACCTGCGCTTCGTTGGCGGGCGGCAGCACCGGCGGCGGCAGCACGAAGGCCGGTGGCCGCGTGGCAGCAGGCTTGGGATGCGTTGCGGCCGGCTTGGGCCTTGCATGCGGTGGCGCGGGCTCCGGCGCAGTGGCCTGGACGACTTCGCGCGCGGGCGTGGGCGACGGCGCGAGCGCTGGCGCGGGCGCGGGCGCGGCCGCGGCCGCGCCCGCTTCCGACGCCGCGGCGGCCGGGACGCTGGCGGCTCCATCGGCGGGCGGCGCTGCCGCGACGGTCGACGGCGCGGCCTGCGCGACCGCCGCCGATGCGGACGCGGTCCCGGCCGCCACCGCGCTCGCGGCCGGCTCGGGCGGTGGCGCCTGGGGGGCGACCGGCGGGGCGACATCCTGCAAGCCGACCAGCGGCATCCACTGCGCGCGCATTGTCCATGCGGCGCCCGCGGCGCCTGCCAGCACGAGCAGCACCAGCAGCGCCTTCAGCGGCGAGCGCGACTTGGGCGGCAGCAGCACGCTGCGCTCGGGCCGCTCGAGCTCGTCCTCGTGCGGCGCGCGCGTGGCGGGGCCGCGCGTGGTGTCCTCGTGCGCGCGCGAGTCCGGGGCCGGGCGGCGCGACGGCGTCACCTGGATCGTCTTCTCGTAGTTGGCGGGACTGGCGGCGCGCGTGGCCGACGCCGCGTGCACGGCCGACGCGGGGCGCGGCGGCGCGGTCACGCGGCCGGCGAGCGCGTCGCGGAACTGGGCCACCGATTGCGGTCGATCCTGCGGGCGCACGGCCAGCGCCCAGTCCAGCACCTGCAGCAGGCGCGGCGAGCAGCCCGGGGGCAGCAGGCGCATCAGCGACTCCTGCTCGTCGCCCATCACCCGCGCGGTGGCGGGCAGCGGGGCGCGGCCGGTGAGCATGAAAAAGCAGGTTCCTGCCAGCGCGTACAGGTCGGTCCACGGGCCCTGGCGCATGGCCTGCGTCTCGGCGTACTGCTCGATGGGCGCGAACTGCGGCTTGAGGATGGCCGTGACGTTCTGCGTGCGGTCGGCCAGCACGAGGCGGGCGGCGCCGAAATCGAGCAGCACCGGGCGGCCGTCGTCGCACCAGAGGATGTTGTCGGGGGCGATGTCGCGGTGATAGACGTCGGCGTCGTGCATCACCTCGAGCGCGCCGAGCAGCGGGTCGATGAGCGTGCGCATCCAGGCGTCGTCGAACGCGCCGGCCGGCAGCGCCTTGCGCATCTGGCGCAGCGTGCGGCCCTTGTACAGCGGCATGGCCATGTAGGCGGTGCCGTTGGCCTCCCAGAAGCGGAACACCTTCACCAGCGCGGGATGGTCGAAGCGCGCGAGCAGCCGGGCCTCGTTGACGAAGGACTGCAGGCCCAGCGCGAAGGTCTCCTCGTGCATGCGCGAGCGCAGGGTCACGCGTTCGGAGGCGCCGCGCCCGGCCAGCGACACCGGCATGTATTCCTTGAGCGCGACATCGCGCTGCAGCGCCTCGTCCCAGGCCCGGTAGACGACGCCAAAGCCGCCGGCCCCGATGACCTGGCGGATCTCGAATTCGGCCAGCCTGGCGCCGATCGGCAGGGCGTCGCTGCCCTCTTCGGACGAAGGGGCGTTGCCGGGTCGGGCTTTCGGGGTGTCGGACATGGTGGCCCGTAGTGTGCCGCAGCCGGCGATCCGTGCTCAACGCGGCAGCACGTGCGATGGTGGACGCGGCGGCATTCCGTCGCAGGATCGCGCGAGGCGAAGGTCCGGGTCATCCCTGAGGCCAGGCCGCTGGCCCCTGCGCGAGGCGTGGCATGCCGCTGGTGGGCGCGGGCGGCGTGCTCGGGCGCGCGCCGGCGAAGCGGGGCTGACGTCGTCTCGGGCGGCCGCCGGCTCGCATCCGGCACGTGCCTGCGCGAACGTTCCGGGAAGCACCCTAGCGCAGGCGCCGCAGCAGGTCCTGCGCGGCCTTCCTGGCGGTGCCGCGGACGCGCCAGTCGCGCCACAGCAAGGGCACGATGCGCCAGGTCGTCGCCCCGTCCAGGCCGGGAATCGGCAGCAGGTTCAGCAGCGCGAGCAACAGGCTGGCGTTGCCGAAGCTGACGATGACGAGGGCCACGAACGGCTGCGCCATCGCGCCGCGGACCTGCGCCAGCGCGACCAGCGGAATGGCCACCGCCACCTGCGCCAGCACGCCGCCCCAGGCGATGAAGATCTCGTCGCGGCGCGATGCCGGCGCGTCGATCTCGCACACGCCGTGCATGAAGGACAGCCGGATGACCGGCGCGCGATACCCGAGCCGGCGCGCCATCACGGCGTGCCCGATCTCGTGCAGCAGGATCACGCCGAAGTAGCAGCCGACGGCGGCGAGCGCCTCGGCCGGCCGGCGGATCCTGCCGACCAGCAGGCACGCGGCCAGCCCCAGCGCCGTCCAGTGCAGGTGCAGGCGTGCATGGAACACCCGCAGGCCCTGCACCTGCACGTAGCCGTGCGCGTCGAAGGGCTTCATGCGGCGGCGGCTCAGACCCCGCCGCGCGGCGTGAGCGTGAGGAATTCCACCCCCTGCGTGCGGGTGGAATGCAGGTCGAAGTGCGACAGAGACGCCTGCCCGAGCAGCGCCGCGCAGTGCTCGCAGCGCACGGCCGGCACGTCGTGCAGCACGTAGGGGCCGACGTTCAGCGAGGCGATGACGATGCCTTGCGCGCTGACGTGGCGGCCGTCGGCCGTGACCATCGTCACCAGTGGCTGGAGCACCCGGTACGCGACCTTGGCCTGATCCAGCAGCTCGGGCGTGACCGTGGTCGTCGTGGCGCCGGTGTCGACCATGAACGCCATCGGCCGTCCATTACCGAGCGCGACGGGCGCGTAGAAGTGGCCTTCCATCACCGGCAGGCGCAGCGAGGTGGCCGCGGCGGCACTGGCGGGCGACGGCGCCGCGAGGGCCGATTCGATCGCGATGCGCTGGCCCTCGAAGTATGCGTCGCGCCCCTTGGCCACGGCGTTGGCGTCGAAGCTCTCGAGCAGCGACAGTGCCTCGTACGCGCGTCCGCGCGCCACCAGCAGCCGGGCCAGCTTGCCGCGCACGTCCACCAGGTTGGGCACCAGCGACAGCGAGCGGTACGACCATTCGATGGCCTCGTCGCTGCGGCCCAGCCGGGCCAGCGCATCGGCGTACCAGGCGAACAGGTCGTAGGTGCCTTCGCCGCTGTCGATGGCGCGCTTGAACTGGACGACGGCGTGGGCGTCGTCGTCGCGGTGGGTCATCACGAGGCCCAGGTGGGCGCGCGCGATGGCGTCGTCGGGCTGCTTCCTGAGCAGCGCCTCGAGCGTCTCCTGGGCGCAGGGCAGGTCGCCGTCGTGCTCGCACTTGCCGATGCGGTCGCGCATCTCGTCGGCGGTCAGCGGCGGCCCGAACGCTCGCCGCCACAAGCCGCCCACGTCCTCGTGCACGGCCAGCGCCCCGAGGCCGATCGCGCCCATCAGGCTGGCCGCGAGCACGAAGGTCTTGACGTGCGAGCGGTCGCTGCCGCTGTCCCAGGTCGAGCGCGGCGGACGCAGCGAGGCGTCGCGGGAGGACGGCGGAAGGTCGTTCGGTGCGGAGTCGAAGGTGGGCTCGGGCATCGGCGGGCGGGGTTCAGGGGCGAACCGGCGCCTCGCGCCGCGCGCGATGCCTCGCTCCCTCTTGCGCCGGATTATCCGCGCGCCCGGAGCGCCGGAAGGAGATCGCGGCTCGGTGAATGCCCGGCCCCGGCGTGACGGATTGCCGCGGCGTCGCGCCATCTCCGGCCACGGCGGTGGCAGGCGTGCGGCGCAGGATCCAGGTCAGCCGGGCGGCATCGCCAGCCGTTCCACGCACAGGTCGACCAGCGCGCGCAGGCGCCGCAGCCGCCGCAGGTCGCGATGGAAGCCCAGCCAGACGTCGCGGCCGGGCGGGGGCGCCTCGGTCTTCACGCGCCGCAACCCGTCCATGCCGTCGGCCAGTGGCCGCGGCAGCACGGCCAGGCCGACGCCCTCGGCGCACATGCGGGCCTGTGCCTCGCGGCTGTTGCTGGTGAACGCGACGTGCGCCTTGGGAAGCACCTGCTTGAGCCAGCGCGCGTCCGGGAAGTCGCGGTACGCGGCATCCAGCGTGATCAGCGCGCAGCCGGCGCCGTCCCGCGCAAGCGGGCGCGCCCGGCCCTTGGCGGCGTACAGGCCATACGGGATCGTCATCAGGCGGCGCTGGACGACGTCGGGCTCGGCGAAGGCCTGGATGCGGAACGCGAGGTCGGCCTCGCGGCGCGCGAGATTGAGCAGACGCGCGTCCGTCACCAGCTCGATCGTGACGCGAGGATGGGCCTGGATGAACTGCGCGAAGACGGGCGCGAGCATGTGCGCGCCGAACCAGTCGGACGACGACACGCGCAGCTGGCCGTCGAGCTCGTCGCCGTGGCCCGCGAGCTCGCGCTCGAACGCGAGCGCCTCCTCCTCCATGCGCTCGGCGTGCGCCAGCAGCGCGGCGCCTTCGTCGGTGAGCACCAGGCCCTGGCTGCCGCGCTGGAACAGGGCATGCCCGAGCGCGCTCTCGAGCGCGCGCAGGCGGCGGCCCATCGTCGGCTGGCTCTGTCCCGTGAGACGCGCCGCGCCGTTGAGCGAGCGGGCGCGGGCGATCGCGAGGAAGTGGCGGATGTCGCTCCATTCCATGGCAGAACCTCTACAAAAGTGAATGGACGTCGTGCAGTTTCATCAATTTACATGCATTGGTGAATGCCAAACACTGGCGTCACCCCAACCAAGGAACGGTCATGACCACCCACACGACTTCATCGATGCGTGCCCTCGTCCTCGAGGCCGCCGACACGCCTTTCGTCTCGCGCCGGCTCGCACGGCCGGTTGCCGGCCCCGGCCAGGTGCTGGTGCAGGTGCACGCCAGCGGCGTCAACCCGCTGGATTCCAAGATCCGCGCCGGCAGCGCCGCGCATGCCAAGCATCCTCTGCCGGCGGTGCTGGGCATGGACCTGGCGGGCGTCGTGCGCGGCGTCGGCCCGGGCGTGGCGCGCTGGCGCGCCGGCGACGAGGTCTACGGGCTGGCCGGGGGCGTCGCTGGCCTGCAGGGCTCGCTGGCCGAGTACGTCGCGGTCGACGCCGACCTGCTCGCGCGCAAGCCCGCCAACCTGTCGATGCGCGAGGCCGCGGCGCTCCCGCTGGTCGCCATCACCGCGTGGGAGGGCCTCGTCGACCGCGCCCGCGTCGGCGCCGGGCAGAAGGTGCTGGTGCATGGCGGGGCGGGCGGCGTCGGCCACGTGGCGGTGCAGGTCGCCCGGGCCTTCGGCGCCGAGGTCTTCGCCACCGCTTCGCCCGGCGATGCCGACATCGTGCGGGGTTTCGGAGCGACGCCGATCGACTACACGAGCGCCACCGTCGACGACTATGTCGGCCAGCACACGGGTGGCCTGGGCTTCGACGTCGTCTTCGACACGGTCGGCGGCCCCGTGCTCGACGCGTCCTTCCGTGCGGTGCGCACGTACGGCGGCCACGTGGTGAGCGCGCTCGGCTGGGGCACGCACTCGCTGGCGCCGCTGTCGTTCCGCGCGGCCACGTACTCGGGCGTGTTCACGCTGCTGCCGATGCTCACCGGCCGCGGCCGCGCGCACCATGGTCAGATCCTCGAGCAGGTCACGCAGCTGGTCGAGGGCGGCCGCCTGGTGCCGCGGATGGACGCGCGCCGCTTCGCGCTGGACACGGCGCTCGAGGCGCACGAGGAAGTGGCGGCGGGTCGCGCGCGCGGAAAGGTCGTCGTCGACGTGCAGGGTTGATTCAGGCGGGCGCGCGTGCGGCCCGCGCGCGCCCAGGGGCGGGCGCGGGCTCGACGTGGCCCAGGCCCCGCAGGTAGGCCGCGAACATGTCGGCCATCGCGTCGGCATAGGTCGCGATCTCGCGCGCGCTGCGCGGCGTCTCCGAGAACTCCTGCCCGACCGCGCTCAGCGTGGACTTGATCAGGTGGCCGGCGAGCGTGCGCGTGGCGGGCCTCGCGTCGGGCAGCGTCTCGCGCATGAAGGCCTGCAGGATGCCCTTGCTCGCGGCGCGCACGCTGCGCGCCTCGGGCGCGTCGCGGTACAGCGGGGCGGCGTCGGCGAGCGCGACGCGCATCGCGGCCTCGTCGCATTCGGACTTCACGAATGCATGCACCAGCCGGCGCAGGCGCTCCAGCGGCGGCCGGCTCGTGTCGGCGAGCGTGGCGCGCAGCATGTCGGTCGTCTCGCGCCATTCGTCGCTCTGGAGGCGGAACAGGATGGCGGCCTTGTTCGGGAAGTACTGGTAGATCGACCCGACGCTGACCCCCGCGCGTTCGGCTACGCGCGTGGTGGTGAAGCGCGTTGCGCCTTCCCGGGACAAAACCTGAATGGCCGCTTCCAGGATGGCGGCGACGAGGTCGCTGGAACGCGCCTGCTGCGGCTTCTTGCGCGAGGTGATCTGGGTGCGTTGGCGGTCGTTCATGGGGCGGGCCTCGCAATGCGAATGGGAAACGCGAAGGATTGTTCATATTATGACGACACGTTCCTTCAACGAGAAATTCCGCACCATGACCGATACCCTCACCACCCATCCCGTCGCGCCGCTGCTGGCCCGCCTGTTCGCCGAGGCCGACGAAGCCGCGATCGGCCTGAACGCCATGGCCGCCGCGCTGCCGCCCGGCGAGCTCGCGCGCCTGATGCGCAGCAAGACCGATTACCTCGACTTCTACACGCGCCTGAAGGACCAGCCGCTGCCCGTCTCGCGTGCCACCGGTGCGCTGCTGTACATGCTGGCGCGCAGCACCGGCGCGCACGCGATCGTCGAGTTCGGCACGTCGTTCGGCCTGTCGACGCTGCACCTGGCGGCGGCGTTGCGCGACAACGGATCGGACGGCCGCCTGGTCACCTGCGAGTTCGAGCCCTCGAAGGTCGCGCGCGCCCGCGCCAACCGCGCGGCCGCGGGCCTGGACGACCTCGTCGAGATCCGTGAAGGCGACGCGCTTCGGACCCTGGCGCAGGACCTGCCGGGCGCCATCGACCTGGTGCTGCTCGATGGCGCCAAGGCGCTGTATCCCGAGATCCTCGCGCTGCTGGAACCGCGCCTGCGCCCCGGTGCGCTGGTGATCGCCGACAACGCGGATGACAGCCCGGAGTACCTCGCCCGCGTCCGGGCGGCCGACGGCGGCTACCTGTCGACGCCGTTCGGCGGGGATGTGGAGGTGTCGATGCGGCTCGGGTGAGTGCGGTTCGCACCGGGTACTGCCCAGTCGAATGGGCCACTGCCCCTGCGCGCGGTCGCACGTGCGCATGGCCGCGAAGTGCCAACCAGGTGCCATCCTGCGCACAGTCGCAGGATCCACGCGCGCTGATGCGGTTCCCCTGGCATGGATAGCCTGCGACGGCCCTATCGCCGTGCTGGACGAAGCGGCGGTGGCGCGTTTGCCTGCGGCGCGTTTGCGCTTCGCCGGTTGGCGGAGCGCGAGGCGGGAGGCCGGCGCGCGGAGACCGCGTGTCGCGGGGCGGGTGGGGGTTCCTGTCTCGCTCACTCGTCCGCGGTCGCCTGCGGCCTCGCGGCCTTCGCGCGACTGCGCTGCGGTGCTCGGCGCCCAGGGCTTCGTCGCAAGATCGCGGCGTAGCAGGCCCGTACTGGCGGCCCGCAGCACAGCGCCGCTCATGCTCCTCGGCCCCGCTGCGCGGGGCGACCCTGGGCACCTGCGCGCCTCGCCGCTTCCCAGATCGCGAGACAGGAACCCCCACCCACCCCGCTCAGCGACTCCTCGCTTAGCTAGAGGAAAGACAAGAGAATGCGCTCGCGCAGGCGAGCGGGGCCGCCGGTCACGGCGCGCGGACGGGTCGCGCTGCTAACGTGACCCGGCGCACCGGAGGTTTGGGGTCAGGTCTTGCCTGCGCACTCCGTTGAGTGACATGACATCGAGCGGGTGGTTGCCTGCGGCGCGTTTGCGCTTCGCCGGCTGGCGAAGCGCGGGGCGGAGAGGCCGGCGCTCGGAGACCGCGTGTCGCGGGGCGGGTGGGGGTTCCTGTCTCGCTCACTCGTCCGCGGTCGGCTACGGCCTTCGGCCTTCGCGCGACTGCGCTGCGGTGCTCGGCGCCCAGGGCTTCGTCGCAAGATCGCGGCGTAGCAGGCCCGTACTGGCGGCCGATCGCACAGCGCCGCTCATGCTCCTCGGCCCCGCTGCGCGGGGCGACCCTGGGCGCCTGCGCGCCTCGCCGCTGCCCAGATCGCGAGACAGGAACCCCCACCCACCCCGCTCAGCGACTCCTCGCTTGGCTGAGGTAAGGACAGAGGAATGCGCTCGCGCAGGCGAGCGGGACCACCGGTCACGGGGCGCATACGAATCGCGCTGCGATACCACGATGGCGCGCACACGTGCCTCCGAAAGCACGCGCAATCGCGACACGTGCGTGACGGCCACGCTCGCCTGCGCGAGCGCATCTCAATGTCCTTTCTCCAAAGCGAGGAGACGCTGCAGAGCAGGGTGGCGGGGGTTGCCGTCTCGCGAACTCGGGAGCGGCGAGGCGCGCAGGTGCCCCGGGTTGCCCCGCGCAGCGGGGCCGAGGAGCATGAGCGGCGCTGTTGGACGGGCCGTCAGTACGGGCCTGCTCCGCCGCGATCTTGCGACGAAGCCCTGGGCGCCGAGCACCGAGCGCAGTCGCGCGAAGGCCGAGAGGCCGTAGCCGACCGCGGGACGCGTGAGCGAGACGGCAACCCCCGCCACCCCGCGCCGCACGATCTCCGAGCGCCACCGCCCGCACCCCGGCTTCGCCACGAGGCGAAGCGCCACGCGCCGCAGGCGACCTGCCGCTCCAACACAGCGTCACCGGCGAAGCGCCACGCGCCGCAGGCAACCTGCCACACCAATACAACGCCACCCGGCGAAGCGCCAGCGCCGCAGGCAACCTGCCGCACCAACACAGCGTCACCGGCGAAGCGCCACGCGCCGCAGCCGCCTTCCGCGACTAAGATCGCGGCATCTTCCGGTGGCCCGATTCGCGATGCTTCCCATTTCCCTGCACCGAGGCGACACCCGATGACGCCGCGCCCGTCCCTCGTCGATGCGTCGCGCGCGCGTCTGGCGCAACTGCGCGAAGCCTTCGGCGTCGTCGGGCGGGGCCTGCCGATCAGCCTGGGGCTGCTGCTGGTGTTGAGCCTGGTCGCGGCCGCGGTGGCCTTCGTCTTCCTGCGATCGGCCCCGCCCACCACGCTGACGCTGACGAGCGGCCCGAAGGGCAGCTCCTTCGCCAACGTCGCGGAGCAGTACCGCAAGATCCTCGCGCGCGAGGGCGTGACGCTGAAGATCCTGACGTCGCAGGGATCGCGCGACAACCTGGCGCGGCTGCTGGACGACAAGCAGGACGTCGACGTCGGCTTCGTCGTCGGCGGCGAGACGGCGGGGCACGACACGTCGCACCTCGTATCGCTGGGCAGCGTGTCGTACCAGCCGATGATGATCTTCTACCGCGGCAAGCCCAAGGCGCTGATCTCCGATTTCAAGCAGCACCGCCTGGACATCGGGCTCGAAGGCAGCGGCGCGTCGGCGCTGGCGCAGACGCTGCTCGAGGCCAACGGCATCAAGCCCGGCGACGGCACGCAGGTGGGCCACCGCGCGCCCGAGGTGTCCATCCAGGCGCTCAAGGAAGGCAAGATCGACGCGCTGTTCGCGATGAGCGATTCCACGCCCACGGTGCTCATGCGCGAACTGCTGCGCGACGAGGACGTGCACCTGTTCAACTTCGTGCAGGCCGAGGGCTACACGCACCGCATCACCTACCTGAACAAGCTGGTGCTGCCGCGCGGCGCCATCGACTTCGGCGAGGACATCCCGCCCGAGAGCGTCACGCTCATCGCACCGACCGTGGAGCTGATCGCGCGCGACGACCTGCATCCGGCGTTGTCCGACCTGCTGCTGACCGCGGCGCGCGAAGTCCACGGCCGCGCCGGGCTGTACAAGAAGGCGGGCGACTTCCCATCCGCCATCGAGCACGAGTTCCGCATCAGTGCTGACGCCGCTCGCTTCTACGCCTC
>Ga0207667_10010826_pt1 | contig 10637 bp, 8 predicted proteins | sample KBSCornC52_FD_184301 | JGI IMG/M metagenome (GOLD analysis project Ga0207667, IMG submission 184301) | Corn rhizosphere microbial communities from Kellogg Biological Station, Michigan, USA - KBS Corn C5-2 (SPAdes) (version 2) | ecosystem: Host-associated > Plants > Roots > Rhizosphere > Soil ...
CGCCATACAAACACAAGCCGCAAGCTGCATTTATCTTCATCGCTCCTCTGCTAACCGCAGAGCAGGTCGTGCATGCCATCGTGGATCGTGCTCTGGTCAAGCGGCCTAGGGAAATCGCTGTGCCTCGCCCGCGCGCTTTGCTGGCAAAATTTGCCGGCAGCTTTCCCTCTGTTGCAGCTCTGCTTGTGGGTTCTATGACCCGTACAGGCCTTCATAATCAGTCACGTCTCGAATGAAGATAGCCAGAGAGCATGTGTCCGTGTTCCTGCAGCTCCGGTCTCGGGCAGTAGAGTTGCTCCTTCAGTGCTGCCATTCAACCTTAGTGAGGCAACGGGTCAAACAGCCCGGCAACTAATTTCTTTATGGACTAAGGAGGAGATTATGGGAGCAATCATCGGCTGGATCATTTTCGGTTTGATTGCCGGAGCTATCGCAAAACTGCTTATGCCGGGCCGTGACCCAGGAGGTATGGTTGTCACTATACTGCTTGGAATCGCCGGCGCGGTGATCGGCGGATTTATCGGAAGGGCGATCTGGGGAAGCACAGGCGCCAATGATTGGAGCATCGGGAGCTTTGCCCTGGCAATTGCGGGCGCCATACTCCTGTTGTTCCTCTACCGTTTATTCGTCGGTCGTGGGAGCGGCACCGGAACAAACATCGGCAGGCGCGCAGCATAGCTGGCCCAGAAAGCGCCCAATCTCTGTTAGTGAATCACGCGAGAGCTTGTTTTGTGTCTAAGCGGCGCGTCAGCGTGTCAATGCCATAAAAGCAATTATGGCCGTGGTTCGCAACGAACTATTCCAGAGGGCACGCTGCTTCCAGGACAAACTTCAAGTTGATGAAGCCATCTAAAAATTTTAGAGGTGCACCATGGTTCGTTTTCAATGTGAGAGTTGTGGACGTATGAAAGGGGATGGCGAAACCTGGATTCTGGGTTTTGCTGCCGAAAATATCGGCGTGACTTCCGCCCGCCGTGAAATTTCGATTGCCAGTTCCTGGGACCGTCCGCGCGCCGTGGAAGCACTCGCCGTTCACTTCTGTTCCGATGAATGCCGCGCTACCTATATGACTGCCTTGTTCGGTGATAGCCCGGATACCCTTGCCGGGTCCTCTACTTCAACCAAGCGCCGAATCAAACGCCATGTTCCCGGTGCGGTAGTCGATACAGTTGTCTCGGAGAAGTCTCGCCCTAAGGCCAAACGGCGGACAGTTGTACGGCGCAAGATCGCTTAACAATTGTTGCTTTGCTGAGCATTCCGCTGGTTTTCGCGTTCCGGGTTTCTCTTACTGCTTGAGGATTTCTAGCTGAGTTCAGGTTTTCTAGAAACCACTCTTCATCAGAGTTGACTTCCTGTATCTGCGTTCATCTGCGCAAATCTGCGGCCACTGTCTTTCTTATTCGTGTTTCTTTGCGCCCTTAGCGTCCTTCGCGGTCAACTCTCTTTGGCTGAATGCTGATTGCGGACTGCTGATGGCTAAAAACGGCCAGGCTCTTTGCCAAGAACCTGGCCTGCGTGTCACCGCTATTTTTGCCATTTCGCTCCCTCTTACTGCTGCGGATTGCTTGCCGGCACAGTCGGTGTAGCCGGCTCGCTGGTCGCCACCACCGGGACCGGGGCAGGCTTAATTTTCACTGTGGTCATAATCCGTTCCAGTTTGTCGAAGACCTGCAGGTGGTCCACCGGCTTCGTTGTTCCCGGAGCGTCTTCCACACCCAGCGCGAATTCATAGCATGCGCCATTTTCAAAATGATGGTAGTAGCGCGCCTCGCTCTGGTCAGTGAAGCTCTCCGTCTTGGCAAACTCCACACCCAGCACGTTCGTTTTCACCGGCACCATGGAGTCATCGTCGGCGTCAACCGGGGGATTGATGGAAGCTTCCGTGCCGTCCAGCGGGGGATTGACTGCGGCTTCCGCCGGCTCCGGCACCGTGGCAAACTTGCTGCACTGGTCCGCCGTAAGGCCCTTGTTCACGCTAGTCTTGAAGTAAGAGGAAGCGCGCGTTCCCGGCAGCACGAGCGTGGTCAGTGTCTCGCCACCGGGCTCGGCAAAGTTCATCGCCACCGGATCAGGCCAGGCTGAATCCTTGTTGTCAGTGTCAGGAACCAGCATGGTATAGGTCTTGGGATAGCGGAACGAAACCCCGTACGTGCTGTTCTTGTAGGTTGCGGTTGAAGCTCGTTTGATCGCTTTTTTCTTCTCGATTACTGCTTCAACTTTCTTTTCCAGTTGGTCCACGGGCTGGCTTGTGGCCGCGACTGGGCTCGCCGTGTTCGGTTCAGAGACGTTCTGGCTGTTTGGGTTCACGTGCGCATTTTTGTTTGCTGAAGAACAGCCGTTAAAGTCGAGCACCACCATCAGCGCCAGCACCGCCGTTGCCGCCGCGGTCGCTGCGCCGCCAATCATCCGTGCCCGCCTGGTTGAACTGCTTACGATTGGAGTTGCGTTAAAAGATTTCAGGTCTGCCATGTTTGTTTCACCTCCGCTGCCCTCAGGCAGCACTCTTCTCAATGGCACGGAGGCGGCCATCCACAAATCTCTTGATTCCAAGCGGCTTAGCGCTGCTTGCGGACATGAGGCGCGTGCTGCCAAAAACACGGTGTGTACCCTGTGACACATTCCTGCTGGATTCCACCGTGAACGCTGCCATACGAAGCAGGCAGTGCCTGCCGCCACACGAACAAAAAAGCCGCGAATGAACGCGAGCAACGCAAATCATTTTTAGCTTTCAAGTTGATTCGTGTTTATTCGCGAAATTCGCGGCTTGCTCTGTGTGCTTTCTATTTTGGCTTGTTTGGCTCCCGTTCCGGAACAATGGGAGCATCGCTCTTGCGTTCCTCATTGCGCCCGATGGCCACGTTTATGGCGCCGATGCGCACTGGCGACTGCACCTTGGGATGCGAGGGCTTGCCGTCAATGAGCGGCCCCGTTGGCACAAAGACCAGCGGCAGCTTTTCCTGCCGGGTGCGCAGCGCGGCTTCGATCGCCCGGTTGGCGTTAAAGGTGAAGTGCGCCGGCTGGAAGCCGCCGTGCGCGTGCTCGCGCACTCCCGCGGCGAACAGCGTCATGGTGCCCAGGAAGTGCGGGCTCTCAGCGCTGAGGGCCGTATTTGGCGGAGCACCGAGATAAACCTCCCAGACCACGCCGGGCGCGCGCTCAGAAACTACATTATTCAGTTCGATCACCAGCCGTTCGTTCTTGTTCTGGAGCAGCGCGGGGATACGCTCACGGATCTGCGCGATGTCAATGGGAACGGCGACTTCGCGTTCGCCCAGTTCGACCGGAGGGCCAGGCCATGGGATCAGGACCTGCGCAATAACAAAGATCCACCATGGGAAGATGAGTCTCAAGCAGTACTCCTTTACTTCAGTCGGCTCCCCTTCATAAGTGTAGTTCAACTGCTCGGCGCAGCGCAGGACATCGCACGGAGTCATGGTAACGGCAGTCCCGCTCTCATTGAAGAAGGTGTAGGTCTGGCCCTTCCAGGTGGTATCGCTCAGGGGATTGTGGCGACCGCCGCCCTGGGCGAGCCAGAGGTTCCAGTAACGATCGATATTGGAGTGATGCACGTAAAAAACCGGGTCCTGTGCCGCCGTGGGAACGCCGCCCATCCAGCCGCCGATATCGCCGTGCACGTTGTTGTGAGGATTGCTTTCAATATCGCCCTGGCCAAGGAAGTAGTCAAACTCGGCCATGCCGGCGGAAGGATCGACGTGTGAGGCCGGGAACGACGCAGATCCGGTGTTCCAGCCGGTGCCGCGGTTCGGGTCGGCGACATAGAGTTCACTCTTGGGGTCGCGGAACGGAACCGGCAAGGTGCGCTGCGAGGGATCGTGATAATCCCAGTAAGGCAAGGCCCAGCCGGGATCGCCGGACATCTTGCGGATGATCCGCTCCCACCAGTAGAGATACATGCGGTGCCAGGAACAGAAAAAGTGTGTGCCGTGCTGGCAGGTGTTCCATGCGGGGAACGAGCCGGAAAGCGTGGTGCGATGAATGGCTGCCTGATAGTTCCAGCTCAATGGATTGGAAGTGGGCAGGGCTTTCATGGCCTTGATGGCCTTGCGATAGGAAACCAGGACCGGATCGCCGGCAGCCATGCCGCCAAGATTGCGGCGTGTAACGGGCGCGGCCCAGACTGATTCCAGGTTGAAGATTGAGGAGCCCAAGGCAACGGACGCAGCTGCGCCCGCTGAAGCGATGAAACGTCGACGAGTGAAGCGATTGCTCATTGCAGTACCCCTCTATGTGTTGCTCGAAAAATCTGGCGCCGAGGATACACCAAAGAAAGCCCCCCGGCATAGCCATGTAGTGAGGTTATTGGGTGATTCGTTACGGCAAAAAGTTTTGCGTATGCCGCTGGACAAGCCACTACTGACCTTCCACATATAATGACAAGGTTCATGCATACTCAGATTTCCACGCAATGGCCATCAAGCTTGCTTGCGTCTAATCCCTCTCCGCGCCGTGGTGCGTTCATTGCACTGATCATTCTGGTCTGGGCCGTAATTTACATCGGCACTCTCTTTCAGCCGCCATTGATGGACGATGCCGACACTGTCCACGCTGAAGCGGCGCGTGAAATGGTGGAGCACAATGACTGGGTCACGCTGAAGATCAATGGCGGCTTTCGCTACCTGGAAAAAGCGCCGTTGATGTACTGGTGCGTGGCTGCGAGCTTCAAGATTTTTGGCGTGCATGACTGGTCGGCTCGGTTGCCGATTGCCTTGGGCATGCTGGCGCTGCTGCTGGTGGTCTATCGCATAGGGCGCAAGTTTTATACCGATGAAGGCGGCCTCTACGCCGCGCTGGCGCTGGCTACAGGATTTGGGCCATTCATCTATACGCGATTCATGATCCCGGAAATGCTGGTAGCGCTTTGGCTGGCTTTGGGATTTGATTTCTTTCTGGAGTCGCTCGAACAGAGTGATCGCGGCGAGCAGCCATCTCTCCTTGTCTGCTGGGGACTGGCCGCGACAATGGCGCTGAACGTACTGACCAAAGGGCTGATTGGGCTGGTTTTCCCCATTGGGACGATTTTTCTTTATCTGCTGCTCACGAAAAATCTTCGCCACTTGCTGCGCCTTCGGCTGTTTTCAAGCTTTCTGGTCTTTTTGGCGATTGCAGCCCCATGGCATCTGCTGGCGGGCATTCGCAATCCGGCGCAAGGCGAAGCGAGAGGATTTTTTTGGTTCTACTTTGTCAATGAGCATTTCCTGCGTTTCCTGAAGAAGCGCTATCCAGCCGATTACGACACTGTACCGCTCTGGCTTTTTTGGGGATTGATGCTGGTATGGCTGATGCCGTGGACCGCATTCATTGTGCAGGCGGTACGGCAGGTCCCGGCAAAGTTGACGGCGTTCCGCGAAGGCTTGAGCGCGCAGCAACGCGCAACGCTGATTTTTGCTTTGTGGCCGCTGGTGATATTGCTGTTTTTCAGCTTCTCCAGCCGGCAGGAATATTACGTTCTGCCCGGTTTGCCGGGAGTAGCGCTGCTGCTGGGAGGATGGCTGGCGCGAGAGTCGGCTTCTGCGCAGGGCAGCTTTGAGCGGCGCAGCGGAAAAATTTCATCGATCGTGCTGGCAGTGGTGGGCGTGGCCGTATGCGTAGTCTGTGTGGCGCTGGCGTGGCAATCCAAAACTCCGCCTGCGAACTATGACATTGCCGAACTGCTCAAGAAAAATCCGCAGGACTATGCGCTTTCATTTGGGCATATTCTTGATCTCACGCCGGAAGCGATGGGAGCTTTTAAAGTCCCGTTGCTGGCAACCGGGATTGCTTTTGCGCTGGGGACGATCCTGAATCTGATACTGCGGTTAAGAGGCCGCGGGTTTGCCGGCAACATGGCTCTTACGATGATGACTGTAGTGCTTCTGTATGCGACTCATCAGGGACTGGTAATTTTCTCACCGGTACTTTCGTCGAAGGTGTTGGCGCAGGCCATTGAGCGGAACTGGAAACCCGGCGCAATCATTGAAGACAATGGCGACTATGAAGCCGCTTCCAGCGTGAATTACTACACGCGGCATCAGATCCGCATCCTGAATGGCCGATGCAACAACATCTGGTATGGATCAAAGTTTCCTGACGCGCCACCGATCTTTGACGATGACGCGGCTTTTGAAAAGCTTTGGCGCGGCGACAAACTTGTTTTTCTGCTCACCGATTACAAGGCCAGCCCTGACCGCAAGCCGGCGGAGGAGTGTCCGCAGAAAGAGCACCTTCCTGACTATGTGGTCCAGGACAAAGCATGTGTGCTGGCCAAGTGGGGCGGCAAAGTGGTGCTTGGCAATAACGCGCTTTGTCGCGAACGCATGTAAAAGACGGTATTTTCCTTTTCGGGTGTCTCGCCTGCGGCGCTCATGCGGTTTACGTCGGAGGTCCCTCGCTGTGCTCGGGATTTCGCCTGCGGGCTCAAACGCACGCAACACGGCTCAACTTACGAATGCACCGAAACCTTGTCCTGATCAGGTTTGGCCGCGCTAACATGCTCAGGCTCGCGCGGATGTGCCGGGCGAATCTTGCCGTTTTCAAGAATGAAGACTTCACCGCGCCAGTGGACGGTGTGATCGGCAAAGCTGGCAAACCAGACCGCGAACGCCACAAGATCTCTGATCGGCACCAGCCATAGATGCCGCCAAAGAGCGCGATCATGCACCACTCCGATTCCGACTTTGATTGCCACCGCGGCACGCAGAGCCGCAGCTGCGGCGAGTGTTGTCCAGGACCACCAGCTGAGCGGCGCAAGCAGGACCGCAAAGATTGCCCAGGGCAGCCCGAAGGTGAGAAGCAGGCCAACGTAACCGAGGCGGCGAGAATCGCGCGTGCTGCGGGCCCAGCGCATCTGGTGCTCAAAAAATCCGCGGAAGCTATACGCAGGTAAATGGGTTTCCACCACCACATCCGCCAGCACCACTTCATAACCGGCCTTGGCGATGCGATAGCCGAGTTCGAAATCGTCAGCAAGATAATCGACCAGCGGACGCAGGCCGCCGATAGCGTCGAGCGCGGTGCGCGACATGGCCAGCGTGGAGCCGAGAGCAAAGTGAATGCCGCCTTCAATCTGCCGAGCCACCAGCACTCCCGCGATAAAGTCCGTGCTGATGCCGATTGATTCCAGCTTTGAGCCCAGCGTATCGGCGGCGATGCCGCGATACGGACAGGTGACCATGCCAACCTGAGTCCGGGCAAACGGAGACATCACGCGGCGCAGATAATCAGGCGTCACAAAAATGTCACTGTCATTGATAAGAATGTGATCGTACTGGGCGAATGCCAGCATCTGCACCAAATTGCTGGTTTTGCGATTGTTTCCCAGCACTTCCGGACAGACCAGCAGTCGAACCTTGCAATTGGGAAATTCGCGGATCAACCGCTCTACGGCTTCCACAGCGGGATCGTCCGGCTCACTGACGCCGAAGATGATTTCGTACTCTGGATAATCCTGGATGCAGTGACTGCGGAAACTTTCATACATCTGCGGATCAACGCCACGCAACGGCTTAAGAATGCTCACCCCACCCCATCCCGCGCAAAAGCGGCGTGGTTCGGGGGCCCCGGTGACCGGCGGAGTGATGGCAGACTTTTGCCGCCGGCGCGACCGGAGGAAGGTACGGGCGCTCCACAGGCAGAGCATGTAAAAGCCCATGCCGCATACTGCCAGCCCAGCCGCCACTAATCCTGGAACAAGATTCAACATTGCCGCGCGCGATCTTTGTTCATTCTAAATTGGTTACTCAGTGCCTTAATAATACTTTACAAATCTGTGTTAGATGCGGGTAGCCAATTATTTTGGGCCAAAAAGTCTTCGTAAAAGCCCTTTTAGGCCGATTACTTACAGGGTAAAAGCGTTATTCACCTGCCGCCAGTCGATTTTGCGCAGCAGCTCTTTGATGCGGTCTTCAGGGCCAAAGATCCTGACTTCAACGTTTTCAATGAATGGCGTATCTGGCTTGTGAACAAAGAAGTTACGGTAAACGTCATTGGCCTCTTCCCATCGGCCATTCTTGGCGCTGCTGAAAAATAAAACGTAGGCCACGCCATGGCTGAAAGGATTGTTGCGGTCCTTGTGCACAAAAGTTGCGCCGGGGATCTTGGGGTCAACTTTTGGATCGGGGCCGGTAATCATGGGAACAACCCGCATGTTGAAGTGGACCTGCACCTGGAGATGCTGCAAGTCTTCAATCTGCGCGGCCTCCAGCTGCTTCTTCGATATGTCCTTGATGGTCGCCAATTTATGGAGCCGGGGCTCGACCAGCGTTTTATAGCGCTTTGAGTCTTTGCGAATCTCATAGGTGCGCTGGAGCAGCTGATCGATATCCATGGGACGGTCGCCAAAGGTGCTCACCGTGGGATGGTCAATGGTGGCGTCGATTTTTTCGTCCCAGTCAGGGCTGCGGAACTGGTCAAGCACCTTGTTCATCACGTCAGCGTATTTGGTAATGGCCTTTTGCTCCGCCGGAGTGGGCTTGTGCCCTTGATAGAACCCATAGACCGCCGTGGAAATGACCGCACACATCAGCGCAACCTTCCATATATTGCGACTCATCAATTTTCTCGTCTCCTTGAGAGCTTCAATTCAGAGCTTCAATTCAGGCACAGCCGCGCGTCTTACCTCTTCTCCGCGGCTCCGCGGCTCCGCGCCTCCGCGGTGCGCTTTTGCCTTTTCTCGATCAGGGCGCTGCGGGTGGGGATCAAAGTCCTTTGCTGCCCAAATTCATCTTATAATATGAATAGCTGATGTCGAACCGGATGGTCGCTGTCTGGCTCGTGGACGCCGGGGTTTCCCGGGCTGCACGATCCAGAGAGAGGAAAGTCCGAACTCCGCAGAGCAGTGTGCCGGATAACGTCCGGGAGGGTGGTTTCAAGGCCACTTTACGGAAAGTGCCACAGAGAATATACCGCCGCGGGTAAGTGAACGGCGAAAGCCGATCCGCTTTGAGCTGGACGCAAAGGCAAAGCAGGCGTAAGCCCGCGGAGCCTGAGATGTTCGGCGGCCGCGGTAAGGGTGAAAAGGTGCGGTAAGAGCGCACCGCCCGCGCAGCAATGCACGGGGCATGGCAAACCCCACACGGAGCAAGACCAAATAGGGAAGGAATTCCGGGTAGCGATATCCAGAATGCGTCTCTGCTCGAAACGCCAAACTTCCGGGTAGGTCGCTTGAGCCGTTCAGCAATGACCGGCCTAGAGGAATGACCGTCAGCGGCAGCAATGCCGTACAGAATTCGGCTTATAGGTTCGACGTCACTTGCGGCCCTTATCATCGGAGACGATGGTGAGGGCTTTCAAATTGTTGTTTCTGTAGTCCCGAAGCGCAGCGAGGGAACCCTTTAACCACAAAGGTCACGAAGGAAGCGTCCGTGTAAATGGGTTAAGTCGAAGGTCATTCGACTCCTGCGGATTCGGCAATAGGCTCTCCCCCCCTTCGACTACGCTCAGGGCCACGCCCGTTAGCGCCTCAACTTACAGGTCCGATACCTACCCCAAATCGGTCAACTAGAGATCGCTTCCACGCGCGGCGGTACCTGCAAGTTCGGCATGGGACGTCCGGCAAACAAGCGGCGCGTCGGCTTGGCCAGCCAGCGGGCCCAGCGCGTTGACCACGCCACGCGGGCGCTGTCAGTGGCGATTCCGGTGTCAGCATACATTCTGCGATAAAGTTTGGAAATCAGGATAAAAGCCAGACGGCCCTTGATCGACTTCAGGAAGTGCGAGCGCTTCCAAATGACAGGGAAGCTGTAGAACCTGTCCCAAACGCCTTGCGTGCGCGCGCGGATTTCATCGGCGGCCATGACGGGGTGAGTCCAGAAAAGTTTTGGGCGCTTGGCTTGCGGAATGAGCCAGCCGCGCGTGAGTGGAACACCGCCGATGCGTCGCGTGTCATTCTGCATGCTTTGTTCCCAGCGGGCAAAATCCACTGTGCCGGGAAACGGCGTAAGCATGACAAATTGCGCGAAGGTGAGTTCCGCTTGCTCCGCCACAGCTTCTGTGGCATCAAAAGTGGCGGGACGATCACTTGGCAAGCCGAAGATGAACGAGCCGAGAATGTGAATATCGTGCCGGCGGAATTTGCGCAGCCGGTCCACCAGGTTTTGTCCGGCTAGATTGAAATCCTTGTAAACGTCCTTCAGCCCTTCGGGCGTCACCGCTTCCACGCCAACCAACGCGCCGTGAATGTGCGCGGCCTTCATCGCGGCCAGGAACTCCGCGTCTTCGGCGGCTTCCATGGTGATCTGCGTAAAAAATACGGTATCGGAAGGGAGCTGTGCGAGGCGGGACATCAACTCAAAGCGCTCTGCGCGGATCGCATTTAATTCAGCCAGACGCACAGCATTGTTCTGCCGCTTCGCCAGTTCAAGATCGGTCAAGGTTACGGGATAAAAATTATCGTCAGCCAAGGCAATAAAACGGAAACCAATCCGGCGCAGGTTGACGATCTCTTCAATCACGAAGTCAGAAGGCCGCTGCCGTGGACGCTGGCCGTCCGTCCGCCAGACTGAGCAGAACGAGCAATGTTTGGGACAGCCGCGGACCGTTTGCACGGAAGCCCACATATAACTATTGGGCGGAAGCAGGTCCCAGCGCGCAGGCAGAAATTCATTGCCCTCAATTCGGCCGCCGACATAGAGCGCAATGAA
>Ga0207667_10010828_pt1 | contig 10636 bp, 7 predicted proteins | sample KBSCornC52_FD_184301 | JGI IMG/M metagenome (GOLD analysis project Ga0207667, IMG submission 184301) | Corn rhizosphere microbial communities from Kellogg Biological Station, Michigan, USA - KBS Corn C5-2 (SPAdes) (version 2) | ecosystem: Host-associated > Plants > Roots > Rhizosphere > Soil ...
CGTCACCAGCCAGATCTACGATCACCGCGCCCGCCTTCGCTCCTATGAGCTTTTGATTGAGGCGGTTGGTCGGCCTGAGTTGGTCGAAGCTCCGTAACGAGGAAAAAGATGTCAGTCTTGTTCAGTTCGCTTCAGGTCGGAAATCTCGCGGTTCGCAACCGGATCGTGATAGCGCCGATGTGCCAGTTTTCGGCGGAAGAGGGATGCATGACCGATTGGCACCTCATGCATCTTGGCCAGCTTGCTCTGTCGGGCGCAGCGCTGCTGACCATTGAGGCGACTGCGGTCACTCCCGAAGGGCGAATTACATACGCGGATACGGGACTGTGGTCCGACGCAAACGAGGAGGCGATGGCGCGAACGCTGGCCGCGATCAGGCGCTGGTCTGATATGCCGATCGCGATCCAGCTCGGACACGCCGGGCGTAAGGCGTCGACAGAGAAGCCATGGCTCGGGGGACAACAAATTGCGCCCGGCCAGCCCAACGGGTGGCAGACCTTGGCGCCGTCACCGCTTCCCTTTCGAGCGGAGGATAATCCGCCAGTCGAGCTCGATGCGGCGGGGCTCGCAAGAATTCGCGAGAGTTTCGCGGAGGCGGCGAAGCGGGCGGACCGTCTTGGACTCGCCGCAGTGCAATTGCACGGCGCCCACGGATATCTGCTGCACCAATTCCTGTCCCCGCTCTCCAATCACCGTACCGACGAATATGGCGGCGCCTTAGCGAACCGGATGCGATTTCCTCTGGAGGTGTTCGACGCGGTTCGAGCGAACTTCGCCGAAGGGCGGCCGGTAACGATGCGAGTTTCAGCCACGGATTGGGTTGAGGGCGGCTGGAACGTCGAGCAGACGATCGAGTTTGCGCGAGCGCTCGAGGCGCGAGGCTGCGCCGCCATCCATGTGTCGAGCGGCGGTCTCGATCCGCGTCAGCAGATTCCGGTGGGACCCAGCTATCAGGTGCCACTCGCTCGCGAGATCAAGCGGGCGGTGGGCATTCCCGTGATTGCGGTTGGATTGATCACCGGGTTCGAGCAGGCCGAAGCGATCGTGGGGACAGGTGACGCCGACCTTGTCGCGCTGGCGCGCGGGATGCTCTACGATCCGCGCTGGCCGTGGCACGCGGCTGCGGCTCTTGGCGGCCAGGTTCAGGCTCCCCCGCAATATCTTCTGGCGGAACCTCGGCAGCACCGTGGCACGTTGAGAGCGAGCGCTTCCGCCGATTAGGTCGCCCTTTTCACCAATCCCTGACCGCGTGCTTGGCGTAAGCTCACTCAGACGGTGGCGCCGCGGACTGGCGGTGGACGATCTTGAAATCCAGCAGCTGAACGGTGGGCTGCGCCTGTTCCCCGCGCGCTGAGACCCGGGCGGCAAGTAGCCGAAGTGCTTCCGCCGCAAGTTTGTGAACCGGCTGGTGCACCGTCGTTAAGGGCGGCCACAAGGTTACCGCCGTTACCGTGTCGTCGAATCCCACGACCGATAGTTGCCTCGGCACATCGAGGTGCCGCCGGTGTGCCACGGAAACGGCAGCCGCCGCCATGTCGTCGTTGCTGGCAAAGATGGCAGTAGGCGCCGGGATCCGATCGAGCAGCTGCTCCGCCGCCGCCAAGCCGGACGCAAAGCTGAAGTCTCCCTGCGCAATATAGGTCTCCACACCCTCGAATTCCCGAACCGCTGCGTAGAACCCGGCCATCCGTTCGGCTGACGCCGCCTGATCGGGATTTCCGGCGATAAAGCCGATGCGCCGGTGCCGCAGGCTGAGCAAATGGCGTGAAATTTCATAAGCGGCTTGGCGGTCGTTGATCCGCACCGAAACCGCATTCACCGGAGGGTAGGCCGCAACCGTAGCAATCGGCAGATGAGCATCCGTGAACAGCCGCAACAAGGCGGCGGAGTCGCCCAACGGCGGGGTCAGAAGAATGCCCGAAAGTCCCGACGAGATGAAATTCTTCAGAGCTCTGGCCGATGGTGTTTTGCCTTTCGGAGCTCGCAAAATGAGGAGGCGTGCTCCGAGCAGGGCGGCTTCCTCGAATGCGCCAGTCAGAAACTCGCTCATGAAAGCAGCGCTGGGATTGGAATAAACGACACCAATCCGGAGCTCTCCAGAGGTGACGAGGCTGCGAGCGGCCGCATTCGGCTTGTAGCCGAGCGCTTCTATCGCGGCCGTGACGGCTTGCCTGATTTCTGGCCGTACACCCCCCCGACCGTTTATGGTGCGCGACACGGTCATCGGAGAAACGCCGACGCGCGCGGCAACATCCTTGATCGTGGCGCGACGCGCGCGCGGATCGCGCTTGGTCAATGATGCTCTCCCGGTCTCGCTCGCGGGATTGCTAGAATTTTTCAAAGCTCGCGCAAGCCGCTCTTTGCCCCCTACGTCAGTCAACAGGTCGTCCCAAGTTGCTGCATCCCCGGATCTTCGTTTCCCAATCCACAGCAAGTGGAAAAAAGGGTCCCGGCATCAGGGAGGGTGCCGGGACCAGGGGGAGCTCCGTAATCGTCAAGTTCACTGCGGCGTTTATGTCAGCCGCGACTGTTCAAAACCCAAAGCGAATGCCCGCGCGGTACATCCTTCCGACGATGTCGTACAAAGCCGGGTTGGCGTAGAAAGGCGACTTCGCCGGGCTGTGATCGAAGACGTTGTCGACCTTCGCATACGCGGTGATCTTTTTTGTCAGATTCACCGAAGCGCCGAGATCAAGGTAGAACGCGCCCGGCAAAAAGTTGTTCTCGATGGTCGGGTGGGCCGCGGTGGAAACCGGGCAATTGCTCTGGCACACGATATACTGGTTGCCTATGGTTCCGTCGGTGAACCAGCGCTCCTGAACATTGAAGCTGAAGCGATCGTTGGCGTAGCTCTCGATAGCCAGCCACTTCCACTTCGGCGTGACGCCGGTGTTGTCTCCCGCGGAATCCACCGGAACGGTTCCAGGCAGACCGGTATCAGTGATGAAGTCGATGACGTGCGTTGCAAGCGCGCGCACCGTGAACGATCCGGGCAGGTTGAGCGGGCGCTGCCATCGGTAACTGCCTTCAATGTCGAAGCCCTTCGTCTTGATCGACGCGAGATTGAAAGGCTGCACGTTGATGTAGTTGGGGCCGTTCTGGTTGTTCAAGTTGTAGGCGCCGCAAGTCGCGGGGATGATGTTCCGGTAGCAGAAGTCGACGATTTGCGCGGCGCTCAGGCTTGAGACGACCCCCTTCACCTTGATGGTGTAATAATCGAACGAGAGGCCAAAGCCCGGCAACCACGGCACTCCAGAAAGCACCGCGCCCAACTCGGTGCTGCGGCCGATTTCGGGCTTCAGGTTGGGGTTGCCGACCACGCTTTGGATCGCGACGACGTTGACGTTACGGGTCGGGTCCAGGAAATTCGGAAGCGTTGTTGTCACCGGAGCTGCGAACAATTCCGACAAGTTGGGCGCCCGGAAATCCTTCGAAGTCACGCCCCGCAGACGCAGGCCCTGGATCGGCGTATCCCAGGTCCCGCCGACTTTCCAGGTCCAGTTCCTGCCATAGGTGCTGTAGTCGGTGAGCCGAGCGGCTCCGTTGAGGTTGGCGCGTCCAATCGCGTGCGAATTGAAGAGCGGAAGGTTGAGCTCGAGATAGGCTTCCTTGACGTTGAAGGTGCCGTGCCCGTTCTTGTAATTGCCGGCATACCAGTTGCTCCCTGTGGCCGAGTTCAGCAGGGGATCGGCCGGATAATCCGCACTGTTCGGACTGATGTCGCTGACGCCCGCGCCATAAGGATCGGCGCGAACCGTGTAATATTCTTTCCGCCACTCTGCGCCGAACGCCACCGACAGGGGCCCAGCCCAGAGGTTAAGCGGAGTGCCGGAGAAGTTGATGCTGGCGACGTCCTGAGTCATTCGAAGCCGCTGGAACGGTCCGTTGTCCGGCTGCACGTAAGCCAGGGCAGCAGCCGAGGGTGTCGCTCCGCTCAGGATGTCGATCGGTTGGCAGCCGTTCGCTCGCGCGACCGGATCCGCGCAAACGATCACGCCGTTCAACATCGTCGCGTCGATTGCGCGAAGAAAGCGGGGTGTCAGTGAGATGTTACTGACGTCGACGCTCGTATGGTTCACTCCGCGCTCGTAATAAGCGTCATAGGTCCAGTCGCTCGCCAAGTGGAAGCTGCCTTTGGCTCCAAGCACCAGGCGGAACTCACGCCGGTCCGTGTGAACGATGGTGTTCGGGAGGATGTAATCGCTGGTCCCGTAGCGGAAATTCGTGATTCCGTTTGCGGCGCACAAATCCTGAATCGAAGCAGGTACGAACGGATTGGCGCATTGAATCGTAAGATTGGGGCGCTGCTGCCCGTTGACCGGCTGGTTGTGAGTCTTCACGTCACCTGCGCTGTAGGAGACGTAAATCTCGTTATCGGGGGTGATGTCGAAGCCGACGCGGCCGTAGCCCGTCAGCCGCTCGATAGCGGATTGTAGGGTGCGGCCGCTGTCGACGTTCCCCGAAAGGTCGCCGCCAACGCAAAAGCCGGGATAGCAGCCGATCACCGTCCCCGACGAGTTTTTCGCCGGCACCCCGTTTGAGCCGTAGTTGAACTGGAAGGGGTTTCCGTTCGCATCGAAGGCGATGCCCTGAAGCGGACCGGCACTGATGACGCCGTAACGCGTGTAGTTATACGGCTGGCCGTAATCGCGCACGACATATTGCGGCAATCCGTCGTTGGTCACGTTTCGGTTGATGAGCGTGGTTCCTTTGAACCAGTCGCGACCGCCGGCGAGGCCGAGGCCGAACGGTCCAGGACCGACGCCGTCTTCCTTGGCATATTCCGCGCTTCCAACAACATGGAGCCGGCCGCCCATGAATTTATCGCCGGCCGCGATCTGAAACAGGCCCTGCTTGTCGTCATTGTACTTCGAGATGCCGCCCTGGATGTTGCCCTTGACGCCTTCGAAATGCGTGTCGGTGATGAAGTTGACGACGCCGCCGATCGCGTCCGAACCATAGGACGCGGATGCGCCGCCGTTGACTACGTCGACCCGCTTGATCAGCAGTTGCGGGAACAGGCTCACGTCCGGGGTGCCGTTGTAATAGGCGCCGACTACCCGCTGCCCGTCGATCAGTGTCAACGTTCGGATGGTACCGAGTCCGCGCAGGGAAAATGCGCTCAGGCCCTGTTGACCGCTTGATGTGCTGTAGGTGAGTGTGGTCGTGCCGCTCGAACCCTGCAGAGATGGCAGCTGAGTGACCGTAGTAAACACGTTCGGCTCGGCATTCGCGTTGAGTTGCTCCTGGCCGATGACCGTGGTGGGCGTCGGAGCGTGGAAGCCGTTGGTGATTCGGGTGCCGGTGACCGTAATCACCTTTTCATCAGGCGCGGCATTCGCCTGCGTCTTCGCGACCACATCCGGCACCACCGCCTTGTCCGCAGGCGTCGCCGGGGCCTGTGGCGGGTTTGCGGTTTGCGAAAATGCCGGTTGCGCCATCGTTGAGCAGGCGAGTGCTGCGATTCCGGTTCGGCACAGCAGGCGTGCGCCGCGTGCATGATTCGCACTTGCGCCGGCGCTAGTGCTGTCGCCGCGCGCGCAGCCCCCGAAGCCAAACCCTCCGATAGTGACCAATTTCGCCATAAGATGCCCCCTCAAATCGTTAGCGATTGCCACGATGTTGTCTCGCTCCCCGTCGCGGCCGCAGCGAAACGCAAAGCGAGTCGTCGAGCAGGCCAGCGGTGGTAACGTTACCATTCTTATTGTTGTCTGAGTTTTTAGTCAACCGGTCTTGGCGGCATGCGAATCCTTAGCCCGCCGAGTCCGTTTTGGGCCGTCCTCTGCGCAGCATTCAGTGGATTGGAAGGAAATAAGTCAGCTGTTTTCAAGAGAATGATCGCTGCGCCTCCTGCCCGCCTTGTACTGCAAAGCGCCCGCGTTAGAGAAGTTGGAGCTACCCGCAGAACGCTCGTCCGAACCGCTGGATTTGCCGACGAGGTGCTGGTAACGTTATCAGTTCAGGAGGGGGTATTGAGAAGGTTCCGATCCACTCGATGGACGATCATCGCGCTGTTCGTCGGCGCAACGGTCTTGAACTATCTCAGCCGCAGCATCCTCGGGGTCGCCGCGCCGACCATCATGGCCGAACAACATATCTCAACTGCCCAATATTCGTGGGTTACGGGGACTTTCCAACTTGGCATCATGTTCCAGCCTCTCTGCGGCTATGCTCTTGATGTGATCGGTCTAAAGACGGGCTTCGCGTTGTTCGTGGCCGCGTGGTCGCTGCTCACGATGGCTCAAGGCTTGGCCAGCGGCTGGTTCGGGTTCGCCGCGCTGCGAGGATTTCTCGGGCTTGCCGAAGGGGCGGCGCAGCCGGCCGGAATGAAAGTGGTGGCGGAATGGTTCCCGGCCAGGGAGCGGGGAATCGCCGGCGGAATCTACAACATCGGAGCCTCATTCGGAGCCGTGTTGGCGCCCCCGTTCGTAGCGTGGTCGATTTACCGTGGCGATTGGCGCCTGGCCTTCTTCATTACCGGAGCGGCGGGACTGATTTGGCTTGGTGCATGGGCGTTCTGGTACGCGCCGCCTTCAACGCAGCGCGCGATTACTCAGCAGGAGCGTGAGTTTATCCGCTCCGGCCAGGAGGAACAGCTCGCCGGCGGAGGATCGCGGCCCCTCCTCCGGCGGCTGCTGCGGCGGAGAGAATTGTGGGCAATCGCATCCGCACGATTTCTCGCCGACCCAGTCTGGGGCATGTTGTCGCTGTGGATGCCGCTCTATCTAGTCAAGGTACGGCATTTTGATCTGATGCAAATCGCGCTCTTCGCGTGGTTGCCGTTCCTTGCGGCCGATCTCGGCTGCCTGTTCGGCCCGGCTGTCGCGTCAGCACTGCATCGCCGTGGTCTGGCGCTCGTTGATGCTCGGCGCGCCGCATTCACGCTCGGAGCGCTGCTGATGACCGGGATGATGTTCGTGAGCGCGGTGCAGAGCCCTGCAATCGCCGTCGCTCTCCTGTGTCTCGGCGGCTTTGCCCACCAGACCCTGTCGGTGACCGTGATCACCATGTCATCCGATCTTTTTCCCCGGGATGAAGTTGGAACCGCAACCGGTGTCGCCGGCACGGCCGCCAATCTGGGAGTCCTGATCTTTACGCTGATCCTTGGCTCCGTCGTCGACAGGGTGGGGTACCAGCCGTTTTTCATCCTTCTCGGCGTTACCGACCTGCTAGGGGCAGCCTTGCTCTGGACCTTGATAAGAAAGCCCGCATGACCATCCGAAATCCGATCCTTCGAGGGCTCAATCCGGATCCGTCCATCGTGCGGGTCGGCGACGACTATTATATCGCCACGTCCACGTTCGAATGGTTCCCCGGCGTCCAGATTCATCATTCCCGCGATCTTGCAAACTGGGATTTCGTCGCCCGGCCTCTGACGCGTGCGAGCCAGCTCGATATGCGTGGAAACCCGGACTCCTGTGGAATTTGGGCTCCGGATCTCAGTTATGCTGGCGGGCGCTTTCACCTGCTCTACACCGACGTGAAGCGGTATGGCCGGACGACCGTGAACGGCGACAAGGGCACCTCCTTTCGCGATTTTCACAATTATTGGGTGTGGTCGGATCGGATCGATGGGGAGTGGTCGGATCCGGTACTTTTGAACAGCAGCGGCTTCGACCCCGCGCTCTTTCACGACGATGACGGGCGAAGCTGGGTCCTCAACATGCTTTGGGATCACCGCCCCGGTCATCAGCGCTTCGCCGGCGTTCTGCTACAGGAGATGGATCTTCGGACGGGACAACTCATCGGGGAACGAAAGCTTGTTTTCAAAGGCACGCCACTTGGCTTCACCGAAGGTCCGCATCTCTACAAGCGCAACGGCTGGTACCATTTGTTGGTGGCGGAAGGCGGCACCGAGCGGAATCATGCCGTCGTCATGGCGCGTTCCCGCTCCTTGTTGGGTCCTTACGAAGTACACCCGGACGGCGCGGTACTAACTTCGAAGGGCAAGCCAGGGGTAGAGCTGGCGCGTGCGGGTCACGGGGACCTTGTCGAAACTCCTTCGGGCGAAACCTGGATGGTCTACCTTTGTGGACGCCCATTGAGGGGTGCCGACCGCTGCGTGCTCGGGCGGGAGACAGCGATCCAACCGATGCGCTGGGGCGACGACGATTGGCTGAGGACAGCAGACGGCAGCGGAACGCCGATGCTGGAGATCGAGCGGCAAGGGGTTGCGGACACATTGCGAGTACCGGTGGACGAGCGGCACGAGTTCGACTCGCCCGCTCTTCCCGGCCCGTTCCAATGGTTGCGTACTCCATACCCGGAGCAACTGTTCAGCCTGACGGATCGTCCGGGGTATCTACGCCTTGTCGGGAGAGAGAGCATCGGCAGCCGTTTCACGCAGTCGCTGGTCGCACGGCGACAGCAGGCGTTCCGCTACACCGCGGAAACCCTCGTCGAGTTCAGTCCATGGAATTTCCAGCAGGCTGCGGGTCTGATCTGCTATTATAACGGCTCCAAGTACCATTTTCTGCAGATCGCTCTTGCGGACAATGGTGAGCGCCAGGTTCAGTTGTTGTCGGCGATCCCCGGCAGCGAAGAATGCGGCAACGTGGTGCAATCCGCCCCTGCGCCGCCGGGCGCCTTGGCCCTTCGGGTTGATGTGCACGACGAAACCGCACGCTTCGCCTTTCGGCCGGCCGAAAGCGAGGACTGGTGCTGGTTACGCGGTTCGTTCGATGCAAGCATTCTGTCCGACGAGGTGACCCGCCCCGGTTTCCCCAACTTCACCGGGGCGTTCGTCGGCATGGCCTGCTACGACCTGTCGGGAGCGAAGATGCCGGCGGATTTCGCCTACTTTCATTACCGCGAAACTGAATAGCCTGCACCCGGTGGGAACTAGCGCTGTTTAACGCGCACCTGATCGCGAGGCCCGACAAGCCAGTCTGGTAGTCCTGTCGAGCCGCTTACTGTGCGTTGGTCGATGCGATGCAACGCGCTGTATAGAGAGCTAGTTCACCGTCGCACCAAGCAGTATTTTTGATCGATGAGCCCACGGATAGAGCGACCGTCAACGCTTTCGGCGTCGATCTTACCTCTGCTCGGCGAGTCCGCCGACAGACTGCCCGCTGTCGCTACCTCACGATCTTGACGTCCGGGTAGCGCCGGAATTTATGCATGATGGGGGCGGTGTAAGGAACGGTTGAGTTCTTGCGCACGAGTACAAGGTTCATCGTGTTGTCCGGGAGCCGTTTCAGACGCGTGTGCGGGTGCAGCTCCACGCGACCAGCGTCTCGCTGCACGCCGACGACCAGGTGGTGTTCGACCACCGTAGCGCCGTTGTCGCCGTAGAAATCCCAAAACAAGGTGGGGCTGACGTCATAAAAGCCCTGGTTCGCCATGGTCACTGGCAAACAGTGGACGATGTACCCGCCGTCGCGGACCATCTCGAGGCAGTTTCGCATAACACGCGCCATGTCGAAGCACTGGTTGGCGATGCAATCGAAAAGCACGTCGAAGCGGTTGTGGTATTCGACCGGGATTGGCGTCGACAGATCATGCAGCACCTCGCGACCGCGACCGGGAAAAATGTCGAACGCTGTAAGCTCCACGCCGATTTCCTGGAACGCTTCCCAGGTATCCTTCACTTTCCAGCCCTTCATTATCTTGTGAGCCTTGTGCCAGCCTATAATTGCATCGCTGTCGGGACGGTCCGGTGCCCTTTTGATTGACGGGCCGAACACCTCGCGAAGCTCTCGCGGCCGGAGTATCAGGTCGGGACAACTGAAGCTGGCGAGATTTTTACCGCCGGAGAGGCTCAAGGCCTTCGTGACCAGCGGCAGGTTGTAGTGAGTAAAGGGCATCTCAGCCTCGCCAGTTGTGGGTGCCGCGCATTATCCCCTTCATCTCGCTGTGCAACCCTGCCGTGCCTCCGGCGCCGCTCCCGTTCTCTCTACAGTCTTCCCGGAACGATTTCTTGCGGCTTCCCCCCTCTGAAGGATTGGCCGCTTAGGTTCGAAAACCGAGATTCCGCCTCGTAAAATTTCCTCTGTCCTGCAGCGCCTCTCCTGTGCTTGCGTGGGGGCTGGGCCGTTTCACGCAGGATGAGGCGCCGCCCATGTATCTCTGCCGCCCAGGCCGTACCCGCCGCTCCCACGAACGGTCGCCGGGCAAAGCTGTCACTTTCATTGTCACCCCCGCCGCAACGGAAACGTCACCCTCGCCGCGCGCAAGGCCGAAATGAGCCGCAAGTCCGCTTACGCGCTCAAAGCCCGCGACCCCGTCTTCGCCGCGGCCTGGATTGCCGCTTCCGGCGCAAGCGGCCGCCGCTCCGCCAACACGGCCGCGAAGCAGCCCGATGGTGACACTCGCACCCGCACAGCATCGTCAAGCGGGCCAACCGCAAATCGCCTGGAACCGATCTGCGCCGCTGCCGAGGAGCGCGACCGGTTCTTCGCCCGGCTCGCCGCCAATCTCGGCCGTCCGGCGCAGCATACGGGGTGCGGCATTGCCGCAAATGACTCTGGAACCCTCCTCATCCCCACCTTTTTGTGCCTTTTTTGTCGCGTCATTAACTTTTTGCTTGGCTTGCGACTCGCGATGATTCAAAGCTTTGCACCGGGTCTAACGCGTTTTGGGCGCATCTTTGCAGGGGTGGGCATATGAGCATCGATTTCATCCGGCCTGAGGTCGA
>Ga0207667_10010829_pt1 | contig 10635 bp, 7 predicted proteins | sample KBSCornC52_FD_184301 | JGI IMG/M metagenome (GOLD analysis project Ga0207667, IMG submission 184301) | Corn rhizosphere microbial communities from Kellogg Biological Station, Michigan, USA - KBS Corn C5-2 (SPAdes) (version 2) | ecosystem: Host-associated > Plants > Roots > Rhizosphere > Soil ...
ACGTTGTTATTCAATGCGATCATTTTATGAGATGCTGTTTTGATCAAAGGCTCTATAGTTTCAGCTACCAGTTGATATACAGGCAGCACGGCAGGCGTAATTACACGGCCATCAAGCTGACTGCTTGCCCATGAAAGAAGGTTGCTGGCGAGTTCTGCAGAATAGTCAATATCCTCTCTAAGTTCACTAATGATTGTTTGCAGGTCTTCCTCGGGTAAAGAGTGATCCTTCAGGATCTGCAGCATATTCCTTAAAGCGTATAAGGGCACCTTCAGGTCGTGTGAAATAACAGAGAACAGTTTGTCTTTTTCATAGTTGGTTAAAAGCAGTTGCATGGCCTGGTGTTCTATTTCGGCATTCTTTGCTTCGAGGATCTGGTTTATTTTTTGCTTGGCGGCCCTGCTGTGGAACAATAAAAAAACCACTATGCTTAAGAACAGGATGATCAGAATTGCAATGGAGATCTGGAACTCCTTATCCCTTACGATATGTTTGTTCAATGCATCTTTCTTTTCCTGCTCCTGCTTAAGGCGTGTTTCCTTTTTCTCGTATTCGTAGGCGGCCTCAAGCTCTGCCGTCTTTTTTAGCATTGATTCATTAAAAAGACTATCGGAAACGTCTTTATATTGCCTGAAATATTTAAGCGCATTGCGGGGATCGTTTTTTGCATCATAAGCATCTGCCAGTACTCTGTTTGCTTCCCCCATCAGTTTTTTTGCTTTTATTTCAGTGCCCCATTGCAGCGCCTGATCCGCATACTCTATTGCCGCGGGGTAATTTTTCAGCCCAAAATATGCCTGGGCTATTTCAACTGAAACCCGGCCTTTGCGCATTTTATCATCAGTATGACTAAAATATTCTTTGCTTTTAAAAAAACGGGGCAGCGCTTCCTGATACTTGCCTTCCAATAGTAAAATTATTCCAATATTATCATTGGATATAACCACAGAATATTCATCTTTCATGGCTGTAGCAACATCCAGGGCCCGTTTGTAACATTGTATTGCCTTTTCATTTTGCTTTTTGTCGGACCATGTGCCGCCTATAGATATTAACGCTTTGTGCCAGTTCAGGCTGTCCCTTATTTTTTCAAAAAGATCGGCTGCCTTTAGCAACAGCGTCAGCGCTTCATCTTTTTTTCCCACATTTGAATAGTATAAAGACAGATTCATAGTTGCCTTTGCAATGCATATTGAATCGTTGATCTTTTCGGCGATGGTAAGGGCTTGTTGGTAACTGGCGAGTACTTTTGCATAATTGCCGGTCAAAGAATACCCGTTTCCTTTTATTCTCAGGCTCGCGGATATTCCCCTGCCATAGCCTGCCTGTTGAGCATAGGTTAATGCTTTTTCGCTATAAAAAAATAAGCTATCGGCGCTGATGCGGTAATAGGCAAATGCGAGGCTGTCTAATACGTCGATATAAGCGGGGTTCTTAGAGAAAGATTTTTTCTCCTGCATTTGCAGCATTTTATGCTTTAACCGAGGTATATCTGCCGGTTGGGCATGGGTTTGCAGTTGCGCAATAAGTATAACTAGTAAAACACTTCCGGTCCTGAATGAAATCTTCATTGATTATATATCCGGAGTGTAAGCAGGTGAATTTTTCCCGAAAAAAGGGTAGTAATAGTTGGAAAATGTGAGGAGCTGAACAGAAAGCACAGGTTACGTTACATTTTTTTAGAATACAATCAATGGGTTTTATTGTTGGTTCTTTTGATGGGTCAGTGCCTTGCTTTTCCCGCCAGGTCACAGATGCGCCAGGTATTTGCTGCGGCTTAATAGGCGAAAGAACGAGTCTCTGCTTCTTCCCTGTCTATTATGGCTTTTTCAATGGCAGCCTGGGGCTCTAATACCCAATCTTTATAAAAATCAAATAAACTGGCTGCAAGATCAGCCCAATTTGAATAGGGCAACTGGCTTTTTGCACCACCACCAACGAGATTGCGTACTTCGAAAAGATGTAGTGTGGATATAGGGAGCTCCTTATCTGATTTATCTGGTGGCAAAGAGCCCATGGATGTACTATTGCTGACAGCTGGACCTCTTGATAAAAGATCTTTCTGTTTTAAATCGGCACTTTCATTGTTCAATGACGGAGGGTAAATGCCAGTTTCCGAATATTTGGGTTTAGTTTGAAGATGAGGTTCTGGAAGATTGCCAGGATCGATAATAGATGATAACCATTGACGCATAGTAGGTACAGGCGTAAATTCTGCGAGCTCGGGATCAACAAGAGGTAAGTCCAAATATTTTTCGTTCTGGGCATATCGCGTGATCGTTGCAATATTAAACATTCCCTTCACTTCGTCTGCCAAAGATTTGTACATGGAGTGAAAATCAGAACGATGCAGCAATGTAAAGGCCGATTTAATATAATCAAACGGTTTTTTGCCGATGGCTCCTAAATCATTCATATGATGAAAGACTGCAGTATACAATCCAACAACTGCGTTAATATGCCGAGGCGGAATGTTTCGCTTTTTACCTTCTTCATTTAATTCCTTCTGCAGGTCAAATATCTTCCCGGGTGAAAATTTAGCATCGAAATTTCTTACCTCAAATAAAAGAGTATCATATCCCGTGTGCCCATTCTGCGACGGTAATAAAGGATAATCGAGTTGTCGCTTATAAGCATCACTTAAATCTCCACCTTTCCGGTTCTTCTTCGGGGTTTTTAGTAGCTTAACATTGAAAGCAGCTGCCTGAACAAAGTTTAAAAGTTGTTCCAACGGAATTCCAAAAGTAACCTGTGGCTTCGCTGAAAAATCAACAGCATTGCCTTCCTGACCAATAAAACTATTCGGGGATGCTTCAACAGCTACAACACCCAGGTGATTTATTATATCCTGCACCTTAACCCCCGAAAATTTCACCAGTCTTTTCTGAGTCTTTTCCTTTTTGCCCTCTAAAACGGTTTCTTTTTCTGAAAAAATGATTTCTTTTTTTTGCGCACCCGGCGAAGAAAGTAATTGGTTTACTGCATCCATAAAATTTTTCATGTCAGCAATAGCAGCCAGCAACTCGCTTTTGTCTGAGGTAGGGTCAGTTACAAATTCCAGCTTACTACCGTCGGAGTGTACATGCCATTTTGCATTTTGCCCCCTGAAAACAACGACTTTGTAGTCTAATTCACCTCCGCCACCATCCCTAACGTGTACCCCTGTTTCGAATTCCATTCCCATGCGGCATTGTTTAACTTTTCCAGTGTGTATATCGCTATGATCTAAGTCCTTAACGGTTTGAACTGTATGCCCATTCGCCATAGCCCCCATATGATCAGCTTCCTTTTCCAAACTGGAATCATTATTAACAGCTACCCCCATAAGTTGTATGTTAGCCTGAACCCGGCCTTGTTTCTGCTGTACCACATGCCAGGCTTCATGAGGCAAATGTTTCTCCTGACCGGTTCCAATGTGTATATCCGTACCTTCTGCAAATGCAAGCGCCTGAAGTTGCGCAGGTTTATCAGAATTATAATGCACTTTCACATCATCCATCGAGAAACCTGAAAGGTTCTCTACTCCAGCTTTTAAGTGATCAGGCAATCCTGTATTGTTTGGTTTTAATTGTAAGGGCTTTACAGACCGGCTCTTTTGATCTTCATGTAATGAGAACGGCTTAGGATCTGTTGTATGCTCATTATTTACCGGGAATGATTCATCGTTATATTGGGTTTCAGCCTGTGAATTTTGAAAGGGTTGAACTGCAGGTTTAGATAACACTGAAGATTTTTGACTATGCGCTGCCGCTGACGAAGAGCGTGCAGGCGCTGTAATTCTTTTTTCGTGTTCCATAGAACAAGGGATAGGTTATTTGAGAATAGCAATTTAATCAAAATTTATAGAAAAATTGCTGTTATGATTAATGGAATAACATTTTAAATATCGTTTGGGGCAGCTTCTTCTTTATTCTGGCGGAGGAGTTTTTCAATACGCTTGTCGGGTATAAGCCATGTTAAAGCAGCAAAAAGGTAAATTAAACCTGAAATAAGAGAATTTACCCAGGATAAGCCAATAGCTGCGAGATATAGGAAAGGCGAAATCTTCCCTTTCAAGTCTTTACCAACAGCTTTTGCCAGCAACGAATTTTTGCCTTCATTCTTAATAATGAGGCTTTGTAAAATGTAATAGGCTATGCCAGCCATTAAGAGTACAAAACCATATAAAGCCATAGGAGCTGCGGAAAAATGGTTTTCACCTATCCATCCGGTTGCGAAAGGTACCAATGACAACCAAAACAGGAGATGCAAATTTGCCCAGAGTATTTCGCCGGTAACCAGGTGAACGGTAGACACCATGTGATGGTGATTGTTCCAGTAGATGCCAATGTAAATAAAACTCAATATATAGCTCAAAAAAATGGGGATCAATCCTTTCAGATCGGAAAACTGTTCACCGTGGGGTACTTTTATCTCCAGCACCATGATAGTAATAATGATGGCCAGAACACCATCGCTGAATGCTTCTAATCTTGCTTTTTTCATGCGAGAATTTGATGTTTAAAGGAAAGACGGGTGACCATTGATCCCAAAGAAAGTGAATCGGGCATTTGGACCCTAATTCAAATATCGAATTTTCTCCTATTTTCTACACATTCTGCAAAATATTTCTACGGGATGTACAAAAATCAGCCTGCTATATAAATGAATCCAGTATTGGGGCGCGTGGCAGGCTACAGCAATCTGATCATAAGGGCGTTATTAGTGCAGGGACTGATAAAAGTCAAAAGATGGTTGTATTTGATTTAATCAGCATTGCAGTTTTTACAAGAGATGATGAGAATCATTAAACCGAATGATTGGCTTCAGCTTGTATACAAGGCGGTAATCATACGACCTGTTGAGTGGTGTCATTTGAAACGGGGTGTCAGGAATGGTAATATTGTATCGTTGTTTTCAATTCGTTGCACTCAAAAAACTTTTATTATGTCAACAGAGAATTTCAATAAAGATTTTGCAGATCAGTTCCGGCAGGAATGTACATTATATACAGCCGTTGAAGAATTCCAGAACGCGAATCTGCTTTTCAGGCAATTTGCCGGCAACCCAACAGAAATAGAAACACTGGCTGTTTCAGTTGCTAAAAAAATATATCAGGCTCCTTTTATTTGCCGGCTCATGAATAAGATCGAAAATGAAGATATTGAACAAGTGAGCAGTTTATGTACTGTGGTAAAGAACCTGTGCGATGAATTTCATGGGTACGTACAGCGTGAATCTTATACATCAGATTATTATAATGACCTTATTGCGACGCTCGATTCCTTTTTTCAATTAGCCAGCGCATTTAAAAAAGAGGTTTGTGAACAGGCATCGAACACATTGAAAAAAGCATATAAAGGGCTTCATGCGCAATATTCGGGCTTTGACTTTGATGGTATCTATCCGTATGAGATAGCAGAAGAAATTGGATATTATCTGAAAAACATGCTTGTATATTATAACCATTTCGTTGTCATCAGTCAAAACGAAACAGATGATAAAAAAGGTATCCAGCTTACAACGCAGGTAGCAGAATATTTGTCGGAATTATTAAACGTGATTGAACAGGTTATTACCGGCATGGAAAGTACACTTGATTTATTCTTAATATGGGAAGTGCATATGGAGATCAGGGAAAATCAGGCATTATTTAATTGACATCGTTGGTTGTGATGGCTACTCCATTACCAAAACTGCCGCTCCATCAATTTTCCCGTTACGTAAATCGTTTAACGCTTGATTAGCAGCATATAGGGGAAACAGCTGAACTTCTGTGTGAATATTAATCTGCGCCAACTGTTTAAAAAACTCGTCGCCGTCTTTACGGGTAAGGTTTGCAACCGAACGCACCACTCTTTCATTCCATAACCATTTATAGGGAAATGATGGTATATCACTCATATGAATGCCGCCGCAAATTACAAAACCGCCTTTATCGGTATCCTGCAAAGCTTTAGGCACCAACTTTGACGCTTTTTCAAATGCAGAAGCAATAGCTCAATGGTGGGGACCGCCCGGTGTTCCCATTACAGTTGTGAAGCTGAATTTCGAGCCGAACGGCGTGTTTCATTACAAGGCAGAAATGCAGGGACAAATTATGTGGGGAAGATTTGTTTACCGGCAAATCAAAAGACCTGATGTAATCGAATTTATCAGTTCATTTTCAGATGAAAACGGTGGTATTGCGAGAGCACCTTTCAGCGATAAATTTCCTTTGGAAATATTTAACCACCTTGACTTCTCAGAGCAAAACGAAAAAACTACTATTACGCTTAAAGGATATCCGGTTAATGCAACCGAGGAAGAAATGCAGATGTTTATGAACTCAACAGCAGGTATGCAACAAGGCTTCACAGGCACCTTTGATCAGTTGAACAATTATTTATTAAAGACCTTTGTGTATGACCGATAAATTGTTTCGATAAGATCAGCCATTCAAATATGATTTAATGTAATGACTTTTGATGCTGGCGGAAGGAGATACAATGTATAAAACTTAAAAGGATCGCGGTTATGCGATCCTTTTCTACGATTGCCAAAAACTTTGTAGGGTTTAGTACGTTTGTTAATGTTAATTTATCGTAACCGGTTGTTTGTTATTGATTTACTCCTTCTTTTGAGAAAAGGCGTTCATTAAGTCCATAAACTGGTTTAATGTAGGTTTTATAATAATTTGTGTACGGCGGTTAAGTGACCTGCCTGCGTCGGTAGTATTGGTTGCTACGGGATTATATTCACCTCTGCCACCGGCAGTCATGCGTGATGGATCAACGTTATGATCGCTTTGCAAGGCCTGTACTACAGAGGAAGCTCTAAGAACACTAAGATCCCAATTGTTTCGTATGTTAGGCCTGATGATAGGCACAGTATCGGTATTGCCTTCTATCAAAACCTCATAATCACTATAATCATTTATGATCTTTGCAATTTTATCCAGTATTAATCCTGCCTGAGGCGATATTTCATAACTACCCGTCTTATACAACATATTATCCGATAAAGAAATATAAACCACTCCTTTCAAAACCTGAACATCCACATCCTTTAATTCATTTTGATTTAGTGAACGGGTTAATTTATTAGTTAATACTAAAAGCATGGAATCGTTCTGATGCCGTGCTTCTATCAAATGCTGAATGTATTTGTTCGATGCATTAATCTCATCCAATAGCTTGGAAATATTCAAATTTCCCTGACTATAAGAAGCCAGACATTTGTCCAATGCAGCCTGCAAAGAGGTATGATTTGCACGCTGTGCAGCCAATTGATCTTCCAGGCTGGCTACTTTACTATTAGAAACTATTAAGTTTTGCTGACATTCCTGATCTGTCTTTGCCAGTTGATTATTTTTAGCGTCCAGCTGATAATAATCTGTTTGCAATTCTTTGTATTTCTTTTGGCTTACACATCCGGTTAGTAAAGCAGATATAACACAGAAAGTGTATACTGTATATTTCATAAAAAGGAATTTATGATGTGAAACCTAAGGTACCAGAGAAAAAGAGTAATAAAGCTGATGAAAAGCAAAGAGTGGAATGATTTGAGTCAGTGGCTGGTACGGAATTTTGTGCACCCTCAACCGGTAACTCCGGATGAAATGCTCTATTTCAGCTTAATCTGCACAACCTCCCCATTGTTTTTTATCTCCACAAAATCATATAGCTTGTCGTAATGAGCTATGTTAAAGGATTGCTGTTCATAATGGGGGATAAGGGTTCCGCGTTCGTTATAAACGCTGCCTGCATCCACATAATGATACTCGGTGGAGGTCCATGGTAAAATGGCCTCCAGGTAATATTTGCCAGGTTTCATGTAAGGAAAAGTGAATTCGCCTACACTATTGGTGATTGCCTCCAATCTATATCTCCAGGCTACCGGGTCGATGTAAGCGAACTTCATTTTTTTAGGGTTCTCTTTTTTTTTGATTTCGAGGTAATCAAGCAGGTAAGGTGTAACAGGAAACAACAATACCGTAATTCTATTGGCATAAACTCGCTGCGGCAAGAATACACTTAACTGATCTTTTGTTCTGTTTTTGGTAAAAGCTACTCCTTTAATACTCCCCTCGCCTTTGGCAAGGGCTTTTCCTGCAGCAATGGAATCGAATGGTGTGGTAGCAAATAACCGGGTGGTATCATCCCGTTCCTTTTCCACATACTGAGCATTGGCCCGAATGCTGGAAAGTACAAGCACTGATATGCCTATAAGCTCCAATAGTCGCATAAAAATGGAATTTTAATTGATGGCGAAAGACCATGTCGTAGCGCTGGTTACTGGAATTGTTATCAGGTAGTTGGCCTTTCCGTTGCGATACACAAAGTAAAACGAAAGCAAAAAGCAAGCAATCGCCTGATCTATGTATTTTGCGATCTACTTGTTTCCAGGTAGGTCACGCTCATGCATTCACATATCCTGGCTCGCAACCTGGATGTATCTGGTGTCACGATAGGCCGTTATCTTGACTTAATGACGGGTCTGTTATTGGTCAGAAGGCTGAAGATGTGGGATGCGAGGATATAAAAGCAGATAAACACTTTGTAGTGTATTCCCGGAAGGATAAATTTCCGATGAACGAAGGTGTGACTGCTATTCCTTTGCCGGGTTTGATGCAGGAGCTTAGAGTATCAATAGCATTTTATATTAACTTCTAACCATTGAACAGAAAGCAAAATATCATCCGGTATCAATTTTAGTGAAGTTTTGCCACCAAAGCTGGCGGGTCATACTCCCAACTCCGAATCTGATTTCCTATTTTAAGAATATTTTGGAAATGGCATGAATCCAAGGGACTGTCCAGTAGGGTAATTTTTACAGAACCCTTCTTCCCTGGATTATTCTTATTATTATAGCTATAAGTGCAATAACAAGCAAAATGTGAATGATTCCTCCAACATGAAATGCAAAGAAACCAATTACCCATCCAATAATGAGTATAGCAGCAACGATGTAAAGTAAGCTGGACATAAATATTGTTTATTAATTAAAGTATAAAGATGCCTTAGGCAGGACTGTGATCCTTTGGTTGGATTCGTCAGATGATGCGTTTTTCTGAATCAAAAAAACCGCCCCAAATTTTCACTGAGACGGTTTCCCGTAATTAATCCTGTGCTTTAGTTTTAATCTCATGGTTTGGTGCTTATGTTGCAACGATTATTACATCTGCCCCTATTACAACACAATGCAAAGCTGCACCAATTGGCCCATACAATTGTTACACATTTAGACAATTAATTTATATCATTCACACATTTGAAGACATTCGGCATATTAAGCGTAGCTTCATAACTGCGGCTAAACGAAACAATGAATTAGTCAACCCCAAACTTTGCTCGTTAGCCTGAAACATGGAGAATGGAAAATTTTAAGATCATTATTTTTATATTGGCTGTTTTGATCAGTTTATCGGCTGCTATTGACAAACTGAAGCTACCTAATCCTGTGTTTCTGGTATTGGTTGGGTTGATCATTGGCTTTATACCTGTATTACCCGGGCTAGTCATGGATCCGGATATTGTTTTTGTTGTTTTTTTGCCTCCCTTGATATATGATGCAGCTTTCCGAACATCCTGGCATGATTTTAAAACCAACATACGACCCATTTCGGCATTGGGTATCAGCCTGGTTTTTTTTACAACCATCGCTGTAGCCGTTACCGCCCATTATTTAATCCCGGTGTTTAGCTGGCCGCTGGCATTTCTGCTGGGAGCCATTATTTCTCCGCCCGACGCAGCAGCGGCAGGCGGCATCATCAAAGGGCTTGGGCTGAACAAACATGTTATAAGTATCCTGGAAGGTGAAAGCCTTGTTAATGATGCGTCTGCCCTAATTGCTTACCGGTATGCGATCGCGGCATCCATTACGGGAAGTTTTCTCTTCTGGCAAGCCGGTTGGCAGTTTTTGTTTGTTGCCGGTGGGGGAATAGGTATCGGCCTACTGATGGGCTTTGTGTTAATTCTCATACATAAAAAAATTGACAATTACCCTATCGTTGAAACGAGCCTTACCCTATTAACGCCTTTTTTATCTTATTTGACTGCGGAGCAGGTACATACTTCGGGCATACTGGCTGTTGTAAGCACCGGTCTTTTATTGTCATGGCGTTCCCAGGAAATTTTTTCTTACGAAACCAGGATGCGGACCAGAGTGGTATGGGACACCTTACTGTTTTTGTTGAATGGATTTATATTTATTCTCATTGGCCTGCAATTGCCTGGCATTTTAAAACAATTAACACATTACAAATTATCAGCGCTTATAGGTTATGGTTTGATCATTAGCGTGGTTACTATTTTGGTGCGCATGATATGGGTTTTCGCAGGTGCTTTTTCATTCAGGTTCTTCAACGGTAGTAAGAATAAGCACAAAGGTATGTTGCCCGATAAAGACCGGTTTGGCGACTGGAAAAATGTTTTAATTGTCGCCTGGACAGGCACAAGAGGGGTGATTTCTATGGCTACGGCCCTTGGTCTGCCACTTACGCTCTATAACGGAAAAGTTTTTCCTCAAAGACACCTTATCATATTTGTCTGCTTTGTTGTGATTTTTGTAACACTGGTAGTACAGGGATTCTCACTTCCCCTGTTAATCAGGCTTCTTGTTGTGAAGCCTTCGGGCAATGAGGATAAAGAAGAAAAAGAGCTTCAATTGTATATA
>Ga0207667_10010830_pt1 | contig 10635 bp, 7 predicted proteins | sample KBSCornC52_FD_184301 | JGI IMG/M metagenome (GOLD analysis project Ga0207667, IMG submission 184301) | Corn rhizosphere microbial communities from Kellogg Biological Station, Michigan, USA - KBS Corn C5-2 (SPAdes) (version 2) | ecosystem: Host-associated > Plants > Roots > Rhizosphere > Soil ...
GCTACTTCCGGCCCTTATTACTGTTCCCGCGCCTTCATGTCCCAAAATCATTCGTTTTCCCCAATTCAGAGAATCATAATCAGTGTGGCAAATTCCAGCAGCTTTTATTTTTACAAGCACCTCGTCAAAGGCCGGCTCCGCAACTTCTATCTCTTCAATTGAGTAATTTCCGTTTCCATCGGTAATGGCGGCTTTGCATTTTAAGTTGTTCAAAGTGGACATTTTTACATGAAAAAAATAATTTCCGGTAAATTATAAAACGAGAGGGTTTAATTCGGAGTCAGCAATTGTTCCCGGTTCTTTATCCATGAGCCATGTTTTCAAATCATTCTTTTGCCATGGATTTTTTGGTTGGGTAATTTTCGCATCTTCAGCCAAATAAATAATTGTAAATACTTCACGCATTATGTTTGAATTATTTCCAGGTGCATTATGAATAGTGAAACCCATATGCCATGTGGCATCACCGGCTGTCATTGTTTCTGCACGGCTAATTTCAAACTTATTTTCGTTCACATATTTATTGAATTCTTTTTCTGATTCGTCCGAAATTTCATAATCAAAAATACTTCCTTTTGTCTGAGAGCGGGAAGCAAAAGTTAACATACCCATATCAATATCAATGTCAACGAGCGGCATCCACATGGTGATTGTTTTATGTGTATCAATCGGCCAGTAATATTGATCCTGGTGCCATGGAGTTGGCCCTCCACCCGGCTCTTTAAACAATGCCTGGTCATGATAAATACGCACATTTTTTACTCCTAAAAGATCAGCAGCAACTTTTGCAAGCCGTTTTGAGAGAACCATTTTTTTTACATTTTCATCATGACGCCACAAATTCATGATCTGTAAAAAAGCTTTGCCGTAAGTATCACGATCTTCAATTTTTCTCTTTTCTGTATTGTATTTCATTGCTGCATTAGAAATGACAGAATGATACGAAGCTACCTCTCCGGGTGACAATAAATTTCTTATAATGGTGTGCCCATCTTCTCTAAATTGTTCAATTTGTTCAGGTGGGATTTTTTTTAAATCATTAAGTTCAGGCAAATTAGTTTGATGCATTTCCATAGTTTTTGAATTTGCACGAAGAAATGATGATTTGATGATAATTAAAAGGCTGAAATTGGTAAAATATTGGAATATTTTATCCTAATTTAGCTTTGTCATTTAATTTAACTATAAAATAGGCAATGTCAAAAGCATCAATTGAAATTTTAACCAACTCAAAAAGAGAATCTTTCCTCATTAAAAAATTTGATAAAAAAGGCTTTGAAGCCCCATTTCATTTCCATCCTGAATTTGAATTAACCTGTATTCCTTCAGGAAAAGGAAAACGTTTTGTTGGAAATAATATGGCTGGTTTTAAAAATAATGATTTAGTGCTTTTGGGCTCCGGCCTTCCACATTGCTGGAAACTATCACCGGCAGAAAATACCTCGGCAACATCTTTGGTAATTCAGTTCAATTATGATTTTTTAGGAAATGATTTTTTCGATAAACCTGAATTTGAAACGATTCAAAAATTATTAAAAAGAAGTGAGTGTGGCATTGAGTTTCATGGCAAAATAAAAGAACCGGTAAAAGAAAAGATGGCCTTAATTTTAGAAGAAAAAAAGCAATTCAAAAAACTCATTTTATTTCTTGAGATTTTAAATATCCTGTCATTGTGCCGGGAATATATTTTACTCAATAAAAAAAAATCTGTTGTGCTACAATCTGATGATAACCGGGAGCGCATCAATAAAGTATTTGCCTATATCGTTGAAAATTTCAGAAATGAAATTTTATTGAATGAAGCTTGTGCAACAATTGGAATGACACCAAATGCATTTTGCAAATATTTTAAAAAAATTACCCGCAAAACCTTTATGGAAACCGTTATAGATTACCGGATCAATTTTGCAACACAACAATTAATTGATACAGACAAAAGCGTTGCTGATGTCTGTTTTGAGAGCGGCTTCAGAGACATGTCTCATTTCTATAAAACCTTTTCTTCGCGAATGGAAATGAGCCCACTCAATTATAGAAAACATTTTTTGAGTGAAACTGAATAAATAATAAATTCTTTCTTTATTTTTCTTCTATAACAGGTTGCGGTGGGTGACTTAAATTTCTTTCCACTAGGCCGGGAACGTGCTTGTGTTTAAAAAGAATAACGAACAAAATCGCCACTACTAATGCATAAAAAGAAAACGAAATCCAGATGCCCGGCCAGTCTTTGCTGTTATCAGAATAAGTAAAAAACTGGTCAATTACGATTCCGCTGATCGAACTTCCCAAGACGGCCCCTACACCATTTGTCATCATCATAAAAAGTCCCTGTGCGCTGGCTCTGATGGACGGATCGCTTTGCGTTTCCACAAAAAGAGACCCCGAAATATTGAAAAAATCAAAGGCCATTCCATAAACAATGCATGAAAGAACGATCATCCAAAGTCCGTCGCCCGGATTGCCATAAGCAAATAAACCAAAACGGATAAACCATGCAAGCATACTGATCAACATTACTTTTTTTATTCCAAATCTTTTTAAGAAAAAAGGAATGGCAAGAATGAAAAGTGTTTCAGAAACCTGCGAAATGCTCATGATAATCGCCGGATATTTTACAGCAATTAATCCTTTGTATTTTGGAACGTTCGCGAAGTCGTGAAGAAAAGTATCACCGTAAGCGTTGGTCAATTGCAACGCTGCACCAAGCAGCATGGCAAAGAGAAAAAAGATGGCCATTTTCCTGTTTTTTAATAACCGGAAAGAATTCAGTCCCAGCGCATCAATCAAAGATTTTTTTTCTCCGGAATGAAGTAATGGCGGACACTTTGGTAAGCTAAAAGCATAAATACCGAGAACAAGGGAGGCAATTGAAGCCACATAGAATTGTCCGGAAGTGGTTTCAAAATGCAATAAACTAACAACCCAAAGTGCCACGATAAATCCAATGGTTCCCCAAACTCTTATTGGCGGATAGTCTATCACCACATCTTTGCCATCTGTCTTTAAAGCAGAATATGCGACTGCAATTGCTAATGAAATCGTCGGCATATAGAATATCATGTTCAACAACATTACCCAGAACATGGTAAAAGGATCATTGATCATGGGAATGGTAAAAAGAACTATGGCCCCGCAGATTTGAAAAATACCATATAGTTTTTCAGCATTCACCCATTTATCAGCAATAATTCCTGCGATGGAAGGCATGAATAATGAAGCTATTCCCATTGTAGAAAATATGGCTCCAAATTGTGTTCCGGACCATTGCTTTGTTTGAAACCAGTAAGCACCGATGGTGATCAGCCATGAACCCCAAATAAAAAACTGTAAAAAATTCATTACAATAAGCCGCAACCTGATATTGTTCATCCATTATTATTTTAAAAATTATACATTTAAAAGCAACCTTTCAGCCAGATAAAACCGATCCTTATTTATTCAAAAATTGCAGATAGTTTAAAATATTTTTGAAAGATAGGAGAATTAATAAAATCTTTTGTGGTAACTTTTGATTTGAAGTTAAAATCCTATTTTGCAATATCAAAAAAGGTTCAAATAATTGGCTGTAAAATCTGTAAAAAAACGTTTGTGTCGAAAAAAATTCTATTAATTATTTGTGGATTGTTTGTGCTTTCAAATGGTTTTTCACAAAAGAAAAAAACCACGCTTTCAGCTAATGGCCCTGTAATAAGATGTGCAACAAATCAACGTGTAAAAATGTTATTCAGAAAATTTCCTGAAAAAAAATTATTAGCAGAAAAACTTGCGCTGCAAATTCCACCAAAAAATTCTTTACGTGCTCCAAAACGACTCACAAACATTGTTTACATCCCCGTTGTTTTTCATGTTGTTCTTGATAATCCTTATGTCATTACAGATGACGTAGTAAGGTCGCAAATTGAAGAAATGAATACTGATTTCGCGGGGCTAAACTCTGACAGCACCAACATTCCAGCCGCTTTTCAGCCCCTAAGAGGACATTCTTTGATCAGGTTTGTTTTGGCTAACAGAACACCGGCAGGTCAATTGACCAATGGAATTGAAAGAATTTCCAGCTCAACCACCGGCAATCCCAACAACGTTACAGATTCTATAAAAAGAAGAACGCTCGGCGGCGCTGATGCGTGGGATCCAAACTCTTATTTGAATATATGGGTTGGAAATATTTCAGGAGGTCAGGGAGTTTTGGGATACACTCAAATTCCCGGCAGCGGCCCACTTTCCGACGACGGAATTTTTTGTAATATTCTTAGTTTTGGCAGCAGTGTTTGCAATGCCAGTTCTTATAATAAGGCAAGAACAGTGGTTCATGAACTTGGACATTATTTTGGACTCAATCATATTTGGGGTGATGATGAAACTGAATCGAACACCTGCAGTGGCGATGATTTTCGTGCCCTTACTGATGATGGTTCAACCTATACTTTACCCGCGACTTTATATAATCCTCATGGAAAAGGAAATACCTCTGAAGATATTGGTGATACGCCCAATCAATCTGTGGCATCCAACGATTGCGGGTCAGGAATTGTGACCGATGATTGTACTACAGCAGCTCCGGGAATTATGTATGAAAATTATATGGATTATACAATGGATAATTGCTATAGTTTGTTTACTAAAAAACAGGTAGCAAGAATGGAATATGTTCTTGAAAATTACAGAAGCTCCTTAATCACATCACAGGGAGGAACTCCACCGTCAAACGCGCCTGCAATCGATGCTTCACCGATTTCATCGATCAATCCGGGTGGTACTGAAACCACTGGTTGCACTTCTGTTTTTCATCCTTCAACATTGGCATGTGCAGGAAATATTATTCCAAAAGTACTAATCAAAAACAACGGGTTGAATACAATCACCTCCATTACGGTTGGTTATTTAATTAATGGCGGAACCCCGGTTACACTTTCTGTAAACACTCACCTGCTTTCAGGCGAAACACAGATGATCAGTTTTTCAGCAGTTTCTGTTTCAACCGGCAATTATATTTTTAAATTTTTTACAAAAAATGTAAATGGGAATGCCACTGATAATGTTCCGGCAAATGATTCGTTGACCGCCGTGCTTTCAGTTGCGAAGCCTTTACCATTACCACTTTCAGAAGGATTTGAAAATTCAGCATTCCCACCTCCTGGATGGTCAATAATAAATCCAAATAATGATGTAACATGGCAAAGAACCACTCCGGGAAGCAACAGCCAGCATTCTATCTTTATTGATAATTTTGAAAATTCAACAGGCCAAACAGATGAGATCAGAACTCCTAAATTAACTTTTTCAGGCACTGATCCGGTCGTAATCACATTTGATCTTGCCCATAAAAATTATCCCGGCCAGGATTATAATGATAGTTTGCAGGTTCTTGTTTCCACAGATTGTGGTGCAACTTTTACCAAGTTCTTTAATAAAGCAGGCGCTAATCTTGCCACAGCAGGAACATCAGATGTTTCTTATTTAAATCCCGTTGCATCAGATTGGAAAACACAAAAGATCACTTTGACCGGTTCTATTTTGGCAGCAGGGAATATTATTGTCGCTTTTAAAAATACCAGCGACTGGGGAAATAATATTTTTATTGACAACATCAATATCAAACAGGAAACTTCCAGAGATATTACTGTTGTTGCTGTAAATCCACCGTCAGCTTCAGATTGCGTTGAACCAACTACTCCGGTTGCAACAATAAAAAATGTGGGAAATGCAACCATTACTGGCTTCAATGTTTCTTACAAAATAGATGATGGTTCGCTTTTTGAAACTACTGTTTCCGGAATTTCATTGGAAGCAGATCAGCAAATAAATGTTCCATTAACTACTTTCACACCGGCAACAGGCCAACATACTATCACTGTTTTTTCTTCATCACCAATTTCTTCCACCGGAACAGGGGACGAATCACGTTTCAATGACACCCTTACAAAAGCATTTTTTGTATCCGCAAGAATCAATGCTCCTGTAACTGAAGACTTTGAAAATACGGAGTTTCCTCCCCCAAACTGGTCACTTGACAATACCGATGGAGGAATAACCTGGGAAAGAACTACTTCAGCCGCAAAAACAGGAAGTGGTTCAATGGTGATTAAAAATTACCTTAACACTTCGACAGGTACGACCGATAAATTCATTTCTTCGGTCATTTCCGGGACTTCCGCTTTTGATTCCCTTTATGTTTCATTTGATTATGCTTATGCAACCGGCAATTCTTCTGCTTTTGCGGATACATTAGAGTTGCAAGTGACAACGGATTGTGGCCAAACTTTTACAACAGTCTGGAAAAATTGGGGAACAGGTTTACAAACAATTCCAAATTCCTCAGCAGCATTTGTTCCTAATTCAACTGATTGGAAAAACGTAAGTGTCAACTTGTTTAATTATGCAGGTGCCAATGATTTTCAAATCTACTTTGTTAACAAGGGAAACAAACAAAACAATCTTTACATTGACAACATAAATATTTATGGAATCACGGTTCCTGCGCGGTTAAAAAAACAAGGATATTTAATTTATCCAAATCCTTTTCATGATCAGTTTTTTATCAGGAACTATGAGGTTCCGATAACATTGCAGAGCGCCAAGATTTATAATTCACTGGGACAATTGATGTGGTCCAAAAATTATAACGGCAACGCCTACACGCAAATGCCTGTTGACTTTAGAAATGCACAGCCAGGAGTTTATATTCTCAAGCTGAAATATTCGGACAAAACAGTGGTTCAGAAGATAGTAAAAAATTAAATGGGCAATAGTCAATTGGAAGCGAAAGCATTTGTGCCATTCGTTCTTTAATTTTGTCAAATGCAAAAGAGAAATAAAGAAGAAGAAATAATCGCGGTAATCGCCGCATTACCCGAAGGAAAGATTTTTAGAAAAATTGCTGAGAAAGTAATTGGCGATGAAAGAATAACAGAGGAAGAAGGCATTTATCTTTTTGAAAAAGCAAGCCTGGGATTGTGTGCTACTTTAGCCAACTATATCCGTGAAAAAAAACATGGCAATAAAACTTTTTTCAACAGGAATTTTCATATTGAGCCAACAAATGTTTGTGTTTTTTCCTGCAAATTCTGTTCTTATTCAAGGTTGTATGCGCATCGGGATGAAGGCTGGCAATTGACCATTCCACAAATGATGAACATCGTAAGAAGCTATGATAGACAACCGGTAACAGAAGTTCATATTGTAGGCGGGGTTCACCCAAAAATGAATCTCGATTTCTTTTGTGATTTTATTTCCCAGATCAAACAACACCGGCCGGAATTGCATGTAAAAGGATTTACTGCCGTCGAACTGGATTATATGTTTCGCAAAGCAAAACTTTCCATAAAAGAAGGGATGAAAAAATTGCATGATGCGGGATTACAATCCATGCCGGGTGGCGGCGCAGAGATCTTTGATGAAGAAATAAGAAAACAAATTTGCCACGATAAAGTAGATGCAGAAGGCTGGCTGAAAATTCATGAAGAAGCGCATTTGCTTGGAATGCATACAAACGCTACAATGCTCTACGGAAGCATAGAAAATTATGTGCACAGAATTGATCACATGAGCAGGCTAAGAAATTTGCAGGATAAAACTCATGGATTCAATACATTCATTCCATTAAAATTCCGCAATAAAAATAATGATATGAGCCATGTGGCTGAATCTTCAATTATTGAAGACATGAAGATGTATGCCGTGGCAAGAATTTTTATGGATAATTTCCCGCATTTAAAAGCATATTGGCCAATGCTCGGAAGACAAAATGCGCAGCTTTCATTATCTTATGGTGTTGACGATATGGACGGAACAATTGATGATTCTACCAAAATTTATTCGATGGCGGGTAGCGAAGAACAAACGCCAAAAATGAGCACAGATGAATTGGTAATGCTTATTTCACAAGCCGGCCGCGAAGCTGTTGAAAGAGACACATTGTATAATGTAGTAAAAAATTATTCTGTAAAAAAAGATGTAAAATTTGATGCGGCTCTGAATTAGAGATTTCGCCAAAAATAATAACACTCCTGCAACGCTTTTGACGCAATCCAATAAAGGCAAAATGCCTTTATTGTCTTAATTTTGCACACTTTAAAAAAAGCATTTGCTTTTTTTCTTTATTTAATATTTCTATTTTTTATTTCATTATGTTATTAGGTTTACAGAACGTTACGTTTGAATTCGGGGCAAGAATCATCGTAAAAGATGCCACCTGGCACATTCAGCCCAATGAACGAATCGGGCTTATCGGGTATAACGGAACAGGCAAATCCACTTTATTAAAAGTATTGACCAACCAATATCTTCCATCTGCCGGCACGGTTGAAAAAGGAAAAGAAACTACGATCGGATTTCTTCACCAGGATCTTCTGAGCTTTGATACTGAAGATTCTATAATGGAAGTGGCACTGGGTGCTTTTGAAAAAGTGCAGGCATTGGAAAAAGAAATAGAAAAAATAGGACTCGAATTAGAGAAGACTTCTGATGAATCGCTGGCAGTATTATATGGCGACAAATTGCATGAACTTGAAGTCTTGGGCGGATATGATATTCATCATAAAACGGAAGAAATTTTACAAGGGCTTGGTTTTGCAAATGCTGATCTGCAACGGCCTTACAAAACTTTCAGTGGTGGTTGGCGGATGAGAGTTTTGCTTGCAAAAATGATTTTGATGAATCCGGATGTTTTACTGTTGGATGAACCAACAAACCACTTGGATTTACCATCTATTGAATGGCTCGAAAAATATTTACAACATTATCGTGGATCGGTAGTAATTGTTTCGCACGACCGGTATTTTCTTGACAGGATGGTTACTAAAATAGTAGAACTTTATCAGCAGGAACTACACTTTTACACTGGAAATTATTCTTATTATTTACAGGAAAAAGAACAGCGCATCGAACTGCAAAAACGGGCTTATGAAAACCAGCAGGATTATATCCGGCAACAGGAAAAATTTGTGGAACGTTTCAAAGCAAAAGCTTCAAAAGCAGCGCAGGCCCAGAGTATCATGAAACGCCTGGATAAAATTGAGCGTATCGAAAATACCGATTTGGAAAGGCCAAACATGCGAATCAATTTTACCATCGGCCATCAGCCAGGGAGAATTCTTTGCACATTAAAAAATGCCAGTAAAAGTTTTGGCAATGTGAAGATTGTCGAACATACCGGCGCAGAAATTAACCGTGGAGATAAGATTGGATTGATTGGTGCTAACGGAAAAGGGAAATCCACTTTACTCAGAATGGTTGCCGGAGCTGAGCCTTTCGAAGGACAAAGAATTGAAGGTCATAATGTAAAAGATGCATTTTATGCCCAGCATCAGTTGGAAGCATTGAATCTGGAACATACTGTTTTGGAAGAAATGAATTATTCAGGAAGTGGAAAAACAGAACTTGAATTAAGAACTTTATTAGGATGTTTTTTGTTCAGTGGAGATGATGTTGATAAGAAAATAAAAGTGTTGAGTGGCGGAGAAAAAGCACGTGTTGCTCTTGCAAAAACAATTGTAAGCAAAGCGAACTTTTTATTACTCGATGAACCCACGAACCATCTCGATATGCATTCAGTCGATCTGCTGATCGAAGCATTAAACAAATATGAAGGAAGTTATCTTCTCGTGAGTCATGATCGTTATTTTGTTAATAAAACTGCCAACAAAATCTGGGAAATCGAGAACTACGAGATCAAAGAATTTGTCGGTACTTATGATGAATGGGAGCGTTGGAAACAGGAAAGAAAAGCGATCGAAAACAGTAATTCCAAAAAGAAGGAATCAGTCTCAGAAAAAAAATCTGTTCCGATTGAAAAAAAATCCAGTCATCCTGAAAATCGCGAACAACAAAAAGAATTACAAAAAGTAAAAAAACAATTTCAACAGTTAGAAGAAAAAATCTCAAAGGCAACAGAAGAAAAAAAACAATTGGAGGCGAATCTTGCCTTACCGGAAATTTATTCAGACAATCAGAAATTCACTGAAGCAGAAAAAAAATACAATCAGAAACTGCATGAACTAACCGCTGCAAATTCAGAGTATGAAATCCTGTTTGAAAAACTTATGATGATGGAAGAAAACGCCAATTGAAATTCTCCTGTTTTAAAAAAATTGTTCCATAACAACCCTTTTTATTTAAGATAAAAATCCCGGATTGCCTGGTTTTTTCTCGCACAATTTGTTAGTAAAAAAAATTAGATGCTTTCATAATTTTTTTTTAAATTTGTATTAATCCTGTCCAGATAAACTGATCTCGTAGTAAGGTTTTTTTCCAATCTTCCTTTCTAAAACGTTTAATAACTATTTTATTAATTTTAAAACTGTAGGTTATGAAAATTAACTCTGTAGAATTACACGACACATTTGTTGCGATTGGTATTATCTTATTATTTCTGGGAATCATGGCTGCAATTGCTTTTCTGACAGGAATGTAAGTTAAAAAAATTATTGATCATCATGGCACAGGTATTCCTGTGCCATTTTTGTTTTTTTTAAGGTTATCATTTTATCAAACCATTGTTCATAATGTTCATAAGTGCTATATTTTCTTAACCCCGTCCAATTTTTCTATCAGATATTTGCATCATAAAAAAAAAAAATTTGATGAGAATTGCAATAAATGGAATGGGCCGTATTGGCCGTCTCCTTTTTAGAAGAT
>Ga0207667_10010835_pt1 | contig 10633 bp, 7 predicted proteins | sample KBSCornC52_FD_184301 | JGI IMG/M metagenome (GOLD analysis project Ga0207667, IMG submission 184301) | Corn rhizosphere microbial communities from Kellogg Biological Station, Michigan, USA - KBS Corn C5-2 (SPAdes) (version 2) | ecosystem: Host-associated > Plants > Roots > Rhizosphere > Soil ...
AGGGTGCCGAGCGGGCCTACGCGCTGTTACGTGATGCTCTGGAGAAGTCCGGTAAAGTGGCTCTGGCTAAATATGCCATGCGGGCGCGTGATAACATGGCTGCCATCAAGCCGCTTGGCAACGCCCTGGTACTGGTTCAGATGCGCTTTCCGGCCGATTTACGTAACCCGGGCGATTTAAAATTTCCGACCGAAAAAGCCCATAAAGAAGAGATTGAGATGGCGCTGGCCCTAATCAAACAATCGGATAAACCCTTTATTCCAGAGGATTGGCATGATACCTACACGGAGGAGCTGGAAGAGCTGATCGAAGAGAAAGCCAAGGGCCATAAACCGAAGTCAAAGGGCAAAGAGCCGCAGGACACCAAAGTCAAAGACTTGATGGCCACCCTAAAAGCCAGCCTTAACGAATCCAAGTAATGCCATTAACTGATTACAACCGCAAGCGGCGGTTCAACGATACACCTGAGCCCAAGGGTAAATTGCGAAAAAGTAGCAAAAAACTGGAGTTTGTCATCCAAAAACACCATGCTACTCAGCTGCATTATGATTTTAGATTGGAATTAGATGGAGTGCTCAAAAGCTGGGCGGTCCCCAAGGGGCCGTCACTGAACCCAAAGGATCGTCGATTGGCGATGATGGTCGAGGATCATCCATATGAATATCGTAAGTTTGAAGGAGTTATTCCAGAAGGCAACTATGGTGCCGGCAATGTGATTATCTGGGACCGGGGCTGGTACGAACTGCACCGCGAGGACCAAAGCTGGCCGGCCACGCTGCAGGAAGGCCTGAAAAAAGGCGACCTTAAATTCATTTTGCATGGGGAAAAGTTAAATGGCTCTTTCGCCCTGATTAAAACACCGCGGATGGGTGATAACGCCTGGCTGTTGATAAAGCATAAGGACGAGTACGCCTCTGAAGATGATGTCACTAAGCTGGACAAATCGGTGGTCAGCGGCCTACCGGTTGATCCCGAGGAGGAGAAAGACGTGTTATCGGCCCCCAAAGCCAAACTACCCGAATCAGTCAAGCCGATGCTGGCGACTCTGATCGACGAGCCTTTTGACGATCCGGAGTGGATTTATGAGATCAAATGGGACGGCTACAGAGCCATCGGTGCCTGGAATGGCAAAGCGGCGCAGCTGTATTCTCGCAATGAGAAGGATTTTAGTGAAAAATACCCATCGGTGCTTGAGGCTTTACGAAATTTAAAGAAACCGGCCGTTATTGACGGCGAGATCGTGGTTTTGGATAAATCGGGCAAATCACGCTTTGAGCTGCTGCAGAACTACGGTAACGATGGCGGGCAGTTAGCTTATTATGTGTTTGACATCCTATGGCTTGATGGCCATGACCTGCGCGATTTACCTCTGACCGAACGCAAAGCACTCCTTAAGTCAGTATTGCCGAACAAGGGCCCGATCCGCTACAGTGATCACGTCCCGGCCAAAGGCAAGGCTTTCTTTAAGACTGCCCAGACCCAAAATCTAGAGGGTATTATGGCTAAAAATGGTCAAAGCCGATATAGCCCAGGCGCTCGAACCGACCAGTGGCTGAAAATCAAAACGCATTTACGCCAGGAAGCGATTATTTGCGGCTTCACCGAGCCGCGCGGCAGCCGCAAGTATATCGGCGCCTTGATCCTAGGCATCCACCGGGAGGGTGAGCTGCAATATGTCGGTCATACCAATGCCGCCGCTAATCCCGCCAAACTCAAGGAATTGCGACAAAATCTCGAAAAAATTGAAGTTTCTGGTTCGCCCTTTGCCCAGCGAGTTCGTCCCAACGCCCCGGTCCACTGGGTGAAGCCCCATTACTTAGCCGAAGTTAGCTTTAGTGAATGGACCCAGGACGGCTTGATGCGCCAGCCGATTTTCAAAGGTTTAAGAACCGATAAAGACCCAAAAGAAGTAACCGAGGAGAAACCAGAGCCTATGAAGCCAAAGACCAAATCTACCGGTAAAGTGGAATTCTCACACCTCGATAAAATGTATATTCCAGAGGCGAAAGTCACCAAGGGTGATTTAGTGGAGTATTACACCAAAGTCAGCCGCTACATCCTGCCTTACTTAAAAGACCGGCCGCACTCGCTGCTACGCCAGCCTAACGGCTATAAGGGGGAGTCATTCTTTCAAAAAGACATGGAATATCCGCCGGCCTGGATCAAAACCCAAAAGGTTTTTTCCAAATCCAACGATAAGGACGTGAACTACCTAGTCTGCGATGGACTGGACAGTTTACTTTATATGGTGCAGCTGGGCTGCATTGAAATTAACCCCTGGAATTCGACGACCCAGCATTTAGACAAGCCGGACTGGATAGTTATCGACCTTGATCCCGAGGATATTTCATTCAAGCAAGTCGTAAGGGTAGCCGAGACCGTAAGAGATGTAATTGATGAGCTTCAAATTCCGGCACTGTCAAAAACCTCTGGTAAGACCGGTATCCACATTTTTATCCCAGCTAAGGCGGCCTATGACTACGAACAAGCTAAGCAATTCGCCCAGATCTTAGTGAATATCGTCCATGAACGTCTTCCCGATATCACCAGCCTGGAGCGCAGTCCAGCCAAGCGGCAGAAGAAGGTCTATCTGGACTATTTGCAAAACCGAGAAGGCCAAACCTTAGCGGCGCCATATTCAGTGCGGCCGACTAAAGAAGCGTCGGTTTCTACGCCGCTGCATTGGGACGAGGTTAATGCCAAACTCAACCCCGCGGATTTCACTATCAGAAACATTTTTAAGCGATTAGATAAGATCGGCGATATCTGGGAACCAGTCCTCAAGCAAAAAGTCGACATTGCTAAGGTCTTAAAGAAAATCGGCTAGTGCCAAAACGCTTGGTATAATGGACATACAAGCTAAAAAAAGAAAGGGGGTAATCTTTGAAAAGTCCTAAATCTAACGGGCAGGGAGCTATTAGTAAGAGCGCGGGGTACGCTCTAAGCTAGATCACCGCCTTTCGGTTAGGCCCTGCTTAAGTAGGCCAAATACCTTCAAGCCGCTCGCTGTATCTACGGGCGGCTTTTTGCTTGTTTTAACAGGCGTAATCTTGGTCGAGCTTGCCCCTGTATTGGATCAGGTAAGTTGTGCCGCCGGTAAATTGGTGGCCGCTGCAGTAAGTGGCGGCCTGACGGGCGGTGCTCCAGGTGCTGGCACCCCAGTTCGGCCAGCCGTTTAGCCAGCCGCCGGTTATTGATTGCCATTGCGCCGTAGTACTGTAAGCTCCGATCGTAACCGCACCGCTATTTTTCAGCGCATCATACGAGCCCTGCAAACTACTGCGGTTTTGGTTGGCATCGCTATTCCAGGAGTTGGAAGTTTCCACGTCCAGCCACCAAGTTGAGCTATGGGCCCCTTGGCTATTAGCATAGTTAATAGCATCGAGAGCAGCGTTATAACCGTAGTTGTAAGCTAGGCAGTTGTTATCACCGCCTGCGCATTGAAGCGGGCTGGAAGAATTTAGGTGCGAGGATTGATCGTACCAGCCAGTATTCATATACAGGCTCGAATTAGAGAAGCTCGCAGCTTCGGCGGCCAGGCAATTGTTATGGCTATAGAGCAAGCCACCGGTCACACCAACGATACCAAAGGCTGCTTTACTTAATCTGGCGCTGCAGTTGGGGTAGCTGACATCGACCCCATTGGTCCCGGAAACGTAAATCCCTTGAGCTACCGCCGATCCGGAAATCGTAAATATATAGGCCGAAGCCAATACAATCAACGAAACTAGCTTGCTCTTCATACTTTATATTTTACAGGACGGCCGCTTAGTAAGGATAGCCCGAAGAGTTATTTTGGGATGAGGAGTTAGATGATGGCGTGCTGGAACTGGATGGCTTGGCCACCGAGAAATTCTCGACCCCATTGCCAGTGACTTTGCCGGCGCTATCCCCAGTAAAGTAATACAGGGGCATCCCGTTGTAGGTGTACTGGGTTTGGCCATTATCGGCCCGCTTAATGGTACTTACTCCCGATGGTAGGTTGGCGACGGTGCTGGTAACCGTGTAAGCCGGCCAGTTGGACAGGCAGGAGCCGGTGCAGTTACTGACACCAGAGCTATCGGCATTATAAGTGTATAGGGGTCTACCGCTGGGGTCGGCCAGATACTGCCCCAAAGTGGGGTCGGTTTTGGTAGTGAGCACCGCGTTACTGGACTGAGTGTTATTGTTCTGGCTGGAGGCCGGTGCATTATTCGATGTACTGGTCTTGTCCGAATTATGAAACAGGGCATAAGCCCCGCCCGCCAAAATGATTATGATGATAATGACAATCGCTGCTAAGTTACCGCGCTTCATGAAAGCCCTCTCCTGTTAAAAAGTGATATGCCAACCCTCAATAATATTTTACACCCCGCCTGGCCTAAGTCCTCATGCGCCCAGGAGCTGCCGGTAGAAAATAGATACAGTTAAGACATTAAGTTGCTTTCTCTGGCGCCGACTATTAGCCCACAATTCAAAGGCTAGCGAGCCGTAAGGCGGTACGGCGCATAATCCCGCCACTAAAGCCCGCCTATGGCGCCATTTCAGACTGGGGGCGAACACTATTACTGCCGCCAGGTAAAACAAAAAAAGCATGCCGTGGAGCTGGCCGGCTAGCAGCACCGGAATGTTACTATGGACAATGAATTTTTGGCTTAAGATGCCGGATATCAGCAATGTCCAGCCGCAGGCTTCGCCGATCGCCGCCAGCTTGAACAGCATCCAGGCTTCTTCATCCGAAAACGGTTTAAAACCTCTATATCTATCCAGGACTTTCTTCATTTATAAAGTCATCATACCAGACCCGCGAAGCCCTAAAGCTTACAAAACCTGACGATAAGAGCTGATGGCGCTCGGGAAGCATTCTGCCTGTTACATGCAGACTCGAGTTCGGATGAATCTTTTCGTTTGTCTCACCAAGTTATTCCAGCAGTTCCTCGAGCTGGGTCTTATCAATGGTCGATAGGAGCATCTGCGTACGGCTTTGATGACCGAACCAGCAACCTTGCGCCGCTGACGCGTCGCGGTTGCTGAGCAAACCAGACCCAAAACAATAAGGCCGGGCGATGACGCAAGGTCATCTTCCGGCCTTATGGCTCCGGGGACTGGACTCGAACCAGCAACCTAGTGGTTAACAGCCACCCGCTCTACCATTGAGCTACCCCGGACCGTTTAACAGATTGATTATATTGGAGACTACTCTTCGGCGTCAATGAAGCGCGATTCGGCACTTGCCTCAACCGCGACGGAACCTAGACCTGATAGCCGGGGAAACTCGACCGGTACGCCGGTCAATTCCGATGCCTGCAGGGCCAATACATAATTAAGGTGATCGGTAATCTCGTGACCGTATTGTTTATTGCTCATGCCTTTTGGCTTGGCGACAGGGATAACCGAGCCGATTTTTATTTGATCTTCCCAGCGGTTGGCTGGGATAACGGCGTCGTAGCGGGCGAAAAGTGCTGACGTTGCGTCACTGTACGAAAAAACTAACTTTTGAAGTTCCTGGCTATCTGGATCTTTAACTTGGGCTACAGCACTACCGGCTGGCACGATTCCCACCACTTGGCCTCTTTTGCGTTGTTCCAGCATCAATGTTTTGGCCAGCAAACCGTTAACCATCTCTTGGGCCTCTTGAGGTACTTCCCATTTTTCGGCTCCAACCAAAGGCAGTCCCCAGCGCGGCGCCAAGCCAATCGATATAAGATTAGGCAGGGGCATGTGCAACATCGTCTCCCGGGTCATCAGCTTATTTACGACTACCTTGAACCTATCCGAATAGCGTGATCCGTATTTTTCTGCGACCGCCAGATTGAGCCCATCCGTAAAATCGCTGATATCACTCAAGCTATCAAGATGTCCTGTCGCTACTGCGATACTGCCGCCTTCTTCCAGCAGCTGAGCCGTAAAGTCCACCAAGCTGGGAGAGTCGGCTTCCTCGAAAGCGGGGATAGACGCAAAGTCGCTGATTATCTGATCGGCCACCTCGGCGGATTTCACAGCTTTGATATAGGCTCGACGGTGGATCGGGCCTATGGCCCAGCTGGCGGTTTCACGCCCCGGCAAGTTTATCATCTGATCCTTAAATACAGCAGGCAGGTAGGGCAGTGTGCCCATACTTTTGTAACGCTGTTTATGATTCTTGGACCAAGGTCCCAGTTTGGCGTGCAGTTCTTTCTCCAGAGCAACAGTCCCCAAGGTCCTCTGGACCATCAGTTGATCAGGGTTATCCAGCAATTCTATGAATCGCTTCTGAGCGCCAGTAAAAGCTTCTCTAATAGCCATTTAGAACATAATTATATCAAAAATACAATTCTAAGTACAGTAGATAAAAGTACTACATTGAGCTGGGCACGGAAATGGTATATTAAGAACATTAACAAATAGAGCTGGAAGTTAGTGAGAATCTAACACTGTGCCGCAACGGTAATTCGTCAAGCGCGATAAGTCCGATACAGCGAAGGTTAATTAGCTCCCGAGCAGGAGAAATACTTAACAAGTCAAGTATTTTTACCCCTGGGCTCGCGAGCAGGGGTAATTTTTTTGAACGCAACTGAGTACGCTACAAGCTTCGCCGAACTCGAACAGCAGATGGATAGTAATTCTACGCTGCTGCTCCGGGAAATGCATCGGACACCGGATGAGTTTCTACAAAGACGCTTATACGAGCAGGCCGCTGACCAGGAGGCATCCTTGATCAGCGAGGTCCTCGAGGGCTCGGTCGTTACTGATTTTAGTTTTACGACTGCTGAAGGTAGGTTATACCTAATCCAGCCGAATGGAGTCACCGACTGGCAGCAAATGCACGAACTAGGGGTGGCTAGAGCCGAGGCTAAGGCCGCCGATGACAGTCGGTTTAGACCTTATGTGGAAATAGCCCGGGCCGAGCTGGAAGAATCCCGGCTGCAGGAAGAAATGGTCAAAACCGGCCGGCCGGCAGCCATGGCCAAACTGTCACTTTGCGGTGATGATGTAATGTCGGCTGAGGAGCTCGAAAAGCTCGGCCGCGACCCCAAAGCCCGGCGGGCGTTTTTAAGGGTGTCGGTATTTGACGGCCAACAGCTTCATATCCATTCTCGTTCGATTGACGGCCTGGATTTGGCCGATGGGCGAGGCCTGGCCGACGGCTGGGGCACATTTCAGCGACCCCTCACGAATATACAGCCGGCCGCATCCTCGATCGATATATTGAATAACCAGTTATATTTTGAGCAGGATGAGCTGGATCTATCTCAGATGCATCAACTGGCCGATGAGTTGGTTGCCGGCTTTGACGCGCTTCAGCGGCAGAGGACCGGCCGGGCCTACAAAGCCGGCCGCACTCCGGAAGGGGTAAATACCTATGAATTTGTACTGGCCAACCAGGATTTATTGAAAGCCCATATGGATAGCCTGGTGTCTTTAGCCAAACATGCCGAACTGCCGATTGGTCACGTAGCGGCCGTGACCAACAGTCTGCGCTACGATATCATGTCCAGCTACAAGCAGCGTCTGGAAGGCCGCTGGGAAGACCTGGGCAGTCTGGCGGAATCCGTGGCCGCGGCCGGCGAAACCGAACGCGCCAATGGCACGGAATTCTGGGGCTGCGACAGCATAGTTAGCCCCAATACGGCCAACACCGGCTATGTTAACGCGGAGGGCGGCCATGGACCGACGCGCAGTGAAAGACGAAAAATCGTTAAAAACCTCCGCGAGCAGGTAATCGGCAAAGGCAGCTGTTCGGCCTGCGGCGCCAAGGGGAAGCTGTTTGGCTGCGGTCTATGCAACGCCTGCAATAAGGAGTGGTGTGATAAATACGAAAGCAGCGGCGAACAAATGGCCATAAATAAGTTGGGCCGCGCCAGAAGCCAACAAAAGCCTCTTAAAACTGAATCATTCAGCGAGTATTGGGCCCGGCTCGGGCGGAAGGTCAGTTAAGCTTTGGAGCGGCTCAGCGTGGCGACTCGGTGGACCAATGCCCGACCCAGTTTACGCTCATTGATCTGGTTGAGTTTTTCCAGCGCGCCGTAGTGTTTTTCAAGATAATCCAGATGGCGGATCCGCTGTTTGCGGAAGGCCGATTTAGCTAGACCTGATTTTGATATGAATTCACTGACTTTCTCGCTGCCGATGTAGTGCGGCAAGATCACATAGCTGGCGCCGGCTTCATATAGCTTGGCGGCCTCATAGGGATCATCGGCATGGATAATCACAATCGCCTTAGGGTTTTTAGTTTTTAAGAAGTTTAGCAGGACCATGTTGGTCTGATGGTCCGGTATCGTCGAGACTATCAGCTTGGCGTGCTCCACGCCGGCTTCTTCCAGCAGTTCTACGTCTGTGGCGTCACCATACAGATAATTAAGCTTGCGCTCCTCGATGACATCGATGACTTCAGGATCGTAATCAACCACTACATATTTTTTCTTGAGCTTTTTAAACAGATTGATAAACTCGTGGCCGCCGCGCTGGTAACCAAACAGCACCAGCTCGTAATTAGCCTCGGGCCTTAGCTCGTGCTGGGACTTACGACGTTCGAACATGCCCAAGTACTTCTCAAAGTAGTTGAATAACTTATCACTGAAAGTAATCATATAGGTCGAGGCCGCGATGCTGATAAGCGTCATCAGGACGATCGCCGACACCAGTTTACTATCAATCAGATTCTTACTTAGGGCGATTAGAATCAAAACAATCGAGAATTCGCTGACTTGGGCCAGGGCCAAAGACGCCTTGAAGCTGGTGCGTTTGGTGTAGCCCAAGAAGCCCAGCACGCTCATGGCCACCAGCGGTTTGAGTACGGCGGCAATGAATACTCCGGCAATTATCAGGCCGAGATTGGAACCGATGTTGGAAAGAGTTAAATTGGAACCTAAAGCGATGAAGAAGACTATTAGGAAGAAGTCGCGCAGCGGCCGTAGCCGGGCGCCGATTTCCGGCGCTGAGGGCAGCGGCGCCAGGCAGATGCCGGCCAGCAAGGCGCCGATCTCCGTCGATAAGCCGATTTTTTGGAACAGGGCGGCGCTGCCGAGGCCCCAGGCGATCGCGAACAGGAACAAGAACTCCTGGCTTTCGGCGATCAAATGATGGAACTTGGGCAATATCCGGAAACTTATCGCATAAATCGCTCCGCCCAGGACCAGAGCCTTAACTAATAGTGAAATCAGCGAACTGAAATCGACGGTCCCGCCGTTGCCGGCCGACGTAATAACCACTAGCATTATGGCGATGATATCCTGGACTAACGAAACGCTGACGGCGATTTTGCCGTATAGCCGGCCTTGCTCTTTCTTATCACTAATCAGTTTCAGGATGATAATCGTGCTGGAAATCGCCAGACTGAAGCCGACGAATAAGCTGGCGCGGGTCCCCAGGCCGAAGAGTTTGCTGGCCAGGAACCCCAGTAGCGTAACCACCGCCACCTGGCTGCCGCCGACGAAGGAAGCGGTTTTGCCAACCTCTTTGATAACCCGCGGGTTAAGGCCAAGACCGATGATAAACAGCAGCAGGGCGATACCCAAATCCGAAAATAGCGCTAGCGTATCAGGCGATTTAGCTACATGAAAAACCGCCGGCCCGACGATGATACCAGTTAAAATATGACCGATGATCAAAGGCTGATTGATAAGCCGCATCAACAGCGCCATGGCCGCGCCGATAACGATGATCAAACTTAGGCCCGAGAATACCGTGTCCATATTAAAGCAGTGAGAAAATGGCCGCCCCGCCGGCGATTACCATTATTCCCGTTATCATCCAGCCCAGCCGGGTCGTATTGGGTTTGTTGACCCATTTGCCCATAATATGCTCACTGCTGCTGATAATCACGATGAGAGCTAAAACTAACGGCGCGACGATGCCGTTAGCTACCGCTGAATAAATCAAGGCTTTGATCGGATCGATCCCTAAGAAGTTAATAGCCAGACCGACCAAGACCGAAAGTGCCAGGGTGGCATAAAAAGCGTGCGCCTGCCGGAATTTACGATACAGCCCTTCTTTCCATTTAAAACTCTCGGCCACGGCATAGCTGCTGCTGCCGGCCAAAACCGGGATGGCCAGCATACCGGTACCAATGATACCGATGGTAAACAGCCAATAGGTGGCGTTACCGGCAAACGGCCGCAAGGCCTCGGCGGCTTGGGCAGCCGATTCGATGTGAGTGATGCCTTGCGGAAAAAGAATCGCGCCGCAGGCGGCGATGATAAAGAACATCACGATGTTCGATAACAGCATGCCGCTCCAGACATCGATCCGCATCGAATGGATATGATGCTTAGTTGGCTTTTGGCGACTGGCCAAGGTAGTCTTACCATCTAAAATCTCATCTTCAACCTCTTGTGAAGTCTGCCAGAAGAACAGGTAGGGCGAAATAGTCGTGCCTAAAATGGCGCAAATCAATACAATCTGATCCTTGGTCCAATGGACGCTCGGCAATACCGAATGCTTAAGAATCGTGCTGAAATCTAGATGAGCCATAAGCGCTGAAGCGACATAAGCCAACAACACCAAGGCCAGCCACTTCAGGAAACGGGCATATTTAGCATAAGGCAAATAAACTTGCAGCAGGACCGAAAGGGCGGCGAAACCAATAACCAACAGGCTGAAGTCCCAGTGCGGCCGCAGCAGCTGCACGCCTTTGGCCATCGCTCCCAGATCGGCGCCGATGTTAAACGCGTTA
>Ga0207667_10010836_pt1 | contig 10633 bp, 4 predicted proteins | sample KBSCornC52_FD_184301 | JGI IMG/M metagenome (GOLD analysis project Ga0207667, IMG submission 184301) | Corn rhizosphere microbial communities from Kellogg Biological Station, Michigan, USA - KBS Corn C5-2 (SPAdes) (version 2) | ecosystem: Host-associated > Plants > Roots > Rhizosphere > Soil ...
CTGTTATCTCTTTTTGGTTCTGCTTCCACACCAGGGGAGTCCGATGAAAACTTTCATTTGATCCGTCGTCATAAGTAGCGATCACGTTAAAAGGAACAGCAAATCCACCCACGTTTTTAATCTGCAGGGTGTAACCGTCCGAAGTTTTATCTGCATTGGCCAGGTTCAGATCAATATAGCCCGGCGCAAAGAACCAGTTATAAAAGAACCAGGTCAGATCCTTTTTAGAACCCTTTTCCATTGAATAGAAGTAGTCCCATGGAATAGGATGTTTACCATGCCAGTTATTCATGTAGTTGTGCAGTGCCTTCTTAAACAATTTATCACCCAGCATATCTTTCAAAGCGAGATAGCTCAGCGATGGTTTTACATAGAAATTATTACGGGCAGCCGGAGGTACATCAGGGCTCGGTGTAATAATGGGATACTCTTTATCATGCGGGCCGTGGATCCACCGGTTTACACGGAATATTTTATAAAACTTATCAGCGGTTTCCTGTCCCTTCTCCGCAATAGCGATAAGGTATTCAAAAGTAGTGGCCCATCCCTCGTCCATGAAGGCATAATAAGTTTCGTTAATACCCATGTAAAAAGGAAAATAAGTATGGGCCTGTTCATGGTCCTGCACCAATTGCGCAAAACTGAGGTCAGGTGTGTGGGAGTCATTCACCATCATCGGGTATTCCATATCGGCAAACCCCTGAAATGCATTTGACTTTGAATAAGGGTAGGGCACTCCCGGCCAGTTATGAGAAAACCAGCCTAATGAATAAACGCCGAATTGAACCGAATGGTGGAAATCAAGGGCTGAATCTGCAAAGGCAGCCTGCATACTTGCCCGCCGTTTGGTTTTGTCGTCAACAATAACACTGGCCGCATCCCAGTCGTAGTGATCACTGATACCAATAGCCACATCACTTATATCATTGGCAACCCATTTCCACGTATTGGTGGCATTTTGAGCGGTCACTTTTTTATTCCCCCAATCCTGCGGAGTGGCAACGTGTATAACCGAATCGCTTGTAAGGGACTGCTGCAGGCGTTCGGCAATAACAGGCTGTAACACTTCCAACGGGTTCTGCAATGTGCCAGTTGCCCATACCATAAAGTTCGCGGGAACGGTTACCTGTACGGTATAGTCATTAAAATCGTTATAAAATTCCAGCGGACCGGTATGGGGCAGCGTATCCCATCCTTTGTAATCGTCATAAACAGAAACGCGCGGATAAAAATAAGCGATATAAAAACTGGTTGAATCGATTACTCCATCGCGCCCCGGCCTGTGCGACAGAATATAATGCCACTTAATGTTCAGCTTTATTGAATCATGGGGTAGTAATGGTTCATTCAAATCCACCATTTGATTGGTGGTAACCGCCTTACTGTTATCCCATGCAACTTTGTTTTCCCTGATCAGGATCTCATCAACCCTGACCATTTCCGTGCCATGATGCGCATTTACGATCAGTTTCATATTCAGGCTGTGCAGCGTATCCGGGCTATTATTAAAATAAACAATTTGTTCTATCCCGCTAATGGTGCTGTCTGGTGGCATTACCGTCAACGAAATAGCATAACGTCCATGATTCTGCCAGTAATTTTTCCCCGGCTTGCCACTGACAGACCGTGTGCCATTGGTGTAGGTTTTTTGTATTTCAGAAGGCATCGTGAGCGTTTGCGCAACAGACTGCAATCCCAGCAATAAGGAAGCAGAGATAATAAACGATCGTATCATATTTATTACTAAAAAATGCAAAATGAAGAGTAGAAAGGATAAAAATACGAAACCCCGGCAAATGCGAACCTGATTTGTGATCGTATTGGCCGGGGTTTACATGGTTATAATATGTTATTTATCTGCTTTAGCCGATGACGTTTGCAGTAACTTAAACAACTCATCCAGTTTGGGCGATAAAATAATATCCGTTCTTCTGTTCAATGCCCTGCCTTCTGCAGTACTATTCGTTTGAACCGGTTCGTACTGGCTGTGTCCGGAAGCAATTACTCTTTCGGGCGACACTTTATAATCAATTGTAAGGATTCTTACAATTGATGCAGCTCTTGCCAGGCTCAGGTCCCAGTTATCCTGAAATTTACCGCGGATAGGAATTGAATCCGTATGGCCTTCAATATCCACTGTTATGTCGGGGTTCGCATTAAGAACGTCGGCCAGTTTAGACAGTGCCTCTTTTCCTTTTGGATTTACCACTGCACTACCCGAAGGGAAGAGTAAATTCTCCTGCAGGCTCACATATACTTTTCCGTTTTTGGTGGACACAGTAAGCTCATTCGACTTAAAACCCGTAAGGGCATCCGCCATTTTTTTTCTGATCTCCTCGATCGCCATTTTCTGCTGGTCCATCAGTGCCTGTAATTGTTCCAGCTTTTTTTGCTGGTTCAGCAATTCCTGCCCATTCTTATTAAGCAGGCTTTGCTTGCTGGAGGCGTCATTTATTAATTTCACCTTTTCCCTGTTCAGGTCCGATATGTCTTTTGAAAGTTTATCGATCTCTTCAGACTTCGAGTCAATTGTTTTCTCATGGTCGGCTATCTGTTGTTTTAGCTTTACAATGTCTGACTCTAATTTGCTTACTTTTTGCGCCAGGGACGCACTGTCATTTCTGGCAGATTGCAGCTGAGCCTGCGAGGCGTTAAATTTTTTGGTAGGAACACAACTACTTACTAGTACCAGGATGCCAACGAAGATCTTCGTTACAGTAAATGTTCTATTCATAATGGTATACGATTTTTACAGGTGTACAATAATTTGTATCCTGCGGTGTAACTGTGAGTTGACAGTAGATGAAAATTACTTAGGATAAGTTGCCTTGGGGGCAAAAATTCAGGGAATCTGGCGAGTCTCCCAACAAATTCCGTTCCACGATTGGCTTATTTGCCTTTCCCTTCCTTAAACTCCTTTGGCGTTACTGAGAATTTTGACTTGAAAACAGTCGAAAAATAAGTAGCTGAAGAAAAGCCGGTTTTAAAAGCGATTTCGGCTATGGAAAGATTTTCATGCTGAAGATAGTATTTGGCCTTCTTTAGCCGCGTATTAACAACATATTCGTTCACGTTGCAATCCATCAATGCTTTTATTTTTCTCGAAAGCTGTGCCTGTGAAATGTTCAGCTCCCGGCAAATATCATCAATGCTGAAAGCGTCATTGCTGATATTATTTTCTACAATCGCCGAGAACTCAGCAATAAATTTCCGGTCTGCTTTTTTTCTCACGACCTGTTGTACATTAGGCAGCATATCACTGGAATAATGCTCTTTTGATTTATTCCTGTTATTGAGTAAAGTAACGAGATGTTGTTCCAGTAACTGAAAATTGAAGGGCTTAGTAATATATGTGTCGGCCCCTGTTTTAATACCTTCTATCTTTTGATCTTCGGTACTGCGCGCCGTGAGCAGAATTACCGGTATATGTGCCGTACGCACATCCGATTTCAATAATTTGGTTAGTTCCAGACCGTTTTTACCGGGGATCACTATGTCGCAAATGATTATGTCGGGCGAATTTTCGAATACCGCCTGTAAAGCTGCGTTTGAATTGGCTGCTTCAAAAACATCATATCGGGCCGAAAGCTTGTTAGCAATAAATCGCCGCAGGTCGTCATTATCTTCTATGATCAATACGCTGTGCTCTTTTTTTGTGTAAACAGGTTCATTTGCCGTTGCATGCACCGTTGGATATAATTCGGTGGTGTATATTTTAGCATCTTCATTAATGATATTGATGGCAGCAGTCGGTGCAGATGATTCCACCGGGATTCGCATCACCGTTACCGGAAAACGGATCTCAAACGTGGTGCCTTTGCCTTTTTCACTTTTAACATGTACCGTGCCCTTATGCAGTTCGATCAGTTCTTTTGACAGGGCAAGTCCAAGACCGGTGCCTTTATAGTTTTCATATTCTCCCTGAAAAAAAGGATCAAAGGCATGTTGTATAACTTCTTCCGACATGCCAACCCCGCTATCTTCAATCCTGATAACAGCATCGCCATTCTCCTGCAGCAGATTCACCTGCACAAAACCATTTTCTTTGGTGAATTTAAATGCATTGGATAGCAGGTTGAATATTACCTTGTCGATCATACCGGCATCAAACCAGGCCGGTAGTTTCCTTTCGGTGGTTATAAAGCGAAGACTGATATTCTTACTTTGAGCCAGATTGTTGAACGACTGCACGATCTGATCGATAAAATCAACAAGATCGTGTTCTGCCGCATTCACCGGCATTTTATTAAACTCTATTTTTCTGAAATCCATCAGCTGATTAACCAGCTTGTATAATCTCAACACATTTTTTTCTACCAGCTTTAGCGTTTGCCGTATACCACCCGGAAGCCTGGGATTACCTGTCACTTCTTCCAGTGGTGATAAAATGAGCGACAGCGGTGTTCTGAATTCATGCGATATATTGGTAAAAAAGCTCAGTTTGGCCTGGTGTGCTTCCTCTGCTTTGGCCGACATATCAATTAACTGGTTCTTCTGTTCTTCCAGTTGATTTTTCTGCTGCGAAATTTCCCTGTTCTGTAATTCAAGCCGGTGGGTTATTTTCCGGTTTTCTTTCAGAAAATAAAATGAAAGTCCCCCGAATATCAGCGCCAGGCTCAGGGTAACGGCAATTACAATTATTACCATTGCCTGGTTATGCGAAATCATGATCTGCTGGTCCAGTATTTTTTGCCGGTCCTCGATATCGTGCTGCTGACTGAGCAGTTTTTCTGCCTGCATTTTCATCAGCCTTACATTGCTGGAATCTATTACGGTAGTAAAAAGCTGGTTTTCTTTTTTGAACGGCTTATGATCTAGAATGTTCAGCGCAGTTACAATTGCTTCTTTACCGCCGGTGGGATATAACACGGTGGCAGCAATATTTTTATTGGCTACCATATCAAGCCCCATTCCCTTTACCGGCAAACCATCAACGCCGATAATTGTCACCTTTTTATCAATACCTAAACGCAAACAGTTCTGATATGCCTCATAAGCCATCGGGTCGTTATGCGCGAAGATCAGGTCTGGATTACCGGCCTCTTTTATAATACTATCAAATTCCTGTCTATTTCCGGCATCTGTTTTATTCAAAAATTGAATACCAGGATATTTGGAAATAATATCCATAAATCCATTATGCCTGCCAATAAATGGAGAAGCATCGGGCTGCGAGGTTACCTCCATTACTTTTCCCGTTCCTTTCAAGATAGAAACGGCAAAACGGCCTGCATTCTGTCCCACCTCAAAATTATCAGCCCCGATAAAAGCCGTGTATTTACTGGAGTTTGTTTTTCGGTCGACCAGCACAACCGGTATGCCTGCCTCATAAACTTTGTCAATGACTGGTGATAGCGGTCGCACTTCGTTTGGCGACACAATCAACAGATCAATATGCTGTTTTGCCAATTCATTGATCTGAGCCACCTGGGTGGCGCTGTTGCTGTTGGCATCTTTATATATGAACTGTATATTATTATGGAAAGAAAGTTCGCGCTTCATTTCCCCAAGCATGGTCCTCCTCCACGCATCAGAATTCATGCACTGAGAAAAGGCGATGACATATTGTTTCCTGTTTATACGATCTGAACAGGAAGCAAGCGGAATGGTCGCCAAAAGAATTGAAATAAATAATCTCATTTTGACCAGCAATCGGTTTGTGTAATAAAAGTGATGTTTTTTTTAATATCAGGATCGAAAACTGTAATTCCACCTTTAAAAATTCATCTTTCAGTTGGATTAAACAATTAGTATTCAGATCGTTAATGCAGAAAATAAAAATGACGAAAAACTTAAAGTGATTGATTGAATTTTGAAAGGCGTCAGGCAGCAGGCCCTTATACATTTGGCGGGTAAAGGCTTGCTATATGAACAAAAGAATTGTATTTACCTGGTCTGTCGTAATAGCTCTTGGCGGTTTTCTGTTTGGCTTTGATACTGCTGTTATTTCCGGTGCTGAACAAACCATACAGCAATACTGGAACCTGAATACCATCGAGCACGGTTTAACCGTGTCGATCGCTTTAATCGGTACCGTCATCGGTTCACTGGTGGGCGGTTATCCCTGCGACAAATGGGGCCGTAAAAAGGCCTTATATATTATTGCCGTTTTTTACCTGATCTCTTCTTTAGGTACAGCGCTCGCCACCAACTGGTACCTTTTCCTCATCTTTCGCTTTTTGGGCGGTTTAGGCGTTGGCGCTTCATCTGTTACTGCGCCTATTTATATCTCAGAAATAGCCCCGCCTTCAAAACGGGGTATGCTGGTAGGCTTATTCCAGTTCAACGTTGTGTTTGGCATTGTCATCTCGTATCTCTCAAACTATATTATCGGTTTAACCGGCGAAAACTCCTGGCGGCTGATGCTGGGCATACAGGCGGTACCATCTGCTATATTCCTGTTACTGCTTCAGTTGGTTCCTGAAAGTCCGCGCTGGCTCATTTTGAAAAAAGGGAAGATCGAAAGTGCGCGGGCCATCTTCAATCTTATTGAACCGGAAAGTGCTGAAGAACTTATTCGTGGAATTGTACAAAAGGGCAAAGCCGTTAATATCAGCGAGGAGCGCCAGCCACTGTTTTCAGCAAAATATAAAACCCCTGTTTTGCTGGCGATGCTGTTTGCCATCTTTAATCAGGTGTCGGGCATTAATGCCATTATCTATTATGCACCGCGCATTTTTGAAATGACAGGCTTGGGTAAGAATTCTTCTTTGCTATCAACAGCCGGACTTGGATTGATGAATTTTATGTTTACCCTGCTCGCTATGGGCTTTATTGATAAAGTAGGACGGCGAAGCCTGATGATGATCGGATCTGCAGGCCTTATTATCACGCTCGGTCTTGTATCTTATTCTTTTTACCACCAGAGTTTTAGTGTATGGTCGGTACCCGTTTTTCTTTTTGTGTACATCGCTTTTTTTGCCTTCTCGCAGGGCGCCGTTATCTGGGTATTTATCTCAGAGATCTTTCCAACACAAGTACGGGCTAAAGGCCAAACGCTTGGCAGCACCACGCATTGGGTGATGGCTGCCGTCATTGCATTTTCTTTTCCTTACCTGGCCGAAAAGGTGGGTGGAGGTAACACCTTTTTATTTTTTGCCATCATGATGGTATTGCAACTGCTCTTTGTATGGAAGCTGATGCCTGAAACAAAAGGTAAATCGCTTGAACAGATAGAACATTCTCTCATTCTGCATTAATTAAACGATCGCTATATGAAAAGTTCCACCCATTATCCCGTTGTATGTTTTGGAGAAGTTTTATGGGACCTTTTACCAGCGGGCAGCAAGCCGGGAGGTGCTCCTGTAAATGTTGCATACCATTTACAAAAGCTGGGGCAGCGGGCCGCACTGATCACGAGAATAGGCAATGACCCCGAAGGCAACGAATTAAAGAACATCTTTTCTGCCTACGGTGTTTGTACAGAATATTTTCAGATCGATAATCATTATGCTACCGGCAAAGTATTTGGCCGGCTTAATGAGCACAATGAAATGATCTATGATATTGTGCAGCCCTCTGCCTGGGATTATATTGATTGGCAGAACACGATACACGATCTCGTAAGCCAAAGCCGGTATTTTGTATTCGGAAGCCTTGCATGCCGCAACAATACGTCAAAACAAACACTCTTCAGATTACTGGAAGCGGCTCCTCAACGCGTACTCGATATCAACCTGCGTGCACCATTTTATAATAAGTACCGCGTAACAGAGCTGCTGCAGCGTTGTGAGATCCTCAAACTGAACATAAGCGAACTCGAATTTATTGCAGGCTGGTTCAACAACTTCACTACAACCGAAGAACGGGTAATGGCTATCCAGGAAAAATTTGGTATGGAGGCCGTGATCGTAACCATGGGCGCCGAAGGCGCCTTACTCAGCTTGAATGGTATTATTCAGCAACAACCCGGTTATGCCGTACAGGTAGCCGATACAGTAGGGGCCGGAGATGCCTTTCTGGCCGGCTTCTTAACAGGTATGATAAATAATAAAACCAGCACCGAAATTTTGCATCAGGCTGCTGTAATGGGCGCTTTTGTTGCCTCAAAAAACGGCGCCTGCCCGCAATACAGCATGTCTGAGTTATCTGCCTTTTAATAACCAATAATAACACACTGCTTTTCTTTAATCAACACTTCACTGAATCTAAAAACCAACACTTCAGCTATGCGAAAACTTGTCTATGCAATTGCTTGCCTTATGTTGTCTGTTGCAGGCTGGGCCCAACAACGAACGGTCAGTGGTACTGTAACCGATAATAACAATGCGCCCATTGCAGGTGCATCTGTTACTGTAAAAGATGGTAACGCCGGTACACATACAGACAGTGCCGGCAATTTCCGGATCACTGTTCCTGCCGGAAGTAAAACGCTTATCATATCTTCCATCGGCTTCATCTTACAGGAGGTGCCTTTTGATGGAAGAGATCACGTTGCTGTTTCTATGAAAACTACCAATAACAATCTGGATCAGGTAATTGTGATTGGTTATACTTCACAGCGCAAACAAGACCTTACGGGTAGCGTAGCCGTAGTAGATCTGGCGCCGGTTAAAAACAACAGCTCGGGAAATGTTATGCAGGCCCTGCAGGGTAGGGTACCTGGCTTATATATTGAAAAAAGCGGCGGCTCTCCTAATGGCTCCAATAGCCGCATCATGATCCGTGGCTCCAATACATTAGGCAATAATGATCCGCTGTATATTATTGATGGAATTCCTACTACACGCCCCGAAGTTTTTCAAAACCTGAATCCTGCAAGTATTGCATCCGTGCAGGTTTTAAAAGATGCCTCTGCCGAATCTATTTATGGAGCCCGTGCGTCGAACGGTGTTGTTATCGTAACAACAAAGAACGGTGGAAATACCAATGGCAAAGTTGTTTTTCAATTCGACAACAGCCTTTCTGTTCAATCAGAAAAAGCATTCCGGTATAAAATGCTCAATGCCGTTGACAGAGGAAAAGCCTTATGGCAGGCATCGGTAAATGACGCCCAGGACCCTACGGCTGGCTATGGAGAGATCTATAAATTTGACTGGAATGGCAATTACAGTAATCCTGTACTAAACTCAGTTACTGTTCAGCCCTTTGTTGGCGGCGACCAAAATACACCTGCAGGTAATACCAATTGGCAGGATGTAATGTATAAGAAAGGCATTGTTACCAACAATAGCCTCACTGCTTCTGTCGGAAATAAAAATTCTTCACTCGAAATAAACCTCGGGTATCTCAACAATACAGGTATGTTGCGCTATACCGATTACAGAAGGTATAGTGGCAGCATCAATGCCATTACACGTGCTTTCAACGACAAAGCCGTATTTGGTGTTAACCTCCGCGTAGCTAACTCCAATGAAAACTTAATAGCGAACGACCTCGGTGGCGCAGCTACTACTGCATTGGCTATTACATTGGCGCCAACCATTCCTGTGTATCAAAAAGACGGAGTGTCTTTTGCCGGTGAATCGGGAGCAGGCTATTCAGATCGTAACAACCCGCTGCATATGCAGTACCTGGCAAGGTGGAACAATGCTAACCGGTTGAGTTCATTCGGAAATGTTTTCCTGGAAATTCAACCCATTAAGAATTTGTTTTTCAAATCGAATATTGGCGCAGATAACGCATATTATCTGAACAAAGTGATTTCACCCACTTTCACAGAAGGTGCATTAAGCCGCACCACCAATAGTTTGTTATATGATCAGAACCATTATTTAAGCACCACATTCTCCAATACGGTTCGGTATAATCTGAATTTGGGTGAACATAGCTTAAAATTTCTGGCCGGTACAGAATACATCAAAACAGATCTGAATTATCAAACAACAAAGAAGGAAGGATTTGCCGTTCAAACAGAAGACTATTTTACACTTAATGCTGCCACCGGAAATACCAATGTTTCCGGAGGTTCAACCGGTCATCGCCTGTTCTCTGAATTCGGCAGAATTGATTACAACTATGCCGACAGATATCTGCTGGCATTAACAGTACGCCGTGATGGTTCTTCACGATTCGGCTCCAATAACCAGTTTGGTATTTTCCCTGCTGCATCTGCAGGTTGGCGAATCGACAAAGAAAATTTCATGAAGAACATTACCTTTTTCTCTGAATTAAAATTACGTGCCGGTATTGGCCGTGTGGGTAATCAGGAGATCGGCGATCTTGCCCGTTTCGGACTTTTTGATACCCGGTACGGTACAGCGCTTTCACAATTGGTTGGCGGATTCTGGGAACAATACATGAACATTGGCACTGCCTACTCATTAAGTGGCGCAAATACAGGAACACTTCCATCAGGATTTGTACAGATCCAGGCAGCCAACCCCGATCTGAAATGGGAAACTACCGATGAGATCAACACCGGTATCGACTTCACCGTATGGCAAAACAGGATCTTTGGATCGTTCGATTATTTTACAAGAAAAACAACAGGTATCCTGATCGTTCCTCCCGTTGCATCTGCTTTAGGCGAAGGACAATCCAAAGCGGTAAACGGCGCCTCTAAAACAAACAAAGGATGGGAACTGGTTCTTGGTTATCATGGTGAAAAGATCGGTCAGTTGAGATATAATGTGCAATTGAATTTCGCTCATTGGCGCGACCGCATAACCGAATTACCTGAAAATGTACGTCC
>Ga0207667_10010837_pt1 | contig 10632 bp, 8 predicted proteins | sample KBSCornC52_FD_184301 | JGI IMG/M metagenome (GOLD analysis project Ga0207667, IMG submission 184301) | Corn rhizosphere microbial communities from Kellogg Biological Station, Michigan, USA - KBS Corn C5-2 (SPAdes) (version 2) | ecosystem: Host-associated > Plants > Roots > Rhizosphere > Soil ...
TTTGGCGCGCGTCGCGTTCAAGGCAAGCCGGTTCGACGAGTCGGAGCGGCGATACGCCGACATTGCGCGCAATTACGGCGATACTCCGGCCGGGCCGGAAGCGCTCTACTGGCGGGCGGTGAGCCGTTACAAGGGCACGAACGATCCCTCGCCGCTGGGAGAGGTGGCGAAGGAGCTGGCGGAGCGGTATCCCGGCTCGGAGTGGACAACGCGTTCGCAGGTCTGGATGCCGGCATCGTAGCAGCGACCTGACGCACACGTTCGAATCGAGCGGCCCTGTGGGGGATCACTGCATCCTCCACAGGGCCGCTCGATCTTATGCCTGCTAATACCGGGCAACTCCTCGCAAACGTGCCGGAGCTCACTTAAGATTCGCTTAAGAACGCGTGCCTGTCCTTGCCGATAGCGCCGTGACCGCTTATCATAGTGTTGACATGCGGTAAGACACGGCAGGAGGCGCAATTGAAAGTAAAGATCTCCGGCAGGCGGAGTACGTGGTCCGAGACACGCGGCACGTGGTTTCACGGTCACCAGGGCGAAGAGTTTCGGGTATTGGCGGTTCATGGCGGTCCCGAAGCTATCTACGAAGTCGACGTGCGAGACCTTGCCAGCCGTGGCGAGGTTCGATTCACCGAGGCGTATGTGCCCGCGGTCTATGCGGAAGTCGTGCTGACAACGTCCACACGCTCCGAGCCCTCATTCGCTCAATAGCACAAGCCAGGGACAGATGTCCCTGTCGGGGATGCGTCCTGCGGACGGGTGGCGGGTTTGCCGGTTCGCCGCAGGGTTGAAGACAAAGTAGAAATCATCCATTGGCCGGCCCCCCGCCTGATTGCAGGCGGAGGGGCCGGTTGTTTGCGCGGCGCTCTCGTTCGAGGAATCGCGCAATTGTTCAGTTCATTCGTTTGGACTTGCCGATCTTCACGAGGACGCAGCCGTGTGCAGGGACGGTGGTGGTGAACTTGCCGTCGAAGGCGCCGAGGTTCTTCCACTGCCATAGGTCGCGGACCGGCTGGCGGCCGCGCACGCCGATGTCCGCCCAGTTCGCGGTCACCGTCGCGCGCTCGCGGCCGCGGTTGAAGAGGCCGACGGCGACCGTACCGTCGTAGAGCGGGCGCGCCCATACCTCCGTGGTCCCCTCCTTCGCCTTGCGGCCGGCCGGCCTGCCGAGCGGGTCCTGGTCGATGTCGAGCACCTCGTCGTTGGTGAGCAGGTCGAGGGTGAACGGGTCCATCGCGGTCATGTCGCAGCCGATGAGGAGCGGCGCGGACTGGAGACACCACATGGAGATGTGGAGGATCTGCTCGTTCGGGGCGAGGCGGGTCGGGTGCAGGCTCGGCCCCCACCCCAGCTTGCCGACCACCAGCATATCCGGGTCGTTCCAGTGACCCGGACCGGCGTACTTCTCGTGGCCGTCCTGGCTGAACGCGATTCCCTGGAGGCTGGACCACGTGTCCGTGATGTCGCCGGTGGTTCGCCAGGAGTTCGCAGCCACTTCCGGCGATGCGCCCCACTCCCAGACGTTCCCCATTCCATACTGGCAGAGGCTGTAGTAGATGTCTCGTGGCGCCTTGTCGAGGGCATCCCGCATTACGCGGTAGGGCTTCACGAATCGCTCGCGGCCCTCCCCTGTCGCAACGCCGCCATACGAGCACCAGTCGTGCTTGAGGTAGTCGAATCCCCAGAGCGCCCAGGTGGTCGCGTCCTGGTCCTCGTGCTTGTAGCTCGCCTCGAATCCGGCGCAGGTCTTCGGGCCGGGCGACGAGTAGATGCCGATCTTCAAACCTTTGGCGTGGACGTAGTCGCAGAGCCCTTTCATGTCCGGGAACTTGTCGTTGGACTGGATGTTGCCCTGCGCGTCGCGCCCGGCCTCCCACGTATCGTCGATGTTAACGTACTGGAAACCGTGCGCTGCCAGCCCGCTCTTCACCATCGAATCGGCCGCGGCGCGGACCTTCTGCGCGTCCACGGCACCGGCCCAGACGTTCCAGGAGTTCCATCCGAGCGCGGGCGTCTGCGCCAGCTTGTGCGGGCCGGCGACGATTTCCAGGCGTCTTCGCGTGGAGCCGAGACCGTTCCGGACCGCCAACTCGACGTTGTATTCGCCCGGTTTCTGCACCGTACCAGTGATGATTCCGGTCGCCGAATCGAGCTTCAGGCCCGCGGGCAGGTTTCGCGCGCTGTAGGTCAGCGGTGCGCGGCCGGTCGCAGGGATGAGGAAGAGGAAGGGCCGGCGGGGTGTCGTTCCGGTCACGCGGGGGCCGTGAATCCCGGGCGTTGGCGGTGTGGGGTGATGGATGTTCGGGGCGGGCTCGGAGGCGACCGAGGACCCCTGCGTCTTGATCGCGCCGGGCAGAGCCCCGGGAGCGAGGAAGAGGAGCGCGCCGGCCCAATCGCCATGGTCGCTGTCGATGCCGTCGCCCGCGTCGTCCACGACGAGTGACATGGTCTTTGCGCCGGTGAGGTCCACGTCGATCAGTGCGGGCTCGTCCCCGCCGCGCAGGATTTTCGTGGACGTGCGCTGCTTCCCATCGACTGTGACCTCGAAGCGGACGGAACCCGCGCCCTTCTTCTCGTCGTCCACCCCGACCATGCTGACGAACCGGGTCGCCGCGCCGCCCAGCAGGACGACCATCTCGCTATGGGCGTGGGTGCCGATTCCGTGCGGGTAGACGACGCCGTGGAGCGTCAGCGGCTGCTCGTCCACCGAGCGCCGACGTCGCGCGGAGCCGTAATCCTGGCTCATGTTGCTGATGTCGAGCCGCTCCAGCCACATGGCGTTCGGCGGGGGCGTCTGCGCGGCCAGCATCTGCCGAACATCACTCTGCCGGGCCGCAAGAACGTCGCCAGTCAAACAGATAGAGAGCGCTGCGACGGCCAGTGTCGCGCGAATCTTCCACATCACGATTGCCTCCCTCAATTCTTCTGGTCGCTACTTTGCCGGTTCCAAGTGGATGGATTTGAGATTCATGGGCTGCCAGCCGGCGGGTACGGGATGGACCGCGAGCGTTGTTTTGCCGGTGCGTGGAATCTCCAGAACGCCGAGCCGTACGTTCTCGAAGTTCGTGTAACTGCCCGTCTTCGGCGACGTCGCGGTGAGCTTCTCGCCGCCTGCATCTACCGTGAATGTTCCGCTCGCCTCGGCCGCAATCTCCGCCGTCACCTCGAACCGGCCTGGCTTCGTCACGTTGCAGGTCCAGGAGGCCCAGTCGGTCGGCACAAACCAGTAGCCGAGGTTGTCCTTGCCGCCGCCCGTCTCGTACTTCACTTGGTCGCCGTGCGTTTCGGCCTCCGAGGCGGCGAACTGAATCGAGCCGTCGGGATTCTGCTGCTGCACGGGGTTGTCTACGACAGGTGCGCCCTTGATCTCTACGACGACGGTCGAGGAGACGGGATCCGGCGCCGTGGCCGGCAAATGGAGAACCACGCCCTGGTCGGTCGATTCCGTGCGAATTGCGCCGGGATGCGACAGAAGGCGGGCGGAGGTCACCGAATTCTTCAGGCCGGGGACCACCAGCATTGCGTTGGCGGGCCAGTCGAAGATGTGGAGGTAGAGGGTCGCGCCATTTGCGGTGAGCTTCTTCGTACAGCGGCCCCACGGGAGCTTCTTGAACGGGCTGGCGGTCGTTCCGTAGATGGCCGGGCCGTTCACCTTCATCCATGCGCCGACCTGCTTCAGCCGCTCGATGGAGGGCGCGGGAATCTCGCCCTCGCTGGTTGGGCCGACGTTCAGAAGGTAGTTGCCGCCCTTGGAGGCGATATCCACGAGATTGCGGATGAGCATCTCGGGGCTTTTCCAGTCGTTGTCGTAGCTCTTATAGCCCCAGGTGTCGTTCATCGTCATGCACGTTTCCCAATCACGGCCGCCAAAGCCGGTCGCGGGAACGTACTGCTCGGGGGTCTCCGTGTCTCCGTTGAAACCGCCGCCCAGCCGGTTGTTGTGGATGATTCCGGGCTGGAGCCTGAGCGCGGCGATGAGCGGCGCGGCGCGCTCGGGGGTCATGTCGACCGGCGTGTCCCACCAGAGGACCGATACCTTGCCGTAGTTGGAGAGAATCTCGCGGACCTGAGGCACGGCCACATTCTTTATATAGTCGTCGTAGCTTCCGTTTTGAGCGGGATCCCAGCGTGGTATGTATGCGCCGCCGCCAGGATTGTTCCAGTCCTGCGACTGGGAGTAGTAGAAGCCGAGGCGGATTCCGTGCTTCCTGCACGCGGCCGCCAGCTCCTTCAGGGGATCGCGGCCGAACGGCGACGCCTTCACGATGTTCCAGTTGGACGCCTTCGAATCGAACATCGCGAAGCCGTCGTGGTGCTTCGACGTGATGACGATGTACTTCATTCCCGCCTCTTTGGCGGTGCGCACCCAGGCGTCGGCGTCGTACTTGACCGGGTTGAACTGTTTCGCGAAGGACTGATACTCGGCGCACGGAATCTTCGCGGTGTTCATGATCCACTCGCCGATACCGCCGATTTGCTTGCCGTGCCAGGTCCCCGCCGGTACCGAGTAGACGCCCCAGTGGATAAACATGCCGAATCGGGCTTCGCGCCACCACTTCATTCGTGCGTCGCGCTCCGCCTTTGTCTCGTGGGCGTAGGGGTCGGGCGAATCCTGCGCATGGACGGATGGAATCTGGCACGCAAGGATTAGGGCAGCGGCTATCGACAGGGCGAATCGTTTCATGTTCGGGCCTCCGAAACGGGTGATGCGGGAATTGTGCGGGATTGCCTGCAAAGGTCGGTTCGAGGAATCGCGTCCAATTACCTCCGGGAACGGCGGGACGAGATTCACGAGACTAGTGGAAGCGGAATCGAAGAGTCGCAGCAAGGCCGCAGATCATTTTCGATTTTCGATTTTTGATTTTCGATTACGAAAGGCACTGCTTTGCGCGCAGCCTGGGCGCCGTTTTGATGCGGCGGTCTTTCAATTCCGTTTGTTAGGGCAATTCCGGTCGGTCTTGTATTGCAATTCCAGTTTGCGATCGAATCCCGTGCCGTCCGATCCCTTTGGGTTCGGGGCGGCAATGTGGTGTTGCAATTCCGTTGTTTGTTTGCTGCTGACTTCCGTTTTTGGCTGCGCTGTTGCTGCGACTCCCGTTGCTTCAACTATGTGAAAGGCGGTCCTCCATCGCGAATGGATGACCGCCTGCTTGTCTGAACTCGGATTTATCGGATTAAGCGGATTGCACGGATTACCGGTGTGCGGTTGGGCGACAGGTTGGTTGGTTGGCGGGCGCCGAATCGGGCCAGGAATCGAGCACCCTCATATATATAGGTTGCAAAAACGGGTGTTTTACTACACCCAGACGGAAAATAGTTGAAGTTTTTTTCGCTTGCGGCCACGTTTCCGGCAATGAGTGTCGGTTGTTGACAACAGTGTCAGGCGTATCGGGCCAATTTCGACGCAGCTTAGAAGGGGATAGTCAACGTTGCGAGGAATTCCGCAAGCCTCCGATGATGAGGCGGACCCCACTGGCTCAAGAGAGCGCCAAGCCGCATTTCCGCGACCGTCTGAAAACTGATGAACCGTTCCAAACCGCCGATGTCATCAACGTACATGTCGAATCGCGAATCGTTCTTGAATGCGAAGCTAAGAACCGACCTGTCCAGGACGACGCCGCTCACAGATCGCGTTCCTGTGCGAGCTGCCTGCGCATTGCGCGGTTCTCCGCAATCGCATGCTCAAATTCCTCGAACTCCTCGTCGGTGCCGTCGAAATGCGGCGCCGAACGCACCCACGCCATTACATCCGAGAAGGTGCCGTTCCCAATCGCAGCCGGCATGATTCCCAATCTCGCCTGCTCCGGCGTGGGCGCCGGCCGCTTCGGAATCTCGATGTCATCGAATACGGGGTCAGAGTCGGTTCGCGGCGACCCACCATCCAGATTTGTAACCGGGTGTGCCATGCTTTCGCCCTCCTCACGACATTGTAACACAACGCTGAATCGCCCCGAATCTCGAATCGCAAGCTTATGACCTCACGCGTCTGACCATCCGCCGACGCTCCTCATGCCTCTACGAACATCCGCTTAACGAAGGCGAGGCCCTGCACCGCGACGTCCTCCTCGCGGTTGAACAGGTCGCGCCAGATGCATGTCGCGGCGGCGAGCTCGGGGAGGGCGCGACCGAACGCCTCGACGGTGAGCCAGCCGTCGTAGCCCGAATCGCGGATGGCGCGGAAGGTCTCCCGCCAGTGGACGTGGCCCGTTCCAGGGACGCCCCGGTGGTTCTCCGAGATGTGGACGTGGTTGATGTGCGCGGCGTTGTCCGCGAAGCTGCGGTAAATATCGCGCTCCTCGATGTTAGAGTGGAAAGTGTCGTAGAGATAGCCGAGCGATGGGTGGCTGAACTGTTGAACGTCGGCAACGCTATCGTGCAGCGTTCTTGAAAACTATCACTGCACATACCAAGCTCGCAATTCACTCGTATGCAGACATATGTATCGGCAAAAAAAAAACAGTATTGACTCGGCCGGCGGCCCCAGGTAGGATTTGAGAAATACTTGCTTGTACCTCATGGATCTTATTCGCCACAGGAGCGTGCAACATGTTCCGACATCGCTATCTGCATCTCTATCTGTCTGCGGCCCTGGGTCTCGTAACCTTCACTTGCGGTTCAACGGTTCTCGCCAAGTTGCAGCCCGCCTGCTCGTGTGAGCGGTGCTGCTGTGGACCAGCAGGTGGCTACCGGCCTAGGTGCATCGTCCTGGATAAAAACGAGGTTGTCCTTGGTTGCCAGCCGGACAATATCCCGCCCGATTGCACCTATCCTTCGTGCAGTTGCAAGGACGACCTCGGAAATAACGTTGACTGCGAAAATTGTTACGCACCGCCCTAGAGGAAATGCCTATCCACGCACAGCCGTGGCTCGGCGCTTGCCAGATCGTCCGGGTAACGTGGCGGCATACAGGTTCTCATGTCGGTTCCACGTAATCCGGCGATTACGTCGTTTCGCGGGCTTCAGGTTGGGCAAGCAAACAGCACCCCTATCGACATGAACAGCCGACAACGGTTGATAATCCTCCTCGGGCCGCTGACAGGAACTATGCTGGCTTGCGCGGTATGGATGGCGCGCATCATCTGGCACCGATAACCGCGAAGGGATGTCCAGCCGACGCGTTACCGGGACGAGGCACGGAACGTGAACAGGTTTGATTTCGCAGTTCTGCTCATCGCATTGGGGCTTTGCGCCGCCTGCATCGCGGTGGTCAAGCACGTCGCCATGGGCCGCGATCCGTGGATACCAAAGGCTGCGGTGGTCGATCTAACCCCGGCCGACATAACCGGCACGAGTCGTGATTATCGAGGCAATCCCAAGGCGCCGTTCACGCTCGTTGAGTTCGCCGACTATCAGTGCCCCGCGTGTGAATCCGCCCATCCTCGCGTGAGGGAAGCCCTCGCGCGCAACCCGGGCGAATTGAAGTACCTGTTCCGCCATTTCCCGCTGCCTGGTCATAATCTCGCGGAACCTGCCGCTGAAGCCGCCTCGGCCGCCGGGCTTCAGGGACACTTTTGGGAGATGCATGACCTGTTGATGGAATCACATGGCAATCTGAACGAAGCGAGCCTGCTTAGCGGAGTTCGCCAGCTTCACCTGGACGCTTCACGATTTCTCGCGGATCGATCTTCGGCTGCCCGAAAGCGCGTCATGACGGACCGGGCGGCCGCCGAGCGTGTTGGCGTGACGTACACGCCCACGTTCTTTCTCTGTTGCCCGGACCGAAAAGTCATCAAGCTTGGCCGCCTCGAGGACCTCGGCAGCTATCTTGCCCCGCACTGATGTCGCGTGCGGCATGCGCCTCGGAACGCCTTTGGAGGACCACCTATCTCACTCCCGGCGGCTAATCGAAAAGTTCGCGTGCGGCTCTTTCTGGTGGCGGCTTGGATAGCCGTGGTCGTCGTAATCGGCACCTCGCAATACACGACCGTTCGGCGGCGCGCCGCGGAGGAACACGCCGTCCAGGTTGCGGACAGGAAGCGTCGAGATGCGCAGGACGCATACGAGGTGGCATACTTGCGGTCCAAACCTCTGGAGGGCATCGCGCGGAGCGGCAACGTCGAGCGATTTCGCATAGAGATCGCTCGCCTCTATCCAGCGGTGCCGCCGGAGGCGGCAACCTGGGTACTTTATGCAGCGGCAAACAGCGGCCAAACTGGCGTCATCAGGTTCTGGTTTTCGAAACCGTGGCCGCGACGGTTCCATGGAGAACCGCTGGCGCCGTATCTCCTCTCCTGGACGGCGGCGAGCGATCGGTCGGAGACCGCCAGATTCCTCCTTTCATTGATGACACGTGATGAAATACGAGCGACTGGAGGGCGCACGCTGGTTGCGGCATGTGATTCTCATCGGAAAGGCACCCCTAAACTTGCAATTCTATTGGCACAATCAGGCGCAGACGTGAACTGCCGCTGGACTAACCGTCGGCTGGCGGACCCTCATTTCGAGGGATGGACTCCGTTAATGTTCGCCGCGTCAAACGGATGGACCGAGCTAGTCCCAATACTTCTTGAGCACCACGCTGACGCCTCGTTAAGAGCAGCCGATGGGCGAACCGCAATGGACATCGCCCGAGGCGAGCGCCATTCAGACATTGTTCAGATACTCTTGCGCGCACCTGCTTTGAACACCACCCGCCACCGCATTTAGCCCGATTCCACAAGCCCTTCCGCATTAGTTTTCGAGCATCCGCATAATAAACGCGAGACCCTGCACCGCGACATCCTCCTCTTTGTCGAAGAGGTCGCGCCAGATGCAGGTGGCGGCGGCGAGCTCGGGGAGGGCGCGACCGAACGCCTCGATGGTGAGCCAGCCGTCGTAGCCGGAACCGCGGATGGCGCGGAACGTCTCCCGCCAGTGGACGTGACCCGTGCCCGGCACGCCACGGTGGTTCTCCGAGATGTGGACGTGGTTGATGTGCGCGGCGTTGTCCGCGAAGCTGCGGTAAATATCGCGCTCCTCGATGTTGGAGTGGAAAGTGTCGTAGAGGTAGCCGAGCGACGGGTGGCCGACCTCCGCGGCGAGGCGGTTGCCGTCCGCTGCGGTGTTGAGGAAGTAGCACTCGAATCGATTCAGCGGCTCCGGCGAGAGCTTCACGCCGACCGAGCCCGCGTACTCCGCAGCCTTGCGCAGCACCTCGACGCACCGCTTCCACTCGTATTCCGTGCGACCGGACCCCGAGAAGACGCCGATGGGAGAGTGGAACGGACCCATCAGCACGTCGCTGCCGAGCGCCGCGGACCAGTCGATTCGCCGCTTCAGGTGGTCGAGGGCCGCCGACCGGACCGCCGCGCTCTCCGCGATGGGGCTCGTCTCCGGGCTGCATATCGCGCCGGTGGTGCACGCGAGGCCGAGGTTATCCAGCTCCCGGCGCGTGCGCGCCACCTGCGCGTCGTCGGTGTCGAACAGCGCCATCTCCGCCCCATCGAATCCCCATTCTTTGATCTTCGCGAGCAGCGGGAAGTGCGCGTCCGTCACGCTTCCCGTCCACAGCAGCATATTCATTCCAAATCGCATATCAACCTCCAATGATCAACTGGTAGGGGCGAATAACTCGCCGACCTAACTTCCATCTATGGCACACAGTATCGTTGGCGAGTTATTCGCCCGTACTCCTGGGCGCGGAGCGCAGTTCAGCCGAGTTGGCCCGGCATTTATGCCGAGGTGACGCGCGCCACGCGCACAACTGTGTTGGTTCCGTAGGGATAGGCGGTGGCGTGGAGCGTGAGCGTGGACGCATCCTGCTCGACCTTGAGCTTCTCGCCATTGTCCAGCCATGTTGCCGACGCGCAGCGGCCGCTCACTCCGGTGAACTTCCGCGGACCCGCGCCGCGCGACTTCGTGTGGACCCGGGTGTCGCTGGTAGGAGTCAGGTCGAAGACGAAGAGATAGAGGTCGCCGTCGAGCGTGAGCCCGAAGTCCTCGCCGTCGCCCCCAATGCCCGCGGGCCGGCCCTGATAGATAGGACCCGCGTCGCCGCCCATCAGCCGGATCCAGTCGCCCACCTTGTGGAGCGCCGCGCCCTCATACTCGGGGATGCCTCCCGTCGCGGTCGGGCCGAAGTTCATCAGGAGGTTCGCGCCGGCCCTGCGCGCATAGCAGAGCTCCTCGATGACGTGGGCCGGCGAGAGATAGTTGAAGTCCTTCGCGGCCGTCCCCCAGTGGAAATTGAGGGTGTGGCACATCTCGGCGGCAATGTACTTCGGCGCGCCCCGCCGGTCGAGCGGCGTGGGCCGGCCCCGCTCGAACGTGACGCTGTCGAGCTCCGGGTTGCCGAGCTTGCCGAGCGCGTCGATGCCCGTGTTGTTGATGATCATCGCTTCCGGCTGGTGCTTGCGAATGACGGCGTAGAGCTGGTCCTCCTGCCAGTCCGCCTTCGGCTTCGACCAGTTGCCGTCGAACCAGAAGCCGCCGATGGGACCGTAGCGCGTGCAGAGGAGCTCGACCGAATCGCGCAGGTATTTCAGGTACGCGGGGAAGTCCGATTCGAATCGGGGATCGTTCCAGTCGAGGGTCGTGTGGTAGAGCATCGGCACGATGCCCTCCGCGCGACAGCCCTCCGTGAAGTCCCGGATGAGGTCGCGCCCGCACGGCGTGTGGGTCACGTCGAGAGGCGAAAGGCCGCGCGTGTCGTAG
>Ga0207667_10010840_pt1 | contig 10631 bp, 10 predicted proteins | sample KBSCornC52_FD_184301 | JGI IMG/M metagenome (GOLD analysis project Ga0207667, IMG submission 184301) | Corn rhizosphere microbial communities from Kellogg Biological Station, Michigan, USA - KBS Corn C5-2 (SPAdes) (version 2) | ecosystem: Host-associated > Plants > Roots > Rhizosphere > Soil ...
GTGAACAGCGCGTCGAGCAGTTCCGGCCGCTTGGCCAGGATCGCGTTGTGGATGGCGGGCGTGCTCGCAAGCGTGCTGATGCCGCCGGCGCGCGCCTGGCGCACGCACAGGAGCCCCACCACGTCGGTGCGGTCGGTGTGGAAGCGCAGGCCGCCGTTGGTCAGGGTGCGCGCGTAAGAGGACAGGAACGTGCCGCCCTTGTGGTCCTTTGTCTCGCCGTAGGTGCGGCCGACGTGGGCGCCCTCGTCGCGGATCGCGCGCATCAGCTCGCCCGAGCGGTTCTGGAACACCGGCCGGCCGAGATGGGTGCCGAGGCCGAAGTACATCCGGCGCAGGTCGTCCTCGCTGTGATGGGCGACGGGGAAGCCCTTCAACTTCATGATGCCGCAGCCGTTCTCCAGCTCGTCGGCGATGTCGTCGAGCAGGTCGCCGAGCGTCGGCAGCGGGAAGTCCTCGCGCGTGATCTCCGACCACGGCATGTCCTTCACCGCCTTGAGCGCGGCCTCGAGCTCGTCGACCGCGTCGGGCGAGAGTTCGCGGATCCAGCGCGTGGAGTTCTTGATGTCGCTGCCCTGCCAGACGGAGGGGCCGGTAAGAGGTGTGCGTGCCATGGCCCGGACTTTATCTCATTTGAGGGGTTTGCGCATATTGATCGACGTCGGGTGATCAAAGCCGGGATGGGCGTCGCGCGAAATTTCGCGGTAGCCCAGCGACTTGAAGAGCTTCTGGTTGGCCGGAAGCGCAATGCGCACGCCCAGTCGCACGCCGGGCAGACCGCGTGCCCGGGCCTCGGCCTCGACCGCCTCGATCAGCCGGCCCGCCAGACCCAGGCCGCGCGCGGCGGGCAGGACCGCGAGGCGGCCGAGGTAGAGATCGCCGTCCTCCAGCCTGGTCATGACGCAGGCCACGATCGCGCCGTTCCGTTCCGCGACGATCGCACCGGCACCGCCCTTCGACAAATCATGGGCCAGTTCGTGGGCGATGCTGTCGGCGGTTTCGCCGAAGGCTCCCGACTCCGGCACCAGTTTGCCGCGATACTGCTCGAAGGCGGCGGCGATGGTGGCCGCCAGCACGGGCGCGTCGGCCGCCGTCGCGGCGCGCAGGACAAGTCTGTCGCTCATCCATTATTTCTCGCGTAGGCTTGGGGCAAAAGCGAGAGGAAATGCCGGCATGAAGGTCAAGGACAAGGTCTGCGTCGTCACCGGCGCGGCGGGCGGCATCGGCGAAGCGATCGCGCGGCGCTACGCCCGCGAAGGCGCCAAGGGCGTCGTCGTGGCCGACATGGACGCCGCGCGGCTCGACAAGGTCGCCAAGGATATCGGCGGGCTCGCCGTGGCCGGCGATGTCGGCCGCGAGTCCGAAGTGAAGCGCCTGATCGGCGAGGCCGAGAAGAAATACGGGCCGGTCGACGTCTTCTTCTCCAACGCCGGCATCGGCCGCGGCGGTCACGAGGACGCGACCGACAAGGACTGGGCCGACTCGTGGGCGATCCACGTCATGGCCCATGTCTATGCCGCGCGCGTTCTGGTGCCGCAGATGCTGGCGCGCGGCGAGGGCTATCTCCTCAACACCGCCAGTGCCGCGGGCCTGCTGGCGTCGATGGGCTCGGCGCCCTACGGCGTCACCAAGGCCGCGGGCGTCGCGTTGGCCGAACACCTGTCGATCCAGTACGGCGACAAGGGCATCCGGGTCTCGGTGCTGTGCCCGCAGGCGGTCGACACCAACATGCTGCGCATGGCGGGCGCCACCGCGGCGTCGGTCGACGGCGTGATCAACACCGATGCCGTGGCCCAGACCGTGATCGACGCCATGGACGCCGAGACCTTCCTGATCCTGCCGCATCCCGAGGTGGCCGAGTACATGGGCCGCAAGAACGACCGCGACCGCTGGCTGCGCGGCATGCGCCGGTTGCGCGAGAAGACGGGCGAGGGGCAGAAGCGGCGTTGATCGCGGCGTGATCCCCTACCTCCAGGCGCTGTTCGCCGGCACCGGCTTCTGGCTGCCGGTCGGCGTCACCTTCGTGGCCGGGCTGATGCGCGGCTTCGCCGGATTCGGCTCGGCCATGCTGATGGCGCCGATCTTCGCCATCCTGTTCGGCTCGGCGGAGATGGTCGTCACCATCGTGGCGATCGAGCTGGTGGTGTCGCTCCAGCTCTTCCCGCAGGTCCGCGGCCACGCCGACTGGAAGACGCTGACGCCGATGAGCATCGCGGCCTGCATCGCCATGCCGCTGGGCGTATGGCTGCTGGCCAGCGTCGACAAGAACACCATCGTGACGGCGGTGTCGGCCATCATCGTCGGCTTCGTCGTGCTGATGTGGAGCGGCTGGAAATACACCGGCGGGCGGTCGTCGATCGCGGCGGCGGCCGTGGGCGCGGTGTCGGGCGCGATGATGGCCACGACCAGCGTCGGCGGCCCGCCGGTGCTGCTCTATCTCCTGTCGGGCAACGACTCGCCGCGGGTCAACCGCGCCAACATCGTGACCTATTACTTCCTCACGCAGTTCCTGCTGGTGGTGATCGTGCTCGCGACCGGCGTGGCCGGTGTGCACGCCATCGTGCGCGCGGCCGTGCTGATCCCGATGATGGTGCTGGGCGCGTGGTGCGGCGGACGGTTGTTCCACGGCCTCGCCAGCGAGCGGCTCTATCGCAACGTCGCGCTGGGCATTCTCCTGGCGACGGGCCTCTTCGGCCTTTCGCGGGAATGGCTGATCCATTGATTCGCCGGCCGCAGGCCGGTGCTGGACGGACTTTATAGTCGCGGCCACGTTTGTGCCGCTTTCGCCGATCAAATCGGACGGCATGTTCAGAGTGCTGAAGCCGGCTGTGCTGTTCATCGTCGGACTTGCCCTGGTCGGGATCCTGTCCCTGGCCCTGCAGTCCTGGTCGATCGCGCGCGACAGCCATCACCTGGAGAACCGCGCGGCGGGCAAGGTACCGGCCGCGACGGGAATGGCGCTCGGTTCCGGCCGCGGGGGCTGACGAGAAGCGGCGCGCATTGCCGCGCGCCATTTTCCCTGTACCGGTCGGTTCGTGGCTGGCGGGATCTAGAACCTGATCGCGCCGCGCCGCGTCGAAAAGTTCCTGCCGAGATCCTTGAGCGACTCCAGTCGCAGGCCGACGAGGCGCTTGAGGGCGGCCCCGAGGTCGTCCGCCTCCGGCCCCGGCATATCGAAGAGCCACCTGTTGTCGCGCTCGTAGCGCAGCGCCTGCAAGGCTCTCGGGAATCTGTAGACGAAGGCATAGGCCAACTCGCGATCGAACTCGCGCTTCCACTGGGAGACATCGCCCGAGCGCACGTGCTTGTTGCCGAGGCGCGACAGGCCACCGAACAGGCTGTTCTCCCAGAAGCGCTTGCGGCAGGATTGCTGCTCGGTCTCGTCGAAGCCGAGAAATTCCGCGATGCCGGTCCAGTAGGAGAGGTCGGTGTCTCGCCTCAGGGTCTCGTATCGGGCCTCGAAGCAGTTGGCCCGGCCGTATCGCCACCCCAGCATGTCGCGCAGCGTTCCGGCGGTCGAATGCTCCATCTCGTACACATACTGCTCGAGCCTGGTCGGCAGCGCCTTGAGGTGGCGCTGATAGGTGACGTTGTTGTAGCCCGGCACCGGCGTATGCAGCCAGCTCTCGGCCGATTTCATGTGATAGTGCATCGCCGAGATGAGCACGTCGCGAGGGTCGCGAATCAGGTGAAGCACCCGCACGTCGTCGCGCTCCAGCATGTGCGCATGGTCGCGAAAGTCGGAATCGTAGTTGAAGAGGATGAAGGGCTCCTGGAGCCGGTGCTCGAGGCGGCCGTATTGCGATCTGAAGTCCAGGTACTGGACGCCGATATCGTCGGCGATCTTCTTGAACACGCCATCCATCCAGACGGTGCCCGTCTTGTGATGAGTGGCGACGACGACATTGTACTTCATTGTACTCGAGGCTTTCTTCGTGCGCTGAAACTCGTCGTCGCGGACCAACTCGAACCGACCCGACACAGACCGCGATTGCCGTTTTCACGATCACGACGCGATCCCGTCACCTCTACGTAAGCTCTCGCCCGATCATCCCCGCATATTCGTGTCGGTCGTATTATTACGGCAGTCCACCGATCGCATCGACCCTGTAGCCAGTGGTGGCCATGAGTTCTTTGCAACCCTGCGAGAAAAATACGACTTGTCCGGTAACGGAAACGTTCATCGTGCGACTCAATGCGATGGCTGCGGTCCTTTCCTTTCCGCCAGCGCGATAGGCTGCTAGCGTCCCGCGGCACTCAATCACCCGTTAGAGAAATGTCGCTGTCGACTCCCGTCAGAACGTCGCTTCTGTCGCCTCATCTGCAGCGTCTGGAAGACGAGGCCATCCACATCCTGCGCGAGGTGGTGGCCGAGTTCCGCTCGCCGGTGATGCTCTACTCCGCGGGCAAGGATTCGAGCGTCATGCTGCATCTTGCGCGCAAGGCGTTCTATCCCTCGACCCCGCCTTTCCCGTTCCTCCATATCGCCACCGGCTGGGACTTTCGCGAGCTGCTCGACCATCGCGACCGCATCGCCGCGCAATACGACCTCACCCTGCTGCAGTACTGCAACGAGGCGGCGGCGCGCGCGGGCATCAATCCGTGCGACACCGACGCCGGCGAATATTCGCGCCTCATGCTGACCGAGGCGCTGAAGGCTGCGCTCGACACCCACGGCTTCGACGCCGCCTTCGGCGGCGGCCGGCGCGACGAGGAGAAATCGCGCGCCAAGGAGCGCATCTTCTCGCATCGTCGGGCCGGCCACGTCTGGGATCCGCGCGACCAGCGTCCCGAGTTGTGGCGCCTGTTCAATACGCGGCTGGCGCCGGGCGACACGATGCGCGTCTTCCCGCTGTCGAACTGGACGGAGCTCGACGTCTGGACGTACGTCCAGGCCGAGGCGATCCCGATCGTGTCGCTCTACCTTGCAGCCGACCGCCCGGTCGTGGCGCGCGACGGCGCGCTGATTGCCGTGGACGACGAGCGCCTGAAATTGCGGGCCGGCGAGACGGTGACATCCCGCCGCGTGCGCTTCCGGACGCTTGGCTGTTGGCCGCTGACGGGCGCGATCGCATCCGACGCGTGCGACGTGGCGGGCGTGATCGCCGAGATCGTGGCCGCGCGCGCGTCGGAACGGCAGGGCAGGCTGGTCGACGGGGCGGCACGGGCGTCGATGGAGCGCAAGAAACGCGAGGGCTATTTCTGATGCCCGATACCTCGCCCTCCGCAGCGGACGGGAGCCTGCCACCGGGGCGGCGCGGCGAGCTGCGCTTCCTCGCCTGCGGGTCGGTAGACGATGGAAAGTCGACGCTGATCGGCCGCCTGATCAACGACACGGCAGGCCTGCTCGACGACCAGGCGCGATCGCTGCGGGAAGAGTCGCGTCGCTTCGGCACCAACGGCGGCGACGTCGACTTCGCGCTGCTGCTGGACGGGCTCGAAGCCGAACGCGAGCAGGGCATCACCATCGATGTCGCCTACCGCTTCTTCTCGACCGCGCGCCGTGCCTTCGTGGTGGCTGACACGCCGGGCCACGACCAGTATACGCGCAACATGGCGACGGGCGCGTCGAACGCCGAGCTGGCGGTGCTGCTGGTCGATGCGCGCAAGGGCCTGGTCGAGCAGACGCGCCGCCACGCCGCGATCGTGGCGCTCCTGGGCATTCGCCACGTCGTGCTGGCGGTGAACAAGATCGACCTCGCCGATTTCTCCGAGGCATGCTTCCGCGAGACGGAGGGGGCGTTTGCCGCCTTCGCAGCCCGGCTCGGCTTCACTTCCGTCATGGCAATTCCTCTGTCGGCCCGGGGCGGCGACAATGTCGCCAGGCCGAGCGACCGCATGGCCTGGTACGCGGGGCCGTCGCTGCTCGAGCATCTCGAGACGGTCGAGACCGGTTGCGCAGGCGTCGCGGCGCCGCTGCGCTTTCCGGTGCAGTGGGTCAATCGGCCGAATGGCGACTTCCGCGGCTTTGCCGGCACCGTGGCGAGCGGCGGCGTATCCGTCGGCGACCAGGTCGTCGTCGCGGCGTCGGGCCGGATCACCGAAGTGGCGCGCATCGTGACGTTCGACGGCGACCTGCGGTCCGCCGGTGCCGGCCGATCCGTGACACTGACGCTCGAGGACGAGATCGATGTCGGACGGGGCGATGTGCTGGCCGATCCCAGGAACCGCCCGACCATGGCGCGCCGGTTTGCCGCCGACCTTGTCTGGATGGACGAGACACCGGCCGTGGCGGACGGGCGCTATCTGCTGAAGATCGGAACCGCCACCGTGCCGGCGATGCTGCAGCGCATCGTCGATGAGCTCGAGGTCGGCTCGCTGCGCCGCGTGCCCGCTCGCCGGTTGGCGCTGAATGCCATCGGGCGGGTCGAGATCGAGACGATGACGGCCCTCGCCTTCGATCCCTACGTCGATAACCGCGCGATGGGCGGCTTCATCCTGATCGACGGCGCGAGCCTGCGCACGGTGGCTGCCGGTATGGCGATCGAGAGTCTCGATCGGGCGACCAACGTCCATCAGCAGCCGGCCGATGTCACGCCGGCACTGCGCGAGCGGGCCAAGGCGCAGCGCGCCATGGTCGTGTGGCTGACCGGCCTGCCGGGATCGGGCAAGTCGACGATCGCCAACCATGTCGAGCGCAAGCTGGCGGCGCTCGGGCGGCAGACCATGCTGCTCGACGGCGACAATCTCCGGATGGGACTCAACGCCGATCTCGGTTTCGATACTGCCGCACGCTCGGAGAATGTACGCAGGGTGGGCGAGGTGGCGAAGCTGATGGTCGATGCCGGGCTGATCGTGATCGTGGCCCTGGTCTCGCCGTTCCGGGCTGACCGCAAGCGCGCTGCTGCCCTGCTGCCGGCCGGCCGCTTCCTCGAGATCTTCGTCGACACGCCGCCCGACGTCTGCCGCGCACGCGACCCCAAGGGGATTTACGCCAAGGCCGACAGCGGCAAGGTGGCCCATTTCACCGGCCGCGATCAGGTCTACGAGGCGCCGGAGGCTCCCGCCCTGGTGCTGCGGACCACCGAACTCGCCCCCGATGAGGCGGCCGACCGCGTGATCGCGCGCATGGACGGCGGCTTCAAATAGGAACGGCGCACCTCGCGGTGCGCCGTTTGGGTCCCATCCCATTGGTCGGAGCGAGAGGATTCGAACCTCCGGCCCCTAGCTCCCGAAGCTAGTGCTCTACCAGGCTGAGCTACGCTCCGTCAGGTTTACGGACTCCGGCCCGTTGGGAGGCGGGTTTATAGCGGTGCCCCCCGGCGGTCGCAAGGCCCGCACCCAGCCGCTATAGTCCGGCCGTTTTTCGGGATTCGAGGGCGGAAATGGCGAAGAAGAAGCGGCTCAAGATCGCACTGATCGGCTATGGCGCGATCGGCCAGATGTTATTCGACGTGTTCAAGGAGAAGAAGCCCGCCATCGACATCGTGGGCGTGCTGGTCCGCGAGGGCCGTGCCAAGGCGACGCAGAAGGCGGTCGGCCGTAAGGTCGTCGCCGTCGAGTCCCTGAAGGCGCTCCTGAAGCTCAAGCCCGACGTCGTGGTCGAGGCGGCGAGCCAGCAGGCGGTCCGCGACTGGGGGGAGACCATCCTCAGGAAGGGCATCGACTTCATGGTGATCGCCACCGGCGCCTACGGCGATCCGAAACTGTGGAAGAAGCATCGCGACACCGCGGCCAAGAGCGGCGCGCGGCTGCGCCTGCCGTCGGGTGCGATCGCGGGCCTTGACGGCCTGTTGGCGATGCGGCTCGGCAAGCTCGAGCGCGTGAAGTACACCTCGATCAAGCCGCCGCATGCCTGGACCGGCACGCCGGCCGAGACCGATTTCGACCTGCCGTCGATCAAGGTACCGACCGTGATCTTCAAGGGCACGCCCGCCGATGCCGGCCGGCTCTATCCGAAGAACGCCAATCTCGCGGTCACCGTGGCGCTGTGCGGCGCCGGCCTCGACCACACCGACATCGAACTGGTGGCCGATCCGACGCTGCCGGCAGGCACCAATGCCAGCCGGCTCGAGATCGTGAGCGACTCGGGTGAGCTCAAGCTGGAACGCCTTGGGCGCGCGATGCCGGACAATCCCAAGACCGGCGTGCTGACCGCGCTCACGATGGCGGACGACCTGATGAAGATGGTGCGCTCCAGTGACTGGTAGGAGCGACCGGTGAAAGAAAACCGGCGGACAGGAAACCCGCCGCCGGTCATATCGCTTGTCTTTTGTCGGCGCCTAGCCGCGGCCGTGGCGTCCGCGCCAGCCGTGATGATGGCGGTGCCCGCCCATCATCGGCCGGTCGAAGAGGGCCTGCTGCTCGGGCGTGAGCGCCGCGTAGAGCGCCGTCAGCGACGGCTTCACGGCTTCCACCGACTCGAGGCGGGCCTTCATCATCGTCTCGCGCATCGCCATGCGCTCGGTGAACTTCGGCGGCGTCTTCACCTCCGTCGGCAGCGCCGCGCAGCGCGCCTTGTCCTTGGCGCTGACGTCGTCGGCTGCCTTCTCGAAGGCATTCCAGGCACTCGTCTGTTCGGCCTTCAAGTCGAGGCGGGCCTTGAGATAGGCGCGATTGCCGATGCGGTGCGCCACGCGGTCGAGGCACATGTTGCGCGGGTTGAATGCGGGCTCGGGCGTCGAGGCGGCCGCGCCGCCGCCGGCCGCCGGGGGCGGGGCGGCCGGCGGGGCTGCCTGGGCAACCTGCGGTGCGCCTTCGAACCCACCATCGGAGGCAACGGCCGAGGTCAGCCAGGCAAAGCCGCCCGCCGCCACGAGGGCGGTCGAAACGGCCAGAAACTTCATACGGGACGACATTTGCGGGCTCCTGAGGGGCTGGAACAATTCTCCCTGCCCATCAGTACGGACCTGCTTTTCGAAACGTGCCCGGGCGCGGCGACTATTTGTTAGGAAGTTGTAAGCTCATCCACTGCGAGAAGGCGTCCCGCTGGGCGGGAGTCATATGCAGGCCTTCCTTTGTGCGCCGCCACATCACGTCCTCGGCATCCACTGCCCATTCTTCGCGCATCAGGTATCGAACTTCGGTTTCGTAGAGATGTCCGCCGAAATGGCGGCCGAGATCGGCCTCGGTCTTCACGTTCTCCAGCAGCTCGTCGAGGGCCGCGCCGTGGCGCCGGGCGAGCACGCGCACCAGGTCGGGCGACAGGCCGGGTTTCACCTGCTGCGCGCCGGCGACGAAGCGCTCGAAGGCCTCCTCGAAACTCGGCGCATCGGCGAATTCGCCGTCGGCCACGGGTTTGTGCGCGGTCCATGGACCGCCCATCTTTGGATAGAACTTGCGCAGGTCCTCGAGCGCGTGCTCGGCGAGCTTGCGGTAGGTCGTGATCTTGCCGCCGAACACCGACAGCATCGGCGCGGCGACGCCGGTTGCGGTGGGGGGCGCGTCGACCTCGAGATGGTAGTCGCGCGTCACCGCCGAGGGATTGTCGTCGCCGTCGTCGAACAGCGGGCGCACGCCCGAGTAGGTCCACACCACGTCGGCCGGCGTCACCGGCTTTTCCATGTAGTGGTTCACGATCTCGCAGAGATAGGACACTTCTTCGGGTGAGCACTGCGGGTTGTCGCTGTTCTCGACCGGGATGTCCGTCGTGCCGATCAGCGAGAACTCGCGCTCGTAGGGGATGATGAAGACGATGCGGCTGTCGCTGTTCTGCAGGATGAAGGCGTGGTCGCCGTCGTGCAGGCGCGGCACGATGATGTGGCTGCCCTTGATCAGGCGCACGCGCTTGGGCGTCTTCACCAGGGTCTGCTCGTCGAGGAAGTGCTTCACCCACGGACCGGCGGCATTGACCAGCCCACGGGCGGCGAGGGACGTCTTCGCGCCGTGGCGATCCTCGAGCTCGATCTCCCACAGCTTGCCGTCGGCGCCGCGGCGCGCCGAGACGCAGCGGTGGCGGGCGTAGATCTCCGCGCCCATCGCGCGCGCCGACTTCAGGTTCGAGATCACCATGCGCGCGTCGTCGACCCAGCCGTCGGAGTAGACGAAGCCTTTCTTGAACGACGCCTTGAGGCCGCGGCCGTACTTCGACGTCGGCAGGTCGACCGCCTCGGACTTGGGCAGGGTCATGTGCCGGTCGAGATGGTCGTAGAGGAAGAGTCCTATCCGCAGCATCCAGCGCGGGCGCAGGTGGGGCTCGTGCGGCAGCACGAAGCGCAGCGGCCACGAGATGTGCGGCGCCTTGGCCAGCAGGACCTCGCGCTCCATCAGCGCCTCGCGCACCAGCCTGAACTCGTATTGCTCGAGGTAGCGCAGGCCGCCGTGGATCAGCTTGGTCGCCTTCGAGGAGGTGGCGCTGGCGAAATCGTTCATTTCGCAGAGCCCGACCCTGAGATTGCGTCCCGCCGCGTCGCAGGCGATGCCCGCACCATTGATGCCGCCGCCGACGACGAAGAGGTCGAGCGGCTGGCCGTTCCGTCCATTCATGGGGTCGACATATAGCGCGCTTGACCGGCTTGTGCGCGGACCTCACAAGGCCGCATGGGATTAATCCTCAAGATCGTCATCTTCGCGGTCGCCGCCTACGGCATCTGGACCACCGCCAGCCGGTGGTTCAACCTGCTGGGCGGCAATCGTCGGCCGCCGCCGGCCAATCGGCCGCAGGCTTCCCGCGAAAACACCCGCGAAACCGCCCA
>Ga0207667_10010842_pt1 | contig 10630 bp, 8 predicted proteins | sample KBSCornC52_FD_184301 | JGI IMG/M metagenome (GOLD analysis project Ga0207667, IMG submission 184301) | Corn rhizosphere microbial communities from Kellogg Biological Station, Michigan, USA - KBS Corn C5-2 (SPAdes) (version 2) | ecosystem: Host-associated > Plants > Roots > Rhizosphere > Soil ...
GACGGAGGGAAGCGATAGGCGTTTTCAGCTCGTGGGTAACGGCGTTCAGGAAAGAGTCCTGCCGCTCGTTGCGGCGCACCTCACGGACGAGGAAGACGGTGTTGAGCACGACTCCGGCGACGAGCAGGCCAAGGAGAATGAGGCCGAGAACGAACAGCATGATGCTGCGTTCGTTCAGCAGCACCCATGGGATATAGAAGGCGATGAGTCCGCCGATGATCAGCACGCCCAGGGTGATGGCCAGGGCAATGGCTCCGCGTCTGCGCGTGATGTTCATGGCTAGGAGGAAGTATAGTGGCCGGCGCGCAAGACGCTGCGATGCAAATCAGCTGCCCAGGGCGGTAAGGGAAGGACGGTGCGGGATGCTATCCTCGGCGGCATGGCTTATGAAGTGGATTCCCAGGCGTTGGAGCGATTGCGTGGGCTGTATGCGGAGATGCCGGATGGCGAGCTGACCGCACTTGCCGAGAACCCGGATGACCTGACGGAGATGGCGCAGCAGGTGCTTCGGAACGAACTTGGCAGCCGGAAACTGCCGGTTGCGAAGGCGAACGGTGGATCGGGGTTCGAGCGGCGGTGGGCGACGGATGCGTTTGCCGGGAGCTCGACAATGGTTGCGACAAATCCGGTCGCGCAGGTGATTCTGGGGAGTGCTCCGGAGGTGAGCGCCGAGGTGACGGAAGGACGCGATCTCGCACCGGGCGAGTTTCTGCTGCGGACGTTCCATGACTCGTTCGAGATGGCAAAGGCGTGCGAGTCGCTGGAGCGTGCCGCCATTGGTTTCCGGGTGGAGGATGTTTCGCAAGCCTCGGATACCAGCAACGGGTATGCTCCAGTGGCGCTGAATCTGGTTGTGGCGAAGCAGGACCGCGAGCAGGCGATGACGGTGTTGCGCAAGGAGATGGGCCTGTTCCCGTTGCAGGAGGTGTCTGAGCCGGACGCGATGGTGGATGACGGGACGGTGGCGCAGGTGGGTTACTTCGGCAGGCGGCAGGATGCGGACGAGATCGCTCAGGTGCTGGAGGAGGCAGGAATATGGCATCGAGTGGCGGCGAATCCGGAGGGAAGCGCTGATGCCGAAGATGCATGGGTGGTGGAGGTGAAAGAGATCGACCTGATGCGAGCGGGGGATGTGGTGGAGAAGGCTTTGGGGTGAGGCGTTGTTGGGTTGTTGGTTGCTAGATGTGCTGTGGGGACGTAACGCCTTGAGGGAATGGTCACGCCAGAATAGAGAAGGCCGTCTCTTTGGGAGACGGCCTTTGTGTTGGAACGAAGGAGTTGGGGAGGGCTGATCAGGCGCCGGCGGGCTTGGGATCCTTGGGGTCGAACTTTGCGACCTGGACCTTTTCGGCGAGGCCGATCTTGGAGAGGAACCAGATGCCGTAATAGTTGATGTCGAACTCGTACCAGGCGAGGCCGTGGCGCGCGCTGACGGGATGGGCGTGGTGGTTGTTGTGCCAGCCTTCGCCGCCGGTGAGCAGCGCGACCCACCATGAGTTGCGGGAGTCGTCTTTGGTTTCGAAGCGGCGACTGCCGAACATGTGGGTGGCGGAGTTGACCAGCCAGGTGGCATGCAGGCCGACGACGACGCGCAGGAAGGTTCCCCAGAGCACCATGCCGAGTGCGCCGACGATGCGATATCCGGCGGGCGCTACAGCGGCGCCGATCGCCATCTGGAGGAAGCCGACGATGGTCAGCGGGAGCCAGTGATACTTGGAGAGCCAGACATGAGCGCGGTCGCGGGTGAGGTCCGGTGCGTAGCGGCCCAGCAGCGCGGTTTCGGAGTGAAGGGCGCGGCCGGAGAGGATCCAGCCGGCGTGAGCCCACCAGGTGCCATCGTGCGGGGTGTGGGGGTCGCCTTCCTGATCGGAGTTCTGGTGATGGACGCGATGGGTGGCGACCCAGAATATCGGTCCGCCCTCAAGTGCCATGGTGCCGCACATGGTGACGAAGTACTCAACCCACTTGGGCGTTTTGTAGCCGCGGTGCGTCAGCAGGCGATGGTAGGCCATGCCGATGCCGACGTTGATGGCGAAGAAGTAGGTGATGACGGCAGCGGCGAGGTTCTTCCAGGAGAAGAAGAACAGTGCCGCAATGGCTGCCACGTGGAAGGCGCCCATGAAGATTGAGGTGATCCAGTTGATGCTGCCGGCCTGGTGCTCGCGGCCCATGCGAAGGTCCTGGCGAACTTTGCGGGCGGCTTCGGCGGTGCGCAGACGCGCGATCTCAACTGCATCCATCTCGGGCTGAGTGGGGAAGGAGAGAGGAGTCGGAGTCTTGGTTGCGGAGGAGGATGTTTCAGGGGAGAGAAGCGTGGGCGTCATTTTCTAGGTTGGCCTCGGGTTGGAACTGGCGGGCGTGCACTCAATCGCCGCTTCGAATTCAACGCTAGCAGGATGGCGGAGCGTGTGGTGTAAGACTTTTGTAATGGGGACGCTTGCGGGGTGGAACGTCTGACACTTTCGGGGGACTGGGGCCGCGCGTGTACTGCGATCTCTCTGCGAAGATGGACTTCACGCACGAAGAATAAGCAGAGGCACGAAGGCTGAACTGAAGGGCACCACGGGTGGAAGGGCGGTGGCCGCAGCTTTCGCAGCAGAGCAGAGGAAAGCGAGGGGCGATGACGACTGAGGGCTTGAGAGCGGCTGGGCTGGGACCATTTCGGCTGGCACCGTGGTTCAGTGCACGGCCGTGGGGCCGGACAGACCTGCGTCCGTGGTATCCGAACACCGCCAACAGCGAGCCAGTGGGGGAGGCTTGGCTGACTGGTCCGGAGAGCGTGGTGGAAACTGGGCCGATGGCCGGGAGGACACTGGCGGAAGTAGTGGCCGTGAATAGCCGCGCGGTGGCCGGTGAGGAGGGCGCGGAGTTTCCGCTGCTGGTAAAGCTCCTGTTCCCCAATGACAAGCTCTCGGTGCAGGTGCATCCGGACGACGCGCATGCGCAGGCAATGGGGCAGCCACGGGGGAAGACGGAGTGCTGGTATGTGCTGGAGGCCGAGGCCGGAGCGGAGATTGCGCTGGGATTGAAGCCGGGCGCAACCGCTGAGTCGGTTCGTCAGGCGATGGAGCAAGGCACGCTGGAGCAGATGATGCAGTGGGTTCCGGTGACGGTGGGAGAGATGATCTTTGTGGATGCCGGCACAGTGCATGCGATCGGGCCAGGCATGGTTCTACTGGAGACGCAGCAGACGTGCGACATAACATTTCGCATGCACGACTACGGGCGTGCGCGCGAGCTGCATGTGGAGAAGGCGCTGGAGGTGATGCGTACCGAGACCGAGGCGGGCAAAGTAGCGGTGCAGGAGATGAGCGGCTTCACACGGCTGATCGAGCAGAAGTACTTTACGGTGGACCGGTACGACGTTGCCGCGGGCGATGCGGCGACCATTGACGGCGGCACTCCGACATGCCTGGCCGGGTTGCACGGAACGGGTCAGGTGGAGTGGGACGGCGGTGAGGCAGTGGAGCTGCGCGCGGGACAGGCGGTGATTGTGCCGGTGACGGTAGAGCAGGCGGTGGTGCGCAGCAGCCCGGAGGGCGTCACTTTTGTCCGGTGCTTTGCGCCGGCGGGTTAGAGTCTGCGCAGTATTCAGGCATTCTCCCGATCAGCTAGGATGATGCGGAAATTTGATCGGAGGAAGAATGCGGGGAGTTGCGGTTGTATGCGCGTGCTTGCTGGGAAGTGTATACGGGCTTGGTCAGGCGCCTTCTGCGGCCCAGTCTATTCCTGTACTGACACCGGCAGGCGGGTGGACTACTAGTGGTGGCGTGGCGTGGCCGTCGAACCTGCCTGAACCGATGCCGCTGTGGCCCAGTGGTGCGCCAGGCGAGATGGGTACCGCAGAGTCGGATACGCCAACGATCGCCGCATTCATCCCTGCTTCCAACCCCACGAAGACGGCCGTCATCGTTGCTCCGGGTGGAGGTTACTCGCACCTGGCCATGATTAAGGAGGGTTCCGATGTCGCGCAGTGGTTAAGCGCGCATGGTGTGGCGGCCTTCGTGCTGAAGTACCGACTCGGTCCGAAGTACCACAATCCTATTGAGCTGGGTGATGCGCAACGGGCGATCCGAACGGTGCGCGCCGAAGCGGCGAAGTACGGCATCGCGCCGGATCACATCGGTATGTGGGGCTTCTCGGCGGGCGGTCACCTGACTGCAAGCGCAGGCACCAACTTCGACGCGGGAAAACCGGATTCCCCAGACGCGATCGAGAAGCAGAGCAGCAAGCCGGATTTCCTCATCCTCGCCTACCCGGTGATCACGATGCTGGATCCGTATGTGCATGCGGGCTCACGAAGGTTCCTCCTGGGCGACAATCCTGCGGAGGCCGATCTGCAGTTGATGTCCCCGGAACTGCATGTCACACCGCTGACCCCACCCACATTCCTGTTCAGCACAACGGACGACCAGACGGTGCCGGTGATGAACGGCATCATGTTCTACTCGGCGCTGGTGAAGGCAAAAGTTCCAGCGGAGTTGCACATCTTCCAGCACGGAGCGCATGGCTCAGGTTTGGCGCCGACGAACCCGGAGTTGGCCGAATGGACGGACCTGCTGATCAAATGGATGCGGGAGCGCGGGTACGCGGCCGCGGGGGATGCAGGCAGGCTGGACCGATTGGGCTCTGCGCCTTGATTGCACGCGGGCGAGCACCGGACAGGCGTTTCCACACCAAAAGCTAACGTAGGGAAGAGCCCCCGGGCTATTTGCGCGATGCCTTGCTGAGCGGATCATTGGGTGTTGGCATCGATGGCGTCGGTGAGGTCCTGTTTGAGCTCTTTTTGCTGAATGAGATCGAGCTTGGCCCCGTTGCGCGTGACATAGAAGACGTCAATGGCGGTTTCGCCTTCGGTGTCGATGAGCGCGACCTCGATGTTGCAGCCGAGTTCAGCGAGCGCCTGGCTGATGGAGCGGAGCAGGCCAGGGCGGTCCTGCGCGACGATTTCGACCAATGTGCTGTGGCTGGAGGCCTCGTCATCGAACTGGATGCGAGTTTCCACCACGACCTTGGGAGCCTCGCGGCGGCTACGGCGGCGGCCGCTGAGCAACTTCTCCATCGAGACCTGGCCGGTCATGACGTCGTGCACGCCCTTCACGAAGGACTGGTGCTCCGAGACATTCATCTCGAGGGTGCGGAAGGTATCGGTGAAGCGGAAGTGGTCGACGACAGTGCCGCGAGAGTTGGAGAAAGCGTCGGCGGTGACGATGTTCATGCCCCAGGCGGCGAGCGCGCCGGCCATGTCGGAGAAGAGGTGCGGCCGATCTTGGGTGACAAGGGTCATCTCGCTGGTCTCCGGCGCGTAGCGGAAGCTGAGCTGAACCTTGTCTTCTCCGAAGCGCTGCGTCATATCGAAGTCGGCTTTGACGTCAGCGGGGGCGCGGGTGCGGAGATAACGCTCGGGAAAGCCTTGGAGGAAGACTTCCACGTCGGTTTTGCGGCCGGGGAGCAGGGCCGCGACGCGATTGACGAGTTCCTTGCCGACGCGGGCTCCGACGCGCTCGTCATCAACGCTTCGATCCAGATAGCTCATGGTGGCGAGGAAGAGCCGCCACAGGTTTTCCGCCTTCCAGGGGGTGAGAGCATCGGGGTGGACCGCCTGGATATCGGCGTAGGTGAACAGGGCGAGCATGCGCAACGCTTCCGGGGTCTGCACTTTTGCAGCGAAGGCGCGAACGGTCTCGAGGTCGAAGATGTCGCGGCGGAGCGCAGAGGACATTTCGAGGTGGTTGGCGATGATGCCGAGCAGGAGCTCGGTCTCATAGGTATCCAGCTCGAGTCGGGCGGCGACATTTTTCGCCATCTGGGCGGATTCGCGGGCGTGATCGCTGGTGCTGCGGCCTTTTCCGGTGTCATGGAGCAGGCCGGCGAGATAGAGCAGTGCCTGATGCTGGACATCGCGCAGAATGGCGCCAAAGCGGGCGGGCCACTCGCCCATCGGGCCAGACTGGGGGTTCTCGAGGCCATGGAGGGTATCGATGAGCACCATGGTGTGCTCGTCCACGGTGTAGCGGTGGTAGGCGTCGCGGATGACTAAGGCGTCGATGCCGTGGAACTCGGGCAGGATGAGCTCCAGGATGCCCATGGCGTGCATGGCTCGAAGGGTATTGCCGGCGTAGGGGCCTATCAGGATCTCGCACAGGCGACTCCAAAGCGCTGGACCCTCTTCGAGGTGCGCGGAAAGGCGGGGTATGGCATGCGACAGCCGGGTTTCGGTGGCGCGGTCCAGCCGGCAGCCGGAGCGGGACATTTCAGCGAAGAGCTGGAGGACGATGTCGGGATCGTGGGCCGGGTCGCCGACGGCGCCTGCGGCTTCGGCCAGCAGAAGGCGGTTGTTCTCCACGCGGAAGCCACTGGGCGGGAGTTCCGCGCGGCGCTTGTGCCTGAAAATGTTGGCACGGGCGACCACGCTCCAGGCACCCCCGCGCTGCTTCTCAGGGACTGCGTCGATCATGTGATTGAGGCGGCGTTCGACAACGCGCGCGTTGCGGAAATAGGCGCGCATCCAGTAAGCGGCGTCGGCCTCGCGGCTGCGGGCAGTGTTGCCGCCGATTGAGGGGTCGGGAATGGTGGCGGGATCTAGGCCGATCCGCTCGCGGGCGGCGTCGTCCTGAGCCTGCCAGTCGAGGGTGTTGTCATCGCGCTCATGCCGGTAATGGAGGAAGCAGCGGACAGTGAAGAGAAAATTGATAGCCCGCTCAAACTCTTCGCGATCCCCGGCGTCGGAGAGCGCTTCAGAGCCGGCGGGTCGAAGCAGGGTTTCCAGCCAGGCGCAAACGTGGACATCGCGCAGGCCGCCGGGGCAGTCTTTGATGCTGGGCTCGAGGTGGAAGAGGGTGTCGCCGTATTTCTTGTGGCGCTCGGCAGTGAGATGAACTACGCCGGTGGCAATGTTGTGTCCGTCGGACTCGAGCACTTTGGGGTAGCCCACGGAAGCAAAGCGCTCATAGACAGCGGAGTCACCCGTAAGGAACCGGTGGTCTAACTCGGCGAGCGCGAACTCGACGTTGTCCGATTCGAATCTCTCAGCCTCGCTGCGTTTCCGGGTTTGCGGCGAGAGCCGAATGCCGCAGTCCCAGAGCTCCTGGCTGACGCGTCGGATGGGCTGCTTGACCTCGTCCTCGTCCACTTTGCTGTCGAGCAGAAAGAGCAGGTCGACGTCGGAGTGCGGGAAGAGCTCGCTCCGTCCGTATCCGCCGAGGGCGAGCAATGCGATTCCGGAGCGGAGCCTGGGGGTGCGCTGGACGGCTTCTTCCCAGAATCCTCGGACGAGGCTATCCATGGCTTTGGAGCGCGCAGCGATGGTTTCGCGGCCTGAGCCGCCGGCCTTGAACGCGCCGCGGATTGCCAGCATCTGGTGCTGGTAGTCCTCGCGCAATCGAGTGGCTGTGGTCTCCCTCTCTGCCATAGATAAGTTGGGGCTTGAAATTACAGCATACAGGCAGAGACGCAGGGACGAGAGCGCAGCGGGGGGGAAGGCACGCTGCGCTCTTGAATTCGAAAGAGAGGTTTGGAGGGAATTTTGGGTTAGAGAGCGACTTCGCCGCGCTCGTCGTTGCGGATGCGGATGGCTTCGTCGATGCGCGTCACGAAGATTTTGCCGTCGCCGATGGTGCCGGTGCGAGCCACGGAGATGATGGCATTGACGGCACGATCGACCATATTGTCGGCCACGACGGTTTCCAGCTTGACCTTGGGGAGCAGGTCGACCGAGTATTCGCGGCCGCGATAGAACTCGGTGTGACCCTTTTGACGCCCGTGTCCGCGAGCTTCGGTGATGGTCATTCCCTGTACGCCGATCTCGACCAACGCCTCCTTCACTGCGTCGAGTTTGGACGGCTGAATGACTGCTTCAATCTTCTGCATTGCTTTCCTGCCCTTTCCTATGTTGCCGATGCGCAAGCTCTGACATAGTACGCTGTGCGCGATGATTTTCGCATCCTCAGGACCGCGATCTGTCCGGGAAGATATAAGCAAGATTTTGAGCGATCAGTGCGACCACTCGTATCCCTCTTCGCCATGCTGACTGAGGTCGAGTCCGGTTCTCTCCTGCTCGGCGGTTACGCGGAGTCCAACGGTCTTGTCGACGATGAAGAGGATGATGAGGGTGCCGACAGCGGAGAGTCCCCAGGCGATGGCGACTCCAATCAACTGGTGGATCAGCTGGACGGAGTTGCCCTCAAAGAGGCCGGTAGGCTTGCCGTTGCCGAAGATGGGATTGATGCCGCTGGTTGCGAACAGGCCCGTGAGAATGGCTCCGATGGTGCCGCCGACGCCGTGAACGCCAAAGGCGTCGAGGGAGTCGTCGTAGCCGAATATTGTCTTGACCTTGACCACCATGTAGAAGCAGATGATACCGGCGATGAGGCCGATGCAGAGGGCGCCCATGGGGGTGACGAAGCCGGAGGCGGGGGTGATGGCAACCAGCCCGGCCACGGCTCCAGAGATGGCGCCGAGGGCGGAGGGCTTCCCGTTGCGAATCCACTCTGCCGCGCTCCAGCTGAGGGCGGCGGCAGCGGCGCCGAAGTGGGTGGCGACGAAGGCGGAGGTGGCGAGGGTGCCGGCGGCGAGAGCCGAACCGGCATTGAAGCCGAACCAGCCTACCCAGAGCAGGCATGCGCCGATGAAGCTGAGCACGACGGAGTGGGGCGGCATAGGCTCGCGCGGATAGCCGATGCGCTTGCCTAAGTAGAGAGCGGTGACCAGTGCCGAGACACCGGAGGTGACATGGACCACGGTGCCACCAGCGAAATCGAGGCTGGGAATACGGCCGGTGGTGGCGTTCAGCAGGCCGTGGATACCCCAGACCATGTGGGCCATCGGACTGTAGACGATGATGCTCCAGAGCACCATAAAGACCAGCATGGCCGAGAACTTCATGCGCTCGGCGAAGGCGCCGGTGATGAGGGCCGGCGTGATGATGGCGAACATGAGCTGGTAGACCATGAAGGTCTGCAGCGGGATGGTGGCGGCGTAATTGGGGTCAGGCTGGAGACCGACTCCGCGCAGGAAGAGGTTGTGGAGGCCGCCGATGAAGGCGTTACCAGACGCGAAGGCCAGTGAATAGGTGAGCAGAGCCCAGAGAACAGTGATGACCGCCATCATGGCGAACGTCTGCATCATGGTGCCGAGGACGTTCTTCTTGCGGACCAGACCGCCGTAGAACAGGGCCAGACCCGGGCCGCTCATCATGAGGACGAGTGCGGCGGAGACGAGCATCCACGCATTGTCTCCTGAGGTCTGGGCGTTGGCGATAGCCGTCGATTGCGCGGCGACCTGCTGCTCGAGGGCTGCGATTCTTGCGGAGTCCGGGGCGGAGGTGCCGGCAGGGACCGTGGCAGCTTGAGCCTGCGCGGCGTGGCCGGCAATCAGCGGCAGAGTGAGAACCAGCCCCAGACAAAGAGCGAGCAGCGGGTACCGGGTAAAGCCAGAACGCATCGACGAATCCCCTAGGAGTATTTGGGCAGGGCAGTTGCGATTGGTTCTGCGCGCCTGGCGGGCGAACCGGATTTTCAATACCGCGCGAACGGAGCTTCTGCCGCCTAGGCGTACTTTACACGAGTGTTCGGGACAGGCCAACCACTGCTTAATGAAGCGCATCATAGCGAAGTAGCCCCCAGTTCCAAGTCAGCGGCAGCACACCAAGAAGCGGCTGTCTCCCATTTATACTGAGAATCACCCATGACGACTCCCGCGGATCAAAACAGCAGCAACGGCAGGCCTACGGATGTACCACAGCCGGGCGACCGGTATTTTTTTGGCTCCCTGGACAGCTTCGGAAAAAACCGGGACAAGCTGCGTGAGGTGAACTGGGGCTACGACCAGCAAGAAGGCGTGGTTCTGGCGTCTCTGGATGCGGCGATCAATTGGGTGCGGAAGAATTCTGTCTGGCCGATGACCTTTGGTCTGGCGTGTTGTGCGATCGAGATGATGTCGATGGGCGGCTCGCGGTATGACATTGCGCGATTCGGCGCGGAGGTGTTCCGTCCGTCGCCGCGGCAAAGCGATCTGATGATCGTGGCCGGTCGAGTCTCGCAGAAGATGGCCCCTGTGATCCGAAGACTCTATGAGCAGATGCCGGAGCCGAAGTGGGTGATCTCCATGGGTGCCTGTGCGACTTCCGGTGGCGTGTTCAACAACTATGCGCTGGTGCAAGGCATCAATCAGGTGATTCCGGTAGACATTTACGTGCCCGGGTGTCCTCCCCGCCCGGAGCAGTTGTTGTACGCCATCACGTTGCTACAGGAGAAGATTCAGCAGGAGCGTGGAACCGTAAGAAAAACATTGAACTTATCGTGAAGTCAGTCGTCAGAAGCCGGTGGCTTGCGAGCGCCGTTACTGACCAGATGCAGTGGTTGATTTTGGTGCGGCAGCAGGTGTTAGGAAGTGGTAAAGCCGTGTAGCGTATGAATTTAGGGAACGGTTTTCCTGATTTCATGCGCGAAGTGGGTTACACTCTGGTTGACCTGGTCCCGCGGTTTGATTGCCGCCAGTTGGCATGTATCAACAGATTTATGTGGAGGATGACGGATGACTTATCGCCCGTTTCGTAGTCTTGGCCGGATGACACTTGCAGTATGTGCAGTTAGCCTTGGAACTTTAAGCATGGGCGCCCAATTGCCTGCCG
>Ga0207667_10010852_pt1 | contig 10624 bp, 6 predicted proteins | sample KBSCornC52_FD_184301 | JGI IMG/M metagenome (GOLD analysis project Ga0207667, IMG submission 184301) | Corn rhizosphere microbial communities from Kellogg Biological Station, Michigan, USA - KBS Corn C5-2 (SPAdes) (version 2) | ecosystem: Host-associated > Plants > Roots > Rhizosphere > Soil ...
TCGCTCAACCGTTTTGCAGAAGACCGATTCAGTGCCGCCAACGCCGCGAATGGTTAGGACGACGTCGCCGGGCTGCTCCCGGAGGCCAATCTCCGCGACTCTCTCAACCGAGAGGACTGTCCCACATGAGCCCGTGTCTACGAGCACGGTGTCCAGCGAGATCGACCTGTTACTTCCGTAAACGACCACTGTGGTGAAGAGGAGGCCGTGCTCCAGGCGCAATGTCACTGTCTGACCCTTACACCGCGGGCCAATGGCTCATAACGCACTCGGACATCGAGAGCCGGTCGGTCAGAGTGCAGCACGTAAAGCTCTCGAAACGGGCTCGAGGAGTGCACGATTCGATACTGCTCCCAAGCCCCCAGGGAATCGGCATGTTCTCCCAACACGATAAGTTTGTCGATGACCCGGTCCTCCCCCACCGTTCGAGCGATTACTGCCTCGACTAACAGCCACCGGTGCGGATACTGGGCTCTCACTTCATCCCACGTCATCTTCTCATCCCTCGCTTGCCTGCGATTCGCCGCCCATCAAAAGGTAGAGGCAGGCCATGCGGACGGCGACGCCGTTCGTGATCTGCTCCTCGACCGCGGCCCGGATTCCGCCGACGCCGTCCGCGACCTCCGCCGATATCTCCACGCCGCGATTCAGCGGGCCGGGATGCATCACCAGCGCGTCGGGCTTCGCGTACTTCAGCGTCCGCGGCGAGATTCCCCACAGGCGAGAGTATTCGCGGAGGGAGGGCAGCAGCCCTTTTTCCTGCCGCTCGGTCTGCAGCCGCAGCACCATCACCACGTCCGCCCCCTCGATTCCCTCTGCCAGATCGGTGTGCACCGAGATGGGAAGCCGGCACGCATCCGCGGGCAGCAGCGTCCGAGGCCCGACCCACCGCACCTCCGCGCCGAGCTTCGTGAGCCCCCACACGTTCGACCGGGCCACCCGGCTGTGCGTCAGGTCGCCGACAATTGCCACCCGCACTCCGTCGAGCGAGAAGTCATCGCCGTGCCCCTTGTGCCGAAAAATCGTGAACGCGTCCAGCAGGCCCTGCGTCGGGTGCTCGTGCCGCCCGTCCCCCGCGTTGATGACCGGCACGTGCACGAACTGCGCCGCCAGCTCCGCCGCGCCGCTCGACGCGTGCCGGATAATCACGCAGTCCGCCGTCAGCGCCTGCAGGGTGAGCATCGTGTCCTTGAGCGATTCCCCCTTCGATACCGATGACTGCGCGACCGCGATATTGACGGCATCGGCGCTCATGTACTTCGCGGCGAGCTCGAACGAGGTCCGCGTGCGCGTCGACGATTCATAAAAGAGGGTGATGACCGACTTTCCGCGCAGCGTCGGCACCTTCTTGACCGGCCGCTCCAGTATCTCCCTGAACGCCCGCGCGGTCGTCAGAATCTCGCGTATCTCAGCCACATCCGTCGATTGCAGCGCCAGCAGGTTACGCATCACACACTCCACAGAGAACGGCGTTTTCCACGGGATTTACAAGATTTACAGGATAACGTCAAAGACGGTTCACCGCAGAGCCGCAGAGCACGCAGAGAAAGGCAGGAGATTCACAAATCCCATTCGCGACAATTCGCGTTATTCGCGGTCAAAACGTCTTTGACGTTCTCTGCGCCTCTGCGTCTCTGTGGTGAACCCTGTCGTTCACGCCTTTCGGATGACCACCGCGTCTTCACCGTCGACCTCGCGCAGGCGGCAATCGACGTGCTCGTTGCGGGCGGTCGGCAGGTTTTTGCCCACATAGTCCGGTCGAATCGGCAGCTCGCGGTGACCGCGGTCGAGGAGGACGGCAAGCTGGATTCCAGCCGGCCGGCCCAGGTCGATGAGCGCCGAAATCGCCGCGCGCACGGTGCGTCCGGTGAAGATGACCTCGTCCACCAGCACGACGCGTCTGCCGGTGATGTCAAAGGGCACGTCGGTGCGCCCGACCGCCGGACGCCGCTCGGGATAGTCGTCGCGGTAGAGCGCGATGTCGAGACTTCCGGTCGGGACCGCGACACCCTCAATCTGCTGGATGAGCTTTGAAAGGCGCTCGGCGAGGGGGGCGCCACGGCGCAGGATTCCCACCAGCGCGAGCTCTTCCGCGCCACGGTTCTTCTCCACTATCTCATGCGCGATTCGCGTGATGGCCCTCCGCATCTCGTCCGCGTCCATCACCTGCCGCTCTTCCATGCTCGAACCCTTCCGGCCGGACAGCAAAAACGCCTCCGCCAGCGGTACCCTTGGGGGTCCGCCGGGAAGGCGTGATAAGCTGCGTGAAGTCGCGCGCCGCGCCGGGAAGCCGACTTTTGACGAGATTCCGGCTGCGCGTAAGATCCCGCCCTTTGTCGGCCTCTCCGGGCACACTCTTAAAAGGGACGCTGGATTACTCGCTCTTTAATTGCACTCAGGATACTGCAAACCGGCCCGCGGAGTCAAGAGTCACTTTGCCGGAGCTGAAGGCAGTTATCCGATCCGCGCCGCCATCGACAGGCACGAATCGATCAGCCGGAATCCGAGCGAGAAGTAGAGATTCTGCGCCTTGTAGTTGTCGCTCGCCGTCGTCAGGCTCACGGAATCGCATCCCATCTCCCGGAGCCGGTGCAGCGCATGGTACATCAGGAGCCGCCCGAGCCCGCGGCCCTGATAGTCCTCCGGCACCGCCAGCCCGTCGATGTAGCCGCGCGTGGCCGCATCCGGATTAGACGCCCGACGGGGCAGCATCCGCGAATAGTGGCAGGCGCCCGCGTAGACGCCCCGGTCGTAGAGCTTCACGGAGAGCCGATGCCGGTCGCGGGTCTCCAGCGAGAATGTGAGCGGGTGCGGAATCGGCGGAGGGAGAGGAGTTTCAGCGAGGGAGGGGAGAAACAGGCAGAGCTCCCTGTACCGAATTCGGAAACCTGACCGGGCCAATAACTCCACGGTCGCCGGCCGCTGTTCGGAGAGGCCGGACCAGCCCCCGTTGAAGTAGGGCGCTCCCACCGATTCGATCGGGTCGAACGCGATGACCGTGCGCGCGCCGCGCTCCCGCAGGAACGACATGGATGCTGAGATGAGCTCACGCCCGCCCGAATGGCGGTCGGGCGCCCCGAATGGGCCAAAGAGCAGCCCATCGCCCGGTTTCGCGAACGACCACCGGTCTCCGACGGATCGAAATATCCCCGCCCGCGCAAACCCAACCGGCGTCCCGTCCTGCTCCGCAACGAAGACGGCGCTCATGCGGAGGTGCGCCGGCTGGCCGGACAGCGAGCCGCAGAACGCGTCCGGGCTGGCCGGAAAACCATGCGGGAGGCCACGGGCGAACGAATCGAACACCGCAAAAAGCGGCGGGAGGTCAGACGATTGAAGGGGTCGGACGACCATCGGCGGCGATTCCAGGCCGGTCACGTGATCGGCGCTCGCCGTCGCCGGCTCAGGCCAGACCGATTGCGACTTCATACTGCTGCCTCATTATACTGTCCGCAATTCGGTTCGTGAACGGGCAAAGCATGCGCAACCCGCTCTCGTAACCTTCCTCGGGGCCCTCCCGTCTAACCCCTATACGAGGAACCTGCCGTTATTGCGGCGTGCGTAATACTCGGCGCACCGCGTCTGAAGGGCTGTACAGGAAGTCGGTCCTGCTCCATTTGCTTGACGTTTGCAGGCCGATGAGTTATACTTGGACACTGCTCGAGATGCCGATGCGTCCGCTGCTTCGGTGTCACTCGATCGAGATTCACTGTCGTTCCGCCGTTCGATAGGTTCTCCTCCAACCCAGCCCACAAATGCGCGGTCCCATGGGACGGCGAGCCTTGAAACAAGGGGGTTTTTCATGTCCACGACTTGTGCGCGCGACCCGGAGACATTGCGCCTGGAACGTTCCAGGCCGCACGTCGTGCCCGCGGCGCGCGTTGCCCGGCCCTCTCTGCCGGGTATGGCTGTGATCGCGCTTGCGCTGGCTATTTCTGTAAGTCCGGCGGGCGCGGATAACACCATGTACAGGGGCGGGAGCGGACTGTCGGGCGCCTACTCCGAGAAGATCACGCTCCCCCTCGCGCTCGATTGGCGATACACCACGGCGTTCGCGCCCTACAATACTTCCTCGCCCGCCGTCGTCGGCAAGACCGTCTACTTCGCGGGCGGCAACCGCGTATACGCCGTCTCTTCGGACAGCGGAGCGCTGAAGTGGCAGTTCCCTGTCGACCAGCCGCTCTCCACTCTCATCGCATCCTCGCCCGCCGTTGTCGATAACGTCGTCTACTGCGGCGCGCTCGACGGCAAGCTCTACGCTCTGAATGCCGACAGCGGCAAGCAGATGTGGGCCTTCGATACCCGCTCGACCATCGGCTCCTCGCCGACGGTTCAGGACGGCGTCATCTACTTCGGTTCCGGCGACGGCAGGGTCTGGGCCATCGACGCGAAGACGGGCGAGAGCAGCGCGGGACCCTGGAAGGGCGGCGTCAAGACTTCCGATGAGATTACCGGCGCGCCCGCCATCGCCAATGGCTTTGTCTACGCGCTTTCGCTGGATCAGGTCATTCATGCTATCGGCTCGGCGACGGGCAAGGAGCGCTGGAGCCAGCGGCTCCCCGGAAGCGTGCTCAACAAGTCGCCAGTAGCCTTCGGCGATTACGTCTACGTCGCGGACGGCCCCAACATCCACTGCATCGCGGGCCGGACCGGCGTCACGAAGTGGGTCCAGCTCCTCAACAGCGACATTGCTGTAACGCCGGCCGTCAGCGACGAGGGACTCTTCCTCGTAACGAACGATAACCATGTCCGAAGCTTCGATTCCCGCACCGGCAGACCCCGCTGGAAGACCGAGCCGAAGCTCGATTTCGACGCGGTCGCGCCGCCCATGGTGAGCGGCACGACGCTCGTAGTCGGCACCACGGAGGGCGGCGTCTACGCAATCGACACGACCAGCGGCGCAATCAAGTGGACCTACCACCTGATGCCCGCATCCAACAATACGGAGTCAATCGGCGAGGCCTCGAACATCGCCGCGGCGCCCGTCATCTCGGACGGCACGGTCTACGTTATCTCCAACGACGGGCTGGCCGCGTTCCGATCCGACGCAGTTGATACGCTCGGACCGCTGATCACCGACACCGAGCCGGATATGGGCATCGTCATCAACGGCGCCCCGCCCATCCACATGGAGGGGAAGGTGACGGACGAGGGCTCGGGCGTGAATCCCGACTCCGTGCGCATCCTTCTCGACGGGGTGGGCGTTCCGAAGCGGCCGGAAGGGCGCGACAACGAAGACAAGCCCGGCTACAAATACGACGTCCGCGAGGGGATCGTGGAATACGATACGCCCGCCCCGACCGGAGCGTCGACCGTCGTACCGCTGGCGGATGGCAGGCACACCATCACGATAACCGCATCCGACTGGATGGGCAATACGGCCAGCAAGTCGTGGAGCTTTACAGTCGATAACACGATAGCGCGCCGCTACATCCGCAAGCGTGACGTCCGCGCATCCCAGAACCGCGGCAGCGGGCAGGGGGGTCCGGGCGGCTATCCGGGCGGGAGTGGGCGTGGTTCCGGCTCCGGTGGACCCGGTGGCGGACGTGGTCGCGGCGGCGGCAGTGGTGGTGGCGGCGCATAGACGCACTCCACCTCGGTGATATTGGGGCGGATCCATCTTCAGGCGGTCGTCTGGATGTGGACCCGCCCTTTCTCCGTTTGCATTCCGATTGCGATACGTTCGCCGATTCTTCGACGGAGCTTGCCACATGCATGCCTGGTTCAGGCTTACCAACCTTCAGCTGCCGGCCCGCCTGTCCAATGCTCTGCTCGACCGCTTTGGCGAGCCTGACCGGCTGTTTGCCGCGAGCGCCGCCGATCTGCTGGAGTCCGATCTCTCCGGGCTGACCGATAAGGTTGTCGCGCGAATCCTCGATCCCAGCTTCCTACCGACGGATCGCCAGCTCAAAGCCATGGAGCGGTTCGACGTCCGCCTTCTCACTCGCGACGATTCAGCATATCCCCGGCCGCTGAAGGATATTTCCGACCCTCCCGTCGCGCTCTATGTCCGCGGCCGTCTGGACGAGAAGGACCGGTTTGCGGTCGCGCTCGTCGGGTCCCGGAGTGCCACGCCCTACGGCCGGAGCGTGACGACGAAGCTCAGCCGCGAGCTGGCACAGGCCGGGTTGACAATCGTAAGCGGCGGCGCAATCGGTATTGACACCGCGGCCCATGCCTCCGTGCTCGAAACCACGGGCCGGACGCTCGTCGTGCTCGGAACCGGGCTCGACGTGGATTATCCCCGCGAGAACCAGCGGCTCTTCGAGCGAATCGTCGAATCGGATCAGGGAGCGCTCCTCTCGGAGTTCCCGATGGGCTCCGCCCCCGAGCCGTGGCATTTCCCCATGCGAAATCGCATCATCAGCGGCCTCGCGATGGGCGTGGTGGTCGTGGAAGCCGGAGCTCAGAGCGGCGCCCTGCTGACGGCCGGGCTCGCCGCCGAGCAGGGCCGCGAGATCATGGCAGTGCCGGGAAACGTGGACCGCCCGACCAGCCGCGGCTCCAACGCGCTCGTCCGAGATGGCGCGGTTCTCGTGGAAGGGTCGCAGGACGTGCTCCGCGCGCTCGGAATCCTCGTCCTCGAGCCGCCTGTCGCCGGCGACAGTCCCCGCCGCCCAAACGCCTCTCCGCCGCCTGCCCCGGTCCCGAACCTGACCGATGGCCAGAAGCGGCTCATCGAGCACCTGACGCTCACGCCACGGCACATCGACGCGCTCGCCGCGGATGTACGGATGGGCTCGTCCGACGTTTCCGTTCAGCTCACCCTCCTCGAGCTGTCCGGAGTAGTGCGGCGCCTCCCCGGCAACTGCTACATCCGCCTGCTTTAACCGCATTATCGCCAACCCGGTATAATGTCATGTCCTCGCGATGGTCGCGGAATTCTGGCAGGTGGGAGCGGATGGATTCGAGAGATATTAAAATCGGGGTGCTGGCTTTGCAGGGCGATTTTGAGGCGCATCAGAAGCTCCTCGAAGTGCGGCTCGGCGTACACGCGGTTCTGGTCCGATCCGCTGACGAGCTCCGAAACGTTGACGGCCTCATTATTCCCGGCGGCGAATCGACCACGATGGGCAAGCTGCTGGAGCGCTTCGGCCTTGCCAACGTAATCCGCGAGCGCGCCGGCGGCGGAATGCCGGTCTATGGAACCTGCGCCGGACTGATCCTGCTCGCGAAGAACATCGAAGGCAGCGACCAGCCGCGGCTTGGCCTGCTCGACGTTACCGTGGCGCGGAACGCATTCGGACGGCAGGTCGACAGCTTCGAGGCGGACATTCCGATTCCGTCGCTCGGCGCGGACCCGGTTCGCGGTGTCTTCATCCGCGCGCCCTGGGTTACGCAGACAGGCCCGGGTGTCGAGGTCCTCGGCACATTCCGCGATCGCGTTGTCGCGGTGCGCCACGGCGGCATCCTCGGCATCGCCTTTCATCCGGAGCTTACGGACGACGCGCGCATGCACGAGGAGTTCGTTAAGATGGTGCGCGCGTTCGCTAACGACCGCATAGTCCCCGACAGCAACAGAGCGTCCGGATAATCCGGGACCCCGGTCCATTCCTCGTTCGCCTCGATCCGTGGCCTTCCGCATCGCGCGCCGGGTTGACTCCCCGTCCGCCCGCGTGATAGACTACGTGCGAGCAAGTCCTCCCTTCCTCGATTTGCCAGCAACGCATCGAACAGACGGACCACGCTGTCCGCTCCAGTAAGGAACTCCTCGACGCGTTCTCTACCGCCTCGTAAGACAAGGAGTAAACACCATGATCCCACTGCGTAGAGCCTTCCGCGCAGTATCGTGTGTAGCGATAGTGGCAATCGCGACACATCCAGCACAATCGGAGGCGCAGAATGCGCCCGTCTCCATCTCCGTTGACGCCACGGCAAACCGCCATCCGATAAATCCCCGAATTTACGGAGTGGCGTACGGCAGTCCCACCTCGCTGCTCGACCTGAACATTCCCCTTAACAGGCTGGGCGGAAACAACACCTCCCGCTACAACTGGAAGCTGAACGCGGACAACCGCGGGAACGACTGGTTTTACGAGTCCATTGGCGATTCCAGCGCGGTAGCCGGCGAGCGCGGGGACACGTTCATAACGAACAGCCGGCTCGGCGGCGCGCAGGCCATGATGACGATCCCGATGATCGACTGGATCGCCAACCTCGGCGCGAATCGAACGAAGCTCGCAAGTTTCCTCGTAAGCAAATACGGAGCGCAGAAGCAGGTAGACCCGTACTGGACCAGCGCGGGCAACGGAATCCTGTCGAGCGGCGCTTACCTGACCGGCAACAATCCGGCGGACGCGAACGTTCCGAACAGCGCCGCTTACCAGCAGAGCTGGGTGCAGGCTATCGTCAACAAATGGGGCACGGCGGCCAATGGGGGACTCCGCTACTACATCCTGGACAATGAGCCCGGCATCTGGCACGGCACCCATCGCGACGTCCACCCGGTCGGCTGCACGATGGACGAGCTGCGAGCCAAGACAATCGCGTACGCCTCCGCCATCAAGTCCGTCGATCCCACCGCCCTCGTCGTCGGGCCGGAAGAGTGGGGATGGACGAACTACTTCTATAGCGGTTCCGACGCCCAGTACGGCTCGATTCATGGCTGGAGCTACCTTCCGGATCGCGCGGCCCACGGCAACTGGGATATCATGCCCTGGCTCCTCGATCAGCTCCGCCAGTACGAGGCGGTGAACGGCAAGCGTCTTCTCGATGTCTTCTCGCTCCACTACTACCCGCAGGGCGGGGAGTTCCAGGGCGGCACGGACACGACCACGCAGCTTCTGCGCAACCGCTCCACGCGCTCTCTCTGGGATCCTGCTTATGTGGACCAGACGTGGATAAACAGCGTTGTCCAGCTCATCCCGCGGATGCGCAACTGGGTCAACACGTATTACCCGGGCACGCCTATCGGAATAACAGAATACAACTGGGGCGCGGAGGGGCATATCAACGGCGCGACCACGCAGGCGGACATCTGGGGCATCTTCGGCCGCGAAGGCCTGGATATGGGGACCCGCTGGGCGATGCCCGGTTCGACGACTCCGACGTACAACGCGATGAAGATGTACCGGAACTACGACAGTAACAAGTCGGGATTCGGCGACGTGTCGGTTAAGGCGGCCGTGCCGAACCCCGACAATCTGTCCGCATTTGCCGCGACCCGCTCCTCGGACGGCGCGATGACCATTATGGTTATCAGCAAGGTGCTGTCGGGAGACACGCCGGTCACTGTAAACCTGGCCGGATTCACGGGAAACGGCCTGGCGCGCAGGTGGCAGCTGACATCCGCAAATGTCATTACGAGGCTTACGGACACGGCGCTGGCGAACAACGTGCTCTCGACCACGGTTCCCAGTCAATCCATAACGCTCTTCGTGCTGCCTCCGTCTTCTACTCCCGCGCCCGCGGCTGCAGCACCGACGAACCTTACGGCAAAGGGATGGAATGGCCGCGTGCCGCTCGCATGGCAGGCCGGCGACGGCGATATCTCGTTCACCGTCGAGCGGTCCACGACCAGCGGAGGGCCGTACACCAATATCGCCTCCGGACTCACGACCAGCGCCTGCACCGATACGAACGTGACGAACGGCACGCGATACTACTACATCGTCGTCGCCCAAGGGTTGTCTTCGGGCAGCTCCCCATCGAACGAGGCGTCGGCCGTGCCGGGGTCGGGAACGGCGGCAGTCACATTCGTGAAGCTCGATACCACCACCCAGGGCTCCTGGAAGAGCGTCTACGGACAGGATGGCTACAGCATCAGCCAGCTGGCGCAGAGCCTTCCCGCCTACGCGCAGCTCAGCCTTGCGAACAACCAGAACTACACGTGGGCATCATCGACCACGCTGATTCGGGCCCTGCAGAAGCCGGCGGCGACCGACCGCCTCGCGGCCTGCTGGTATAACGGTCAGTTCACGGCGAACATCAACCTGACCGACGGTCAGGCGCACCAGATCGCCATGTACCTTCTCGACTGGGACTCGACGACGCGGGCGGAGACCGTCCAGTTCTTCGATGGCGACACAGGCGAGCCTCTAACCTCTCAGGCAGCCAGCGGGTTCAACGGCGGGAAGTGGCTCGTGTGGAACGTAAGGGGAAAGGTGCAGGTACAGTTCACCTGCACCGCGGGCGCCAACGCGGTCTTGAGCGGCCTCTTCTTCAACACGCCAGTGGTCTCGCCACCGGCTGCCCCGGCCAACCTCACGGCCGCGCCAGGCGATTCGCAGGTCCTGCTTAACTGGGCGGCCAGCTCGGGCGCGACCAGCTATAACGTCAAGAGGTCCGCAACGGCGGGCGGTCCCTACTCGTCCGTCAAGTCGGGCGTGACCACGACCAGCTGCACGGACACGGGTCTGACCAACGGCACGAAGTACTACTATGTCGTGACGGCGATGAACGTCGGAGGAGAGAGCGCAAACTCCAATGAAGCCTCGGCCACTCCCTCGGCTCCCGTCGGAGGCGCTTCGGCCACGTTCCTCAACCTCGACACCACCACCCGAGGAAGCTGGAAGGGAGTGTATGGAGCGGACGGATACTCCATCGCCCAGCTCTCGGGCGGCACGAGCCTGCCTGCTTATGCGCAGTGGAGCCTCTCCGGCAACAGCGGCTGGACGTGGAGCGGCTC
>Ga0207667_10010855_pt1 | contig 10622 bp, 8 predicted proteins | sample KBSCornC52_FD_184301 | JGI IMG/M metagenome (GOLD analysis project Ga0207667, IMG submission 184301) | Corn rhizosphere microbial communities from Kellogg Biological Station, Michigan, USA - KBS Corn C5-2 (SPAdes) (version 2) | ecosystem: Host-associated > Plants > Roots > Rhizosphere > Soil ...
TCGGCTGCCGGAGCGATGGCCGCAGGAGGAAGACCTTCCGGAAGAGTGGCGTCGGGACCTGGCGAGAGCCGCGGCGATCGCACCCCAGCGCGTCCCTGCAAGCCGCGGACCTTCGGTAGTTCCCATTGCGGAGACTCTATCGCGAGCGCAGGCTGGCTCGCATCCGGTCCAGCCACAAGGAAGGGTACGACAGCCTGAGCGGCGCTCCCCTCCTTCCCCCTTTTGGCCTCGGCCAGGATGCCGATTGCCGGAACCATGTCGTGGCTTAGAATCAAGGCTGCACCGCCTTCGCGGCTGTCAGGTGAAGGCGGGATAGCGACAGCTTCGGCGAGAAATTTCGCGGCGCGGGAGGTGGTCGGGCCGATTGCCGCGACGCTGATCTTGAACACCTTCTCAAGCCACAGCTGGAAGTCGGGCTGAAACAATGGCCCGCGCCCGTCACCACCGTCGATTTCGACCTCGATCTTTGCAACGGCAGGACTGCGGGTACCCTTGAGCCTGAGCAGCCGCAAAGCAAGCGCCTCACCCGCACCGACAGGATCTACTTCATTCGTCTCGTTCCCCACGATATTTGCATAAAGCAGCTCCGAATAGTGGACCCCGCCCCGGCAAAGCGACGGAAAGGCGAGCATTTCGGCGCCTCCCACGGTCCCGTCCGGCCTGGAAAAAACGATCAGCACCGGGAAATATGGGTTTCTCAGATGAAGGTCCACCGCATCGATCGGCGAGGCAGCCAGTCCCTCTCCCACGAGGCAAAGGATGCCTTCGTGAAGCGGATCGTGCTGGAATGCGCGAACGATGACCGGGAAATCCTCGCTACTCCAACGCGTTCGCAATTGCTCCGTGGTCAAATACCACGCATCAAGCAGACGATGCGCGGACCGTGGAAGCTGCGTCTGCTCCGTTCCAGAGGCAGCCTTGTCGTAGCCGGACAGAGTTCTGAGCAGCGAGAATGACAATTCCAGATTCGCGCGCATCGCCTGATCGGGCATAAGCCCGACGACGCATTCGCCCGCCGAAAAGCGTTCGGGGGCCGAAGGCAGCTGGTAGCCCCGCCTCCACCGGATTGACTGTTCATTCGGTAGCGGGAATGACGCGCATGGCGCCGCCGCACCGAAGTCGGTCAATGTTAGCGGCAACTGCCTCCGCATCGGCTTGTGCGCCGACGATCCGCGGCCTTCCTGGTGACCGAACTCGACGAAGTGAAGCAGAGGATTGACGCCGGACTGCGCGACGTCCCGATTGGCCTTGAGATACGCCGAGGTCGAGAACTCGGGGCCGGGATCGCGCCCTTCGTGCCAGCCGACGTTCATATAGTGATCGAGAGGGTTTACTCGCGCCTCTGCGACATCGGGATAAGCGCGGAGATACCATTGTGGGTCGAACAGCGCCGAATCCTCGATCAACTCGAATGCCCGCAGATCGCTTTTCTTGCGGCCGCTGACCCACGAAATGGCAGCATCGCGTATTGATAGGAGAACCGCTGCAATGCTCGCAAGCGCGGCATCATCACGGAGGCGGTCCTTCATATGGGCGACAAAGCCCCAAGGACCACGCGCGTCAAGCGCCTGAATCGCTTCCCCAATCGCCAACGGCCACGGCGCTTTGCGACATGGGTCCGTCAGTCCGTCAGCCTCTGTTAAGACCGTTTTTACCAGTCCCCCCGCTCTAATGTGTTGGAGTTCGGGGCGAGACATTGCTATCCAGCCGCCGTTGGAATTAAACCGTTCGCCTGGCTGTTGTTGCATCGTCGAAATCGATTGCCATTCTCGAGGGGGCCCGATTAAGTGACTGATCGAGGCGGGAATTAAGGGGCTTCATGCGTACTAAAATATTCGTGGGCTACGATAGTCGGGAAGATATCGCTTGGCAGGTCTGCCGCCATTCGATCGTTCGGCATTCCGGAGAACAGGTCCAGGTAATCCCCCTGCGGCAGAATGTCCTGCGCGAGCTGGGGCTCTATACGCGCCCGCACGATCTTGGCGCTTCGACCGAATTCTCGCTGACCCGATTCCTGACTTCCTACCTCGCGGCAAATTCAGGCTGGGCGATCTTCTGCGACTGCGATTTCCTTTTCACCACAGACGTATGCTCGGTGCTGAAGGATCTCGACCCGAGCAAGGCGGTCTATTGTGTCCAGCACGACTATACGCCTCAGTACAAAGTGAAGATGGATGGCAAGGTTCAGGTACCCTACCCGCGCAAGAACTGGTCGTCGTTCATGATCTTCAACTGCGATCATCCGGATGTGCAAGACCTCACGCCCGAGGTCGTCAATCGGGCGAGCCCCGCGTTCCTTCATCGCTTTGAGTGGGTCCGCGATCCCAAGGGCCTTGGCGCGCTGGACATGGATTGGAACTTCCTGGTCGGCGAATATGCCAAGCCGGACACCATTCCGCGCGTCCTTCACTATACCGTGGGCGGTCCCTGGTTTGCCGACTGGCAGACATGCGATTACGCCGACCTCTGGCTCAACGAGCGCGATCTTTACCTGCAGTCGTTGAATCAGCCCGTGCGTCAGGTCGCCTGAGCTTCGCGCCGGTTGCGCGAGGCGAGCCAGCGGATCCAGTCGAAGACCAGTCGGCCGCGTAAGCGATTACCGATCCTGTCTCTCGCGAGCTGTTTCAGGAGCAGGCGCAGGTCCCGGAAAATCGTCGTTCGATCGTCAAGCGACAGGTAGGTTTCACGGAAACCACCGGTTCCGAACAACGGAACGAGGTTGAATGCACCGTGAAATCCGAACGTGGATGTCCGCGGCTTCGTTCGTTCGAACGCAAATCGCTCAGCTGTCTGTCGGTCGGCAAAGCGGATTCCGTGCCGCGATTCGAGCAGGTCCCGGTTCATTCGGCAGATTGCTAGATCTTCCGGATGTGCGGACTTGAAGTCTGAATCCAGACACGCCTGAAGCAGTCGGGCGCTGCGGAGCGAAAAGCCGCCATTCCCTACGTCCCGGCCATCTTCGAACTGCGGCCACGGCGCACCGATATAGTCATAATGGAGATAATCGGAGTCCCATGCGCTCGCATCGATAACGAATCCATCCCACTGCACGACGAGGCAGTGCGCCGTTCGGACGCGGTCACCCAACTTGTGGAGCAGAAAGGTCGAATAGTCCTCGGGAGTGTGAAGGCGCTCGATCGGAATCACCCGGATGGGCGCCGGCGGTCGAACCTCGGCATCAGTGAAAAAGAGACACTCGGCGAAATCGATCTGGTCTAAACTCGTGCGAAGGGCCTTTACCGTCGCCGCAATGTTGACGGAGCTGACCGCGCACAGCGTGACGGTTGGCAGCTGCAGGCGAGGCATGTCCGTCAAACGGCAACGTGAAATTGTTCACAGAAGGGGCTCAGGTGCGGATGGTGGTAGGGATCGCGCAGCCGGTCGGTCCCCCAATGCCGCTTGAGCGCTGCCAATTCGGCTGCGAAGCGCATGCGATTCCCCTTCGCGCTGTCGCTCCCGCGAGATTTCGATTCATGATGGATAAGCACCGCCCTGGGCTCATAGAATGAATGCCACCCGCGGGCGTTGAGCTTCAGGCACAAATCGACGTCGTTGAACGCGACGGGAAAATCCACTTCGTTGAAACCGCCCACTGCTTCGAACTTGTTCCTAGCGACGACCAGACACGCGGCAGTTACGGCACTGACGCGCTGGGGCAGACGGTCGCGGTAGAAATAGCCTGGATCATCATCGCGCAAGTTTCGGTGCGCGTGGGCGGCGCCTCCGCCTATGCCCGTGACGACCCCCGCATGCTGCACCGCTCCATCGGGATAGACCAGGCGACACCCGACCGCCCCGACGCCGGGTCGTCGAGCATGCTGCACCATTAGCGAGAGCCAATCGGGGTCGATCATCTCCACGTCGTTGTTGAGGAAACAGAGGAGCTCCCCGCGCGCATGCTGTACGGCGGCATTATTGAGTGCGGAAAAGTTGAACGTGCCACCGACGTCCAGGATGTGCACGCCTTCGCGTCTCAACCCCGCGAGATAGTCGAGCGTGTCGGGCTCGTCGCTGGCGTTGTTGACCACCGTCAGCTCGAGGTTCGCATAGGCCGTGCCGCGAACGCCTTCGATGCACTTGCGCAGGTACGAAGTTCGATTGCGGGTCGGAATGATGATCGTCACGGCGGGTCCCGGCTCCGCCAACGCTGCCATCGGTTTCACAGGCAAGACCGGCTCGGGACGATGGAGCCGATGATGCAGTACCGCAGGAAGGTGGGCCGGCGGCGATCCGCGGCCAATCGCTCGATGCGTCAGCTCGGCGACCCAGTCATTACCGTCGAGTCCTGCGAGCATTTCCGGGCTGACCCTCAGGATAGCCGCCGCGGTTACAAAGTCGTGGTGATCGAACAGCTCGGGATTCCACGCGCATTTGAAATGTGGCGATCGGCGTCCGCGATGCGATTGGAGGTCATCGTCTGCATAGACGACTGACGCACCATGAGCGTCCGCCGCCGCCGTTGCGTACAGGCGAATAGCGCCTGGTGCGAGCTGGTCGCCTGCCCGAACGATGCACAGCCAAGTCCCCGTGGGGCTCACAATCGCCGCAAGCTCGGCTGGTGTTCTAACTGCGATCGTGCCTAGTGCACCTTGGTGTCCCACGACAACGGGAGCGGCCGCCCCGTCCGCGGCAGCGAGCGATTCCAATGTTCTCTCAAGCGAGCCAACTGCGCCTGTGCAGTCGACAACCGCGATCACTTCCCGCGACGATGAGGTCTGATTCGCAAGAAGCTCCGCCCGAACCGTCGGCTCGGTGCGTGCAATCCACAAACGATAGGCGCGGGGCGATCGGCCCATGAGCGCAGCAAAGCGATTTCGCGAGCGAAGCTTCAGTCCGCGGATGCGCCACATGAGCGCCTGAACGTAGCCAATCGGATCGAAGCGGAATGCATCGCCATGGACGAGCGCCACGAGCCAAAGCCGATTGGCCCAGCCCCTTACCGTCGAAACTTTCGCGCGTTTCGCCGAAGCGGAACGCGGCTTTTCAATCGGACGCGCGTCCGAATCTTGGGCGCTGTTGGAGTTGAGGAGTGCGGCGGGAGGCGAATACATCAGGAACTGCTTTTAGGATCACTTCGTCGTCCAGCCCAGCCGCTTTAAACGGTATAGCGCCTTGGCGCGTCGTCAGCCCAGGCCGATCCTGAGGAAATCATGGATATGAACGATCCCGATGGGCACGCCCCTGTTCACCGCTGCATTGCGGTCGATCACGAAGGCACATGTGATCTTGTTCTCATTCAGGAAGTGCAAAGCGTCCTCGGCAACCATGTCGGCGGCGAGCGTCTTTGGATCCCTCGTCATCACCTCGGCAGCGGTGGCGGATGGCAGATCGTTGAAGTGGCGCCGAAGATCGCCATCGGTAATCACGCCGATCAGCCTGCCGGCTCGGTCCACCACGCCGGCGATGCCAAAGCCCATGGATGTCATCATCACAATCACATCCCGCATCGACGATTCTTCGCTGGTCAACGGAAGCCGGTCCTGGCGATGCATGATGTCGGCCGCCGGGGTGAGGCGAAGGCCAATGGATCCACCCGGATGCAAAGCCTTTAAGCTATCGCGCGTGAAGCCGCGCATGTCCATCACGGTCATGGCGAGCGCGTCGCCGAGCGCGAGCTGAAGCGTGGTCGAGGTGGTCGGAGCGATGTTGGCCGGACAGGCCTCGCGTGCCGCCGGAAGACAAAGTTTGATGTCCGCTCTCTGCATCACGAATGAGTCAGCGCGAGACGCCACGCCAATGATCATGACGCCGATACGCTCGGCATAGCTCAGAAACGCCCGCAGCTCGCTCGTATTCCCGGAATTCGAGATTACCACGAGCAAGTCGCCCCGAACGAGCATTCCAAGATCGCCGTGGGCTGCCTCAGCCGGATGGACATAGATTGCCGGCGTTCCAGTCGCCGCGAGAGTCGCCGCCCACTTGCGTCCTATGTGGCCGGACTTCCCCATGCCCGTTATCACGATGCGGCCCTGGGTGGAAAGCATTGCCTCGCATGCGCGCACGAAGCTTTGTTCAAGGGAAGCAGCAAGCAGGTTGAGAGCGTCGGCTTCGATCTGAATTACCTGCGCGCCTCGATTCAAGATCGATTTGGCCGAGGGCAGTTTAAGTGCCGGCGACTGGGCGAGCATTAGAATTCCTTTCTCCACGCGAGGCATCACCGCCACGAGGTCGAAACGTGATTCCGCCCACTAACACTCGCGATTCAGCGAACCAATGAATTCTGCCCTGATCCACGATTATTACCTGCAGTGTTGCGAAGTGGCATCAGCAATTTGCTACGCAATTGAAACAATTTCAGTTTTTCTTTTCGAAGCAGGTTAGAGATAAACGTAAAGTAAATAACATCGCCTATTTGTGAATTAAGACAGTCAACTAGGATCTCAATCAGATCGACCATCTTCGACAGCATGCTCCGATTCGGCTCACTGTCGGGCGATCCGTACTCCCGGTCTTGTTGTTTCTATCGAAACACCGAATTTAGAATGCAGTGACCGATGTTGCGCCGCCGCAACACCTGCGCGCAATTTTAGAGCGCCGATGCGGAACGGCTGGGCCCATTCGAGCGTAACCGCCACCGGCAGTAGCCTGCTGCTAAGTCGCTGAAGTGAGGAGGAGAACGGGCCTGCGGTGCGAATAAGCGCGGCAATCGGCGAGTTTCGCTTTCGAAAAAACGCCCTTGCTGGTATTGGAACCCACGCCTGTTTCGGAGATTTCACGTTGCGGTTTCAAATTTAAACAACTCTAAGCCACTACAAAGATCTAGTTCAGCAGAAAGGGGTTACACACATGAGGCTATTGCAAACCGGCGTTGTTTCGGCGCTCGCATTGGCGATGGTGCTGCCGGCCACTCAGGCGAATGCACAAAGCTTGAGGGGCTTCCGGGCCGAAGCCGATACCGGCATCAGCAGCTGGCATTCGGAAGGTGCCAAAAAATCGCATTGGGGCTGGGGCGGCGCCGTTGGCGTCGATGCCTATGTCGCCAATAGCTTCGTGCTCGGCGCGGAGGGCACTTTCTGGTACGCTCCGGCCGATAACCGCGGCGTGCTGCAAAGTGGCGGTATCGCCAACCACAAGACCTTCCAGGAATGGGGTCTCGCCGCTCGTGCCGGTGTCGAGGTGTCTCCGGGCACCCTCGTCTACGGCAAGCTCGGCTTCGTCCGTAACGAGCAGCGCAAGGAGTTCGTCCCGTTCGTGGCCGGTGCTCCGGGTGGTGTCGGCGGTGCGTCGACTCCCGGCTACTATTACGATCACCGCAACCACAGCGGCTACGTCTGGGGTGCGGGCCTCGAGCAGAACATCACCGACATGTTCTACGTGAAGGCCGAAGGTCGTTATTCGCGCTACAACAACCACACCCACACGCTGACGGGTCTCGTTGGCGTTGGCATCCTGGTTGGTGGTGCGCGCGCCGAAGCGGCCCCGCCGCCTCCGCCGCCGCCTCCGCCGCCTCCGCCGCCTCCGGCGACGCAGACGTGCCCGGATGGATCGGTGATCCCGGCGACGGATACCTGCCCGGCGCCGCCGCCTCCGCCTCCCCCGCCGCCGCCTCCGGCGCAGCGTGGCGAGCGCGGCTAAGGCTCGCGGACAAAGCGTACGCGTTCAGGGGCGGGCCTTCGGGTCCGCCCCTTTTCTTTGCGCGCGTGACATTCGTACCAAATCGATTGGAGTGCTTCACCGGATTAAGGAATTAGACGCAGGGTTCGAGTTGCGTGAGCGCATCACTCGCGCATCATTCACGCCATCCGGCGCGGGCGAGCCCTAGTAAAACGCCCCACGCCGCGTAGAAAAGCTGATCGCTCGGAACGATTTAGGAGGGGATGATCAGTGAAATATGCGGCGGCGTTTTTAGCTTTGTGCTTAGCTTTGTGCGCGGCGACAACGCCAAGCTTTGGCCAAGAGCTCATTCAGACTACCGATGGCATCTTCTATTGCCACGGCGATCACCCTCGATGTTCGTGGCCGGATCAATCGACTTATCCGTATCATCAATTCGGCGGTCAGCATGTCGGCCAGGTGTTTGGATATTCAGATTTGCTTCCGAACGGCCCGGCACTGATCCATTATCAGACTTTCCTCTCAGAACTGATTTCACAGCGACCAAACACTAATGCTGTCGCTGGTTGGTTCGACGCCTCCTCGGTCGTCGATGGCGGCAGAGTTTGGGGCGGCTTTATGTCGGCGCGATCCGGCTTGCCCGCAGGTGCTGACAGCCAGTTGGTCGGATTGGAAGTCGACGTTCTTAACAACGGGCTGCCGGGAGTCTATCCGAATTTGGCAAAGCTTGGAATCGAGATTGTCGGCTTTGGCAATACTAACACGAGCGCCATAGACATCGCCACCGAAACTCCGAGCGCCGCGTTTGAGAATGTCATTGGTATTCAGCGAAATACCGTCGCTTCCGACGGTGCGGTCATCGGCATGGCGCCGCAGAATGCGGGACGTGGCATCGACTTCACAGGTTCAACTTTCAGTGATGCGGCTTTCATCGTCTCTCCGAACCAGCGGTTTGTGTTCCGAGCACAAGGATTGGGAGATGCCGCCATCTACCGAGACGAGTTCTCTAATGGTTATCTCGTGCTGCAGGCCGGACCACCGGGCCTACGCATCACCAACAATCAGAATAGCGCCAATCTGCTAATCGTCACACCGACGGGCGACTTGATAACTCCTCTTGGCAGCTTTTCGAATGTTCTCAGCCGCCTGAATGCCCTCGACGGAAAGTCGGCAACCGCGGTCACTGCCACTCCTCTTGAAGCGGTCCAGACGAGGGCGAATTCTTCAGGAAGCGCTGTATCCACGAGCGGCGTGGTGACGGCTGCTGCAACTGGCGTGAACTCAACGGCGGTGGGCTCTGGCGCGGTCGCATCGGGGGACCACTCGCTCGCGGCGGGAAGCAGCACGACTGCGTCCGGGACAGACGCTGTTGCGATCGGAAACGGTGCTCAGGCTTCCGGCAATCAGTCGCTCGCGGTGGCAACGGGTTCTATTGCGACAGCGACGGCGTCAACGGCCATTGGGGAGGGTGCGCAAGCATCTGGCACCAATTCGGTCGCGCTGGGCGCCAACTCGACAGACGGCGGCCAAGCGAATGTGGTGTCGGTCGGGTCCCCCTCACAAGCACGCCGATTGACGAATATTGCCGCCGGCATAGAGGCGGCCGACGCGGTGAATCTGGGACAGCTAAACGGTGCGATTAGCACCGCACAGGCCTACACGGACGCGCGCTTGTCGGCGATGAGCTATGACCTTGCGAACGTCCGCCAAGATGTCAAAGCGATACGCCGCGATGCCGAAGGCGCGACGGCTTCCGCGATGGCATTGGCGGGCATTCCACAGACTTTCGAACGTGGCAAAGGCATGGTCGGAGTGGGTGTCGGCACTTGGCAGGGAGAAAGTGCAATTGCTGTCGGACTGTCAAAGGCTACCGACGATGGTCGCTTTGTTCTGAAGGCGGGTGCGAGCTATAATTCTCGCAGTCAGGGAGGTGCAAACGCGGGAGTGGGCTGGGCATTCTAGCGCTTTTTTTGAAGCGGTGCCGACGGGACCAAATCCGCCGCTATTGAAGACGAACTTGGACCGGGGTCTTGCCGTCGGACCCTTTTCTCGGCCTTGTTTGCCGGTGACGACCTCCGACGTCCTCTCGACGGGCCAAAATTTTTCTCAGCCGACGAAACGCTGGAATGAGAGCCGGGCGTGCTCGTCGGCAGGCTTTCGGGCCAAGATCGCGAGGCCGCAGGGATTCAGCCAAAAAGGTGGTTCGAGGAAGATCACCGAGAAGTCTGGCCTTGCAGCAACAAAGTCCATCAGAGCCTGGCGAACCCCGCCGCGGCCTTCCTGGTCGATTTCCCCGGAGTGCGGGCTTCCTACGTCATCCAGTAGCACCAGGCCCTGACTGGACAACAGGGACTCACAGATGAGGAGATCTTGGAACGCGTAAGAATAGCTGTGATTTGCATCAAGGAAGATGATGTCAGCTTCGTTTTCAATCATTTGGCGAAGTAGCGGATCGGTAGAATACATCTGCAATGGAAATGCATATTCAGCGAGACCTGATCTATCGATGAAGTCCCTGAGAACTTTATAATAATGATGTTGCGGCTCGAGATGATACGACTTGCCGTAGCCATTTGCACGTAACGCAGCTCCAATCACGAGCGACGCTGATCCGATGTGTGACCCGACCTCAAGCACAATCTTCGGGCGCGTGCTTAAGATCAGAGCGTGCAAAAGGTTGCGTGTGCCCCACGCCGACTCACCCGGAAGGAGAGGGTGTTGTTGCAATTCATCAAAAACTTCCGGGCTGAGGAACTTCTCTCCGACGAAAGATGGAAGTACATGCCATTCTCGAACGCTGTTGCTCACGCGACTATCTCCCGCGCCATAAGATTTAACCAGCCACCGCTGATCAGAATTCCGAGGCTGCCACTTAGTAGGTGCGGCGTTCCTATGAAGCGACGGCTCGAATTGCCACCCGCTCGGACGCTCGCGAGTAACCTAGCCGTGTCAGGATCAGCTTTTCCACTCGCTCCGCCATTTCTTCTTCCGTCGGGAAGGTTTGCGCATATTCGAGGCCGTTCGTGCGGCGGACCTGCATTTCCGCTTCATCATCGAGCAATTCCGCC
>Ga0207667_10010857_pt1 | contig 10621 bp, 7 predicted proteins | sample KBSCornC52_FD_184301 | JGI IMG/M metagenome (GOLD analysis project Ga0207667, IMG submission 184301) | Corn rhizosphere microbial communities from Kellogg Biological Station, Michigan, USA - KBS Corn C5-2 (SPAdes) (version 2) | ecosystem: Host-associated > Plants > Roots > Rhizosphere > Soil ...
GCCGCACGCTCCCAGCGCGGCGAAGGGGATGGCCATGACCGATGTCCTGCGCGTGTCGCCGCAGCCTGACGTCCATGGCATGCGTGACGCATGCTGCGACGAATATGGGCAATGTGAGCGGACGACATTCTCCAACGCAGGCTTATCGCATGGATCTTTCGAAGCAACTCGGCATTTTCGACGTCGTAACGTTCACAGCGGCGTACCCTCGCATCCCCCACTCAATGCGCACGGGCCGTAAGGCTACCGGCTGCGCGAACCTGCCCGCATCGTTCGCCCGCTCGCTTGCCCGACTGGTTCAATTCGAAGCGCCTTCCTGAACTCACATCCGCCGCGAGCCTTGCGTTCGCCGTTGAGGATAGATTTAGTACTACTAACTAATGGAGTTAACGAAGAGTGAGCCGCATCAACAGAAACGGCATCTCTGAATCGGGTTGGACGTCTTCCAGCCAATCGGAGGCGTCATCCGTCTCGCGCAGTGTGGCGCGATCGACGAGCAGCCGGAGCAGCGGGATATCCGATGTCTTGGACACTTTCTCACAAGGGTCGAACGCATCGAACAGAAGTAACCGAAGCAACAGAAGCAACAGCAGTTGGGCGGTGACGCCCAACCCGCCACCGTCCACCCGCTCGTCGACGCGCCGGTCTTCCGAAACGACCGCGTCGGCACTCAGTCACCGGAGCTACGTCAGCGCCAGATCGAATGCATCGAGCCAAGCGAGCGCCCGATCCAACGCGTCCAGTTACGCGAGTGCGACGAGCAACCCCTCGAGCCTCGGCCTGGGCACGCATCGGGATGACGTAAGTGGAACGGGCCGGCCCCCGTCGCTGGCGAGCTCGGGAGGCCGCACCAGTACCGGGCAGCAGGCCGCGGACGCGCTGATGCGAGTTCACGATATCGCGCAAAGCACGCGTTCCATGCGCAGCAGCAATATGGGGCGCTATCTGCCTCAAGAGACGTTGAGCCGCTACGAGGCAGTATCGCAGCGCTCTTCCGATATGGTTTCCGAGCTCAACGCGATGCGTTGGCCCCAGATCTCACGCTTCTTGCGTACCGACGGCGAAGCGCGCGATCGATTCGTGCGCGATGTCGATTCGTTGGCCGCGGAACACGACCGTTTGAATCCTGAGGTACAGGACGCGGCCTCAGTCGCCGATACGATCGAGCATGCGCCGCTGACATTCGCTCACTGGCCGCGCGGCCGATGATCGCGCGTTTGCGGTGAGTGGCGGAATTCAACCGTTTTAATCAAGGAAAAGCAATGACGAGCAGAATCGATGGCAATAGCGCTTATGCGCACTTCGACGCGGAAAACTGGAGCCAAAGCGATCGAGGTTCGAGTTCCACGACAAGCAGTACGAGGAGCGCCGGAAGTGAATCGAGTGGGCCACTCTCGTTTTTTCAATGGTCACGGCGATCCCGCGCCGAGCGAGATCCGTCGCCCGAGAGAGGCCGAGACGAAAACCCGATCTTCGATTACCTGTTTGCGGACGACGCGCAGACCTATGCGTCATTGCAATCGGATCGAACGGCGACATACCGGGACGATGGCAGCACAGTGTGGGGGGTGGATAAGGATGAATACGAAGAGGTTCAACGCGAAGAGGGAATGCCCTCCCTGGAGGAGGAGCCCGCGGCTTCGACATCGTCGGCGTCGACCTACCATAGCGTGAGGTCTCAGTTTTCCCAAACCCCGTCAACCGGCTCCAAGCGATCGGAAAAGACGACGCGCACGTCGCGCTCGAAAGAGACGACTCGCCGTTCTGTCGGGGGATCCGACGGCAATTCCGCCGGCAGCAACCAATCCGCTTCAACGTCCGGATCGTCCTCCACCTCCGGAAACAGGTGGCGCGCGTTTCAGCGGGCACGCCTCGCCGACGACCTCGTTGCGCGGCTGGAGGCCGCGTCCATCTCATCCCGCGAAACGCGCTCCAGCATCTCGCGGCGATCCTCGTCGCATGCCGAGCCTACTCCAGTCGCGGAGACGACATCGACCGCATCGGGCACAGCGAGCGCGCCGTGGCCCCGCCCGACGCGCTCCACTCGGTCGGGTTCCCGGGCAAGTTCGCTTTCCCGGACGCTCATGGAGCGCAGACTCGCGGAGCGATTCGAGGGCTCGTTGCGCAGACTGGGCGAAGCCAATAGGCGGCGGCCGCAGGTGGTCGCCGAAAGAGCCTACGACGTCGCGTCGCGGCTGGAGAGCGAAATGGCTTATCAGGATCGCCGGCAGGAGGTTCTGGCTGCCCGGCGCGAGCGTGAAAATGCGCTGCCGTCCGTCTCGTCCGGGTCGTTCCGTTCGACCGATTCCGAGGTCATCGCGCGCCTTCGACGCGAGGCATCCGTTGCACGCGGTCCATCGACCGGACCTGAGATCGCGGCCGACCAATGGGCCGTGCTGGACGATCGCTATCGAGGACGGCGCTGATACGGCGACGTGCCGAAGCGAACCGGGCGCCGTGCCGCACACATCAAGCCATTCGACGAGAGAAAACCATGTTCAGAAAAATCGTATCGGGCATTCCGATGCCGACCGGGTTTGCCGGATCGTCATCGAACGACGAACCGACGACATCCGGAGCGAGCCGCAAGCGCGAGCACGAACCGGAAACGTTGAAATGGATCAACGACAATCGCAGGCAGACCAACGAATGCCGGACGATCGCAGCCGACCGGCTGGCGGACGCCAAGCGCGGCGGCAAGGTCGATCTGGAGAACCTGGGGTTGACCGACATACCGGACAATCTATTGGCGCATGCCGACGGCTCGGTCCAGATCAAGATGCGGGGCAATAACCTGAACGACGTCCCGCGCCGGATACTGACGTTCAGGAAGCTCCAGTTTCTGGACATTTCGAAGAACCAATTGGGCACGCTCACGCCGGGGATCGGTGCGATGACCGGGTTGCGCAAGCTGGACATTTCTCGCAACGGCCTGCCCACGCTGCCAGAATCCATCGGCGATTTGACCGCGCTCACGACCCTCAGGGCAGGGGATAACGCGCTCAAAGTTGTGCCGACAACGATCGGCAACCTTACCAAACTCACGAAACTGTCGCTCAGCGGAAACCTGCTGAAGAAGCTGCCGACCGAGATCAAGGCCTGTTCGAACCTCGAGGAACTCGATCTTTCGCGCAACCATTTTGAGAGATTGCCTAAGGAGATTGGCGCGCTCACCAACCTCAACAAGCTACGTGTGAACGACAACGCGTTGGCCGATAGGATCGGCCCAACGGCCGGGACGACTCGGCGGGCGATTCCGGAATCGATCGGCAAGTTGCCGAACCTGAAGGAATTCGACGTATCGGGCAACCCGCTGACGTTCCTGCCGGAGGCGTTTGGCGGATTCAAATACGCGTCCACCAGCGAATTGACGATCAAGAAGTTCGCGAACGAGGCGCCCAGTTGGTCGAAGCTCGAAATTCGGATCGCAAATACGCCGCTACCGGTAGAGCTGCCGAAGGATGGCCGCCTGACGCGGCTCCAGACCGTTCCGCCGGTGCAGTATCGGGAGCTTTATCAGCCGCCCAGCCGCGGCATGAAGGCGTCTGTCCAAGAATCCTCCTATCACGACGATGACGACGGCATCGATTCCCGGGCCGATGACTTCGAGGAACGTCCGATCCCGGCGACGGCGCGGGTAATGCCCGAGGTGCTGGCCGCGCAAAACATGGCGGGCGGCAACGGTCAGGGCGTGCTCAACGAGCTGTTGCGCTCCCTCGCCGCGAACGGCGCGGCAGCCGGCGGTAATGTACCGGTACCGAACCCGGTGCCGCCGGGCATGCCGCACGGATACCCGCAGCCGCAGCCGATGGGGCTCCACGCCCCGCGACCCCATGCGACGCAAGTGCCGTTGGCTCAGCCGTACATGGCACAGCCGCCGCTTTACGGGCAGGCAATGCCGCTCCAGGGCGCCGGGGATCCTGCACTCGTCGAGCTATTGCAACGACTGGGGCTGTCGCAAGGCGGACAGCCGCGGCCGATGGTTCACGCCGCACCGCTGCATACGGCGCCCATTCGCCAGACGCTATTCGACTACTCGACGCCGTCATACACGGACGCGGCGCAGCGCAACATCGATATGCGAGCCATCCGGCGTCTTCAAAAGGCGAAGTACGACGCCATCGCCGAAGTGCACAAGACGCGCATCTATCTACAAGATGCGCAACTCGAGCAACGTGTGCAAGAAGCCAGGAAAGGCGATCCCAAGCGGGACCTGTGGACACTGGGTCGAATGATGTTTCGTCAGCGCGTCATCTGTGAACTGGCGGGCGACGTTGCGGAGGAGAACAAGGAAAAGAATGAGAAGAGCCGAGGCGGCCTCAAGCTTTCCGAAGATCCATTGGCGATCGCGATGTTGTTCGAGGCGCTGGTCTGTCGTCCTTCGGAGTTGCAGATTCTCGGCTTTGACGATATGCGCGACGAGTTGGACCGGGATCCCGATTTTCGGAGCACGTTCGCGAGCATCGTACCTCCTGACCAGTACGACTTTTTCCGAGCCGAGATCATGAGGGAAGTGCGCGAACGCGAAGAGGCGGACGACGGCGCTGAGGTCGAAACCCATGTGAACGGATTGGAGTTCTGGCAGAAATTCCTGCAGGAGCACACGAGCGCAGCGAAAGCGTCATGGATCTCGGCGCATGGCTTTTGAACCGCACATCTCTCACGGAAACAAGCAATGAAGAACATCAAACTCCCCTTCCTGTGCGGCGCGGACATGTGCGACCGCTTGCCGAGCCTGCCACGCCAACGCGACCGCGCGGGGGCGGGGGGGGATGCAAGCGGCGCCGGCACTTCGCGATCGCAACGGCGTGACAGCGGCCCACTCGACGCATTGAGCCCTCGCGCGCGTCTCGGCTTCACGAAAGGGCTCGGCGGTTGGGTGGCGGAAGACGCGGCGGGTGACGAACAGCGCGCTAAAGCGGCCGTCAGTATCAAAAAAGCCGCGGCCGAAGGCAAAGAGGTACTGATGCTGCCGCACCTTTCACTCACTGTGCTCCCTACGCAAATCGGTGCACTCGGGCGCCTGCAAGAACTCGATCTGAGCCATAACCAGTTGAGCAAACTGCCCGCATCGATAGGCAATCTGGTGAATCTCATCCGTCTCATGGTGGATCACAACAAACTGGAAAGGCTCCCGGACGAATTGAGGAACGCCACGCAGCTCAGGCACATTTCGGCGGAGGCCAACAAGTTGTCAGGGGTACCGAAATCGATGGCTACGCTGATGCAGCTACGAACCGTCAATCTCAAGAGTAACCAGATATGGCAGCTGCCGCCCGAGTGGAGCGAGCTGTTGAAGCGGTTACGGCGTCTCGATGTCTCGGACAACGAGCTGCGGGCGCTGCCCGCATCGGAGGGGGATGAAAACGCCGGAGAATGGAGCAGTGTCCGTTCGAAGGGGCTCGAGCTGAATCTGTCGAACAACCCGATCGCCGATCTGCCGAAGAGTTACGGCAGTTTCAAATACAAACCGCTCAGCAATGACCTCCTCGTGAACGCCGCAGGCAATATCGTTGTGCATTCGGCTCGTACCGAACTCCCCAAGGGGCTGGCGGGGCGTCTCGGACAAGGGCGCGGCATATTCCGCCGCGCGGCGGCCTCGAGGCACGCGCCCGAGCCGCTGCTCGACGGCCAGAGCGACGACGAATCGCTCCATTCCGTCGATTCGCTCGATTCGCCCCGTTCCCACGATACGCACGCGACGCACGACTCGTTCGGCGATTATGTCCGCCAGCACGGCGAAGACGGCCAAGCGTTCGGTCGCCCGCGCTCGCCAGAACTGCAGCCCATGAGCGTACGACATGAATGGACCGGGTTTCGACCACGGGAACCTCTGAATGCGGCCGGCGGGGGGAATATCCGGTTCGAGGCGCCACCGCCGTTCGCGCGCAACGAGCGTGCGATTCCTCATTATGCGGGCCTGCACCAGTCGGCCTTCGATCAGCATAAGCCACACATTCCCACGGGCGCCACTGCCGATCTGAGAAGCGAGCTGACTGCAGCATTGCTGACATTGCCCGAGACCGAGCGTATGGCGGTCCTGACTTACTTGAAGAGCGTCCCACCCGATGTGTTGGAGGTCACGCTCGCGCAGATGCAGAGCGCGCGGGTGCACGCCGCAGGCGCGACGGTGCCGCCCGCCGCCACTTCCGCAACGGGCGGTGCACCGCTGTTCGGCGCAGCGACGCATGCGCCGTTCGCCGCACAGACGGGGCCATCGTTCGTCTTCCCAGTGCCGCGTCAGTTCACCGAACCTCCCGTTGCGTCAACTTCATCTTCGGTGCCGCCGGTGCCTGAGCCTGCGCAAACGGCTCAACATGTACCGCCGTCAGTGGTGCCAGAGACGTCGACGCAAAACATGCCGCCGCCCGTCACACCGCCTGTGGCCCCGGGCCCTCGGCCCTCGTCCTCGCGCTTACACGAAAGGGAGACGCCGCCATCCTGGGCCAGCGCAGAGCTGTCATGGTCACAACGTTCGCGACCGTTCGTGCGCACACGCAACAGCCGGCCGGGTGCTTCGCAGGGCGCTGCCGATCAATGGGCGCCTCCGCAGTGGGTCGCCGCTCCGAAAGCGTCCGACGACGAGGTTGCCGAGGGTGAAACGTCAACGCCAGGCTTTTATGGGGAGACCTCGGCGCCGGGCTTCTATGCCGGTCTGCAAAGCCAGCCGACACACGCATGGACAAGCGCGCAGATGCCTGAGTCCCAAGCGTCGGCGCAAGCCGAAGAGCCGGGTATGCTCGATATGCTCGAAGCACTCATGCGAAAGATCAACGGTGAATGAAAGTGAATGGCATCCCGCGTCTGAGGGATGCCATTCACGGCCGCGTTGACTCAGCGCGCGCCTGCGTCACGAGACATCGACCGCGCGCCGATTCTCTGCTCGCGACTCGGCTTGCACGGACGGCATTGGCACCAAGAGGCCGGGATTGGTCGGCGCAATGCGATAGGCGCCTGGAACGACGCGGTTCAGTTCCTGGAGCACCGCGCTTTTCACCGCGTCGCTGCCGTGATGGCCCACGATGTATTGGGTCGCCGTATTCGAATGTCCTGCCGCGAGGTGATATTGGAGCAGCGAGACGGCCAACCCGGCCGAGATGCCTTTGGGCCGTTCCGAGGGAGGGGAATTCACGAAGACACGATGCGCGTGGAAATCGATCGTGTTCGACGACGCAACGTATCCCAGATGACGATGAAACACGGCTGCGGCGATGGCTCGCTCGATGAAGGCACGAGCCATCGCCTGACGGTTCGCGCTCGTCGATGCGGAAATCATCGCGCTGTAGCTGACGAGATCGGGATGCTGTGCGAGGCCTTGCTTGGCGAGATCGTCCAATTCCTCGAACAGGGTGCCGGCGCTATCGAGCCGGCCGGCCTTGCCGCATGCGATGATGGCTGCGTTGTACACGCCGAGGTCGGGACGCAGCGATGCATCGCGCTTGGCCGCCTCTTTGATTTCGTTCAACAGGCGCAGTGCGTCGTCGACGCGGCCCGCTTTTCCGCACGCCGATATCGTCGCGCTGTAGATCGCGAGGTCCGGGCGCATGGCAGCGTCGTTTTGTGCGCGCATCTTTAACCGGTCGAACAGCGCCAGCGCGTCATCCACCCGATCGCTTGCCGCCAGCGCGGCAATCACGGCGCTGTAGGTCCCGGTGGTGGGCCGCAATGCGGGTTCGCGCTGCGCGCGCTCTTCCATTTCATCGAGCAACGCGACGGCATCGGCCGCGCGCCGTGCCTTGGCATAGGCGGCGATCGCCGAACTGTACGTCATGATCGTAGGCCGCATCGAAGGCGCGTGCCGGGCCAGCTCTTTCAATTCATGAAAGAGCCGAATCGCCTCATCCGCTCGTCCACCGGCTTCGCACGCGGCGATGGTCGCGCCATAGGTCACGACATCGGGCGCGAGGCCCCGTGCTTTGAGCTCGGCGAACAATGCGAGCGCACGATCGGCCCAGCCGGCGTTTTCGCACGCTGCAATGGCCGTGTTGTAAGTCACGAGCGTCGGGCCACGCGAAGGATCGCGGTCGCCGATGCCTTTAAGCTCCTCCAGCAAAGCCAGCGCTTCACGGGGTAGCCCACCTTTGCCGCACGCGGAAATCGCAGCGTTGTACGTGATCGTATCCGGCCGCATCGATGGATCGCCCGTCGATAAACGCTTGAGTTCGCCCAGCAACTCCAGCGCATCGCGCGCTTGGCCGGCTTTCGCACAGGCGGAGATCGCCACGTTATACGTGATGCGGTTCGGGCGCATTGTCGGATCGCCGATGGCCTGTTGCTTCAACTCGGTCATCAAAGCCGTCGCTTCGGCGAACCGATTGGCTTTTCCGCACGCGGAGATCGCCGACGTATAGGTAACGACGGTCGGGCGCATCGAAGGCGCGCGGCGTGCAAGGTCTTTCAATTCGCCAAGCAGCGAGAGCGCCATGTCGGGCTGGCCGGCGCTTGCGCATGCGGCAATGGCGGTGTTGTAAGTGACGACGGTTGGCAGCATCGACGGATCGTGCTTTGCCAGATCGCTCAACTCCGCGAACAGTTTCAGTGCCTCGTCGGGCCTGCCTGCCTTATCGTATGCCGACATCGCAGCGTTGTACGTCACGACGCTCGGGCGAACGCCCGCATCTTTCACAGCCTGGAGCAGCTTCGTGGAGGTGGCGAAGTCGCCGCCCATTTTCAGCAGCGAGGCCGTTACCTTCAGGACTTCCTCCGCTCCTTTTTTCCCGGCCTGGTACTGCGCGATGACCGCAGCATTGGAGCGGGTATCGGCTCCAATCTGCGCAGCAGGCTGAGTGCCGGCTGCGATGCGCCGCCGCAGGGTCGGCGCGAGCGGACTGCTCGCTTTTTGCTCTGCGGCCGAGACGCCATCCGCTATCGCCGCGCGGGCCGATAGCGAAGCCACCTCTTTATCGCCATCCCGCTTCGGGCCGAGCCTTGGCCCGCGCCTGACCCCCTGCTCGGCGTCCGATGGGCGCGATAGAGGCTCCCCATTCCCGGGACCGGGGCTATGGCGCGCTTGAACGGAGCCTGCCGCGGGCCGCTGGCCGCCCAGCGTAATGACGCGCCGCACCGGGCTTGCGGCAGGCTCACCTGTGTGCGCGGTGCCGGGACGCGTGCCAGGCAGGCCATTCAAGAAGCCTTCCGGGCGCCCCCTGCGGCGGATCGACGGCTGTCCTTGCTCGAGCGCCGGCTTCGATGCCAGCGCGTCGCTGGAGAGCGGATGGCCAACCCTCGTGGTTTTCATTGATTCGTCGGCGCGGACGCAGCGGCAGCTTAGTGAAGAAACCTCGCCATGATAGCGTGGGTGCGCGTGCCATGGCACGGCTGTCGCGTTGGCTGCGGTTGGACAGTTTCACCCTTTTCCCCGTTTTTTCGTTTTCCGGCGGGTTCGGTCGCGTCCACACGACGCATGATATGGATGCGTTCCCTGACAGGAACGCCATTTCTCATTTTCGCCGCAACCGAAACCACCGTTCGCCGTGCTCTCTAGCGCGGGGAAAGGATGGCCATGACCGATGTCCTGCGCATGTCGCCGCAGCCTGACGTCCATGGCATGCGCGACGCATGCTGCGACGAATTTGGGCAATGAGAGCGGACCCCATTCTCGCAACGCAGGACTATCGCATGGATCCTTTAAAGCACGTCGACCCATTCAATTCCCAAGAATTCGCAAGGGCCTACGCGCGTCTTCTGGGCACCGACGGCAAAGCCGGGCAGGCGAGTGGCGGTGCGCCGAGGGTTGCCGACGAGGGCAGGAGGCCGCGGTTCGCGCCAGCGGGCGGCGAATTGCAGGCACTTCGGGATCTGCGTATTCGCGACGCTGAAAGCCGCCGCAAGAAAAGGTCCGCTTCCAAACGCGCCGGTGGTGCTGACGCTCCCGAGCCGAGCGCCGCGGCAGCAGCCAAGGACATCCCGTTCGACGAGCTGGTCAAACAGGATTTCGAACGCTGGCTCGAGCGCGACGGCCCCGACGGACACCGCGCTCAGGCTGCGCAGCGGATGGAATATGCCGAGCTGGAGCGATCGAGCAAGCTCGACCTGAGCGGGCTCGCTCTGGGCCGGATTCCGGCGAAGCTGCGGCAGTTCGGCCGCCTGCGAACGCTCTACATCGGCAAAAACAAGCTGGACCATCTTCCGGCGGCCGTTTGTCGTCTCGTGGGCCTGCACACGCTCGACGCACGGGACAACCAGATGACCGAGCTGCCGAGCGATATTGGCAGGCTCACATCGTTGCAGTACTTGAACGTCGATTCGAACGAGCTGGAATCGCTGCCTTCCAAGTTCGATCGACTCACGAGCCTAAAGACGTTTTCGGCCCGCTCCAATAAGTTGAAGCTGCTTCCGGCGCAAATGGGCACGCTCAAGAACCTGCGAAAACTCGATCTCGCGGAAAACCAGCTGTGGGATATCCCGGGCACTTGGCAACGGCTGTTTAGCCTGCTCGAGGATGTGGACCTCTCGGACAATAAGCTTCAGCAGCTTCCCGCCAACTGCGCAGAGCCCGCTGGGAAACTGAAGTTGGACGTCTCCGGCAATCCGATGGAGACGCTGCCCATAGCGTTCGGCAGCTTCCGCCAGCGCAAGCGCCTCTTCGGAGGCCGTCGTGAGGATCGCCTGGAGAACGAGG
>Ga0207667_10010859_pt1 | contig 10621 bp, 10 predicted proteins | sample KBSCornC52_FD_184301 | JGI IMG/M metagenome (GOLD analysis project Ga0207667, IMG submission 184301) | Corn rhizosphere microbial communities from Kellogg Biological Station, Michigan, USA - KBS Corn C5-2 (SPAdes) (version 2) | ecosystem: Host-associated > Plants > Roots > Rhizosphere > Soil ...
GGCCAAGAAGCTTGCCGTCGAGACAGCTCTGGAATCCGACCCCACTGTAGTCAACGGCGACGCGGAGCGACTTCAGCAAGTCGTGTGGAATCTACTGTCGAACGCGATCCGCTACACACCACCGGGTGGCAGCATCCAACTCAAGTACCAGCGTCGCGGTGAGGTAGCGGAGTTGCTCGTCCGCGACTCCGGCCAAGGCATTGCGGCCGAAGCCTTGCCGAATCTGTTCGAACGCTATTGGCAAGGGAACAACACGCAACGCCGCTCGAAAGGCCAGGGGCTCGGGCTGGGACTCGCGATCGCGCACCGCATTATCATGCTGCACGGTGGTGAGATCTCCGCCACCAGCGAGGGCGAAGGCCGCGGAGCCACGTTCATCGTCCGGCTACCCGTTTCCTCCAGCCTGCCGGCCGAACCCGGCAATGACGTTGATTTGGCCGTAAAAGAGGCTGACAGCCCATCTGCCTCCATTGCCCGTATGCTGGATGCGGCAACGTCCGAGTTGGAAGCTGCCTCGAGTACCGCCTATCTCCACGACCTCCACTTGAAAGGCGATACCCGCAGTGCTCCGGGTGCTCCACGTATTCTGCTCGTGGAGGATCACGAGGGTGTCGCGAAAGCTTGCCGCCGCCTCCTCACGAGCCATGGCTATCACGTGATTTGCGCGCCCACGGCAGCTGCAGCCCTCAAGGTGGCCGAGCATGGCACGTTCGATGTCTTGATCAGCGATCTCACTTTACCGGACGGTGACGGCATCGAGCTGTTGTCCCGAGTGCACTCCCGGTTTGCTCGCGTGGGTAGCGCCGGCGAGTTGCCCGCGATTGCCATCAGCGGCAGCGTGTATCAGGAGGATATCGCGCGCAGCCTCCAGGGCGGATTCGCCGTCCACCTGGCGAAGCCCTTCGATGAAGAAGCCCTCGTCGCGGCCGTCAAGAAGGTGTTGGAATTGACGTTGGTCAGGTCGACGCGGTAGCCATTACCGCAGGTCACCGAATCATCCGTACCTTCCCTGTGCGCGAATGGGCAGCGTGTGCGGGTGATGAGCCCGCAAGCACAAGGCCGATGAAAACCGAAGTTCCTTCCTACAGATGGCGACCGCGTCAGACCCGCCCGCCATCTTGCGCCGATGGCTTACAGCAGCAATTGGCCTTTGGTCCAGTCACTGCTGAACGGCTATGCGGAACCGGCGCTGGCGCTGGCACTGCCACGCTCACCCTTGAGCCCAGCCAGCTGCGCGATTTCGACGAGTTGAATGAGAGAAGTTGCGTGCAACTTCTGCATCACGCGCGCTCGATGCACCTTGATGGTCTTTTCAACGGTTCCCAGCTCGGCGGCGATCTGTTTGTTGAGTCTCCCGGCTACGACCTTTTCCAACACCTGACGCTCGCGGGGGGTGAGGGTCGCGAGCCGCCCGGCGACGGTGTTGCGCGCTTCCCACTCGGCGCGCTCGGCTGCGTCCACTGCGAGCGCCTCGGCCAGCGCGGCCATCAGCTCGTCACGATCAACGGGCTTGGTGAGAAAATTTACAGCTCCTGCTTTCATGGCACGCACGGTGTTTTGCACGTCGTGATTGGCTGTCAGGAAGACGATGGGCCGGTGACAACCTGAGGCGACCATGCAACGTTGCAACTCGAGGCCATCCAGGTCGGGCATGGTCAGATCGAGGAGCACGCACCCGGGCGGGTCGGGCTCATGAGCCACGAGGAAGTCGTGCGCGGAGTTGAATTCCCGCACGTCGTAGCCGGCCCCGCGCACCAGCCGTCCCATGGCGCGGCAGACTTCCGGATCATCGTCCACGATGAATACTGTCTCTGACTGTAGGCTCATCGCGGCATTCCCTCCTCCATAGCCTCACCTATGAGTCTCTGAGCCTCCTTGAGCGCTTCGGTCAACCGCTTGATGATTGCGGCGGCGCGCTTGTCGTCGGCGATGATGTCCTCGAGTATGTCGTGCAGCTCGGCCCGATCGAGCATCGTGTCGGAAAGAAAACGCTGTGCGGCCTGCGCATTGCTCAAAATGGCCGTGAGCGGCTGGTTGAGCTCGTGAAGCAGCGCCGAGAGATCGGTGTCGGAGGCGGGTCGCGAATTGCTCAAGGGACGCACGCTCTCATAATCAGGCGGGTCATTCCGCCGTTTCCTTGATCTCGACGATGGGGATCCGTCCGTGGGTATCTTGGCCCGCCGTCAGAGCATCATCGTCGCCTGGCCGTAATCTAACGCTCGGACGCCCGCGATGCTATTGTGCAAAGCGAAAACCAGGCGAACGTGCGCAGCTAGATGCTTTAGAGGAAAAAATCGGGCAACAGCTCGTCCTCGTGCACACCCGGCTCACGGTATTTTGTGAAATCGGACTCGCCTGCGGCGCGCAGCACGTCCTGGTCGATGCAGAACTTGCCTGTGAACTCGCGGCTAGGCTTTGTGAGTATGACGTGCGCGGCGTCGGCGACAATCTCGGGCCTGCGGACTCGGCGCCGCTCCGTGGCTGGTTGACCGCTCAGGGCAATCTGCAAAGCCGCGGTGCCGATAACGGTTCGCGGCCAGAGCGCATTCACTGCGACCCCGCGCGGGCGCAACTCTCCAGCCAATCCGAGCACACAAAGACTCATGCCGTACTTGCTCAAGGAGTAGGCGACGTGCGGCGCGAACCAATGCTCGGTGATATTCAAAGGCGGAGCCATCATCAGGATGTGCGGATTCGAAGAGCGTGCCAGATGGGGCAAGCAAAGCTTCGAGCACAGATAGCTGCCGCGCGCGTTGATCTGATGCATCAGATCAAAGCGCTTCATGTCGGTGTCCGGCGTGTTCGTGAGGCTGATGGCGCTGGCATTGTTTATCAGGATATCGATGCCACCGAAGGTCTTGGCCGTACGCTCGATCGCGCTCGCCACCTGCGCGTCATCGCGTACATCCACCGGAAGCGCGAGTGCGTGGCCGCCGGCCGCCTCGACTTCCTTGGCCGCCGTATAGATCGTGCCGGGGAGCTTCGGATGCGGTTCCTGGGTTTTGGCGACGATTGCGATATTCGCGCCGTCGCGGGCGGCCCGCAGGGCGATCGCCAGCCCGATTCCCCGGCTAGCCCCCGTAATGAACAATGTCCGCCCCTTGAGGCTGTCATGTGCCGATACCGTCATGCCTTCGTACCCCCTTGCCGCATTGGCCCGCATCAATATGCCTGCCGATTATGACCCCATAGCCCGAAAAATCCTCATCCGGGCTTGCGGCCCGGTAACATTACGTCTGGGTTATGTCCTTGGCAGGTAACAGATCTTGGCGGCTATCGGTGCGGAGCGGGTACTCAAGGTACACCACTGGACGGACACACAATTCACCTTCACCACTACGCGTGATGCGGCGCTTCGTTTCGAAAACGGGCAGTTCGTCATGGTCGGCCTCCAGGTCGACAAACGGCCCCTGCTGCGCGCTTATAGCATCGCGAGCGCCAACCACGAGGAGCACCTGGAATTCCTCAGCATCAAGGTTCCCGACGGCCCGCTGACCTCGCGTCTGCAGCACATCCAGGAAGGGGACGAGATCCTCATCAGCCGTAAGCCCACGGGTACGCTGCTGCTCCATGACCTCAAGCCCGGCAAGCGGTTGTATCTGCTTAGTACAGGCACAGGTGCCGCTCCCTTCATGAGCGTTATCAAGGATCCCGAGGTCTACGAGCGCTTCGAGCACGTGGTGTTCGTGCACGGGGTGCGGTGGGCCCGCGAGTCCGCTGTGGTGAAGCACAAGATCGAGGACCTCAAGGCGCACGAATACCTGGGCGATCTCGTTCGGGACAAGCTGCACTACTACCCCACGGTGACGCGCGAGCCGCATACAAATCATGGCCGGCTGACCACATTGCTGGGCTCCGGTCGGCTGGGCCGCGATCTGCATTTGCCTGCGCTAGACCCTGTCAATGACCGCGTGATGGTCTGCGGCAGCCCCTCGATGCTCACAGACACCTGCGCTCTGCTCGATTCGCGTGGTTTCTCGATCTCGCCGCATATCGGCGAGCCGGGCGACTATGTCATCGAGCGGGCTTTCGTCGAGCGCTGAGCGTCCTTGATCGGCTTGTCCTTGGCCTGACCCTTCGCCGCGGTCTTCACCGGCGGCGCCCCTTGGCGCTCGGCTTCCGCGATCAAGGCGCTGCAATCCGCATCTTTCGCCAGCCCCGGGTCGATGAATCCCAGGACTGCCGCGAGCGGCGTCGCGAGCACCCCCAACGCCGTGGCAACAGCCACCTGCCCGGGAGTGTTGCCCGGCTTGAGGCGTACGGTTGGTTTGGAGAGAGTCCCGGTGAGCTCGACGGGCGACTTGATGCGGAAGAAACGGAAGTTCTTCGGTTGCCCCGTGAGCGTGAGATCGATCAACTCGGGCCCGAGGTCGATCTCTCCCTTGCCGAGAACGAGCACCTTCTGCGTGTCAAAGACAATGTCCTGAGCGGCGAACACACCGCCTTCGGCCTTGAAGTTGGTGACACCGCAACGGATGGGAGTCTTTTCGTCACTCTTGGTCAGGAACAAGCCGAGCGCCCGCGCGGCGTTGATTCCCAATGCCTCGGCAAAGGCCGCGCGGATATCGCCATGCGGGATGACGAAGCTGACATTGCCCGCGGCGGTCGAGCCGATCTCATGAAAGGATTTGCCGTGACCGTGCAAAGTGATACGCCCTACCAGGGTCCCGTCGATGGGCGCGTCCCCGGATTTCGTCTTGAGCTGCGACAAGCGCACTTGAGTGATGCGCGAGTCTATCTCCACGTCGGGGACGTCCTTCCTGCCATCGACCTTGATGTTGGAGGTCATTTTTCCCTGTGGTAGCACGAAGGACACCGGGGTGAATGTCAGGACCGCCTCAGCGAGCTTCAGATTCAACACGATCTCACGTATCGACATCTTCTGCGTCTTCACCGACTCCGCCCGGTAGCGCACATCGGCGTCCATGGCGCGAATGCGTTTCAAGTCCAACTTCGCGTCGGGCAGGAGCGTTTGCCCCTTGGCGGCCTCGACGTCGGCTCGTTGCGCTTCCGCGGTGCGCACTTGTGCGGATTTGGGCTTTGCGCCGTGCAGATTTTCCGTACCACCGCCGGCCTGAGTGGTAGTGGTCTTGGCGGCTTTCGGTGTCGCGGCGCGTGCCTTCGCCGTGGACTCCTCCGCGCTCTCCTTGTGCCCCGCAGAGCCGCCGGCATCGGCCCCCGGCTCGGCTTCCTTGCGGCTCAACGAGGACGGCTTTGTCTTGACTCGCGAACCCAACGTCGGCCCGAGATCCTTGATATCCAACCGCCGCGTCGCGAGATCCGCGGTCAACAGCGGCCGCTCGCGGGCGGTCTCGATCGCGAGCGTGCCGTGGATGTCACTATTGCCGAGTGTCCCCTTGAAATCGGTGACTTTCAACAACGAGCCGCTGCGCTGGAGATGCCCGGAGACGGAGTATGGCGCCGTGTTGGGCAGCGCGAGGCCGCTCAGGTAGTAAAGGTCGGCGAAGTCGTCGCCCGAGGCCGAGATGTCGGCCACCACCGAGCCCATGTCGAAGGGCTTCGTAATGGTGATGCGCGACTGCACTTTCGTTTGCCCCGCTTGAATGTTGGAGCTCACGGTATAGGGCTTGTGCTGCTCCGCGGTGATCAGCGGATCGCCGCTGGCAGTGAGCTTGAACACGGCGCCGTTGATATCGCCGTTCCCGTTCAAGCTCAGGGATTGCGGTCCCCCATTGCGGGTCTGGTCAGCCGACACCGTCCCCGCGAAGTGGAGTTTGCGTATGGCATCGTTGACGACCAGGTGGCCATTGCCGAGGTGCAAGCGGCGCAGTAAGGGAAACTTCGCGGGCTCATTGGACGGTGGCTTGGGTTTACCCTGCGGCGTGAAGCTCCAGTTGAATCGCTGCTGCTCGTCGCGCACGACGTTGATGTCGCTGTCATCCAGTCCGACATAGGGTAATAGGATATCGCCCTTGAACAGCGCCGGGATGGACACCGAAAGCTGCAGCACACCGATACGGGCCGCGTCCCCGGGAGCGGTCGCGGGTTGCTGGGCCCCCTTCAATTCCTGCGCGCTGACCCAATCGGGATTCGCGATACGCAACTGGTGCACGATCGCGTGGGGTGTCCACGAGAATAGGTGGAGCTCCAGCCGTCCGTCGATATGGACCGGCCTGCCGAGATGCGCAGAGGCCGTCCGGGCGATCGGCCCACGCAGCGCGTCGGCGTTCGCATCCAACACCACCGCGGCGACCAACAACACGACAACGAGAGTGCCGAGGACGATGCCGACCCACTTCAACACTGTGCCCGCTGTAGCTCTAGCCTGTGGAGTCACCATAAACCGTAAACGCGTGAGGTTTGAGTTGGTTCAGACTTTCGGTCTCCAGCTGTACCGCTGTAGCCGCTTCCGGACGTCTTTTTCACGAGACAATATCAATGGAACAGCCGCCGTGGCTGAATATGGCAACGGCGAAGATGCCGCCACGGAAGAGGTATTCGCATGCTCATATTGACCCGCCGCCCGCACGAATCGATCCGGCTCGGCCCCCGCATCCGGATCACCGTATTGGGGTTTAAAGGCAACCAGGTGCGCATCGGAATCGAGGCCCCGACTGAGGTCTCGATAGATCGGGAGGAAGTCTGGGAACGTAAACAACAGGAGCGCAGCTCAATGCCCACCTTGCACGAGAAGGCCCGCGTCCCGTAATGCTCCGGCCAGCTCACCCTCGATACGCGCGGCCGCAGGCCTGGCGATGGACTGTAAGTGCAGAGTCGGGCCCGTAAGCACCTCCAGACCCCGCTTGAGCACACTGCCGGCCGCGCGAATTCCCGCTTTGTGCTGATCGAAACGCTGGGCCGGAGAGTACTGGCTCATTCCCACATAGATTCCATGCGGACCGTCGCGGCGGTCCGCATAGTCGAGCAAGATCAGGTAGATGTTCGACCGCCCCTTGCGCTCAGCCCGGAAATGGGCGGTGACCTCATAGAGGGTCGGTAGCCAATCGACGTAGCGCATGGGCAACCATTCGGGAACGCTCTTGGCCGCGTGCGCCCAGAGTTTCTCCAGTGCGGTCTCGATATGAGCCGCGAATTCACCTCGCATCCACAGTTCGTGGATACAGTGCGCGCCCAAGGGGCCATTGCTCGTGCCAAAAGCCGCGTCCAGGGTCGCCAGTACCTCTGCACGCGAGCGAGTGCGCAGCGGACGTGACGCTGGCGAGATCCTCATATCGAAATCAACGGAAAGTTCTGGCTGACGCAGCACATCTGAAATAATAGGGGACACGGACGAACGGGTGCGACGCATGTTCCTCGGCGTTACCCAGACTTATGGGATGATTCTGGCGTTATGCGACTGCCCTCGACCAAGACCCTGCGCGCGTTTCAGCTGGCGGCCCGCTCCGGCAGCTTCAAGACTGCCGCCAGCCAGCTGTTTCTGACGCCTTCCGCTGTGAGCCACCAGATCCGTGCCCTCGAGGAGGAGCTGGGCGTACCGTTGTTCCATCGTGGTGCACGCACATTGACCCTGACGGACGCCGGGTCTACCTACCTCCGAGAGATCGAGCATCTCTTCGAGCGTCTGGACGCGGCCACGCGTGAGCTCCGCGCCCGTGCGGGCCGCAGCACACTTCGGCTGCGCGTCGCCTCCTTCTTCGCAAGTGAGTTCCTCCTGCCGCGCTTGGCGGAGCTCCACGCCGCGCAGCCCGAGATCGACCTCGAGATCGACACAGATGGCACCGGCACAGATATCCATCCAGCGGACGCGGACGTTTCCATCGTGCTGGGCCCGGGGACGTGGAGCGAGCTGCAGGCTCACCGGCTGTTCACGCAGGCTTACGTACCCGCCTGTGCTCCCGCCCTGCTCGCGCGCACGTCGATCAGCTCCATTGAGCAGCTCGGCGGCCAGACTCTGCTGGTTTTCGAGGCCCGCAAGGACGGCTGGGAACGGTGGGCGGAGTCGGCGGGACTGGAGATGCCCCGACCGCGCAAGCGCATAGCCTTCAACAACATGGCCTCGCTGGTGCGTGCCACGGAGCGCTCCGCGGGCGTCGGGCTCATTCCCGCGCTCCTCAGCATGGAGCGGTTCCGGGCGAAGTCGCTGACCCGCCTGTTCGATCATGATTGGGAAACCGAGGACAGCTACTTCCTCGTGCACCGGGCGGAGGTTGCCGCGCGTCCGGAAGTGATTGCCTTCCGCAAATGGATTCTCGAGGAAGTGCGCAAGACAATCCCGCCCCCGAGACGGGCGAGCGAATCGGAACCCGCAGAGACGGATTTGACAGCGGCGACTGGCTAGAGTCCTTCAGGCCGGCGCTAGCATCGTCTTTGGAACGGTCGGGCCGCCCGTGCTGCGCGCCACGCGAGCGGAAACGAGCCACACCGCGCCACTGATCAGAACCGCTACCGGTACGATCAGGACCGCCTTCGACAAAGAGGACGCCTCCGCGATGCGGCCGATCAAGGTGGGCGATGGCACGTCCCCCAACAGGTGGATCATGAACATACTCAGCGCGAGCGCAGACGCGCGCTCGGCGGGGGCAACAAGGTTGACGATCGCGGAGTTGACCGGACCGGTGGACATGAAGAGCAGCAGCTCCGCGAGAACGATTGCGGGATAGTACGTGCCAGGTGACTCGGCCGTCAGTGCGATGAGGGCACACGGCGCCGCCAGCAGGGTGACCCATCCAGACATCCACAGATAAGCCTGGCGAGAGGACTTCATCCAGTAATCCCCCAGCCAACCGCCGAGAAAGGTCCCTACAAAGCCGGTCACCACCACGATCGCGCCAAAGCTCGTCGTGGCCTGCACGCGGGGGACGTGGTGCACTTGCTCCAGGAAATAAGGCATCCACACCGCCAGCCCCCCCAGCGCGAACGTGTAAGCAGCGTAGCCCAGAACGACCAACATGTAGGGAGCGCGCCGCAGTAGGCTCGAGTAGCGCGCGACCGAGTTGGTACTCACGGTGACTTGCGGCACCTCTTCGTCCGGTTGCGACCCGCGCGGGGGATCCGGGAGGCGCAACACGAGCAGCGCCAGCAACATCCCGGGGGCGCCCGCAACGAAGAAGGCTTCGCGCCACCCATAGTGCTGACTCATCAAGCCACCGACGATGTAGCCCAACGCGGCGCCCACGGGGATCGCCATGTTGAATACCGACAGTACCCGGCCCCGCTGCGCACGCGGAAAGAGGTCAGACAGCAATGCTGGAGCGATCGAAATGTAGGCCGCCTCTCCGATGCCAACCAAGGCACGCGCACTGAGCAGGTGAGCATAGTTGGCTGCGAATCCGGACAGCAGTGTCGCCAAGCTCCACAGGAAAACGCCGATGGCGACCGGACGCGTGCGCGGGCCTCGATCCCCAAGCGCGCCGAAAATCGGGGCCGCCAGCATGTAGACGATCATGAAGGCGGACGTCAGGAAGCCGACCTGGGTGTCCGAGAGCCCAAGCGGCGCCGCTTTCAGGTCAGGGACGAAACCCGAAGCCAGATAGCGATCGAGATAGTTCAGGAGGTTGATGAGCGTGAGCACGCACAGCGCGAACACGGAGGAGCGCGCCGCCACCGGAGCGGTCAGGAGCGCAAGCCCGAAACGTATTCGGCCGAATCGCGCCCGAGCGGATTCAGTTTCAAGCGCTCCAGGTACTGACGTACGCCATCGCGCGACCCTTCGCTGCTCGTCACGGTGATCCCTCCCGCCAGAACAAAGATGAAATCCCCGCGGGGAGTCCGACTGATTTCGCGCACATGGTTCATATTGATCAGGCACGAGCGGCTGATGCGCAGCAAGGGCTGCGACTGTAGTGATACTTGCGCCTGTTGCAAAGTGCTGCGCGCATAGAAGCTCTCCCGCCCGACCGTGAGCTTCACATAGTTGCGGTCCGATTCGACCAGCTCCACCTGCCCGACGTCCAGCATGTGCATCCGGCTGCCGGACTCGGCCAGAATCCGCGGGCGTGCGTCGGCCAGCGCACGGGCACTGCGCTCGATCTGGGCCAACACCGAATTGAGCACCGAGGAGCGCTCGGACTCGCTCTCGGCTCCCCGCCTGCGGCGGACCCGCGCAATGGTTTTGCGAAACCGCTCGTCATCGAAAGGCTTGAGCAGATAGTCGACCGCGCTCACCTCGAACGCTTCCAGCGCATAGTGGTGATAGGCCGTGACGAATACGATCAAAGGCAGACTGTCAGGGTCCAGCGAGCGCGCCAGCACGACGCCGTTTTGCGAATCGATCTGGATATCCAGGAACAACACCTGCGGAGGATTGGCCCGGATCGCTTCCAGTGCCGAGCGCGCATCGCCGTATTCGCCAACGACACGCAGGTCCGGCTCGCGTTCGCAGCACTCACGCAGGGTTCGCCGGGCCGCCGGCTCATCATCGACGATGACTACGTCCATCATGGATTACGCACCGGCTCTGGCGGGGCGGACCGCCGGGTCACGTTGCTCAAGGGCTCCGCGGAGCCGGGGCGCTTCAGCCGCCGCGCTCCTCGGAGCAACGATCGGCCCGTCGCGCAACAAAGGCAGCCGGACTTCGGCGATCCACACGTTGTCATATCCCGCCATGGCGCTGAACGTGGCGCGCTCCCCGAATTGGATGGCGAGGCGCTCGCGCACGTTACGCAAGCCGATCCCCGGCTGTCCCGGCAACTTGCCGGGC
>Ga0207667_10010861_pt1 | contig 10618 bp, 10 predicted proteins | sample KBSCornC52_FD_184301 | JGI IMG/M metagenome (GOLD analysis project Ga0207667, IMG submission 184301) | Corn rhizosphere microbial communities from Kellogg Biological Station, Michigan, USA - KBS Corn C5-2 (SPAdes) (version 2) | ecosystem: Host-associated > Plants > Roots > Rhizosphere > Soil ...
TCTTCCTGTCGCGCATCATCGGCTACGTCGTCGACAAGGCGATCTTCCGCACCGAGCGTGGCGTCGGACCGGGCTTCTTCATCGCCTCGCTCGTGTCCCAGATCCTGCTGGGCATCCTCGCCTCGATGATCGTGGCCTGGTTCTCGCGCCAGCGCGAGTTCCGCGCCGACGCCGGCTCCGCGCAGCTTCTCCACGACAAGCGCCCGATGATCAACGCCCTCGCGCGCCTGGGCGGCCTGCAGTCGGGCGAGCTGCCGCAGGCCTTCGAGGCCCACGGCATCAAGCAGAGCCAGTCGCGCTTCCTCGGCCTCTTCGCGAGCCATCCGCCGATCGAGGAGCGCATCGCCGCCCTCCAGGCTCAGTAAGGTAATCAACCCCTATTGCTTCGGGATGTTCGCGTCCCTCACCACGCGCGCCCACCGTTCGGTCTCGGCGCGGATGAAGGCCGCGAATTCCTCCTGCGAGGTCGGCGTGGCCTCGATGCTGTTCTCCGCGAGGCGCGCCACGATTTCGGGGAGTTGCAGTGTCTTGACCAGCGTGGCGTGCAGCTTGTCGACGATCGGCTTGGGCACCGCCGACTGGATGCAGGCCGCATACCAGACCGTCACGTCGAAGTCCGGAAACCCCGACTCGGACACGGTGGGGACCTCGGGAATCTGAGCGCTGCGCCGAGACGAACTGACCGCGAGCGCCCGCGCCTTGCCGCTCTTGATGGCGGCGAGCTGCTCCGGCAGGTTGCCGAACATGCCCGCGACTTGCCCGCCCATCACATCCGCGAGCGCCGGCGCGCCGCCCTTGTAAGGAACGTGGAAGAGGTCGATGCCGGCCGTGAGCTTGAAGAGCTCCATCGTCATCTGCGGTGAGGTGCCGAAGCCGGGCGAGGCATAGTTGTACTTGCCGGGATTCGCCTTCACCAGGGCGACGAATTCCCTGAGCGACTGGGCGGGCACCGATGGATGCACCACCAGGCAGTTCGGCGTCTTGCCCATCAGCGAGATCGGCGCGAAGTCGCGGATGTGATCGTATGGCAGCTTGTTGTACAGCGCCGGGCTCACGCCGTGCGAGGCGATGCCGCAGCTGAGGAGGGTGTAGCCGTCGGGTGCGGCTCGAGCCACGTAATCCGCACCCACGTTGCCGCCGGCGCCGGCGCGGTTCTCGACCACGATCGGCTGCCCGAGCAGATCGCCCCATTTCGCCGCGACGATGCGCGTCACGATGTCCACGGATCCGCCGGGCGGGAAGGGGACGATGAAGCGCGGCGGCCGGTTCGGGTAATCGGTCTGCGCGTGCGCGGCGCCAGCCGTCCACGCCGCCAGGACGAAAAACAGGAACGCCTTCATGCCTCCTCCTCCAGGAACAGGAAGCCGTCGAATTTCTCCACGGGTACGCTACGCCCGGGTACCCCGAAAGACAAGCCTTAGAATCCGCGCCTGCCGATGAACGCGCTCCTCGCCTGGTATTTCGTGGCCGTCTGGGGCGCGGGCTACGTCGCCACGAAGATCGGCCTGCAGTACGCGCCGCCCTTCACCTTCCTCAGCCTGCGCTTCGCTTTCGGCTTGCTCTGCCTCTTGCCGGTGATCCTCTTCTGGCCGCCCCGCTGGCCGTCGAGCCCGAGGGAGCTCGGTCATCTCGTGGTGGCAGGACTGCTGATGCACGCGGTGCAGCTCGGCGGCAGCCACTACGCGCAGTACCTCGGCATGTCGGCGGGAGTCGCGGCGCTGATCATCGCCTGCCAGCCGCTCGTGACGGCGGTGGTGGCGTCGCGCTGGCTCCACGAGCAGCTCCAGGCGCGGCAGTGGGCCGGCGTGGCGATCGGCCTCGCCGGCGTGGCGCTCGTCGTCTGGCACAAGATGGACATCCGCGAGGTCACGCCCGGCAGCCTGGCCGGCACGCTCCTCGGTCTCGTCGGAGTCACCGCCGCGACGCTCTACCAGCGCAGGTTCTCTCCGCGCGCGGACCTCAAGGCGGCCGCCGTGGTCCAGTTCGCCGCATCGCTCGCGGTGCTCGCGCCCCTTGCCGCCGGCGTGGAGGGCTTCAAGGTCGATTGGTCGCGCGAGCTCCTGGCCGCGATCGCCTTTCTCGTCATCTTCGCCTCGATCCTCGGCGTGAGCGTGCTCAACTACCTCATGCGCCACGGCGCGGCGACGCGCGTGGCCGGCATGATGTACCTTCCGCCGGTGTTTGCAGTGGGGCTGGAGGCGGCGTTCTTCGGCGTGGTGCCGAGCGCGCTCGCTCTCGCCGGGTTCGCGATCACCTGCCTGGGAGTGGCTTTGACAGTCTGGAGCCGACGCTGGAAATCGTCTATTTCGTCGTCCTGAACTGCCTGGGCCACCTGGCGTTCGTCGGCGTGCGCATGACCACGTCGCTCTTCGCGCTCGGCCTGGGCGGCACGGAGGCCGCGGTCGGCGTGCTGATGTCGCTCTTCGCGCTGCTGCCGATGCTACTCTCGGTGAGCGCCGGGCGGCTCATCGACCGCATCGGGCCGCGCCGGCCGCTGCTCGCCGCGTTCGCGGTCCTCGCCGCTGGCGCCGCCCTGCCCTTCGCGGCGCCGCAAATGACGACGCTGTATATCTCGTGCACGCTGGTGGGGACGGCGTTCATGTTCATCCACATCGCGATGAACAGCGTATTCGGCGCCTACGGCACGCCCGAGGAGCGCGCGGTGACCTTCTCGTGGCTCGCGCTCGGCTTCTCGATCTCGAGCTCCATCGGCCCGATCGTCGCGGGCTTCGCCATCGATCAGCTCGGCCACGCCGAGGCGATGCTGATCCTCGCCGCCTTTCCGGTCCTCGGCGGCGTGCTGGTGTGGCGGATGCGGCGCCCGCTGCCGCGGCCGGAGCCGGTAGCGCACACAAGGCACTCGGGCGTGCTCGACCTGCTGCGCATCCCGCTGCTGCGCAACACCTTCATCGTCAGCCTGGTGCTCGCGATGGGCTGGGACCTGTACACGTTCCTCACTCCGCTCTACGGCGCGCGCCTCGGCCTCGCGGCGACGACGATCGGCGTGATCATGTCGACCTTCGCGCTCGCGACGTTTGCGGTGCGGCTCATCATGCCGCACGTGGTGAAGCGCCTGCGGCAGTGGGTGGTGATGAGCTCGGCGATGGCGGTGGCGGGGGCCGCGTACATCCTCTTTCCGCTTTTCTCCAGCGTGCCGCTCCTCATGGCGCTCTCGTTCGTCCTCGGGCTCGGCCTGGGCTGCGCGCAGCCCATCATCATGTCGCTCCTCTACGAGGCCTCCCCGCCGGGACGCCAGGGCGAGGCGGTCGGCATGCGCACCTCGCTCCTGAACGGCAGCCACACCCTGATCCCGCTCGCCTCCGGCGCCCTGTCGGCGGTGGCCGGCATGGGGCCGGTGTTCTGGCTGCTGGCCGCGTTTCTCCTCGGCGGCGCCTGGTTCGCGCGCCAGAGAATAGAATAGCGCCGCCATGAAGCGCATCACGCTCAGCCAGTTCCTGGTCGCGCGCCAGCGCGACAAGAAGCTCATCAACGCCGACCTGCGGCTGCTCATCGAAACGATCGCGCGCGCGTGCAAAGGCATCAGCACGCGCGTGAACAAGGGCGCGCTTGCCGAAGGGCTCGGAGCCGCCGCGACCAAGAACGTGCACGGCGAGGCGCAAAAGACGCTCGACGTGCTCTCGAACGAGATCCTGCTCGAGGCGAACGAGTGGGGCGGCAACCTCGCCGCGCTCGCCTCCGAGGAAATGGAAGACCCGCGGCCGATTCCCACCCACTACCCGCGCGGCGAGTACCTGCTGCTCTTCGACCCGCTCGACGGCTCGTCGAACATCGACGTCAACATCTCCGTGGGCACCATCTTCTCGGTCCTGCCCTGCCCGAAGACCGAGAGCGGCGCGTACTGCGAGCCCAACGAGAAGGCGTTTCTGCAGCCCGGACGCAACCAGGTCGCCGCGGGCTTCGCGGTCTACGGCCCGACCACGCTTTTCGTGATCACGGTGGGAGACGGCGCGCACGGCTTCACGCTCGACCGTGAGAACTTTACCTTCGTGCTGACTCATCCGGACATCCGCATTCCCGCGGACACCGAGGAGTTCGCGATCAACATGTCCAATGCGCGCCGCTGGGAGGCGCCGGTAAAGCGCTACATCGACGAATGCGTCGCGGGCAAGGACGGCGCGCGCGGCAAGGACTTCAACATGCGCTGGGTTGCGTCGATGGTTGCGGACGTATTCCGCGTCATCTCGCGCGGCGGCATCTTCATGTACCCGCGCGACGCGAAGAACAAGGACGGGCGCCTGCGCCTCATGTACGAGGCGAACCCGATGTCGTTCATCGTCGAGCAGGCCGGCGGCGCGGCCACCGACGGCGCGACGCGCATCCTCGACCTGCAGCCCAAGGGGCTCCACCAGCGCTGCGCGGTGATCCTCGGCTCGAAGAACGAGGTCGACCGGGTTTCGAGCTACCACCGGAAATGAAAAAGGCCCCGTCAGGGGCCTTTTGTCCTCTCCCAGGTAATCGGTTATTTCAGGTGCCGGCTGACCAGCTTGGTCATCTCGAACATCGAGACGGAGCCCTTGCCGCCGAAGACCGCCTTCAGCTTGTCGTCGGCGTTGATCATGCGCTTGTTCTTCTTGTCCTGGAGGCCGTTGCGCTTGATGTACCCCCAGATCTTCTTGGTGACCTCGGTGCGCGGCATCGCGCTCGATCCGATCACCGCCGCGAGCGTGCCGCTCGGGGTCATCGGCTTCATGAAGGCCGCATTTGGCTTGCGCTTCTTGCCGCTCTTCTTCGCCTTCTTTTTCGCCATCTCGATTTCTCCTCTGAAGATTGTCGGTGTGACCGGACGCGTTGTTGCCGCTACGGGCTAGCGGTGACGAGAAGATGCACGATATGGCGGACCGATGTCAACGATTTTCAGAGGGAAAATGCGCCGCGCTCGCTCTGCTGTTGCGAATCCAGCCACCCCTCGAGCGGCATTTGCATAGAATCGGCGTTCCAATGAACGTCGCCCAGCTACGACAGGAATACATGCGCTCGGGCCTCTCGGAGCAGCAGGCGGGCGCCGATCCGCTGCGGCTCTTCGGCGCCTGGCTCGAGGACGCGGTGCGCGCCGGCCTGCCGCTGCCCAACGCGATGACGCTCGCGACGGTGAGCGCCGAGGGCGCGCCCGACGCGCGGATCGTCCTCCTGAAAGGGCTCGAGCGCGGCGGTTTCGCGTTCTACACCAATTACGCCAGCCGCAAGGCGCACCAGATCGATGCCCGGCCGCTCGCCTGCCTGGTCTTCCAGTGGTCGGAGCTCGAGCGCCAGGTGCGCATCGAGGGCGAGGTGGAGAAGGTCAGCGAGGCCGAATCGGACGCCTATTTCGCTTCCCGCCCGCTGGGCGCGCGGCTGTCCGCATGGGCTTCGGCGCAGAGCGCCTCGGTCGCTTCCCGCAAGGTGCTCGAGGATGCGATGGAGCAGGCGAGGCGACGCCACGGCGAAGCGCCGCCGCGACCGCCGCACTGGGGAGGCTACCGCGTCATTCCGCGGCGCCTCGAGTTCTGGCAGGGCCGCGCCGACCGCCTGCACGACCGGCTGCTCTATACCGCGAGCGGGGCGGGCTGGAAGATCGAGCGGCTTGCCCCCTGAGATCCTCGCGCTCCTGAGACGCACGGGGTTGTGCGGCCCGGCGGAAACGCCGCGCGCCGAAGCGCTCTCCGGCGGCGTGTCCTCGGACATCTGGCGCGTCGATCTCGCGCGCGGACCGGTGTGCGTGAAGCGCGCGCTGCCGCGCCTGCGGGTGGCCCAGCTCTGGCAGGCGCCGATCGAGCGAAACCGCTATGAATACGAGTGGTTTCGCGCGGCCGGTGCGGCGGCGCCGGACGCCGTGCCGCGGGTCATCGCGCGCGACGAGGGCGCGTTCGTCATGGAGTACCTCGACGCCGGAGCGTACCCGGTGTGGAAGACGCTTCTGAGCGAGGGGCGCGCCGATGTGGGCTTTGCCGCCCAGGTGGGCCGCACGCTTGCACGTATCCATGCCGCCACCACCGCGCTCGCGGCCGCGTTTCCGACCGACGCGATCTTCTTCGCCATCCGCCTCGAGCCCTATCTTCTCGCCACCGGCGCGCGGCACCCGGCACTGAAGGCCAGGCTGGAAGCCCTCGTGGAGAGGACCGCGGCCACCAAGGTCTGCCTGGTGCATGGCGACGTCAGCCCCAAGAACATCCTCGCCGGCCCGCGAGGGCCGGTGTTCCTCGACGCCGAATGCGCGTGGTACGGCGACCCGGCCTTCGACCTCGCCTTCTGCCTCAATCATCTTCTCCTGAAGTGCCTGTGGGTGCCGCAGGCGAAGGCCGCCTTCCTGCGCTGCTTCAATGCGTTGTCGGACGCGTACCTCGAGGAAATCCCCTTCGAGGAAGTCGAGTCGCGCGCCGCGTCGCTGCTGCCGGCGCTGCTCCTCGCGCGGGTCGACGGGAAATCGCCGGTCGAGTACCTGACGCGCGACGCGCAGAAGGAGCAGGTGCGAAGCGCCGCGCGTCCGCTGCTGGAAAGGCCGGTCTCGAGGCTCTCGGAGGTGGCGAAAGCATGGCAAGGATCGTCGACGTAAGAGCGCGCCGGGTGTGGGACTCGCGCGGCCGGCCCACGGTCGAGGCGGAGGTGCTCGCCGGCCGCGGCACCACCGCGCTCGCCGTGGGCCGCGCGATCGCGCCGGCGGGCGCCTCGACCGGCTCGGGCGAAGCCAAGGCGCTCGACGCCGCCCAGGCGGTCCAGAACGTCAACACGCGCATCCGCGAGGCGCTGCGCACGATGAGCGTCTCGGACCAGCAGGCACTCGACCAGCGCATGATCGAGCTCGACGGCACGCCCGACAAGCGCCGCCTCGGCGCCAATGCCATCGTCGCGGTGTCGCTCGCCTGCGCCCACGCCGATGCGGCGGTGCGCAAGGTGCCGCTGTGGAAAAAGCTCGCGGGAGACCGACGCACCGCGCTGCCGGTTCCGCAAATCCAGATCTTCGGGGGCGGCGCCCACGCGGGCGCGCGCGTCGACATCCAGGATTACATGATCATCTGCACGGGCGCGGGCAGCTTTGCCGAAGCGCTTGAATGGACCGCCCAGGTCTATGCCGCCGCCGGCAAGCGCCTCGCGAAGCGCGGCGCCCTGCACGGCGTGGCCGACGAAGGGGGCTACTGGCCCGCGTTCAAGTCGAACGAGGAAGGGCTGGCGGAGCTGGTCGGCGCGATCGCCGATGCCGGCCTCGAGCCCGGCACCGACGTCTCGATCGCGCTCGACATCGCGGCCACTCAGCTCTTCCGCTCCGGGAGCTACCAGCTCGCCCTGGAGAAGCGCGCGCTAAGCGCCGAGCAGTTGCACGCGATGCTGCTGCGCTGGATCGAGCGCTACCCGATCGTGTCGATCGAGGACCCCTTCGCCGAGCACCACGCCGACGCGCTGCGCGCCTTCACCAAGGCCGCTCCCGGGGTCCAGGTCGTCGGCGACGACTTCTTCGTGACCTCCGCCGAGCGGGTGAGGAAGGCCGCCGGCGCCTGCAATGCCGTGCTCCTCAAGCCGAACCAGGTCGGCACGGTGAGCGAAACCCTCGCCTGCTGGGAGGCCGCGCGCGAGTGCGGCTACCGCGCGATCGTCTCGGCGCGCTCGGGCGAAACCGAGGACGTGTCGATCGTGCACCTCGCGGTCGGCTGGGGTGTTCCCCAGCTCAAGGTCGGCAGCTTCTCGCGCTCGGAGCGCATGGCGAAGTGGAACGAGGGCCTGCGCATCGAGGAGGCCCTCGGCGCGAAGGCGCTGCCCTACCCGGCCCGCAAGCTCTTTCCCAACCGATAATCAGGGACGGACCACTTTTTCGAGAGTCTGTAGTGGAATGCACTACAGGGCGCTGCGGTTGCGGCTGCTGGGCTAGACGTCTTCGGCCGAGCACCCGGCGCGAGCCGACCAACCACTGCTTCGGTCTAAGAATGTCGTTGTCTCCCCACAGCTTGCCGGGCTAACACTGGAAACGCTTCAAACGCGGCATCGAGGTGCAATGCGCAACGTGAAGAAAGTGCGCGCGGGCCTACCGCCCTAGAATCAGGTCGCCTAGAATCTGTCCGGAAAATCACTACGACTAGGTAACGGCTACAGGTGGGCAAGCCGGAGGCATTACCGTCCCGGGCAAAACCGCAGCGGAGCGAAGGGCAGCGCGGAGCGCTGCCCAAGGCGCCAACCGGGATATCGGGACTCGATGAAATCACGCTCGGCGGATTGCCGCGCGGTCGGCCGACGCTCGTCTGCGGCGCCGCCGGCTGCGGCAAGACGCTGCTCGCCATGGAATTCCTGCTGCGCGGCGCCGAGCAGTATGGCGAGACGGGCGTCTTCATGGCGTTCGAGGAAACCGAGCAGGACCTCGCGCAGAACGTGCGCTCGCTCGGCTTCGACCTCGAGAAGCTGGTCGCCGACGGGAAGATCTCGGTCGACTACGTGCGCATCGAGCGCACCGAGATCGAGGAAACCGGCGAGTACGATCTCGAGGGGCTGTTTCTGCGCCTGGGCCTGGCGATCGACGCGGTCGGGGCCAAGCGCGTGGTGCTCGACACGCTGGAAACGCTGTTCGGCGGCTTCACCAACCAGGCACTGCTGCGCTCGGAGCTGCGGCGCCTGTTCCGCTGGTTGAAGGACAAGGGCGTCACGGCGATCATTACCGGCGAGCGCGGCGAGGGCCAGCTCACGCGCCAGGGCCTCGAGGAATACGTCTCCGATTGCGTGATCCTGCTCGACCACCGCGTGCGCGAGCAGGTGTCGACCCGCCGCCTGCGCATCGTCAAATACCGCGGCAGCACGCACGGCACCAACGAGTACCCGTTTCTCATCGATGAGAACGGCATCCACGTGCTGCCGCTCACCTCGCTGCAGCTCAACCACGACGCAAGCAGCGAGCGCATCTCGAGCGGCATCCCGCGCTTGGACAACATGCTCGGCGGCGAAGGCTACTACCGCGGCAGCTCGGTCCTGGTCTCCGGCACTGCCGGCACGGGCAAGACCAGCCTCTCGGCGCATTTCGCGCACGCTACCTGCGCGCGGGGAGAACGCTGCCTGTACCTCGCCTTCGAGGAGTCGCCGCAGCAGCTGGTGCGCAACATGAAGAGCATCGGCCTCGACCTCGGCCCGTGGATCAAGAAAGGCCTGCTGCGGCTGGAAGCGTCGCGGCCTACGCTGCTCGGCATCGAGGCGCACCTCGCGGTGATCCACAAGATGGTGAACGAGTTCCAGCCGCAGGTGGTGATCCTCGATCCGATCAGCAACTTCGCCACCGCCGGCACCGAGAATGACGCGCAGGCCATGCTGCTGCGCCTGATCGACCTGTTGAAATCGCGCCAGATCACCGCCATGTTCGTCCACCTGACGGGCGGCGGCTCGAGCTGGGAGAAAACCGACGTGGGCGTGTCCTCGCTGATCGACACCTGGATCCTACTGCGCGACATCGAGCTCGCCGGCGAGAGGAACCGCGGCATCTACGTGCTCAAGTCGCGCGGCATGAAGCACTCCAACCAGATCCGCGAGTTCCTGATCACGCCCGAGGGCATCCGGCTCGAGGAGGTATACGTCGGTCCGGAAGGCGTGCTCACCGGCTCGATGCGCGCTGCGCAGGAGGATCGCGAGAAGGCCGCGGCCCAGGCGCGCGGACAGGAGATCGAGCGCAAGCAGCGCGAGCTCGCCCGCAAGCGCGCCGCGCTCGAGGCGCAGATCGCGGCGCTGCGGACCGAGTTCGAGGCGGTCGAGGACGAATCGAAGGTCGTGGCCGAGCAGGACCGGGCACGGGAGCAGCAACTCAGCGAGAACCGAAGCGCCGCCGCGATCCGCCGCGGTGCCGATGCAGCCAAAAGGAATCGGAAATGAGCACGCGCAAGAACGGCAGCTCCCAGAACCCAGGCAACTCGGACAAGTGGGAGCTTCGCCTCTACACCGCCGGTCAGACGCCGAAGTCGCTGGCGGCGATCAAGAACCTGAAGAAGGTGTGCGAGGAGCACCTCGCCGGTCGCTACGAGATCGAGGTGATCGATCTCCTGAAGAACCCGCGCCTCGCGAAGGACGACCAGATCGTGGCGATCCCGACCTTGGTGCGCAAGCTTCCCGACCCGGTACGCAAGATCATCGGCGACCTCTCCGACACCGAGCGCGCGCTGGTCGGCCTGCAGCTGCGGCAACAGAGCTAGGAGCGAACATGAACATGGACCAGCGCATCGAATCGCGCATCGAATCGATAGACCTCGAGCTTCAGATCGAGTCGCTGCGCGCGCAGCTCCACGAGGCTGAAGAGCTGCGCCACGCCATCAGCCATGGGCAGGTCGACGCCTTCATCGTCGGCCCCACCGACGACAGCAAGCGCGTGCTGATGCTATCCGGCGCGTACGCGCGCTACCGCCAGCTCGTCGAGGAGATGCAGCAGGGTGCGGTCACCGTGAGCCGCTCGGGCGAGATCATGTTCGCGAACCAGGCGTTCGCCGCCATGGTGGGCCTCGCGCCGATCGACATCTTCCGCGTGCCGCTCACGCGCTATCTCGCGCCCGCCGACGCCGGCGAGGCCGCGATCCTGCTGCAGCCGCATTCCGGCAAGGCCGAGATCAAGGCGACGCTGCGCGGGGTAAACGGAAAGCAACGCCCTGTGCGCATCGCGCTCATCACC
>Ga0207667_10010862_pt1 | contig 10618 bp, 11 predicted proteins | sample KBSCornC52_FD_184301 | JGI IMG/M metagenome (GOLD analysis project Ga0207667, IMG submission 184301) | Corn rhizosphere microbial communities from Kellogg Biological Station, Michigan, USA - KBS Corn C5-2 (SPAdes) (version 2) | ecosystem: Host-associated > Plants > Roots > Rhizosphere > Soil ...
CGCCGAAATGTGCACCGCCGACACGCATTCCGCCAGCGCGAGCGCCGCCGCCGAAGTGTCCACCGCCACCGCCGCCATGGCCACCGCCGCCGCCATGACCTCCGCCGCCGCCCCTTCCTCCCGCGTAAGCCGCGCCCGCAAGGACGGTGGTCAGGACAATAACGGCACAGAGTTTGAATTTTGGCATGGCACCCTCGAACGCGCCCCCGCGGGTTACCGTTGAGCGACTCATGAATAACCACCGTGCGATGCTAAAGTTCCCTCGCCAGAGCCGCCCAGAATCGTAATGACACTGTCGTAAAATCGGTTTTAAATACGCGGTGGGCAGCCGGGTCGGAGGCGGGAAATGCAGGATCTCGTTCGCTACCGCGCAATGGAGTCTTTGTGTCGTCAGAGCGCAGTGTTTCATCCCCTTGAAAGCTGGCGATTGCTGGCTGAAGCAGAGATGTGGCACCACAAGGCGCTGGAAATTGCGTCCCGCTCCATCGATTGCAACAGTACCCCGCCGACCGGTGCACTCGCTCGAACAGAATCCATATCCGGTAAATCCGGCGAAGGCCGATTGCTGGCGGGCTAAAGTTTGGCGCCTGCGACCCCGGGCCGTCTTCGCGTTGAGGACACGGCTGGGCCGGGTTGCCGGGTGGAGATTATTTGTCCCGACCGAGAAGATGGCGTGAAGGAGCTGGCTCGGAGGACGGCCCGGTGGTTGAGATTGCTACGGTTCGCCTTTCGAAGCTTCGAAGTGCAGGATGCCTGTTAGTAAATGGGGCCCTGGTATTCGCCGGCGCGAGGGGCCTGGTTTCGAAAACTTTCCTCGTGCGAATGAGGCGGCATGAAGAAACGGAACAGGCGGCCAAAAGGGCCGCCTTCTTCGAAGTGTCAGGCCTCACACCGTCTCATGCTTCCTGAGATCGCGGCCATGATCGAAGCCGCTGGCCTGCAGATCCGCGCCACTGATCGGGACTTCGGGAACGGCGGCCTCCGCCAGAATCTCGGCGGTGATATCGACGGCCGCGGAGTCGGCGATTTCATGAATGAAGCTGATGTTCTTGTATTCGCCGGAGACGACGCGCGAGATGACCTCGCGCCGGGTGATCTCGGGGTCGACAATGGCCTCGCGCCCGCGCCGTCCATAGTCGACCATTACAACGAAATACTGCATGGCGGCGTTCTCCTGGCCCCGAGGGCAGGGTGACCGGATGCAGTCACTTGTTTCTGAAAATCAGAAATAAGTCAAGTCGCAAATTCGGAAAATCGGAAAAAGAGGCTCCCGCCGCAGTGCCCCAGCTCGCAGCCGGCGAGAATCAGGTGAGGGGCGCTCATTTCGAGCTTCCTTTCATTTCTCTTGGGTGAGCCCCGGCTTGGGCCTTGGCGCCCTTGCGGGCCCGGGCCGCGGCTTTGGACCGCAGGCGCTCGATCTGCCCCCTCGGCAGGGTGACGCAGATCTCTCCGATCCATTCCAGCTTCACCCCGTTGATCGGCTTGGCGTTGAAGCTCGTGAGGTTGACCAGGGTGACGGATTTTCCCCGCTCGACGGTTTTCAGGTAACGCTCGCCGGTCTTCAGCCTGACCGCGGCCTCTTCCCCGTAGAAACTGGACACGGGATGGCGCTGTTCCCTGTAGACCACGATAATGTCGCCATTTTCGTATTTCGGCAGCATGGAATCGCCGGCCACTTCAAAGGCGATGGTTTCCTCGGAGATAGGGAAGGGCAGTTCGACGTCGCCCAGACCCTCCGGCGGAACCTGCTCGTGTTCCGGCTCGATGATCGCGCCTGCCCCGACGCGGCCCATGATCGGAACCGAATTCAGTTCGAGGTAATCGATGATCGGCTGGATTTCCGTTGCCTTGATCAGGCGAGCGTCGGCCAAAATCTCGGAGACCGCGCCGGGGCGGACGCCCATCGCCGCCGCCAGGCCGCCCTTGGTCTTGCCCGGTTTAGCTAGGCCCCGCTCGATCATCTTGACATCCAGCATATTGCCATATTTCTGAATTTCAGAAACGAAATCAATTCCGATTTTCCGAAATAACCCTTGACATTGATTTCTGAATATCCGAAGTTAATGAGCCTTGGCGCATCGGCGGGCTAATTCCACTGGCTGCAAATTTGAGACCGTCATTACGGGCGAAGCGAAGCAATCCAGACCCGCGGAAAAAGCTGGATCGCGTCGTCGCCTTGCTCCGCGAAATGACGAGAGGCATCGGCAGGAGAAAGCGAATGCAATCGACAGACTGGGCGCCGGCGCATTCGGAGGCGCTGCAGGAATATCTGGGCAAGGGGATGTCCTATTCCGAAATCGCGGATGCGATCAACGCGAAATTCAAGACCGCCTATTCCCGCAGCGCCGCGATCGGCCGCGCCAAGCGGATGGGGCTTGGCGGTCACGCCCGGTCCGAGGAGGACAGGCCCAGGCCGCCACTGCGCGCCAAACCGCCGCTGCTTCGCATGCTGCGCGAGCGCTACACAGCCGAGTTCATGCGACCCATGCCGGTTCTCGAGCGCACGGAGACGGTCAAACTGCGCTGCATTGAAATCGATCCGCGCCATCTTTCCCTGGTCGAGCTTGAACGCGGCGATTGCCGCTACCCTTACGGCGGCGACACCGACGGCGAAGCCATCAGTTTTTGCGGTCACCCCCGGCGCGAGGGTTCAAGCTACTGCGCGCCGCATTTTCATCTGACGCGCGGCCCCGGTGCCGCGTCGGAACGCGCCGCCATCACCATCTCATTGCGGCTTGTGGAGGTGGCATGAAACGCGGACCAAATTGCCCCCGGCAGTGATGGTCATCCGGTGCGTTGCCATCGGCCGATAGCTCGCGACCGATGTCGCCAGGTGAACGGCCTAACCAGATTCAAATTCCACCATTCAACGGAGGTAATCGGACGTGGCACGGGCAAAACGCAACAAGCCGCATCGACCAGCCAAGGTTCATGACCGGCGATCCCAGGATCTGCTGCGCAATGCGGAAGTAGCGGCGATTGAAGTGGACGATCCCCTGGCGCTGGAGCCGGGGGACAAGATCGTCACGCTGCGTTCGATTCGCAACGATCCCTTGGCGCGGCTACACACGCGCCGCCAGATCGACGAGGCGCAGTACCAGGGCGGGCGGGCATTCCAGGACGACTGGGAGAAAGCCGAGCGCGGCCCGCAGGCCGTCGATCCCACGCGGGAATATGTCGATGGCGGGCGGGCCCGGGAGCCTATTACGGAAGGTCAGCGCAAGGCCGTGCTGCGGCTGAACCGCGCCGAGCGCGAACTCGGCGCCGTCGGCGCCGCGCTGGTGCACGAGGTTTTGATTCTGGGCATGACGATGGAGCAGATCGGGCAGCGGCGGGGATTTCGCGGGCAGCGCTGGAACGATTATTTCGCGCGGCGTTTCCGGGAATGCCTTGAAAGGCTCGCATTGGTCTATGGGTTCGCGACGGAGAGGCGGTAGCGGGGACAATGGCGAGGCGGTTGGCCGTACCAACGCGTGCTATATATTGATCGGCGCGCGGGCTGAACGGAGCCGCCGAGCCGCGCAGATGTGCCGAATTGATTCGCCGTACCACGCACCGATTGACGGTTCGTCGCGCGCTTGCCGGGAATTATGGTATGCTTCCGGGAAAGCAGGGGGCAGAAATGAACCAGCGGCTGTGGTTTAGCGTTGCGCTGATCGCGGTTGTGTTCTGTTTATGGCTGGTTTTGTCGAAGCCGATGTGCCGAGATGGACTTGCAGCCTCCTTTGGAACCCGTTCCGGGTGGACATGCGTTGCCGATCACAACTAGCGACGCATGCTTTTCTATCCGGCGCGGCGTGCGCGACTGGTTCAGGGCTGCCGGAAAGACCAGCGCATCTTTCGAACGCTAGTTGCCAGCCCCTTAACTAAAATCCTCCGGCGCTAAAGCGAAGCGGCTGCACGACATCATAGGCCGCTTTTGTCAGCGGCACGGCGTAGTCGACCGTCAGGGCGCCGAACGGCGAGTCCCAGGTCAGGCCTGCGCCCACCGACGAGCGAACGATGTTGGCGTTGGCGACCTGCAGCGATTGCGCGGAGCCTGGAAATACCGTCGGCCCGCCGTAATTAAACACGCTGCCGGCATCGACGAAGGCCGTCGCCTTGAGCCCGTATTCCTTGGGTACGCCGGGGATCGCGCTCTGCAATTCCGCTGTCGTCGCCCAGTACATACTGCCGCCGACATTATCCATGGTCGTACCAGGGGTGAGGTCGCGCGGGCCGAACCCGTTGGGCGCAAATCCTCGCACCATGGTCGGACCGCCGAAGAAGCTGTTGAGCAGCGGCACCTGCTGACCGCCCCAGCCGGTGATGTAGCCTCCTTGCGCGCGCGCCAGGCTGACGACGTCATCGTTGATCGCCTGATAGTAGCGTACATCCTCGGTGGTGCGCAGGAATTTCACGTTGCCGCCGAGGCCGGCGAGATCCTGCGAGAGTTGCGATTTGATTCCGCTGGTCGGGTTCTTGTTATTGTCCAGCGTATTGTAAGTGACGGTGTCGCCAACGGAGGAGACCCATTGGGGACCGGTGAGCGCGGCCTGCTGGATCGGCAACGAGGGCGCGGCGGCCAATGAGGCGGGGTCGAGCGTCACTTTCTGGTTATAGATCGAGTAGCGGTACTGCACGCCGATCTGCTCGGTCAGCGGCGTGCCGAACTGCATAGTCGCGCCATAGGTGTCGCTGCCGTAGGACTGATACGGGCTCGCGTCATTCTGCCTGCCGTAAAGCTCGATGCCCGCTGAAACGCGAGTCCCGAGGAAATAAGGCTCCGACGCCGACAGGTCGATCCCGCGCGCGTACTGGCCGTACGTCCCGGAGGCGCTCAGGGCCTTGCCGGAGCCCAGAAAATTACGGTCGCCCACCTTGACCTCGGCGAGCAGTCCATCGGTTGTCGAGTAGCCGCCCGAAATCGTAAGCTCGCCGGTCGACTGTTCGGTGACCTCGACATCGAGCACGACACGGTCCGGCGCCGAACCCGGCTGGCGCGATATCTTGATGGTCTTGAAATAGTTCAGGTTCTTGAGCCGCCGTTCGGCGCGGTCGATCAGGCTCTTGTTGTAGGCGTCGCCTTCGGCGATTTCGAATTCGCGCCGGATCACGTAGCCGCGGGTGCGCGTGTTGCCATGGATCTCGATGCGCTCGACGTAGGTCCGCGGTCCCTGATCGACCACGAAGGAAACATCGATACGCTGCCCTGCAGCGTCGCGCGTGGTGCGGGGGACCGCTTGTGCGAAGGGAAAACCAAGCTTCGACAGTTCGGTCGCAAGAATCTCGTCGGTCTTGTCCAGCGCGTTGCCGTCGAACACGGCGCCCGACCGCGTCACGAGCAGACGGCGAAGCTTTTCGGCATCCAGTCCCGGAACATTGCAGACGATATTGACATCGCCGAAATGATAGAGCGGGCCTTCATCGATCGAAAACGTAACCTCAAATCCGTGTATGGCCGGATCGTATTCGGCCTTGGCCGCCGTCACGCTGGCGTCGGCATAGCCCTTGCTGCGATAGTACAGCCGCAGCTGCTCGCGGTCCTGCGCGACGCGGTCGGGATCGTAGACGTCGCCGCCGGTCAGAAAGCTCAGCATATTGGTTGCGGAAGTCTTGATCACGGCGGCAAGCTGTCGCTTGCCGAAAGCGTGGTTGCCGGCGAAATTGATTTGCCGCACCGTCGTCTTCCTCCCCTCCGTCACCACATAGACGAGGTCGACCCGGTCGTTGCCGCGGTCGATGATCTGAGGCACCACGCCGACATCGTCGCGCCCGGCGTGACGGTAAGCTTCCATGATACGGCCGACATCGGATTGCACTACGGCGCGCTGTAGCGTGCCGCGTGGCTTGGATTCGATGACGGCCGAGAGCTCCTTGTCCTGTATTTTCTTGTTGCCTTCGAAGGCGAGACGGTCGAGCACCGGAGCCTCGGCCAGATGCACTACGAGCCGCTCGCCGGCGCGGTCGATCGTGACCTTGTCGAACAGGCCGGTCGCCAGCAGCGCCTTCAGCGCCGCATCGCGCGCGGCCTCGTCGAACCGTCCGTCGGGCGCGGCATGGAAATATGAGCGCACCGTATCGGCGTCGATGCGGCGATTTCCTTGCACCTCGATAACATCGCGCCCTTGTGCTGCGGCCTCGGTCGGTACCGAAAGGAGCCCGAACGCTCCGACGAACAGCGCGCCTGCTGCAATCGACCGACGCCATTGTCGGCCCGGCGCCATGCATTGCCTCATCACGTCCTGCCTGTCTCCCACTCGAGGGCTTGCGATCGAACTGCCCGCGGCGGGCGAAAGAATGTCGGGGATAAGGTCAGTTGCGGGCCAAAGGCCTTTGCAGCCGCCATAATTTCGACGCCGAGCCGAACCGCGCGATGCTCAGAATCGTCGCATAGCCGCTTCAAATGCTGGCTAGCCGTAAAGCCGCAAAACGTTCGCGCTGCGGCCGTCGCATGCGAGAATGCTTGCCAGGAGCATCACATGCGCTACGCCGCCCTCATCACCGCCTTGTTCGTGCTGATCCAGCCCGCAGATGCAGCGGTCGCGCCGGAGACCGACCCGCGCGCTTCGCTCAGCGTCGTCCAGCAGTGGATCTACAATTACCGGGCCAAGCCCGATTACGCTCATGTCCCAGCCGCCGTGCGCGTGCTCTTCCACGCGCAAAGCTTCAAGGAGCCCGAGAATTCCGGCATCTATCTCGGCTTCATCGCCGGCGCGATCGGGTCGAACCCTGCCAAGGCCGAGCAGCTCGTCACCAGTTTCTTTCCGGTGCCGCCGGAAGACGAATGGGTGATCGTCCGCGCCATCGCCTATTCCGGGTTGCCCGATTGGCGGAATTTGCTGCGCAGGATCGCGCCAAAGATGCCGGGACGCAGGGTGATGATCGACAGCTATCTCGCAGGCACGCTGCCGACCTTGACCGACATTCCGCTGGAAGAAGCAACCCCCGGCATGCTTGACAAGCTGCGCGGCGTCTTCACCAAAAATCCCTTCGCCAAAAAAGAAGACAAGAAGCTGAACCTGGCGCTCACCTTCGCCAGCAATCAGGATCTCCTGGATACGTTGTGGGGATATTATTTCGCGACCGGCTCGCACCTTCCGATCCTGCGCATCATGCAGATGCTGCCCTGGAGCAAAAGCCGCGACACCATCGACAAGCTGACGGTCGGCAGCATGGCGCGCTATACGCTGGCGAGCTACGCGGTCCGCGATGCGGGATTGCGCGAGTTTCTGCGCAGCGAGCTGGCGCAGCAGCCGGCGGCGATCAAGGCGCCGCTCGGCGAGGTGATCCAGGCCGCCGACACCGTGCAGCTCGGCGCGGTCCGCAAGGACGCGCTCGCCGCCGTGGAAGAGCTCAAGGCCAAGGGCTCCGATAGCAGGCGCAACCTCGACTTCTGGGGCCAGGTCGGCGTCGGTGCGGTCGCGCTCGGCTGCGTCTCGGCGGCAGCGCTTGGACAGGTCGCGATCGGCATCCCCTGCGTGATCGGAGGCTCCGCCTCGCAAGGCCTGCTGTCATTCTGGGAAAAGCAGCAGCCGTGATTTGAGTTTGCGCAGACAACGTTGACTGGGTGCCGGCATCCCCCGCGGCCTAACCGCGGGCCGATGATCCGAGCGCCGGGATTCGCCCTATGTTCGCGAACTATCGCCAACATTGCTCACCTGCGGATGAAGTTGTCGGACCAAGAGCCCTTGTGGGCTTCCGGAAATAGACCTTAAAGTCGTATCGCGCGGCGCTAACGCGTCGGTGATCGCCGAACGATCTCAGGGGATAGGTAATCATGACGACCAGACCGCAATTACCGGATCGCGCGCCGCGAGCGAAGGGCGTGCCGACGGCGCTCGACGGACTCCTGGTCGTGGATTTCACCCGGGTCGTCGCCGGTCCTGCCTGCACGCAAACGCTGGCGGATTTTGGCGCCGAAGTCATCAAGATCGAGAATCCCGACGGCGGCGACGATACGCGCAGCTATGAACACGCCGATCTCACGGGCGAGAGCGCTGCCTTTGTCAGTTTGAATCGCAACAAGCGCGGCATTGCTCTTGATTTCGCCAACCCTGTGGGGTGCGACATCGCGCGGGAATTGATCGCTCGGGCAGATGTGGTGGTGGAAAATTTTTCCGCCGGCGTGATGAAGAAGTATGGCCTCGATTATGCATCAGTGGCGCCAACCAATCCCCGCCTGGTCTATTGCTCGATCTCGGCCTATGGCCGCCAGGGGCCGTTTGCGTCCCGCCCTGGCTTTGACCCGATCACGCAGGCCGAAAGCGGTTTCATGTCGCTCAACGGCTTTCCCGATGGGCCGCCGGTGCGGACCGGACCGCCTGCGATCGACATGGTGACGGGTATGGCGGCCTGCAACGCCATCCTGATGGCGCTGTTCGCCCGCGATCGACTCGGCCGCGGCCAGCATGTCGAGGTGGCGTTGTTCGACATTGCGGTAGCGATGACCGGGTTTTACGGAATGGCGTATTTGATGACGGGCAAGAATTTCAGCCGTCAGGGCAACTCGCCAAACGGGTCTCCCTCTGTCGGAGTCTACGATGCCTCCGACGCGCCGTTTTACATGGCCTGCGCCAATGACCGGCTGTATCGCCGCCTCGTGATCGAAGTGCTCGGCCGGCCTGATCTCGCCAGCGGTGAATTCGCCGACCGGCGCTCACGAACGGCCAACAAGGAGAAACTGCGCGCGATCCTCACCGGGATTTTTGCTTCTGACATTCGCGAGAACTGGGTGGCGAAGATGAAGGCGGCCAACATCCCCGTCGGCTATCTTCGCACCGTCGAGGAAGCCTTCAATTCGGGCGAGGTGCGCCAACGGCATCGCGTCAGCCAGATCCCGCACCCGGCCGCAGGCTTCGTGCCGAACATCGAACAGCCGATCCGTCTCGAACAGACGCCGGTCATCGATCCCGTCGCGGCGCCGATGCTGGGCCAGCACACCAGGGAAGTTTTGCGCAAGACGCTCGGTTATGACGATCGTCGCATCGCAGCGCTTGCCGAGGCGGGAGCCTTTGGGACGGTACGAACTGATGCCTGACGCCGCAACGGACTTACCGTTTCGCACAGGTTCGGCTAGGGTGGCGGGACACTCGGGCCACCATGGACTGAATTTCCTTTGTTGCAGCCTCGCACGCTGCAGACGATGGCGGAAATCTCGATTGAGAAAAATTCCACCATCATCTTCCCCGCACAGTTCATGACGACGGTGCAGGAGGCAGTTGCGCTGCTGTCAAAGGATTCGGCCTCGAAATAGCTCTGCACGGATGAAGAAGCACACTTTCAGGCGAGCGACGTCTGCAGACGCCGGAGCCGTTCGTCAAATCACGCGGGCCGCCTACGCCAAGTGGATTCCGGTGATAGGTCGCGAACCGAAGCCAATGACGGCAAATTACGAACAGGCCGTGGCCGACCATGTCATCGATCTCGTTGAAGAGGACGGCCGGCCCATTGCGCTGATTGAGGTGATCCCCCGGCCTTCGCATTTGCTCATCGAAAATGTCGTCGTCCTGCCGGATCGGCACGGCGAGGGGATCGGCGACCTGCTCCTTAGGCGTGCCGATGCAATCGCCCGGTCACTCGGATTGCGCGAATTGAGATTATATACGAACGCGCTGTTTTCCGCGAACATATCATTCTATGCGCATCGCGGATTCGAAGAATTCCTGCGTGAGCCGCATGTCGCCGGTGGCGAGGTGGTTCACATGAAGAAATGCGTCGAACTTTAGCCGAGTCTCGCCGCTAACATGATAAAAGTTAAGTGGCGTGACGTGGCTTCGGGGCAACCGCTTGCCGCGGGCCTGCAAAAAGGGCTCAAAGATGCCGCCGATCAAGCAAAACGCCGCAAAGACGCCGTTCCGGAAATGTGGTAACCCTCAATCCAAACCGGAGGATGGCGACCATGATTGAACCGAAACTGGAAGTCCCGGCCGAATTGCGCGATTTGGCCGAAAAAACCATCGATCAGGCGGAAAAAGCATTCGGGTTGTTTTTTGATGCTGCAAGTAAATCCATGGCGTCTGTCCCGAATCCGGGAGCGGACATTTCCAAGCAGGCCCTATCGTTCACCGAACAGAACCTGAAGGCTGCGTTTGAACATGCACGAAAACTGGTTCACGCCACCGATCTTCAGGAAGCCATGCGAATTCAATCAGAGTTTTTGAAGAGCCAGTTTACGAATGCCGGGGAACATATGAGACAGATCAGCGGCGGCGTCATGTCTGCTGCGAAAGATGCGTCGAAAGGCAAATTTTGAGGCGCACCTCTGGATATGCGGGGATGAATAATTCTTGCCCACAAAATAGTCTTGCATGGATTTACGCCGTGGATTTCAATTGCAGAACAGGTCCTTTACGGGCTACCGGGTGATACACTCGCCGCCTGTCATCTTTTCTGCTGATCCCTGTCGGCCATCACCGGCAGGGATTTGCATATGTCGGTCTACCCCGGCTGCAGAAAACTCTCTTCGCAAACGCAGGGGATGCACCGGTAGGTCACCAAGTCGAAGTTCTGACCTTGCGGCTCAATCGAGGCCAACCTCATCCGTTCACCGCATTTGATGCAGGGCATCTCGATGGTGGTTTGAAAGCGGTACATGTCGGCGTCGGCCCGGGGATTTGCAGCATCGTGTCCTCGAATT
>Ga0207667_10010864_pt1 | contig 10617 bp, 6 predicted proteins | sample KBSCornC52_FD_184301 | JGI IMG/M metagenome (GOLD analysis project Ga0207667, IMG submission 184301) | Corn rhizosphere microbial communities from Kellogg Biological Station, Michigan, USA - KBS Corn C5-2 (SPAdes) (version 2) | ecosystem: Host-associated > Plants > Roots > Rhizosphere > Soil ...
CCAGGTTGTGGCTGTGCACGAACGCCGGCGCACCCGCGTAGTCGGAGAAGTACTTGCCCGACGGGTAGCGCTGGATCGTGACGTTGATCCCGACCTTCTTGAGCGAGGCCTGGATGGACTGGGCCGCGGCGACCTCGTTCGGCCGGTCACCACGCGCCGACAGGTTGACGCTGAAGCCGCCCGGCTTCCCGCACTTGCCCAGGGCTTCCTTGGCCTTGCCGTCGTCACCCGCGTTGTTCGGCGTCGGGTACTTGTCGTACTTCGTGTAGCCGACGACGTTCGGCGGCAGCACCGTGGAGGCGATGTCACCGCGGAGCGGGCCACCGAGCGAGTTCTGCACCGACACCTTGTCGACCGCGTACTCCACGGCGATCCGGCAGTTGATGTTGTCGAACGGCTTCACCTTGGTGTTGATCGCCATGTAGGCAAGAGCACCGGACAGCGCGTCGTCCGCGTTCTTCTTCTTGTTCGGGTCGTTCACGATGTCGGCCTGGGTCGTGGCCGCCACACCAGCACCGGCGATGTCACCGGTCAGGTTGCCCGCGAGCAGGTCCTGGTCGATGCCTTCCTGGTTCTGGTTGAACTTGATGTCGATCTCCTTGGCGTACTGCTTGCGGATCGGGTCCGAGGCAGCGCTCCAGTTGGTGTTCGGCACGAGCTTGGCGCCGGTGTTCGGGTCGTAGCTCACGAACTTGTACGAGCCCGAGCTGACGATGTGCTTCACGTAGTCGGCACCGGTGTCCTTCGCCTGCGGCACCGGGGCGGTCTGCGGGTTGCTCGTCAGGTAGTCGAAGTCGGCGAACGGCGCCTTCAGGTGGAAGACGATCGTCGTGTCGTCCGGCGTCTCGATCGAGTCGAGCCCGCCGGTCTTGTCCTTGTACGGGCCCTTGTACGGGGTCTTGTTGTCGACCAGGTTGGCCGCGAAGTAGGTCGGGCCGTTCGACAGGACGTCACGCGCGTAGTTGCTGCGCTCGATGCCGTACTTGACGTCCTTCGAGGTGATCGGCGTGCCGTCGTCGTACTTCAGGCCCGGACGCAGCTTGTAGGTCCAGGTCTTGCCGCCGTTCGAGGGCTGCCCGAGGGACTGCGCCAGGTCCGGGACCAGGGTGAGCCCGTCCTTGCCCGGAGCGGGCTTGAACGTGGTCAGCGCCCGCGCCCAGAGCCGGCTGGCGTCCCACACGAACGCGTAGTACGTGTTGCCGGGGTCGAAGGAGTCCGGCGTGCTCGAGAGCGCGTACTTGACGGTGCCCCCGGTCTTGTCGGACTTGTTGACGATGGCGTCGTTGCCGGCGTTGTAGGCGGCCGAGACGCCACCACCACCGTTGCTGCCGCTGCCCGAGCTGCTGTTGCCGCTCGGGGCCGGCCCGCCGGTGCTCTTGTTGCCGCCGTTGTTCTTGGAGCTGCTGCAGGCCGCGAGGGCTAGCCCCGCCGCTGCAACCACCGCGATCACCGCGGTCGATCTTCTGTGAACTCGCATGGGCGGTGTTCCACTCCTTTGCGTTGTGTGGGTAGGGCGGCCGCCGAGGCGACCTATACGGGAAGTCAGGGGGTGCGCTCGTTCATCGGCCGCTCTTCGGGTCGAGGGCGTCGCGCAGGCCGTCGCCGAGCAGGTTGAACGCGAGCACGGTGATGAAGATCGCCGCACCAGGGACGATCATGTACATCGGGTCGTTGCGGTAGTACTGCACCGACAGCGACAGCATGCCGCCCCACGAGGCCTGCGGGAGCTGGATGCCGACCGACAGGAAGTCCAGCGCAGCCTCGAACAGGATGTTGGTCGGGATCAGCAGCGTCGAGTAGACGATGATCGGCGCGACCAGGTTGGGCAGCAGCTCCCGGAACAGGATGTACGGTCCGCGCGCGCCGATGCTGCGGGCCGCCGCGACGAACTCCCGCTCGCGCAGGGAGAGGGTCTGGCCCCGGATGATGCGGCCCATGTAGGGCCAGTTGAAGAACCCGATGATGAAGATCAGGATCGCGATGTTCAGCGGGGTTCCGGACAGGTGCAGCGGCAGCGGCCAGATCTTCAGCGGCTTGCCCGTCTGCAGCGGCGCCGAGATGGCGATCGCGAACAGCAGCAGCGGGAACGCGAGGAAGATGTCCATCAGCCGGCTGATCACCGCGTCGACCCACCCACCGTAGTAGCCGGCGACGACGCCCAGAACGACGCCGATGATCACCGACAGCAGCGTCGCCGCCGTCGCGACCAGCAGCGAGACCCACGCACCCTCGATGATGCGGGCCAGCACGTCTCGGCCCAGGCCCTGCCCGGGCTCGACCCCGAGGGGGTGATCCCAGGAGATGCCGCCGAGCGAGCCCTTGGGCATCTGGGTCGACGGGTCGATGAGGCTGTTGACGCCGTTGTTGGTCGCGTTCGGGTTGAGGCCGAAGACGTTCTCGATGACGCGCGAGAAGATCGCCAGCAACGTGAAGAGGACGACCACGATCCCGCCGGCCAGCGCGACCTTGTCGCGCTTCAGGCGCCGCCACGCGATGGCCCACGGCGAGCGGCCCTTGATCTCTCCCGCGCCGGAACTCTCGGCGACGTCGACCGCATCGTGTCGCTCAGTCAGGAGCTCGACGTCGCCGGGAGGCACGGTCATGGGGTGCGGACTCCTCGCATCCTGCGGGCGGGTGGGCAGGGTTCTTGTTCAGCTTGCTAAACAGCTTGTGGCCGTCAGGCACGCTATTACGTTCCGCGTAGCCCTGTCACTGGTCGGCCATACCTATTCCAGATCGTGACCGTTTCGCGATCGCCGCGATCGGCCGGCCGGCGCGACAAAACGGACGATTCGCCGGCGCTCGAGCCCCCGATCCGGGTGGGCACGGGTGGGGCCCGGCAGCCTCGGCTGCCGGGCCCCCACCGTGTCCGTGCTGACCCCGGGCGTCCGGGGTCGAACTGCTTCGAACGGGCCTTCGGTCAGGCCTTGTAGCCGATGTCCTGGTAGCGGATGTCGGCGAAGCCGTACGCACCGATGTTGACCAGGCTGGCCTTCACCGCGGTCGCCTGCGGCTTCTGGTACAGCGGCAGCCAGGCGGCGTTGGCCCACATTGCCTTCGACGCGTCGTTGGCCAGCTTGTTCTCCTCATCGCTGGTCGCCGCGGTGGAGGCGGTGGTCAGCATCTGGTTGATCGCCGGCGAGCCACCGAAACCGTAGTTCTGGCCCGGCGACTTCGGGTCGTACTTGAAGATCGCCAGCGCGCCGCCGACCGGGAAGGCGGTACCGATCCAGGTGAACGTGGTCAGCTGGAACTTCCCGGGGATGATGTACTTCGAGAAGAAGTCGTCCGTCGGCACCGTCTGCAGCGTCAGCTTGATGCCGGCCGCCTTGAGGGTGCTCTGCGCGATCTCCGACTCGGACTTCGAGTTCGGGGTCTGGGACGGGATCGTGATCGCGATCGAGAGCTGCTTGCCGTTCTTCTCGTAGTAGCCGTTCTTCATCGTCCAGCCGTCACTCTCGAGCAGCGACTTGGCCTTGGCGGCGTTGTAGGTGCAGTAGTCCCCGCAGGTCTCCTCGTAAGGGGCCTGGTTCTTCATGAAGAAGTGGTTCTGCAACGGGGTCGGGCTGCCACCCAGCTTGCCGATCAGCGCCGTGGTGATCGCCTTGCGGTCGATGCCGAGGACGACCGCCTGCCGGACCTTCTCGTCCGAGAGGATCGGGTCCTTGGTGTTCAGCGTGAACTGCCGGTAGATGTTGCTGCCGGCCTGGCGGATCTGGACGCCCTGGTAGCCCTTGGCCGCCTGCACGTTGCCGACCTCGTCACCGAAGGTGATGTCGTCGTAGTCCAGGTCACCCGAGCCCACGGCCTGGATGGCCGCCGACGGGTCGTTGTAGGCCACGAAGGTGATCGAGTCGAGCTCGGCCTTGTCGCCCCACCAGTTCGGGTCACGGACGATCGTGTAGCTCTTCGCCGTCTTGTTCTCCGTGCCCCACTTGAACGGGCCGGCGGTGACGAGCGGCTTGGCGATCCAGCCCTTGTTGAAGGAGTTCGCGGTCGCCGTCAGCGACTTGGGCACCAGCGGGTCGAACAGGCTCTGCCAGTCGGTGTACGGCTTGTCGTACTTGACGATGGCGTCCTGGTCGTCGGCACCGCGGGTGATCGACGCGATGTTCTCCCAGCCCTGCGAGCCGGAGATGTTGTACTTCTTGTTCTTGCCGTTGGTGGCCAGCCAGAGGTCCTTCAGGTCCTCCCAGGTGATCGGCGTGCCGTCACTCCACTTGGCCTTCGGGTTGATCTTGTACTCGATCGTCTGCGGGTTGCTCGAGGTCTTCGTGATCGACGTGTAGTAGTCGGTGTTCACCGACGGCACGCCGGACGCAGTGAAGTGGAACGGCCGCGGCAACATCGCGTTCATCATGTTGCTGTTGTCGAGCAGCGTGCCGTCGACTTCGTAGTAGTTGAAGTTCGGGATGACCTGCGACAGGGCCCACGTCATCGTCCCGCCGGGCTTGATCGCCGATCGGGCGGTCGTCGCCATACCGTTGACGTTGTTGTTGGTCTGCTTGGTCGGGGCCTTAACGGCGTTCGAGCCCGTGCCGTTGTTGTCGTTCTTGCCACCGCCGGAGCTGCCGCACGCCGCGAGCATCGTGGCGCTGGCCACGGCCGCGACGGAGGCCAGAATGGTCCGTCTCACTCGGGACACAGAAATTCCTCCTGTAGAGAACATGGGTTGTTCGTACCTTTGTCGGCGCTGGCCCGTTTCGCCAGTACCGCAATGAGCTTGTTACCGAATCCGGTCGGAAACGAGATCAGATCACGTCGAGCGGACGGGCGTAGTGACAGGCCGCAGTGTGGTCGTCGCCGGGCGCCCCCATTGCGTTGAGATCGGGATCGACGTCGATGCACCGGCGCTGGTCGGTCTCGCTCAACGTCGCGTAGAGCGGGCAGCGGGCCCGGAACCGGCAACCCTGCGGCGGGTTGGCCGGGCTGGGCAGGTCGCCGGTCAGGATGACGCGTCGGCGCGCCCGTTCGGCCGCGGGGTCGGGAATCGGGATCGCCGACAGCAGGGCCTGGGTGTACGGGTGCGACGGCGCGGTGAACACCGTGTCGACGTCGCCGAGCTCGACGATCCGGCCCAGATACATGACCGCGACCCGGTCGGCGATGTGCCGGACGACCGACAGATCGTGGGCCACGAACAAATAGCTCAGCCCGAGCTTGGCCTTGAGCTCCTCGAGCAGGTTCAGCACGCCGGCCTGGATCGACACGTCCAGGGCCGACACCGGCTCGTCCAGCACGATCAGCTTCGGCTCCAGCGCGAGCGCGCGGGCGATGCCGATGCGCTGGCGCTGGCCGCCGGAGAACTCGCTCGGGAACCGCGCCAGGTGCAGCTTCGAGTTCAGCCCGACGAGCTCCATCAGCTCCCGCACGCGCGCGTCGGTCTCCGCCCGGCCGACACCCTGCGCCCGCAACGGCTCGGCGACGATGTCCGAGATCGGCAGCCGCGGGTCGAGCGAGGCCATCGGGTCCTGGAAGACCACCTGCAGGTCGCGGCGGGTCTCCATCCGCGTCTTGCCGTCGAGGGAACCGACGTCCCGTCCCAGGACCGATATCCGGCCCTGCTGCGGTGGCTGGAGCCCCAGGATCTCCATGATCGTGGTCGTCTTGCCGCAGCCGGACTCACCCACCAGACCCAGGGTCTCGCCCTGCCGGATGTCGAGGGTGATGCCGTCCACCGCGTGCACGGCGCCGACGGTCCGGCGGATCACCGTCCCCTTCTTCAGCGGGAATCGGCGGGCGACGTCGTCCAGTTCGAGGACGGTCACGCGGTCCTCGCGGGGTCGGCGCTCCAGCTCGCTGAGCTGGACGACCTTGGCCGGGAACACCTCGTTGCGGTCGAGGTGGCCGCTGACGATCTCGTCCGACCGGTGGCAGGCCGCGCGGTGGTCCGGGGCGACCGGGTCGAGATCCGGCTCCACCTGGCTGCACTTGTCGATGCGGATCGGGCAGCGCGGCACGAACGGGCAGCCCGGCGGGAGGTCGACCAGCTGCGGCGGAGTGCCCTCGATCGGGGTCAGCGGCTGCCCGCGACCGCCGTCCAGCCGCGGGATCGAGCCGAGCAGCCCGATCGTGTACGGCATCGTCGGCTCGGCGAACAGCGGGTCGACCTGGGCGACCTCGACCGGCTTGCCGGCGTACATGACGACGACCCGGTCGGCGAAGCCGGCGACCACGCCGAGGTCGTGGGTGATCAGGATGATGCCGGCCCCGGTGGCCTCCTTCGCGGTCTTGAAGACCTCGAGGATCTGCGCCTGGATCGTCACGTCCAACGCGGTCGTCGGCTCGTCGGCGATGATCAGGTCGGGGTCGTTGGCGATGGCCATCGCGATCATCACGCGCTGCCGCATGCCGCCGGAGAACTCGTGCGGGAACGACCGCGCCCGGGTCGAGGCGTTCGGGATGCCCACGAGGTCGAGCAGCTCCACGGCCCGGTTGCGGGCCACGCCGCGGTTGACCTGCTGGTGGGTCGTGATCGCCTCGGCGATCTGGTCGCCGACGGCGTACACCGGAGTGAGGGCCGACAGGGGGTCCTGGAAGACCATCGAGATGCCCAGGCCGCGGACCTTCGTCCACTGCTTGTCGCTGTTGCCCAGCAGTTCGGTGCCCTTGAACTGCACCGAGCCGGTGATGCGGGCCGACCGCGGCAGCAGGCCCATGACGGCCATCGAGCTCACCGACTTGCCCGAACCCGACTCGCCGACGATGCCGAGCACCTCGCCCCGGCCGACCGAGTAGCTCAGCCCGCGCACGGCCTGGACGTCACCGGCCTCGCTCGGGAAGGTGACCGCGAGGTCGCGCACGGTCAGCACGGCGTCGGTGCGAGTGGTCTCCTCGACCGGCTTGACGATCTCTACGGTCAACTCAGTCCCCGTCCGAGGTGGAGGTTGCGTCCACTGCGTCTCGCAGGCCGTCGCCGACGAAGTTCACCGCAAGCACGAGCGCGATCAGCATGAGGCCGGGATACAGCCACTGCCAGCTCTGGTAGGTCGGAGCCGCGCTGCTGGTCGCTTCCCCGATCAGGGTGCCGAGCGAGACGTTCGGCGGCTGCACGCCGAAGCCGAAGTAGGACAGGCCCGTCTCGGCCAGGATCGTCGCGCTGACGTTGACCGTGACGTCCACGATCAGGAGCGACGCCATGTTCGGCAGGATGTGCCGGGTAATGATCCGCCAGGCGGGCACGCCCATGAACTTCGCGGCGCTGACGAATTCGCGCTCGCGCAGGCTGTAGGTCAGCCCGCGGACTACGCGCGCCGTGAGCATCCACTGGAAAGCGGCCAGCAGAATCGTGAAGATCAGGAACGAGTTGTCCTTCAGCCGCGGGCTGATGATCGCCAGGATGAGGAAGGCTGGGACGATCATCATCATGTTCACGAACCACATGAGCGCGTTGTCCACGGCCTTGCCGAAGTAGCCCGCGGCCGAGCCGACGACCGCGGCGATGAACGTCGACAGGACCGCGGCGATGAGGCCGACGAACAAGGACTTCTGGGCGCCACTCATGGTCTGGACGAAGACGTCGTGGCCATTCCTGTCCGTACCCCAGAAGTGGCTGCCGCCGGGGGGGCTTCCACCCAGATTGTTGAAGTCGATCGACGTGACGCCCCACTTGCTGAACAGCGGCCCGAGGAACGCGAGCAGGATCTCGACCACGAGCATGAACAGGCCGAACATGGCCAGCTTCTTGCGCAGCAGGCGCCGGAGCACCAGCTTGCCGCGGGAGATGTTGCGACCGCCGCCGTCGCGGCTCGTCACCTCTTCGCGGATCAGTTCGATGTCGGCGAGGCCGCCGCCCTGGCCCGAGACCGGCGTGATGACGTCGCCCGAGTTGTCGATCGCGGGGGTCGGATCGTCCTTGAGGGTCATGGTCGCACCTCAGCTCATTCGCACGCGCGGATCGAGGATCGCGTAGAAGATGTCCGACAGCACACCGGAGATCAGGATCATCACGGCGGCGAACGCGGTGATGGCCGCGATGCCGTTGATGTCGGCACTGTTGATCGTTGTGATCACCCAGGCGCCCATGCCGTTCCAGTTGAAGATCGTCTCGGTGAACACTGCACCGACCAGCAGCGTGCCGAACTGGAACGCGAAGAACGTCGCCATCGGGATCAGCGCGGTCCGCAGGCCGTGCTTGTAGAACGCCTTGCGGCGCGACAGCCCCTTGGCCTGCGCGGTGCGCAGGAAGTCGCTGCCCAGCACGTCCAGCATCGCGCTGCGCTGGTACCGAGTGAAGAACGCGGCACCGGCGGCGCCGAAGACGAGCACGACCGTCGGCAGGATCAGGTGCTGGCTTCGGTCGATCAAGCTACAGGCCCCGGTGGAGGGACACTCGTTGGCCGTCGGTAGCCACGAGACGCCGGCGTCCTGGCGGAGGCTGATCGCGCCGGCCTTGGCGAACGTCGCGAGCAGGAAGACGGGCGTCGAGAGCAGCACGAACGAGACCACCGAAATGATGTGGTCGCTCGGCTTGTACTGGTGCAGCGCCGAATAGACGCCGGTCAGCACACCGATGATCACCGAGAGCACCGAGCCGACCAGCAGCAAGCGCAGGCTCACGCCGATGCGCCGGCCCATCTCGGACGTGACGGTGTCGCCGCCCGGGAAGGACCGGCCGAAGTCGCCGTGGAGCACGATCCGGGTGATCCAGTGCCAATAGCGCGACCAGAGCGACGTGTCGGGGTCGATGTTGTACGACCGCAGGCTGGCGTGAATCGCCCGTAGGTTCACCTGCTTCTGCCCGTGCAGGTAGTACGACAGCGGGTCGAGCGTTGCGGAGGCGAGCATGTACACCAGGCTGGTCGCTACGAAGACCAGGATGATGTAGTTGACCAGTCGGCGAGCGACGAACCTCAACAACTCGATCGATCTCCATATCCTGGCGGTCTAAGGTGGCGCCGGTCACCGCCAAACGACTCTAGCTCGGATGTTCCGGTGCCGGGCCGATCGGCGTACACCGCGCCTGCAACCGTAATTTATCCGCGACGATCGGCCAAGAACGGGAACTTCGCGCGCACGTCGCGGACTGTAGCCGGATCGATGTCGGCGCAGTACACCGCCTCCCGGGATTCGTCCGCGGGGTCGTCGCCGGCCAGGACCGTCCCGAGGGGATCGATGATCGCCGACCCGCCCGAATGCCCCAGCTCGCGCACGGCGCCCACCCGGTTCACGCCCACCACGTAGGCCTGGTTCTCGATGGCCCGGGCCCGCAGCAGCGCCCGCCAGTGCTCGTGCCGCGGGGTCGGCCAGTTCGCCGGCACGACGTACACGTCGGTGTCATGGGCCAAGGCCCAGAACTCGTCGGCGAACCGAAGGTCGTAGCAGACGAACGGGGACACGCGCAGGCCCTCGATCGTGACCGTGCAGCGCTCGGTGCCGGCCGTGTAGCGCTCGTGCTCGCCGGCGAACGAGAACGGGTGGATCTTGGCGTACCGGGTGACGGTGCCGGCGGGCGTCGCGACGATCGCGTTGTTGCGATAGTTGCCGTCCGGCCCGCGCTGGGCGATGGAGGCGACGAGGTAGGCGTCGTGCTCGGCGGCCGCGTCGAGCAGGTACTGCTCGCTGGGGCCGCCCTCGTCCTCGGCGATGCGCTCGGGTTGCATCGAGAAGCCGGTCGCGAACATCTCGGCCAGGACGATGAGCCGGGCGCCGTCCGCCGCCGCCTTGGCGATCAGCGGGCGGACGTGCTCGCGGGTGCGCTCGGGCTGTTCCCAGGCGATGTCGTGCTGGATCGCGGCGGCCCTCATGCCATCCGTCCCAATCGGTGTAGTGCCTCGGCGAGGACGGCCGGCCGCTTGCAGAAGGCGAAGCGGACGTACCGGTCACCGGCGTGCGAGTCGTAGAAGACGCTGCTCGGAATCGCGACGACCTGCTTGCTGCGCGGCAGTTCGCGGCAGAACGCGACGGCGTCGCCCCCGACGTCCACGGTGGCGAAGTAGGTCGCCTGCGGGACGACGACGTCGTAGCCCAGCTCGGCGAGCCCGGCGCAGAGCTGGTCGCGCTGGGCCTGCAGGTCGGCCGCCGGCGCGAGCTTCTCGGCGTGGGGCAGCACCTGCGCGACGGCCGGCTGGAACGGCGCGCCGTTGACGTAGGTGAGGAACTGCTTGACGGTGCGCACCGCCGCGACCAGGTGCGGCGGCGCGCAGAGCCAGCCGATCTTCCAGCCGGTGACGCTGAACGTCTTGCCGGCGCTGCTGATCGTCACGGTGCGCTTGCGCAGGCCCGGCAGCGTCGCGATCGGGACGTGCGCGCGGCCGTCGAACACGAGGTGCTCGTACACCTCGTCGGCCACGACGATCAGGTCGTGCTCCACGGCGAGCTCGCCGATGACCCGCAGCTCGTCCGGCGCGAACACCTTGCCGGTGGGGTTGTGCGGGGTGTTCAGGACGATCAGCCTGGTGCGGGCGTTGACCGCCGCGCGCAGCTCGTCCGGATCGAAGCCCCACCCCGTCCCGTCCCGGTGCAGGGTGACCGTGCGGCGGGTGGCGCCGGCCAGGGCCACGCACGCGGCGTACGAGTCGTAGTAGGGCTCGAACAGGACGACCTCGTCCCCCGGGCCGGCGAGGGCCATGATCGTCGCCGCGATCGCCTCGGTGGCGCCGGCGGTGACGAGCACCT
>Ga0207667_10010868_pt1 | contig 10615 bp, 6 predicted proteins | sample KBSCornC52_FD_184301 | JGI IMG/M metagenome (GOLD analysis project Ga0207667, IMG submission 184301) | Corn rhizosphere microbial communities from Kellogg Biological Station, Michigan, USA - KBS Corn C5-2 (SPAdes) (version 2) | ecosystem: Host-associated > Plants > Roots > Rhizosphere > Soil ...
GGTGTGATTTTGTCGAGCAGCCCGACAGCGAACAGCGCCGGTGCACTGACCCGCTTGGCGTGGTTGACGACGTCGACGTAGGACAGGGTGCGGAACACGTCCTCGATACGGTCGGGATACAGGGCGCCGTACTCGATCAGCTCCCCGTAGGGCTTCGCGTCGGTCACCTCGACGGCGCGACGAACGTGAGCGAGGAACGGCACGTCCGGCATCGTGGCCGCAACGCCCCCGGCGAGGTGAGCCGCGTCCACGAACAGCCGCGTGAAGTAGTAGCCGGCCGGGTCGGCGATGCCGCGGGTGAGGAAGCCGTTCGTGCTCGGCCCGCCGCGATCGCCCGGGTCAGGGGTGTCGGCCGCCCGCCAACCGCCGCCCTGCCCCCGGCTGTCCATCACGAGGTGCACGTAGCCGGAGCTGCTCCAGCCCAGCCAGTCGGCCGGGTCACCCCGCCCACCGTTGTAGCCCACGAACTCCACCACCACCACCGGCGCGGCGGGACGCTGCCGGTGCGGTACGAGCAACCACCCGCGCACCGGATCGCCGCCGTGCCCGGCGAAGGTCACGTCGAGAACGTCCGCGTGGCGCAGCGGCGTGAGGGCCGGCCGGAACTCGACCTGCGGCGCGAGGTCGGCCATCTGCGCCGCCCAGAACTCGGTGAAGTCCGCCGGTTCCGCGACCGACGGTAGGTAGCGGCGCAGCTCGTCGAGCGGCAGGTCAGTGAACACGGCTCGCTCAGCCGAGCACGCTCACGAACGGTTCCATGACCCGATCGAACCCGACGACGCGGGCTGGGCCGGTGAGCTCCAGTTCGTGTCGCGCGCGAATGTCCCGGCTCGAAGCACCGACCTGCAGCTCCACCCGACCGGCGTCGACCCGCCGCCGCCCGTCCCGGCCGGTGTAGGACGTGAGGTCGGCCGCCAGTTCGATGCGCACCGTCCGCACGGTCGCGGGCGGGAGGTCGACCCGAGCCGCCGCGATCAGCTGCTGAACCGGGCGCGACACCTCGGCCACTGGGTCGTGCAGGTACACCTGGACGACCTCGCTGGTGGGACCGGCGGAGTCGTTGTGCAGCGTCACCTCGAGCACGGCCGAACCGTCGGTGGGCCACTCGCGGGCCGAACGCAGTTCGACCTCGGCCCACCGCACCGGCGCGTAGGACAGCCCGTGCCCGAAGGGGAACAGCGCCGTCGGGTCGACCGTGCTCGAATCCCCCGCCTGGGCGAGCGGCGCCCCGAGGTACGGAGCCGGCTGGCCGGCGGCCGGGCCGGGGAAGGCGATCGGTAGCCGGCCGGCCGGGTCGGCCCGGCCGGTGAGGACGTCGGCCAGAGCCGGCCCGCCCTCCTCGCCGGGATAGAACCCGCACACCACCGCGGCCAACCGGTCGAGCTGGCGCCCGAGTTCGTACGGCCGGCCCGAGAGCAGCACCAGGACGACTGGCGTGCCGGTCGAGAGCAGTGCTTCCAACAACTCCTCCTGCCGGCCGGGCAGGCGCAGGTCGGCGACGTCACAGCCCTCGCCCGAGGTCCCATTGCCGAACAGGCCGGCGCGGTCGCCGAGCACCGCCACGCACACGTCCGCCTCCGCCGCGAGCTGCGCGGCCGCGGCGAGACCGGAGTCATCCCCACCTGTCACGGGGCAGCCCTGCGCGTAGGAGACGTCGAAGTCACCCGCGAGCGCCTCAAGGACGGTCGGGATCTCGACGCCGACCGGCAGCTCCGGGTAGTGGACGCCGACGTGCAGCGGGAAGGAGTAGCAGCCGAGCATCGCGCCGGGCTCGTCGGCGCGCGGCCCGACGACGGCCACCCGGGCCGGCGCGCGCAGTGGCAGGGTTCCGTCGTTGGTCAGGAGCACGATCGATCGCCGGGCCAGCTCCGCCGCTAGTTCGCGCGCCGCCGGCCGGTCGAGGTCGAAGCCGCCGGGGGGTGCCGGTGGCTCGGGCGACCATTGCGGGTCGAGCAGTCCGAGCTCGCACTTCTGCCGTAACACCCGCTCGACGGCCCGATCCACGAACCCCTCGCCGAGAGCACCGCTCTCGATCACGTCCAGGAGCGGGTCGCCGTAGCAGCTGACGGTCGGCAGCTCGACGTCGATGCCGGCGACCAGTGCTTGGGCGGCAGCGTCCCCAGGCCCGTCGGCGACTCCGTGCGCCTTGTGCAGGAACGCGACCGAGAAGTAGTCGGCGACCACCGTGCCGGTGAATCCGAACCGGTCTCGCAGCACGTCGGTCAACAGTTGCGGGTCCGCCGCGACCGGTACGCCGTCGACGTCGGTGTAGGAGTTCATCACCGAGCGGGCGCCGGCCCGCAGGGCCATCTCGAACGGAACGAGGTAGACGTCGGCGAACTCGCGACTGCCCACCGAGACCGGTGCCATGTTCCGGCCGGCCCGCGAGCCCGAGTAGCCGGCGAAGTGCTTGAGCGTCGCGACGATCCCGGTCGACTCGAGGCCGCGGACGTATGCCGAACCGATGGTGCCGACGAGGTACGGGTCCTCGCCGATCGTCTCCTCGACACGGCCCCAGCGCAGATCGCGGGCGACGTCCAGCACGGGCGCGAGTCCTTGGTGCAGGCCGAGGCTGCGCATGGTCGCGCCGATCTCGGCGCCCACGCGCTCGATCAGGTCCGGGTCGAAGCTGGCGCCCCAGCAGAGCGGGGACGGGAAAATCGTCGCCTGCCAGGCGTTCAGGCCGGTGAGGCACTCCTCGTGGGCGAGCGCCGGGATCCCGAAGCGACCGGCCCGCTGCACCTCGCGCTGGCGGGCGGCGAGATCCTGCACCGCGGCCGCCGGCTCCAGTGGTGAGGTGCCGAACGGGCGGGTCAGCTGGCCCAGCCCGTCCTGGATCACCTCGTCCCAGTCGATGCTCGCGGTGGCGAAGGCGTGCTGTTGCGGGGCGACGTCCCCGCCCGGGGTGTCGATGCCGAGCCAGATCCCGTAGAGCTGGGCGACCTTCTCCCGCGTCGTCAGGCGGGACATCAAATCGGCGACCCGCTCGGCCGTCGGGCGGTCCGGGTCGCGCCACGGCTCGTCCGGTGTCGCCGCCGCCGTCATGCCGAGGGCTCCGTCGACGGCGCTGCGGTCGACCGGCGCACGACGAGCCGGGTGGCGAGCATGACGTGGGCCGGGTCGACCGGACGGCCGTTGATCAGCTCGATGAGCAGCTCGACGGCCCGGCGCCCCATCTCGCGGATCGGCTGCTCCACCGTGGTGAGCGGTGGCGTGCTGAGCGCCGACTCCGGGACGTTGTCAAAACCGACGACCGAAAGGTCCTCGGGCACGCGCAGCCCGAGCGCGGCAGCGGCCTCGACCGCTGCGATCGCCGAGATGTCGTTCGCCGCGAACAGTGCGGTCGGCCGGTCCGGCCGGTCGAGCAGCTCCCGGGCATGGGCGTGCGAGACCTCGGCGTCGTAGGCACCCTCCACGACGAGTGCGGGGTCGATCGGCAGCCCCGCCTCGCTCAGCGCCCGGCGGTACCCCTGCTCGCGCAGCAAGGCCGACTGCAGGTCGCCCCGACCGGTCAACATGGCGATGCGGCGGTGCCCGAGCCCGATCAGGTGCTCGACGGCCAGCTGGGCGCCGCGCAGGTTGTCCGAGTCGATCGTCGGCAGGTCGCTGGGTCCGGTGTGCGGATCGACGGCCACGATCGGCGCACCGGAGTGGGCATCGACCACCGTCGGCGTGACCAGCACCGCGCCGTCGATCAAGGTGCCGGAGAGCCGGGTCAAGTACCGCCGCTCCCATCCGGCCTTGTCGCTCGCCCGGCCACCCGCGGAGTAGACGACCAGCTCGTAGTCGGTCTCCCGGATGACGTCGGCCGCCCCCTTGAGCAGCTCGGTGCTGAACGGCTCGAGGTCGGCGACGAGGATCCCGATCACGTTCGTCCGGTGGTTGCGCAGGCTCTGGGCCACGAGGCTCGCCTCGTAACCGAGTTCGTCGATGACCTCGCGGACCCGGGCCGACGTGGCCGCCGCGACGCCCCAGCGCCCGTTGAGCACCTTGGACACCGTTGCCACGGAGACGCCGGCGCGCGCGGCGACGTCCCGGATCGTGACGCGGGAGCTGGGTTGCACGCCCCGCAGCGTAACGATGTAAAACGTTATCGACAACGATTGACACGACCGATTCCTGCGCGCAAACTTCCCGAAATCGCGGCATGGCCGCCGGTCCGACCCGAACCCGGTCGGCCCGTCGGCGCGCCGCTCGGCCGGTACCCGCCCCTCCTAAGGAAGGCCGCGCATGAACCTCCGCCGACGCCCCGCCCTCGCCGCCTCCACCCTCCTGGCCGCCGCGTTGCTGGCGCTGACCGCCTGCAGCAGCTCCGGCGGCAGCTCGGCCAAGAAGGGCGGCCCGGTCACCCTCACCTGGTGGCACAACGCCACGACCGATCCCGGCAAGTCCGCCTGGCAGCGGATCGCCGACGCGTACCACTCCGCCCACCCGAAGGTGTCGTTCAAGGTCCAGCCGATCCAGAACGAGCAGTTCACCACCAAGGTCCCGGTCGCCTTGCAGGGCGACAACCCGCCCGACGTCTACCAGCAGTGGGGCGGAGGCGCGCTCGCCACCCAGGTCGAGTCGGGCAAGCTCATGGACCTCACCAGCGCGACCCAGGGCTGGATCGGGCAGCTCGGCCCGGGCGCGAAGGGTTGGCAGGCCGGCGGCAAGCAGTACGGCGTGCCGTACGACTACCACATCGTCGGGTTCTGGTACCGCAAGGACCTGTTCCAGCAGGCCGGGATCACCGGCGCGCCGGCCACCATCGACGACCTCAAGGCGGACGTCGCGAAGTTGAAGGCCGCGCACATCGCCCCGGTCGCCATCGGCAGCAAGGACCGGTGGCCGGACGCGTTCTGGTGGGAGTACTTCGTGCTGCGCGAGTGCCCGCAGGCAACGGTGACGAAGTCGCTCGCCGCGAAGAGCCTGGACGACGCGTGCTTCACCAAGGCCGGCGAGGATCTCAAGGACTTCCTGGCCACCAAGCCGTTCCAGAACGGGTTCCTCGGCACCCCGGCGCAGCAGGGCGCCGGCAGCTCGGCCGGACTGGTCGCCAACGGCAAGGCCGCCATGGAACTGCAGGGCGACTGGGAGATGGCCGTCATGCCGGCGCTGGCCACCGACAAGAACTTCGCCGACAAGCTCGGCTGGTTCCCGTTCCCGTCCGTCCCGGGCGGCGGCGGCGATCAGCAGGCCGGCCTCGGCGGCGGCGACGGCTTCTCCTGCACCACCAAGGCGACCGACGCCTGCCCCGACTTCCTCAAGTACGTCGCGAGCGCGTCGGTGCAGCGCCAACTGGTCCAGGCGAAGGCAGCCACCCTGCCCGCCAACCCGGCGGCCAACGACGCCATCAGCGACCCGACGCTTAAGGTGGTGCTGGCGTACCTGCAGAAGGTCGGCTACAACCAGCTGTACTTCGACCAGGCCCTGCCCACCAGCAACGGCCAGGCGCTCAACGAGGCGGTCGCCAACTTCTTCGCGGGGCAGGGCTCGCCGAAAGCGGTGGCCGACTCGGTGAAGCAGGGCGGCAGCTGAGCCGGGCGATGGTCGAGACCACGCCGCTCGTCCTGCGGAAGGCGGTGCCCACCGGTCCTGCGGTGGGCACCGCACCCCCGCCGGTCACCCGGCCCCGCCGGCGCCCGGCCACGCGCCGCCGCCTGGAACTGCTCCTGCTGCTCGCCCCGGCACTCACGCTGTTCGTCGGGTTCGTGCTGGCGCCGATCGCGGTGGCCGTGTACTACAGCGTCTACCGCTGGAACGGCTTCGGGCCGCTGGACGACGTCGTCGGGTTCGCCAACTACCGCCAGGCGCTGTCCGACCCGGTCTTCCAGCACGCGATCGAGCACAACCTGGTCATCGCGTTGCTGTCCCTCGTCGTCCAGCTGCCGATCAGCATCGGTGTCGCCCTGCTGCTCAACCGGCGTATGCACGGCCGGGCCGTCCTGCGCCTGGTGGTGTTCGCACCGTACGTGGTGTCCGAGGCGGTCACCGCCGTGTTGTGGCTGCTGATCCTGCAGCCGGGCGGCTTCGTCGACGAGGTGCTGCGCGACGTCGGGCTGGGCCACTTCGTCCACCTGTGGCTCGCCGACTCCGACCTCGTCCTCTACACGATGTTCGCCGTCGTCACGTGGAAGTACATCGGGTTCGGCATCATCCTGCTGCTCGCCGGGTTGCAGGGCATCCCGGCCGAACTGCGCGAGGCGGCGCTGCTGGACGGCGCCACCGGGTGGCAAGCCACGCGATTCGTCACCATTCCCCTACTCGGCCCGACGATCCGGATCTGGATCTTCCTGTCGATGATCGGCTCGCTGCAGCTGTTCGACATCGTCTGGATCATGACCAGTGGCGGGCCGGCCAACGCCTCGACCACGATGGCGACCTACCTGGTCGATCGCGGCTTCCGCCGGTACGAGTTCGGCTACGGCAGCGCAGTCGCGGTGATCCTGTTCGCGATCTGCTTCGTGTTCGCGCTGCTCTACCAGCGCTTCGCTCTGCGCCGGGACACCGACGGCGCACTCACTCGGGGTCTGGCGTGACCGCGGCGGCACCGGCGCGGCCGCGGCGGCCGCTGCGCCCGGCGACCCTCGCGTCCTACGCGGTGGGGGTGGTGCTCGTCGTGCTGACCGTCGTTCCGCTGCTGTACGTGGTGATCGGCGGCTTCCGGACGACCGCGCAGATCAATGAGTCGCCGACCGCGCTGCCCCACCCATGGGTGTGGTCGAACTACCGCGCCATCGTGACGTCCTCCCTGTTCTGGCGCTTCGTCGGCAACAGTGCACTCATCGCGGTGGTGGCCACGACCCTCGCCGTCACGCTGGGAGCGATGGCGGCCTTCGCACTCTCCCGATACGCCTTCAAGGGGCGCGAGGCGGTGTACCTGCTGTTCACCGTCGGGCTGCTGTTCCCGCTCGGGGTTGCCTCGTTGCCCCTGTACCTCGAACTGCGACAGCTCGGGTGGTTGGAGAACCCGTTCGCGGTGGCGCTGCCGGAGGCCGCGTTCTCCTTGCCACTGACGATCGTGATCCTGCGCCCGTTCATGCGGGCGGTCCCAGCCGAACTGGAGGACGCCGCGGTGGTGGACGGCACCAGCCGGCTCGGGTTCTTCGTGCGCATCCTGCTGCCGCTGTCGGGCCCGGCGCTGGCGACCGTGGCCGTGCTGGCGTTCGTCACCAGCTGGAACACCTACCTGCTGCCGCTGCTGGTCTTCAGCGACACCCAGCACTTCACCCTGCCGCTCGGCGTCGCCAACTTCCAGACGCAGTACTCCCAGGACACCGCGCGCATCCTCGCGTTCACGGCGCTGTCGATGGTGCCGGCGCTGGCGTTCTTCGTATTCGCCGAGCGGCGGATCGTCGGCGGGCTGTCCGGGTCGGTCAAGGGCTGAGCCGCGACCCGATGGGTCGCCGTCAGGCCGGGCCGGGCAGGACGTCCCGCACGATCGTCTCGAGCACCCGCGCCAGTAGCCGGCGCACGTCCGCCCGCTCGAGCGAGCCGTCCCGCACCCACTCGCGCATCGCGGCCTTGACCAGCCCGCCGTAGGCACGGATCACGGCGCGGTGCTCGGCCCGCTCGGCCGGCAGGCCGACGAGCTCGAGCACCCGCCGGGCCGCCGCGTCGTCGGCCGCGGCGAGGATGCGCTCGATCTCCGGGTCGGCACCGACACCCTCGGCGCCGGTGACCGCGACGAACGTGCGGGCGTGCGCGCCGACCGTGTCGAGGAACCAGTCGACACTGCGCTCGACCCGCTCGCGCAGCGGCCCGGTCAGCTGGACGTCCGCCCCGGGCAGGTCGGTGATCGTGACCAGGGTGCGGACGACCTCGAGATAGAGCTCGCGCTTGGTGCCGAAGTAGTGGTTGAGCAGGCCGCGGGCCACGCCGGCCGCCCGGGCGATGTCGGTCGTGGAGACGGCGGCGTACGGTCGCTCACCGAACAGCTGGACGGCGCACTCGAGGATCTGCTCGCGCCGGGCGTCCGGCTCGAGCCGGCGCCGGCGCGGGCCGCCGGCCGCGTCGGGATCGACCGAGGGCGCCGCCGTACCTGCCGTCACCCCGCGGAGTCTAACCCTTGTTGGCAGGCCGCCAACGCGCCGGGCTCAGCTCGCCTCGGCGGCGGCCGATCAGAAATCCGTGCACACCGGGCAGCCTCGCGGCCGCGGGCGCCAGGGGACCTCGATCCGCTGGTACCTCACGGCCCTGGTGCTGCTGCCCCTCATCGGCCTCGCCCTGTTCGCGGGGACCGAGGCGCGCTCCCAGCTGCGCCGCGCCCAGGAGGCGCGGCGGGTCGGGGTCGTGATCGAACGGGCCGAGCTCATCGCCGCGGCCCGCGCGTACCTGCAACGCGAGATCATGCCGTCGATCGCCCGGTCGTTCCTGCGCGACCCGAAGGCCGTCACCGACCTCAGCCTGAAGGGCATCGACCTGTCCCACGTCGGTCTCACCGACGGGCAGGTACGCAGCGCGCGCGCCGCGACCGATGCCGCGCTGCAGCGCGTCGTCGCCCTCCCCCACCCGGAGGTTGCCGCCGGGGCCCGACGGGTGGTCGCGCAGCTGGCCACCGCTCGCCGCCTGATCGACCGGACGGCGACCATGACCGAGGGGTTCAACCGCATCGGAGCCGTACTCGCGGCGATCGACTCCCTCGGCGCGAAGGAGATCTCCGAGGCGTACTCGCTCGGCCTCGACGGCGACACCGCCGCCCGCCTGAACGACGTCCGTCTCATCGCGGACTTCTCCCACGCCTCGGAGTACTGCATCCAGGAACTCGCGTGGGCCGCGCTGGCCGGCCCCGACAAGCGGGACGCCGCGTTCCGCGATTTCGTGCACAGCTGGGGGTTGGCGCAGGCGGCCCAGTCCGCGCTGGACGGGGAGGCCTCGCCGGGTGTGCGGGCCGCCGTCCACGCGGCCGTGTCCTCGCACGAGAGCCTGGTCGACCCGAGCGCCGTCGTCGCCGACTACGTCATCCACCGGCCGACGATGTCGCTCATGCAGCTCGCGCTCGTCTACACCAACGACCAGGAGCACGCCGGCGCGCTCTACAAGGTCCTGCTGGCGAGCATCAAGGCGGTGCACGTGAGCGCGTCCCGCATGCGCAACGCGGCCGACCGCAGCGCGCTGCTGATCCTCGGCGCGGCCGGGCTGCTGCTACTGATGTGTGGCGCGGTCGTCGTCGCGGTCCGCCGGGCGATCTCCAAGCCGATGCAACAGCTCGCCGACGAGGCGAACCAGGTGAGCCAGGGCGAACTGCTCGCGGTCTCCGTGCGCGGCCCCCGGGAAGTGCGCACCGTCGGGCGCGGCCTCGCCGCCGCGGTCGACAACCTGCGCAAGATCGAGGCGCAGGCCAGCGCCCTGGCCGGCGGTGACCTCGAATCGGACATCGTCCGCCAGCCGCTGCCCGGCCCGCTCGGCGCGGTCATGCACCGCTCGGTGTCCGCCGTGATCGACGCGATCCACGAGCGGGACGCCGCGCAGAGCGACCTCGCGCACCGCGCCACCCACGACGCGCTGACCGAGCTGCCGAACCGGACCCAGGCGATGGAGGTGATCCGCCGCTCGCTGCACCGGGCCCGACGCACCGGCTCGCTCACCGGGTTGATGTTCATCGACCTCGACCACTTCAAGCGGGTCAACGACAGCCTGGGCCACAACGCCGGCGACGTCGTGCTGCAGACCTGCGCTCGCCGCATGACCGCCGCGCTGCGCGCCGGCGACACCGTCTTCCGGCTCGGCGGGGACGAGTTCCTCATGCTGATGGAGGACGTCGCGAGCGAGCTGGACGCCGTCCACCTCGCCGAGCGCCTGATCGAGCGGATCTCGGCGCCCATCGCGGTCGGCGAGAACGTCGCCACCGTCGGTGCGAGCATCGGCGTCGCGTTCAGCCGGGACGCGTCGGTGGACGCCGAACGGCTGCTCAACGACGCCGACGCCGCCGCCTACCGCGCCAAGCAGTCCGGCCGCGGGCGGGTCGGCATCTTCGACGACGCCCTCCGGGCCACCCTCGCGGCGCGGGCCGACGTCGAGACCGCGCTCACCCACGCCCTCGTGAGCGGCGAACTCGTCCTCTACTACCAGCCGATCGTCGAGCTCGGCAGCGGCCGGATCATCGGCGCCGAAGCCTTGATGCGGTGGCATCGGCCCGGGCACGGGCTCGTCCCGCCCAACGATTTCATCCCGGTCGCCGAGGCGTCCTCGCTCATCAACGACCTCGGGCGCTGGGCGCTGGGCGAGGCGACCGCGCAACTGGCCCAGTGGGACGCCCAGGGCTGCGTCGGCCCCGACTTCACCGTGGCCGTGAACGTGTCCGGCCGGCACCTGGTCAGCAGTCACCTGATCGCTGACGTGCAGGAAGCGCTCGATCGTTCCGGCATCGCGCCGCACCGGCTGACCCTGGAGCTCACCGAGACCGTGCTCGTGGACGACCCGCTGGGCACCCGCAACCTCGAACTGCTGCGCGAGCACGGGGTGCACATCGCCATCGACGACTTCGGCACCGGCTACACGTCCATCGGGCAGCTGCCCCGCCTGCCCATCGACAAGCTCAAGATCGACCGGTCGTTCGTCTCGTCGACCGACCCGACGCACCGCGAGCTGATCCCGCTCATCGTCGCCGCCGCCCACGCCTTCGGCATGATCG
>Ga0207667_10010869_pt1 | contig 10615 bp, 5 predicted proteins | sample KBSCornC52_FD_184301 | JGI IMG/M metagenome (GOLD analysis project Ga0207667, IMG submission 184301) | Corn rhizosphere microbial communities from Kellogg Biological Station, Michigan, USA - KBS Corn C5-2 (SPAdes) (version 2) | ecosystem: Host-associated > Plants > Roots > Rhizosphere > Soil ...
CAAACACCCACCAAGCCGGTGCTCGTACGACCCCAAGCCTCTCCAGCGCCGCTAGTCGAGGTCGACGTGAGCGCGCAACGAGTCGCTCACGTTACCGACGCGGAGGCCGCCGAGAGTCTGACTGCAATCAAATCAGAGGCCTCGGTTCTGGCTACCCCCGTCAGCTTCCAGTCCATCACGCCGCGCCTGCTCCAGGATCAGCAGGCCGAGCGCATCGAGGACATCCTCGAGAATGTGAGCGGGATAGAAGTGGCACCGGATGGACAGGACACCGTTGGCTTCATCATCCGTGGTATCCCGGTGTATCAATACTACGTCGATGGTGTGCGGGTATCTCCAGACCTGCATCATGACGCCTTCCGGGATCTCGCCAACGTCGCGAGTGTCGATGTCGTGAAGGGGCCGGCTTCCACGCTGTATGGCCGTACTGAGCCCGGTGGGCTGATCAACGTCGTGACGAAGCAACCTCTCGCAACGCCCTATCTCGCAGTGGAGCAGCAGTTTGGCGCATTCGACCGTCACCGTACGCAGGTCGATGCGGGTGGTCCATTGAGCGCCGCGGGTAATCTCCTCTATCGATTCAACGCGGCCTGGGAAAGTGCCGGGTCCTTTCGGGAAAACACGAGCAATCGACGCATCTTTCTTGCGCCGGCGGTGACCTGGAACATGGCGTCGCAAAGTGGGGCCACGGCTTATCTGGAGTATCTGCGCAGCGATGATCCGACCGACTCCGGTCTGCCGATCGTGGGCGCAAGTCTTCCAGCCGTGCCGATCGAGCGACGGATAGAGGATGGTGGCGAGGTGCACACTACTGATTTGCGTGGCGGTATCCGAGGCTGGCAGACGCTCAACTCCCAGTGGGATCTGCGTTACCACCTGGATGGCCGCTGGTTACGCACACCCCAGTCGCCGCAATTGGCCTTGGCTGACAATGGACTCGATCCCACTGTCTGTACTCGCGCAGCCTGCCCGGTCGACCAGCTGTTGTTCTCGATTCCCGTGTCCCATGGACAAACCTACTTCAGCTCCGTCGAGCTGCTGGGCGATCTGGAGCTGCGGGCCACACGGCACGCAATCCTCCTTGGAGGAGAGTTCTTCGATGTCCATGGCTACAGCGTGGCCCGCTATAGCGGCGCATCTTTCCTCACGGATCTGTTCAATCCGCGCCATGTGCCCGTGCCGGGCGATCTCCTGCAAAACCCGGATTGGGCTTATGCCACACGCACTGCCGAGCGCTGGAGCAGCGCCTATTTGCAGGACCAGATTGCAATCGGTTCCCAACTGCATGTCCTGTTGGGCGTGCGTTATGACCACGCGCGGGAATGGATCGATATCGGTTCCGGGGCACCACTGCAGGATAGCAGCACCGATGTCCGTTGGGATCACGCTTTCAAACGCCATGCCGGTGTCATCTGGCGAGCGGCCGCGCCGCTCAGTCTCTATGCGAACTACGCCGAGAACTTTGGAATATCGACAGGCATCTACGGTGGCAGCACCGGCGTGCAGGGGGCGCTCGTACCCCCGGAGACCGCTCATGAATGGGAGATCGGCGCCAAGGCGGCGTCGCAGAATGGCACAGTGAGCGGCTCCCTGGCCTGGTTCGATCTGACCGAGCTCAACATCTCACTGCCGGGATTCCTCGATGTTTTCGCTGGGGATGCGGTGCGTACCGTGACGGGCGCCGAGCGCAGCCGGGGTGTGGAGCTCGATCTGCGCGGGAGGGTGTTGCCGGGCCTCGAGCTTTTCGGCAGTTATGCTTTTCTCGACACCCGTATTCTGGCTGATGTTGGAACTGGCGTCGACGGTGACGGCAATGTTGTGACCACTCCAGGCAACACCGGCAAGCGACTCTTCGGTGTGCCTCGGCATGGCGGCAGCCTGTGGGCGAGCTATCGTCCCTCCGGCTCCTGGCACGGATTGAAGCTGGGGCTCGGTATGGTAGCCCGCACCTGGAGGGAGGGGGACAATCAAAACGACTATGCTTTGCCCGGGTTCGTCAGGTGGCGGCTGCTGGCCGGGTACGATTGGCCCTGGGCGGGCGGAAAGTTGGCGCTGCAGCTCAACGTGGACAATGTTTTCAACACCCGCTATTTCGAGTCGATCAGCGGAACCTACACCGTGATGCCCGGTGCGCCCCGGCGCTGGCTGGCGTCCATCCGCTGGAGTCGTGATCCGCCGCAATAGCGGCATTGTCACGAGTGTGGGATGCACTGCAAAAAGGCTGCAAAGATGACGCGGACGCAGCAAACACGCGTCGCGGAATGCATCGGGAGATCGCGAGCAGATGTTATTGTTTGACAGGAGGAGAACTTAGGCATAGAGGTATAATTTGTCATGGGCTGATGACCCAAGGCGGACCAACGTGGGCACTAGTCTGAGGATCCTCTTCGTAGACGACGAAGAATCCGAAGTGTTTTTTGCGCGTCGCTATCTGGAGCAGGATAGGCTCGAATTCACCTGGCGGCGGGTGGCCACAGAAAGCGAGCTGCGCGAGCAGATCGGTGCGTTCGAGCCTGACGTCGTGCTCTGTGATTACAGCATACCGGGATATTCCGGTATCGCGGCTCTCGAGTTGGCTCGATCGATGCGGCCGCAAACGCCGGTCCTGATCGTGTCCGGAACGATCCCGGAGGATGTGGCGATTCGCGCCATGGATCGCGGCGCCTGTGATTATCTGTTGAAGTCCAACTTGAAGCGCCTGGGTGTAGCGGTTCGGCGCGCAGTGGCCGAGGCACGCCAGAAGGCTCATGCCACCGAGCTCGAGCGCGAGCAGACCGCCTTCAAGTCACAGATCCATCAGCTCACCCATTACGACACGCTGACCGGATTACCGAATCTCAGCCACATGGTGAACGTGGTGGAGCAGATCCTCGGTCTCTCCAGTGCTCGAGCGCGCCTCGTCGCACTGGTCACCCTGAGCCTCGATCAGTTCCGCTGGGTCGAAGAGGGCTTCGGGCTTGCGGCCGCGAATGATATGGTCAAGAGCATGAGTCTTTTGCTGAAGGCCCGCATGCGAGGCGATGATCACCTGGCCCGCATCGGCCCGGATGAATTCCTGATCGTGCTCGCGGAGTTGATCGATGCGGCTGAAGCCGCAGTGCGGGTTCAACAAATTCTGCAGTGCATTGCCGAGGCACGTCAGATTGATAGCCAAGAGGTCCGGATCACTGCCAGTGCTGGGATTGCAATGTTTCCCCAAGACGGGGGCGGGTTCGAGACACTACTGCGACACAGCAGCGCAGCCATGCAGATTGCGCGGTCGAGCCGTCGTGGCGCTTTCAGGTTTCACTCCGGAGATGTCACCGGTCGTGCACAACAGCAACTGCGACTCGAAACAGCGCTGCGCAGTGCCATTCTGAATCGCGAGCTCTCGCTGCATTATCAACCCCAGTTCGACATCCGCACCGGCAACGTATGCGGCCTGGAAGCCTTGGCGCGCTGGGTCCCCGCGCAGGGCATGCAGATCCCCCCGTCGATCTTCATACCCCTGGCGGAACAGATGGGCTTGATCGATGAACTGGGTGCCTGGGCGTTGGAAGAAGCCTGTATGGCCGCCGGTTCCTGGCAGTGCGGCAGCGGCGCGATTCCGATCATGGGTGTCAACGTCTCCACGAAGCAGATTACCTCGGAGTTCGCGGTGGTGCTCATGCGGGCGATCGAGCGGGGAAACCTGCCCGCCGAGCGGGTCGAGTTGGAGATCACGGAAAGTATTCTGTTGGATGATTCGGGGACCGCGCTCGAGTGCCTGGCGCAATGGAAGCGTCTTGGAGTGAGGATAGCGCTCGATGACTTTGGCGCCGGGTATTGCAATCTGAGTTATCTTTCACGCCTGCCGGTGGATCGATTGAAGGTCGATGCCTCGCTCATCCGCACCATGATGACGGAGCCCAAAGTGGTTACCGTGGTCAGCTCGGTGATCTCGCTGGGGCGTGAGTTGGGATGCGAAGTGCTGGCCGAAGGGGTCGAGACTGCCGAGCAACTGCAAATGTTGCGCGAGCTGGGCTGCCAACAGGCACAAGGGTTTCTGCTTGGATACCCGGTGTGCGCGAGTGAGACCGCTACCCTCGTGCGAGCGCCCTGGTGAGGGTGGGGCGGCATTGGCGAGTGCATGACGCCTATGCGGTCTACAGTCAGAGCGATCTCGCAGAGGATCGCCCCGGTGGTGCTCAGTGTCTCTCTTTTGAGCGGTGGCAGTGCGCGTGGATTCAGAATGATCTCACCAGCACTCTTATCGTCTCATTCTGCAGGTCGGGGCCGAAGTTACGGGCGCGTTCCAGGAAAACGGGAGTTACTTCGAAACCGCGGGCTACCAACAGGGTGCCCAGGTGGGTGCGGAGATCCTGCATGATGACCATTCCGGGCTGCACGGTGCGCAACGGCATCTCACGGATTTCCTTGGAGCTCGAGCCGGCGCCGACGTGGGTGGCAAATTGCTCGATGAGGCTTGCGCCGAAGCGCCCGCTTCGCCTGCGGAGGGTTTGGACCGCAACATCCACCGCTTGGCCTTGCGTGATCAGGGCGTCATAGTCCAACACGAGGCCGAGAATTCTCGTACCGAGGCCGACGGTGCCGTCCCCGAGGCGGGCGATCTGGTCGTCTGTCCATTGCAATGCGGTCAGGATCTGTATGACGGGCTCCAGGCGCGGGACATTGTCCAACAGGGAGTTGATGACTTCCGGGGCGCCGCTGGCCAGGACTTTTTCCTCCGGCGTCAGCGGCTCGCCGTAATATAACTTCTCGACGAGCTCCGGCGGCAGCGACAAATAGCCGATCTGGGAGAGCATGGCGGCCGCTTCCAGCTGCCAGAAGTCCTTGCAGTTGAGCCTTGCGGCGAACTCCATGGTCATGCGTTTCACGCGGCTGGCTCGCCCGAAAGCAACCGGATTGGTGATGGCCAGCACGTCGATGAGTGCTTTGATGCAGCCGTTCAAGGTCTCTTTTAGAATGGAGCGCTCCGCATTCACGAGCCGGTGTTGGACGACACCCGCTTCGATGGCCGCCTTGAGCGCATCCGGTGGGCACGGCTTGGTCAGAAACCGGAAGATCTGCGCCTTGTTGACCGCGCTGACGGCTGCGTCGCGCCCGGGCTCGCCAGTCAGCAGAATTCGCGTCGTGTCCGGAAAGTACTGCAATACCTGATGCAGCAATGTGGCGCCGTCCATGCCCGGCATGCGCATGTCCGATACGACGACGGCGGCGCCGCCGATCTGCTTGAGGATCTTGAGTGCCTCATCGCCGCTGAGAGCCGTATAGACGTGGTAGTCCCTGCGTAGGTGCAAAATCAGTCCTTCGACGACCCGCGACTCGTCGTCGACACATAGAACGCGGGGCAGTTCCTGTCTGCTCATGCTTCAGGCCTCGTTGGAATTCTGACTGGCGGCAACTCGCTGCTGCGCCTCTGTCCAGTCGAACGGTGCGTTCACCCGGGCAAGAAACTGCGCATCGACCTTTGGATCGGCAGCCAGTGATGCATAGAATGCGGCCGTATCGTCCGCTGGCAGTAACGTGTGAGCGACGCAGACGATGGCAAGGGGATCGAAATCCGATTGAGGCACATTCTGGGGTGTGTGGTGGAAGGCCACCGCCTCGATAACTGGGTACGGCAGGCCCCAGATTCCCAACAGATACGCACCGATCTGTGCATGGGATGCGCCGATGACCCGGACTTCCGCGTCGTACAATGGGATCTGCAGCGCGACCGCCATTGCGGCGGCGTCGACCAGATCGCCCGGACACTCGTTGGCCAGCACCCAATAGCCGATATCGTGCAGCAGTCCAGCAAGCCAGGCATCGTCCGCCTGTGGCGTACCGGCAGCGAGGGAGCGGGCGGCGGCGGCCATCTGGTGCACGTGAGACTGCAGCGTGTCAATATTCAGGATGGCTTTCGTGTCGCGGCCGGGCCAACGGGAGAAGACCTCGGCGGAGACCACCAGGTTGCGAATCGCCCCGAATCCCAGGTGATTGACAGCCTGTTCGATGTTGGTTATGCGCCGGGCGAGGCGGAAGAAGGCCGAGTTCACCAGCTGCAGGACCTTTGCTGCAATGGCCGCATCCGAGGCGACCAGGTCGGCAACGGTGCGGACGGAGGTGCTGTCACTGGCGAGAAGCCTTTGCAGCTGCGTATAGATCTGGGGCATGGCAGGCAGCTTGCAGACGCGTCCGACGACGGCGCGCAATGTGGGCTGGCGCAGAAGCTCATGAAGTTGGAGGCAGCGATCGATGAGGTTTTCGAGCTGGCCGGCCTCGCAAGGCTTGCTGAAGTACTGATGGGCGTAGGGCACGAGACGCACCACCTGTTGCAACTCCGCATAACCGGATAACACGATCCGGACCGCATCCGGCCAGCGTTCGCGCACGATACTCAGCAGCTCCGCGCCGTCCATTCCAGGCATGCGCATGTCGGTCACCACGACATCGAAATGGCCGCTTTCGAGGGCTTGGATGGCATGAGGGCCGCTGTCGACGAACTGCATGTCCCACTTGTCGCGCAGGCGATGCAGCCGCACGCGCAGACCATTCAGGATCGGCGCGTCGTCATCCACGAAAAGAATGTGTTTTTTCACGTGGGTGCCTTCAAGCGGCGGCCTCGATGGGAGCCGGATTGACAGGCAGCCGGATCAGGAAGGTTGTACCAACGCCCGGCACCGATTCGAATGCAAGGCCGCCGCGATGTTTGTCCACAATCACTGTCCGGGCAATCGTCAGGCCTTGCCCGGTGCCTCTACCGATCTCCTTGGTGCTGAAGAATGGATCGAAGATCTTGCTTTGGATGGCCTCGGGTATTCCGCCTCCCGTATCCTGCACGGAGATCACAACCGCAGTGCCATCTTGCCGGGTGCTCACCGTAATCGCTCCGCGGCGATCAGTCCCGCGGATCGCCTCCTCGATGGCGTGTGCGGCGTTTATCAGGATGTTGAGAAAGGCCTGGTTGAATTCGCCGACGTTGCAGACGACCAAGGGGATGTCCGCGAGCCGGGTTTCCATGTCAGCAACGTACTTGTATTCGTTGCGTGCGATGGTCAGCGTGCTCAGGATGGCTGCATTGAGATCTGCCGAGGACATGGCTCCAGAGTCCGGATGTGAGAACTCTTTCATCGAGCGGACAATGGTTGCGACGCGTTCGAGTCCTTCGAGCGAGCGCTCCACGGCGGTCGGCATGTTTTCACTCAAGAAGGGTAGATCAGCCGCTCGTTCGGCCGCCTCGATCCGCTCACGCGCGGCTGCCGCGGTGAGCTGCCCTGCGGTGGTCGCGCCAAAGACCTCCTGATAGGTCCTCAAGACTTCACCAACTTGCGACACGGCATCACGCAGGAAGTAACAATTGTCATTGACAAACTGCACGGGTGTGTTGATTTCGTGCGCGACGCCGGCTGCCAGGCGTCCGACGGACTCGAGTTTCTGCGCCTGGTGCAGCTCTGACTCGAGCTTCTTCTGGTTGGTGATGTCGATACTGATGCCCCGCACGATCCGGCCCTTTTCATTCGGGGCGTGCCGGATGAAGCTGCGAATGTGCGCGAATCCTCCAGCGCTCAGTCGAAACCGGCACTCGATCGCGACATCGTGCGAGGCGACAGCCTCTTCCAGCGCCTGCGCGAAAGCCGGACCGTCGTCCACGTGCACGCAGCTGAACAGAAAGCCGGCCTCCTGAAAGCGTTCTGCAGCCCAGCCCCATTGCCGCTGGACTTGCTTGCCGATATACCTGCAGGCACCGGTTCCATCGTCCAGCTCCCAGGGCACGGCGCTGGTCGACTCGAGCAAGGCGCGATACTGCTCATTGGTGGTTTCGAGCTGCTTGGTGCGTTGTAGCAGCTCCCGGTGGCTGTCTTCCCGTTCCAGCTCGACCTGCGCTTGCTCCCAGCCGATGCGGCGGAACAGCAGGTTGCCCCTATGACAGATGAGGGCCAGCACGCCGCACTCGATCAGCACCCAGGCACCGAATGTTGGGAATTGTCCAAACTCTTCGCGGGTGGCGCTGTCAGGCGCGGGACACACGAGTGCGCCATAGGAAAGTTGCGCGGCGAGCGCAGCACCGGCGACCGCGATGAGGAGGCGCGCATCACGATAGAACGCGATAAAGCCGAGCGAAACAAACAAATAGAGCCGGGTATCGAAGTGACCTGCGCTGATGTCCAGGAGCAGAGCGTAGAACAGGACCTGGGACGTGCCGATGATATAGCGGGTGGGAATACGGCCGGCGCCACTGCGAATGGCGGCAAAAGTCGCGCCATTGAGGAGAGTACTGAGCGCCATGCCAACCCAGGGATTCGGGTCTCGGCCACAGGGGCTCATCGGGAGACGTGCGGCGTATTGCAGCCAACACAGCAGGCCGCTTCCCAGCCATTGTAGAGGCAGCACGATCTGGAAAGTGCGGCCGACGGCGTTATGAAGTACCAACCGCGGTGCCTCGGCGAGCTCCTCGGCTCGCGCTACGAGGGCTTCAGCGGTAAGGTCAGGATTCGTCATGCGGCAGCCCGGACGCGGCGGCAGCCTTCGATAGGCAGGCTCAGAATGAATGAGGTTCCGGCACCGGGCTGGCTTTGTACTTCGATGTGGCCACCGTGCTTGTCGACCACGATAGAGCGGGCGATGGCCAGGCCCTGCCCGGTGCCGCGGCCCACTTCTTTGGTGGTGAAGAAGGGGTCGAAGATCTTGTCGATATTCGCTTTGGGGATCCCGCAGCCATTGTCGCAGACCCGGATCACTACCCGACCCCGCTCATGTTCGGTCGTGATGCGTATGCGGCCCGTGGTGGCGTCCTTGCCGGACTCCCGGATCGCGTGTGCCGCGTTGACAATGAGGTTGAGGAGCACCTGATTCAGCTCCCCTATGTTGCAGATCACGTCGGGCAACTCGCCCAGTTGGGTCTCGACCTGGGCGCTGTACTTGTATTCATTTCTCGCTACGGTGAGGGTGGTCTCAATCGCGTGGTTGAGATCTGCGCCGGTCTGCTCGATCTGGCCGGGGTGGGCGAATTCCTTCATGGCCCGCACGATGTCGGTGACGCGCTGTACTCCTTCCAGCGTTCGCTCGAAGGCTTTGGGGATCTCGTCACGGAAGAAGTCGAGGTCCCGATCCTTACGGGCTTGTCGCAAGCTCTCGAGCACGGCGGCCGTTGATTCGCCTGCCGACATCCGGTCGAATGCGGCCTCGCAACAGGTCAACATCCGGCCGAGCTCGATGTGCGCCGACTGCAAGAATGTGACGCTATCGCCGACATATTGTATCGGCGTGTTGATTTCATGTGCGATACCCGCGGCCAGGCGGCCGACGGACTCCAGCTTCTGGGCCAGGCGCAGCTCGATGGCCATGCGCTCACGCTCCTGCATCTCCGCGGTCAGTCGGAACTGAAGTTGTTTCGCGCGCTCCTGTTCTTCCACGCGGGAGGTGATGTCGCTGCCGGTGCCCAGATAGTGGGTAATGCGGCCTTCTTGATTCCGGATCGGGGTGAGGGTGATGCCTACCCAGAAGGTCGAGCCGTCTTTGCGTCGCGAGCGGACCCGGGTGCGCACGGTGTTGCCCTGCCGCATGCCCTGATTGAGCTCGTCGAGCGCCGCAGCATTCAACTCGGGCGGATTCAGGAAGACGGGGCTCTTGCCGAGCAATTCGCGGGGCTCGTAGCCGTGATCGGCGGCGATGGCTCGATTGACATAGACGATCGGCCAGCCGCGGCGCGTCACATCGGCGATCAGGAAGTGAGTTGTGGTCGCGGCGAGGGCGCTGTCGCGCAGCTCGAGCTCGTTGTGCAGATGCACCACCTCATGGTGGAGATTGTCATACTCGTGCTGCAACCGCGCGTGCTCCGCGCGGGCGGCCTCTAGTTCGGCCTGCAGCATTTCGATTGTTGTCGTCACGGCAAGCTCTCCTGACAGTCACGTTATGTTGCGACGCTTGCTGTAGGAACGCCACGAGACGGGTCACATCCTCAGGAAACTGTGCACATCCGTAGGAGTATTTACCGTCGGAAAGGTAACGACCTCAATGTCGGAACAGGAATTCGATACTGCCGTATCCGGCAATACTCTGGCCGTGCTGATCAGCGACTCCGGCATGGAGCAACGCCGTCGTGCGCCGGCCGAAAGCGATGCCCCCGAAAGTCAGACCATACTGACGGGCACGGTATTCGCGATTTCCCTTGAGGATGATTTCCGGGCCCATGTCGTAGTGCCCCGGTCCGTGAAAGCTGAGTCGATCCCTCACGAAGTAGCCGCCATTGCCGATTTCGAATTGCGCGAGCAGTTGGTTCAACCCGTGCGCGGCAACGGGCGTGAATGTCTCACCCTGCAAAGAAACACGACCGTGAGTGCCGCGATCGGTGTTTGCAGAGTCGTCCGGATCCAGCGATGTATGGGCGATGCGGACAGCACCGTACAGGCCGACTTTGCTGCCCAGCACCGCACTTTGAAAGCCGATCGCAGGGCTGTATCCGTAGCCCTCCGCACGAATGCTCGTAGTGGCCCCGCGGTAGTCGTAGGTCAAACGGTCGAGCCATTGTCTGAGGACCCACCCGTTGCCCAAGGAGCCGCCGCCGATCGGCATCAATGACCCGAGATAGGTGTAACTGCCTATGCGAGACCATTCGCCGCCGGCAAAGTAGAGACTGTCCTGCGCGTGACTG
>Ga0207667_10010873_pt1 | contig 10612 bp, 5 predicted proteins | sample KBSCornC52_FD_184301 | JGI IMG/M metagenome (GOLD analysis project Ga0207667, IMG submission 184301) | Corn rhizosphere microbial communities from Kellogg Biological Station, Michigan, USA - KBS Corn C5-2 (SPAdes) (version 2) | ecosystem: Host-associated > Plants > Roots > Rhizosphere > Soil ...
AGCTTCGATCGAAGCGATCCAGAAGGCCGCGCGCACCGGCCGTATCGGCGACGGCAAGATTTTCGTCCTCAATGTCGAGGAAGTCATCCGCATCCGCACCGGCGAGACCGGCCAGGACGCGATCTAGTTTTGAACGGAAAGCGCGGGCTCGACCCGCGCCGGGGTGCTTTTAAACAATTATCGAAGGGAAGACCGAAGCAATGGCCGAGAAGAAAACGACTGCCGCAGACATCCTGAAACTGATCAAGGAAAAGGACGTCAAATTCGTCGACATCCGTTTCACCGACCCGAAGGGCAAGTGGCAGCATGTCACTTTCGACCTGTCGATGGTCGATGACGATTTCCTGAATCATGGCACGATGTTCGACGGCTCCTCCATCGCCGGCTGGAAGGCCATCAACGAGTCCGACATGCTGCTCTTGCCGGACCTCGAGACCGCGGTGATCGATCCCTTCTTCGCCCAGACCACCCTGATTCTGGTCTGCGACGTGCACGAGCCCACCACGGGCCAGCGTTATGGCCGTTGCCCGCGCTCCATCGCCAAGGCAGCCGAGGCCTATGTCAATTCCTCGGGCATTGGCGACACCACCTATTTCGGTCCGGAAGCCGAATTCTTCGTGTTCGACGATGTGCGTTTCGATGTCGGCATGAACAAGGGCTTCTATTACCTCGACAGCAAGGAAGGCGCCTACAACACCGGCACCGAATATGAGCAGGGCAATCTGGGTCACCGCCCCGGCGTGAAAGGCGGCTATTTCCCGGTGCCGCCGGTCGATTCCGAACAGGACATGCGCGGCGAGATGCTCGCCATCATGGGCGACATGGGCATCCAGCCCGAGAAGCACCATCACGAAGTCGCCACCGCTCAGCACGAACTTGGTTTCAAGTTCAACACGCTGACCAAGTGCGGCGACTATATGCAGATCTACAAATATGTGATCCATCAGGTCGCCCAGTCCTACGGCAAGTCGGCGACCTTCATGCCCAAGCCCATCTATGGCGACAACGGCTCGGGCATGCATGTGCACCAGTCGATCTGGAAGGCGGGCAAGCCGCTCTTTGCCGGCTCGGGCTATGCCGATCTTTCGGACCTCTGCCTCTATTACATCGGCGGCATCATCAAGCATGCCAAGGCGCTTAATGCCTTCACCAACCCGCTCACCAACAGCTACAAGCGCCTGATCCCCGGCTTCGAAGCGCCGGTGCTGCTGGCTTATTCCTCGCGCAACCGCTCGGCGTCTTGCCGCATTCCCTTCTCGCCCTCGCCCAACGGCAAGCGCGTGGAAGTGCGCTTCCCCGATCCGGGCGCCAATCCCTATCTCGCCTATGCCGCGCTGCTGATGGCGGGTCTGGACGGGATCGAGAACAAGATCCATCCGGGCGGCCCGATGGACAAGGACCTCTATGCCCTACCGCCGGAAGAACTGGCCAAGGTGCCGCAGGTCTGCGGCTCCCTACGCGAGGCGCTGGAAAATCTCGACAAGAACCGCGCCTTCCTCAAAAAGGGCGGCGTCTTCTCTGACGATTTCATCGACAGCTATATCGAACTCAAGATGGAAGAGGTTTATGCCTTCGAGCACACGCCCCATCCGGTCGAGTTCAAGATGTACTATTCGGTCTGATCGCAAGACCTGCGAAACAAAGGGCGCGGCGCTTGCCGCGCCCTTTTTGTTTCGCCCCGGCCATTTTAGGCCGCAGCGATGGCCCGCGAAGGCGTCTTGGCCGGCAACACCACAAAGGCGGCGCAGCCCGCGCCCGGCTCACTCTCGATCCAGGCGCGCCCGCCATGCAATTCGGCAAGGCCCCGCACCAGCGCCAATCCCAGCCCGGTGCCCCCGGCCTGGCGGTCATAGCGATTGTCCACCTGGCTAAAGGGCGTGAAGATGCTGTCCAGCTTCTCCCGCGGAATGCCGGGGCCATTGTCCCGCACCATGATCTGAAAACCGCCGTCCCGCGCCGCGCTGGCCACCACTTCGATCCGCCCGCCTTCGGGAGTGAATTTCACGGCGTTGGAAACCAGGTTGATCAAAATCTGGCGGAGCGCGCGTTCGTCGGCGAACAGGGCCGGACAGGACGGATCCACATCGATGGTCAGGATCTGATTTCTTTCGCTGGCCTTCGCGCCGGCGAGCTTGAGCGCGACGTCGAAAGTGTGCCGGGCTTCCAGCGGATTGGGCGAGATTTCCATCCGCCCCGCCTCGATCTTGGCGATATCCAGAAGATCGTTAATCAGCGACAGAAGATGTGCACCGGAGGAATGAATGTCGCCCGCATAGTCCTTGTAGCGTGCACTTCCCACCGGCCCGAAACATTCCTGGGCGATGATTTCGGAAAAACCCAAGATGGCGTTCAGGGGCGTCCTCAGCTCATGACTCATATTGGCCAGGAAGGCGGTCTTCGATGCATTGGCGGTTTCCGCCTCGAAACGCTTCTTCAAGGCATCATCGCGGGTTTCTTCCAATTCCCGGGCCAGGTCCTCGACCTTGAAACGCAGCCTGGCGTCTTCGTGCATCTGGCCCACCAGCGGCCGGCCCGTCCACCACATCTGAAGGCCAAACAAAGGCGCGGCAAAGGCGATCACATGATCGAGCGTGAAATCGCCCGTCGCGAAGCGGATCGTGGTCATCAGCGAAATCGGCAACAGGGCACAAATGAACATCGTCATGTTGCTGCCTCGCGACAACACCAGGACCGATACCACCGCGATGGAGCAGGTGGCGACAAAAATGTGGTTCACAACATCGCCGCTGCTCCAGAGCAGCCATGGCATGGTGCCCCAGGCCGCGCTGATGGCAAGCTGCATCGCACAATGGCGCCGGTACCATGACCCCAGTCCGTTGCCAGGATCGCGCGCCACGTCTTTCTGATAGACAGCCGTCATTGCCGCGGCGGCCACGCCCACAACCATGATGATGAGCGGCAGGCAAAGCGTCTGGATCAGCGGGCGATGCCCGACCAGTCCAAGCGGAGCGGATGCGAGAATGGCCAGGGCTACTGCCCAAAGCGGCGCCGTCACGCGGGTGGTCCGCACAGACTGCACAGCCAGATCCAGCTGCGCCTTCAGCACGCGGGCATCGCCGCCCTCAACTTCTGCGTCTGTAAAAATGGCCAGCACGGAACTCACCCAGAACCGCCTGTCGCGGCAGGGTGAAGTTTAGCAACCGGGCTCTTAACCAATTGCTGACGTGCAACTTTCAGGCGCGGGCGCGCGCGTCCGACATCGGCATGGTTGACGGAAAGTAAAGCGTCGCCGTCAGGCCGCCGCCAGGATTGTTCTTGAGCACGATCTTGCCGCCATGCAGGCGCACCAGACCATCCGCTAGCGCCAGGCCGAGGCCGGTACCGCCCGCTTCGCGATCGAAGCGATTGTCGATCTGGGAAAATGGCTCCAGGACCCGCGTGAGCTTCTCCTCGGGAATTCCCGGACCGTTGTCCACCACGCGGACTTCCAGCCCGCCTTGAGAAAGCCCCGCGCAGGACACCGCAATGCGTCCGCCTTCCGGCGTGAACTTCACCGCGTTGGAGATCAGGTTCAACAGCATCTGGCGGAAAGCGCGTTCATCCGCCATGACCAGAGGCGCGGCGGACATGTCCTCCATTTCCAAGGTCTGGCGTTTTTGCAGCGCCCTGGGACCCACCAGGCGGACCACGCCATCAACCACCTCGCGGGGATCGACCCATCTGGGCTCGATCTCCATGCGGCCGGATTCGATCTTGGCCACATCCAGCATGTCATTGATCAAGGATAGAAGATGCGCGCCCGACACATGAATGTCCTTGGCGTAATCGGAATAACGGTCGATCTGGTCGGCGCCCATGCTTTGATGCGCGATGATTTCGGAGAAACCCAGGATGGCGTTCAAAGGCGTCCTCAGTTCATGGCTCATATTGGCCAGAAACGCGGTCTTGGAGGCGTTGGCGGTTTCAGCTTCGTAACGCTTATGCAGAGCATCATCGCGCGCCACCCGGAGCGCCGCGGCAAGGTCCTCATTGGCGAACCGCGCCGCGATCATGGTTCCCAGCTGGCGATTGGAGCTGCGTCCCATCAGCCACAGATAGACCATATACGCCAGGATCAAGGGCGAGAGGGCGTGCGCCAGCGCCTCGCCCGAAGTCACCAGGCGCAGGATCAGAAAGCCGCCCTGCACCAGCAGCGATGCCGCCAGCAATTGCAGATGCACGGAACGCGCGAACACCACCGCATAGCTCACCAGGGACATGACCATGACGACGAAAATCTGGTTGACCGGGTTGCCCGGCAGCCAGAACAGGAACACCACCGCGCCCCAGACGGCGCTGAACATGACCTGGCTTGCGATCAGCAGCCGCTCGGCGCCTTCCGCCTGGTCCGCCGCGACCTGGCGGTACCGGCGGTAAATGAAGGTTGCGACTGCGGCGCTGAACAGCTGCAGCCCCTCCGCCAGGGCCAGGCGGACGGGCGACACGGGTCCGAGCGGACTTCCGGCAAAAAGCAGGATCGGGATGCAGATCGCGGTGAACAGGGGGTTGAAGATGATCGTCGCCAGCAACGTGTCGACGACGATCTGCAGCCGGGCCTGCTCCACCCGCCGGTCTTGAGGCGCCTGGATCGGCGATGTCAGTTTGAGATCGACCAAGGTATTGTTGGGCGCGGTGTTTCCATACCCAAAATAGGGGCACAAGCGTTAACAAGGACTGTCATGCAGGAAAACGGTGCGCCGGGCCCCGGGCGTGGTTAAGTTGCTCGAAGATTTGACGATTCGGACATGCCCAAAGACACTGACGACTTGTTCGCTGCCACAGGTTCCACTTCCAAAGCCTATACCGCCAAGGACATCGAGGTTCTTGAGGGCCTGGAACCCGTCCGCCGCCGTCCCGGCATGTATATCGGCGGCACCGACGTCAACGCTCTGCACCATCTGGCCGCCGAAATCCTGGACAATTCCATGGACGAAGCCGTGGCCGGCCATGCCAGCCGCATCGAGCTGGATCTGGCGCCCGGCAATGTGCTGACCGTGCGCGACAATGGCCGCGGCATGCCGGTCGACCCCCACCCCAAGTTCAAGAACAAGTCGGCGCTGGAAGTGATCATGACCACGCTGCACGCCGGCGGCAAATTCGACAGCAAGGTTTACGAGACCAGCGGCGGCCTGCATGGCGTGGGCGCTTCGGTAGTCAATGCGCTTTCGGAATGGCTGGAAGTCGATGTCGCGCGCGACAAGCGCGGCCACAAGATGCGCTTCGAGCGGGGCCATGCGGTCGGCAAGCTCAAGGATCTGGGCGCCGTCAACCGCCGGGGCACCATCACCAGTTTCAAGCCCGACCCCAAGATATTCGGCGACGCGCAATTCTCGCCGGCGCGGCTGCATCGCATGGCCAAATCCAAGGCCTATCTGTTCCGGGGTGTGGAAATACGCTGGACCTGCGATCCCTCCCTGATCAAGGACGAGACGCCGGCCGAAGACACATTGAAATTCCCGGGCGGCCTGCTCGACTTCCTGAAAGGCGAGATCGGCAAGTCCAACACCATCAACAATCGCGACTTCGCGGGACGCACCGAAAACCGCGACGGCCGGGGCGCGGTGGAATGGGCGGTATCCTGGACACCGGCGATCGATCCTTTCGTCCGCTCCTATTGCAACACCATCCCCACGCCCCAGGGCGGCACCCATGAACAAGGCCTGCGCAATGCCCTCACCAAAGCCCTGCGTGCCCATGGCGAACGCGCTAACAACCGCAAGACCGGTCTGATCACCGCCGACGATGTGATGGAAGGCGCCTGTGCCGTCCTGTCGGTCTTCATCCGCGAGCCGGAATTCCAGGGCCAGACCAAGGACAAGCTCTCGAGTCCCGACGCCCAGCGCTTGGTCGAAACCGTGGTGCGCGATCATTTCGATCACTGGCTGGCGGAAAGTCCCGCCGAGGCCGACAAGCTGCTGGATTTTGTGATCGATCAGGCCGAAAGCCGCTTAAGGAAGCGACAGGAAAAGGAAGTTTCGCGCAAGGCCGCGACCCGCAAGCTGCGGCTGCCCGGCAAGCTGGCCGATTGCACCCGCGATGCCGCCGAGGGCACCGAGATTTTCCTGGTCGAAGGCGATTCCGCCGGCGGCAGCGCTAAGCAGGCCCGCGACCGCGCCACCCAAGCGATCCTGCCCCTGCGCGGCAAGATCCTCAATGTGGCCAGCGCCGGTGCGGGCAAGCTGCAGCAGAACCAGGAGCTTTCCGACCTGGTGCAGGCGCTGGGTTGCGGCACGGGCGCCAAATATCGCGAAGACGATCTGCGCTACGAAAAAGTCATCGTGATGACGGACGCCGATGTCGACGGCGCTCATATCGCGTCGCTGCTGCTCACATTTTTCTATCGCGAGATGCCGCAGCTGATCACGGGCGGGCATCTCTATCTCGCCATGCCGCCCCTTTATCGGCTGGCGCAGGGCGCCAAGACCATTTATGCCCGTGACGATGCCGATCGCGAGCGTCTGCTCAAAAGCGAATTCCGCGCCAACGCCAAAGTGGAAATTTCCCGCTTCAAGGGCCTGGGCGAAATGATGCCGCAGCAATTGAAGGAAACCACCATGCGGCCCGGCAACCGCACGCTCATTCAGGTGCAGGTCGCGGACGGCGAGGAAGCCGATGACATGGTGGAGCGGTTGATGGGCAAAAAGGCCGAGCTGCGCTTCCAGTTCATCCAGGAAAATGCCGCTTTCGCCACCAGCGTGGACGTCTAGTCGATCCGCAACTCGGCGAAAAGTTCGATGCTATCGCCTTGTTGCGATGGCGTTCCCAGCGATCCGCGCGCCTTGAGCAGCTTTTCGCCGCCCGGCGGCAAACCGTAGCGCAATTCGGATAGCTGCAGCGTGAAAGGCGCTGCCCGCTTCTGGGTGAATGTCACGGTGGCGCTGCGGCAGCCAGGGGAGGCGCAATTGACCAGCAAAGGACGCATCGAATGACCGACCGGGATGGGTTTTCCGTCCAGCGCAATCCCTGACAGACCCGCATCGGCCGGCACGCTGAGCATCATGGCATCGGCGCTAGCTGATCCGTGCAAGGTCAAGGCAATGTCGCTTCCGTTGCGGGAAATATCGGCCGACGGCAGCGGAAAATACGCCCGCCCGGCATCGGAGATATACCCTCGCCCGGCGGTCCTGCCGGCGATGATCTGCGGTTTCTGTGAAAAGGGCATTGCGGCGCGAATGCGTTCCGGCAGGCGCTGGACAGGATCCGCCGTCCAATATGCTCTGCCATCCGCCTCGACATAGCGGAAGTTCAGCCTTTGCGGATGCATCGGATCGAAGGGCGGCACGAACCCGGCTGCGATCATGGCGATCAAACTCAGCACGCCGCAGATGACGGCCTGCCCGCGGCTGGCGCGAAGCAAGGGCAGAACGGTCATCAGTCCCATCGCCGCCGGACTGGTGAAAAGCGGTGTCACGCCAAGCCCCATCAGCGATTCGGCTTCCGCTGTCAGTTGGATCCAGACCAGCAGCGCGGCCAGGGCCGGCGCCCAACCCACGCCGAACGGCAAGGCTATCGCCGCGACCAGCGCCGGAAAAAGAAAATAGGGACTGAGGCCAGGCAGAAACCACGCCGCGGCCACCGCAAAACCGCCGAACCACAGCCAGACCGCTGAGAGCGTGGCACGCCGCGCCGCCAGCAACGCCAGGGCCCAGATACCCAACGCGAGTGCAAGCCGCAGCATCAAGGGCTGCGCATAGGACGGATCGGCATAACCGGAAATCCATCCGGCCAGGGTCTTCAGCCCGAAGCCGAGCGCGACCGCGCCAGCCAAAAAGAGCGGCGGCATCAGCAATCCTGCAATAGTGGGCCGGCGCCGCCAGACCACCAGCAGGATCACGGCAAATGCCAGCAGCGAGAGCGGCAACGCCCAACGCGCATCCAGGCGCGGTAGCCAGACGCCCATCACATCGAGATAAATCGCATTGCCGCTTTTCAGCGCATCAAAATCTTGCTCCAAAAGACCTCGCGTCAGGGCAAGCGCGGCATCGCCGCTGCTTTGGAGGCTGCGCGGGTCGAGATTGGCAACCGTATCCAGCGCGGTGTGGTAATGGGCGACATCGCCCAGGAACGAAAAATTATACCCCGCGATTCCCGCATCCAGGAACGGCGTCAGGTCGGTATCATTGGGCAAGGCCTTATAGATCTCGCCATACAGAGAACTGGTAGCGACGCGCGGAGCATGCCGGGCATAAACATCGATAAGAGCCCCGTCACCAGGGCTGGTTTGAAACAACAGGCTCTGGCCCTTGGAGCCCCGCGCTTCGACATTGATGACGATCCCCGCGCGGGCACGCCAGCGCGCATCTTCGACAAAGGCGGCCGCGCCGAGCAATCCGGCCTCCTCGCCGTCGGTGAAAAGCGCAATGACGGGATGACGCGACTGGATCGGTGCCGCTCTCAGCGCCCGGATGATTTCCAGCACGGTTGCGACGCCGGAACTATCATCGCCCGCGCCAGGCCCTGCGGGCACCGAATCCAGATGCGCCATGAGGATGATTGCTTTGCCGCTGCCCGGGATCACTTCGGCAATCAGATCGGCGATGTCGGCGCAGGTGACGGCGGACCAGCGCGGCTCGCTGAAGCACTGGCGAGTCTGAAGCTCCATCACAGGCACCGCCAACGCGTCCAGTTCCCGGCGCAGGCGGGCATGGATCGCTGCATTTTCCGCGGAACCGACGGGATGCGGGCGGCCGGATTGCTGGATGCGGCCCAGCGCCGCCTGTGCCCGGGCGGCGGAAAATTGGTCCGGCGCCATGCCCATACCGCGCGGCTCGGGCCCATTCTGGACATGGGCGGCCAGGAACCAGATTGCGACGGCCACAAGGGCCCATATCCAGTTGCGCGCGCGAGTCATGGAATCGTCCCCGCGGGAAGGCTGACGCCAAGCAGCGGTGCATGCAACCGGAACAGTTGTTTGTGGCCTGCGTTGTTTTTGAGACAGTTGAGAAGGTGAAGCCCGTACAGGGTCTAATCGTATTTCACCTTCGGCGGCGCCCGGCGCTTCCCCTCCGCCGGGCGTCGGCTCGTAAGATAACCCCTCCGGGTTTATTGACTTTCCAAAGTTTCTTCCTATTTTGCGGTGCATCAGGGCGGGCGGCCAATTCGGGCTGCCATGCTTGGGCGCGACGGACGCGCCCCTTATCAGGAGCGTGCTACGACCCAAGTGACGATCTCCGGCGCGGAAGCCGGAACAGATGAAGTTGCAACCACTTCTTCATCCCCTGCCCCGGCCTCAGCTGGTTTTGAAGGCCTGGGACTTTCTCCCGATATTCTCAAGGCGGTGGCCGATACCGGCTATACGGTGCCCACGCCTATTCAGGCACAGGGCATCCCGATCGTGCTGGAACGGCGCGACCTGATCGGCATTGCCCAGACCGGCACCGGCAAGACCGCCAGCTTCACTCTGCCGATGATCGAGATGTTGGCGCGTGGCCGCTCCAAGGCCCGCATGCCGCGCGCCCTGGTGCTGGAGCCCACCCGCGAACTGGCCGACCAAGTGGCGGAAAGCTTCAACCGTTACAGCAAATATTCCAAACTCAGCCACGCGCTCCTGATCGGCGGCGTCTCCATGGACGAACAGGTCAAAAAGCTGGACCGGGGCGTCGATGTGCTGATTGCCACGCCGGGCCGCCTGCTGGACCATTTCGAGCGCGGGCGGCTGATGCTGTCGCAGACCAACATCCTGGTGATCGACGAAGCCGACCGCATGCTGGACATGGGCTTCATTCCGGATGTCGAGCGCATTTGCAAAATGCTGCCCTTCACCCGCCAGACGCTGTTCTATTCGGCGACCATGCCGCCGGAAATTCAACGCCTCACCGACCAGTTCCTGCACAATCCCGCCCGCGTCGAGGTGGCCCGTCCCGCCACCACCGCCACCAATATCACCCAGGAGCTGGTGGAGATTCCCGCCAATGACTGGGCCAAGCGCGAAGCCTTGCGGCGCCTGATCCGCGAAGCGGAACCGACCCTGAACAACGCCATCGTCTTCTGCAACCGCAAGCGCGATGTCGATGTCGTTGCAAAGTCGCTGACCAAACACGGTTTCGATGCCGCGCCCATCCATGGCGATCTCGATCAGTCCCTCCGGACTAAGACGCTGGAGCGTTTCCGCGCCGGCGAACTCAAGATTCTGGTGGCCAGCGATGTTGCCGCACGCGGGCTGGATGTGCCGGCGGTCAGCCATGTCTTCAATTTCGACGTGCCGATCCATGCCGACGATTATGTCCATCGCATCGGCCGCACCGGCCGTGCCGGTCGCAGCGGGCAGGCTTACATGCTGACCACGCCGCGCGACGCCAAATATGTGGAGTTCATCGAGAAGCTCACCGGCAACAAGCTGGCGCGCCGGCAGATGACCGACATCGAAGTACGCGAGGATCGCGCCCCGCGCCGCGACGACAAGCGGGGCGGCCGTGATCGCGGCCGGGGTGGAAAACAACATCGTGACCGCCGGCCGCCCGACGGCAAATTCCATGAGCATGTCGCAGCCATCGAACCGGTCCGCGATGTGCCGGTGGAATCAAGCCTGCCCACGCCCGCGATCGTGGACGCGCCCCGGCCCGAACGGACTCAATCACGTGGGCAAAAGCCTCACGGTCAGCGGGCGCATGGC
>Ga0207667_10010877_pt1 | contig 10611 bp, 6 predicted proteins | sample KBSCornC52_FD_184301 | JGI IMG/M metagenome (GOLD analysis project Ga0207667, IMG submission 184301) | Corn rhizosphere microbial communities from Kellogg Biological Station, Michigan, USA - KBS Corn C5-2 (SPAdes) (version 2) | ecosystem: Host-associated > Plants > Roots > Rhizosphere > Soil ...
CCGTCGTCGGATGAGCAGGCGACGGACTGGCCGCTGGCATTTCCCTGGCTGTAGGCGTTGGCCGTGAATTCGGCGCGGCAGCCGCGATCGACCCAGACGCCCTGCATGTCGTAACCCCAGGATCGGCCGGGGACGCAGGCTGTGCCGCTGATCTGGCGGGTGAGCTGGATGCCGCCCCGCGTGTCGATGTTGCAGTAGTGGCGTTTGCCATCGTCGGACGAGCAGGTGATGGTCCGTCCCTGCTGGTATCCGTATCCGAATTGGAATGCGGGCCGGGGAGCGGCATAGGCCGCTATGCTGAGGAAGATTGCTGCTGCAAACAGAAGAAGGTTCCGTAGGTATGTCATCTTGCCTCTTTCAAAACGGAGTTTTGTCTCGTGGTGAAATGAAGCTGCTCTGCGGACAGCAGGGCATTGGATGCTCTGCGGGAAGACGCCCTTTCTCCGGTGGACGAGAATACCGCCGAAGCTTTCGCTTGTCGAGTGGGATGCGGCGCGTGGCGGAAAAGGCAGCTTGCGGGCGCGACCAGAGAACCGCGGCTGGGCTAGGATGTTGGGATGAATCGACGGGGTTTGTTGCAGGCGATGGGAGCGGCAGCGGCTTTGCCGCTGATGGGCGGTACCGGGCTTGAGGCCAAGGCCGCGAGCGATACGGCGGTGTTCGAGCTGCGTATCTACCACACGAACGAGGGCAAACTGGAGCCGCTGTTGAAGCGCTTTCGCGAGCGCGAGACGCGCATCTTCGAGCGGCTGGGGATGCACGGCGTCGCGTATTGGACGCCGACGGATGAGCCGCTGAAGGGCCGCACGCTGGTCTACATGTTGAAGCACAAGAGCCGCGAGGCCGCGACGGAGAACTGGGCGCGGTTCAGCAAAGATCCGGAGTGGGTGAAGCTGAAGGCGGAGTCTGAAGCGGATGGCGCTTTTGTGGCAAAACACGAATCGACGTTTCTGTCCCTGACGGATTTTTCTCCGCGTCTGTAGAGGCTGCGGACACTCCGGTTGTCAGAGGAAGGGCTCCCTCGGGTTAAGGCCCGAGGCTAAAGCCCCTTGTACTGTTGTCTCTTTCGTGGGGCTAAAGCCCCACGCTAATCCCAAAAGCACGAACGAGGCATTTTCCCGCAGCCTGTGTAGGGAGAGCAGAGTAGAAAGCCGCACCGGGTAGGATGCGGCTTCGTGTCGATGCGGACGACAAGGGCGAAATACAGGGGTTCTTCGCTGCGCTCAGAATGACCACGCCTTACGAATTGATCTAGATGCCCGCGGGTTTGGGATTGGCCGGATCGAATTTTGCGATCTGGATTTTTTCGGCGAGGCCGAGTTTGGAGAGCAGCCAGATGCCGTAGTAGTTGGGGTCGAACTCGTACCAGGCGAGGCCGTGTCGGGCGCTGACGGGGTGGGCGTGGTGGTTGTTGTGCCAGCCTTCGCCGCCAGTGAGGAGGGCGACCCACCAGTTGTTGCGGGAGTCGTCCTTGGTCTCGAAGCGGCGCTTGCCCCACATGTGGGTGGCGGAGTTGACCAGCCAGGTGGCGTGAAGGCCGATGGTGGTGCGGAGGAAGGTTCCCCAGAGAAGCATACCGAGGGCCCCGACGATGTGGTGGCCGGCAGGCGCGATAGCGGCACCTAGAGCGAGCTGGACGAGGCCGGAGAAGACGAGTGGGAGATAGTGATATTTGCTGAGCCAGACGTGGACACGGTCGCGGGTGAGATCCGGGGCGTAGCGGCCGAGGAGTGCGGTCTCAGAGTGGAGGGCGCGGCCGGAGAGGATCCAGCCGGCGTGGGCCCACCAGCTGCCGTCGTGCGGAGTGTGGGGGTCGCCGTCGTGGTCGGAGTTCTGATGATGGACGCGGTGGGTGGCCACCCAGAAGATGGGGCCGCCTTCGAGAGCGAGGCAGCCGCAGGCGGTGATGAAGTACTCGACCCACTTGGGGGTCTTGTAGCCGCGATGCGTCAGCAGGCGGTGATACGCCATGCCGATGCCTACGTTGATGGCGAGGATGTAAAAGACGACGAAGGCGGCGAGATTCGTCCAGGAGAAGAAGAACAGCGCGGCGATGGCGCCGACGTGGAACAGGCCCATGGCGACGGTGGTTATCCAGTTGATGCGGCCCTGCTGGTGCTCGCGGCCCATGCGGAGGTCCTGCTTGATCTTCTGGGTAATTTCGACGACGGCGGGAATGGCCGCCGGGTGCTTAGGGGAGGTGGGCTGCGCTGCTATTTCTTCGGTGCTGATCAGGGAGGTGCTCATGGATGTGTTCGCGGTCCTTTTTACTGCTGTTTTAACGCTAGCAGGGCTGGAGAAATCGCGTTGTAAGACTTTTGTAATGCCGGATAACAGGAGTTTGTTATTGTGTACGGATGACACGAACGGGTCAGTTACTGGTAACTCTTCTGGTTTTGATGGGGCCGATGGCGGCCATGGGACAAACGATCGACCTTCCGACGGGCAAGGAGATTGTGGGGCCGGTTCCAGGGAGCCCGCAGCGGTTGAACAGCCTGCCGATGTCGATGGCGGTGTCGCCGGATGGACGATACGTCGTGACGGTGAATGCGGGCTATGGAACGTTCGAGTCGCAATATATGCAGTCGCTGGCGGTGATGGATACGGCCACCGGGAAGGTGACGGATTTTCCCGACGACCAGACAGAGGTGGGGGCGAAGCAGACGCTCTACTCGGGGCTTGCCTTCAGCCGCGATGGAGAGCATGTGTATGCGAGCATGGGGTCGACTTCGGACCCGGTGGGCGACGGTGCGAAGAAGGTGGGCAATGGGGTGGTGGTGTTCGGCTTTCACGATGGGCAACTCACGCGGGAAAGGATGCTGAAGATCGGCTTGCAGCAGTTGGCGCCGGGGCGGACGACGATGGAGGTCGGCGGCGTGAAGGGCGAGAAGGGGGTGCCGTTTCCGGCGGCGATTGCGGTAGTGAATCCCACCCTTTCGCAAAAAGCGCGAAAGGATGGGGCACCCGGAGCTTCTACAGGGGCATCCGGCGCGTCTACGGGCGCGGAGAATCTGCTGGTTGCGGACAATCTTTCCGACGATGTGCTGCTGATGGACGCGGCGACGGGCAGGGTGGAGAAGCGGTTCGATCTGGCGGAGAGCAGGACGGTGCCCTCGACGTATCCGGTGGCGCTGGCGGTCTCGCGGGACGGGGCGCGGGCGTTTGTGGCGCTGTGGAATGCGAGCGAAGTGGTGGAACTGGATTTGAAGCGGCGTGTTGTGGGGAGGAAGCTGGCGCTGCTGAAGCCGAGGAGTGCGATTGCGGCGGGGACGCATCCGTGCGCGCTGGAGATTTCGCCGGATGGGCGGACGATGTATGTGGCGCTGGCGAACCGCGATGCGGTGGCGGCGGTGGACATTGGCGCGCGGCGGTTTGCCGTGAAGGGGTACTTCGACACGCGGCTGCCGGGGCAGAGCTACTTTGGAGCAGAACCGGAGGCGCTGGCTTTGTCGGCGGACGGGTCGCGGCTTTACGTGGCCAACGCAATTACCGATGCCGTCGCTGTGATGGATACCGGGAAGCTGACGGTTGCGGCAGTCAAACAGGGCATGGTCGAGCCGCTGGGGTTCATGCCTACTGAGTGGATGCCGATGTCGATGGCATTCACCGGGGACAAACTGTATGTTGCAACAGCGAAGGGCAAGGGAACGGGGCCGAACAACTTCGCGCAGCCGTCCTCGGAGGAGACGAAGCACCTGCCGCTTACGCGGCGGAAGTTCACCTACATTGCGACGCTGCTTTACGGGTCGCTGGCGGCGGTGGACGCGAGCGCGATCGAGCAAAATCTGCAGGCGTGGACGGCGGAGGTGGTGGAGTCGAACCGGATGAAGGCCGCGGCGGCGAAGCTGGAGTTTGCCGGAGGGAGCAATCCGATCAAGCATGTGATCTACATCATTAAGGAGAACCGGACGTATGACCAGTTGTTCGGCGACCTGACCGAGAATGGAAAGCCTGTGGGCAACGGCGATGCGAGTTTGACGATGTACGGCGCGGACATTACTCCGAACCAACATGCGATGGCGTTGCAGTTTGGGGTGATGGACAACTTTTACGACTCGGGCGAGGTGTCGGGCGAGGGGCACGTGTGGTCGAATGCGGCAATCGGCACGGACTATCTGGACAAGACCTGGCAACAGAACTACAGGAGCGACCAGCGCACCTACGACTACGAGGGCATGGTCGCGGACGGGTATCCGATCGAGCAGAAGATTCCTGACGTGAACGAGCCGGCGAGCGGCTATCTGTGGGGCGACCTGGCGGCGCATGGGAAGACGCTGTATCACTTTGCGGAGTACATCTCATCGACGTTCTGCAATGACAAGAACGCTGCGACGAAACTCAATCCACAGGCGGGCGAGATGGGCGGCAAGACGGAGGTTTGTCATCCGAAGGCGATCCAGCCGGGCGGGGAGATTCCGGCGGCGTGGGGCGGCGGCGTGAGCAAGTGGCCGTGGGCGATTCCGTTGCTGGCGCGCAATGTGGCGACGAAGCCGGAATTGGTGGGGCACTTCGCGGCGGAGTATCCGGACTTCAACCTGCATATTCCGGACCAGATTCGCGTGGCGATTTTTTTGCGGCATTTCAACGAGTGGGTGAAGGAGCGCGAGGCGGGCAAAGACACGATGCCGGATTTTGTGATGCTGCGTCTGCCGGATGACCATACGGCTGGAACGACTCCGGGCGGGCCTACGCCGAAGTCGTTGGTGGCCGACAACGATCTGGCGATTGGGCGGGCGGTGGATGCGGTTTCGCACTCGCCCTACTGGGACGACACGGCGTTCTTCATTCTGGAGGACGACGCCCAGAATGGCGCCGACCATGTGGACGCGCACCGGAGTCTGGCGCTGGTCATCAGCAAGTATGCGCCGCGCGGCAAGGATGGCGCGTTTGTCGATAGCCGGTTTTACACGACGGTCTCAATGGTGCGGACGATGGAGATGGTGCTGGGCCTGCCGCCGATGAACAACAACGACGCCTTCACGAGCGCGATGACGCCGGAGTTTACCGGCCCGGGCGACCAGGCGCCGTTCACCGCGAATTATATGAACCGTGACAACGGGCTGATCTATACGGCGAACAAGAAGACGGCTCCAGGGGCGCAGGAGTCGGCGAAGATGGACTTCAGCCACGCCGACCGCGCGCCGGCGGACAAGCTGAACGTTATCCTATGGAAGGATGCGATGGGCAGTAAGCCGGTTCCGGCGCAGTTGCTCGTGCACCACAAAAAAATGAAAAAGGATGACGATGACGACTAATGTTGCGCCGTTTCGGTTGAAGCCGTGGTTTAGTGAACGAGTCTGGGGCAAGCAGGACCTGCGGCCGTGGTATTCAGAGACCGGAACGAAGGAATTGGTGGGCGAGGCGTGGCTGACCGGGCCGCAGTGCATTGTCGAGACGGGCGAGTTTGCGGGGCGCGAGTTCGCCTCGGTGGCGTTGGATCTGGGCGGGGAGTTTCCGCTGCTGGTGAAGCTGCTGTTTCCTAATGAAAAGCTTTCGGTCCAGGTGCATCCGGATGATGCGCAGGCGCGCGCAATGGGTGAGGTGCGCGGCAAGACCGAGTGCTGGTATGTGCTTGAAGCCGAGCCGGGGGCGTATGTCTCGCTGGGCCTGAAGGACGGAGTGGACGCGGCGAAGTTTCGCGCTGCCGTGGCGGATGGGACAGCGGAGGATTTGCTGCGCGAGGTCCCGGTGTCGGTGGGCGACATGCTGTTTGTGGATGCGGGGACTGTACATGCAATCGGACCTGGCGTGGTGCTGCTTGAAACGCAGCAGACCAGCGATGTGACGTATCGGCTGTACGACTATGGGCGGCCGCGTGAACTGCATCTTGAAAAAGGGCTGGCTGTGATGAAGGCCCAGACTGCGGCGGGGAAGGTTGCGCCGCGCGCGATGGATGGGTTCGTGCGGCTGATTGAGCAGAAGTATTTTTCCGTGGACCGGTTTGAGGTGGCGGCCGGCGGATCGGTTGCCGTGTCGATGGATGGGCCGGGATGCCTGGTCGGTTTGCGGGGTGCGGGTTTGGTGAAGAGCGGCGATGGCGCCGTGGAATTGACTGCTGGCAGGGCGGTTGTTGTGCTCGTGGGTTCTGGGAGTGTAGCGGTGGAGGCGAGGGACGCGGCTTCGTTTGTGCGGTGTGTGGCTCCGGTACCGCGATAGGCGTGAGTTGACGAATCAACCTCTCTCTCGCACTGCTTAGAGGAAGGCATACCCAAGGCCTGAAGGCCCGATTCCTGGCGGGTTTTGAGAGACCCAAGGCTGAAGCCTTGGGGTACCTAGAAGCAAAAGCAAAGGTATGGTGCCGTCATGGACAAATACGGGTTTCTTCGCTTCGCCGGAATGATAGCGCATTTTTATGCATCTGCGAAATGTCACATCTAGCGAAGGAAGACGCTTAGCTCGTTAGCTGCGTTGCGCAGGTGGGGAAGGTAGCGGGTCTGCATGTCGAGCACCGTCATGCGATGCGCGTTGCCGCTGAGATTGATGGTGGCGACGACCCGGCCTGACGGGGAGTAGACGGGCACGGCGAGCGAGCGCAGGCCGACTTCGTACTCCTGGTCGCAGAGGGCGTAGCCGTTGCGGCGAACGTTGCGCAGGATGAGGCGGAGCTTGTCAATCGACGTGACCGTGCGCGTGGTGTAGGGCACCAGGTTGACGCGGGAGAGATATTGCTCGAGCTGGTCGGTGGGCAGCCACGCGAGCAGGACGCGTCCCATGCTGGTGCAGTAAGCCGGCAGGCGGCTGCCGATGTGGAGATCGACCGCCATGACGCGCGAGACACTGGTGCGGGCAATGTAGACGATGTCTTCGCCGTCGAGCGTGGCGACGGAGAAGGACTCGTGCAGCGCGGCGGACATGCGTTCCAGAATAGGCTGGGCTGCGCTCGAGAGCGTGTTCGATGTGGTGTAGGTGTGGGAGAGCGTCAACATGCGCGGGCGGAGCGAGTAGCGCGTTCCGTCTTCGGCGCCGGCGAAGCCGAGCTTGGTCAGCGTGTAGAGGCAGCGGCGGACGGCGGCGCGAGAGAGGCCCGTTTTCACGCTGAGCTGCGAGATGGTCATCTGCGGAGATTGCTGGGTGAATGCCTGGATGACGACGAGGCCGCGCGCGAGCGAGGTCATGAAGTTCGGGTCGCCGGTAAAGGCGTCGAGCGTGGAGGCGGGAGTGGATTTCGCCTGGGGCGGGACGGGCGCGACGGGAGGCGGCAGGGTCGCGGGAGCGGCGGCGGGAGCGAGACGGCGGGAGGTGACGTTCATCGAGGCCCTTTCCCGGCTATCGGTGGTTTGGCTCTGCGTTCGATAGACGGACTAGTATTACGATAAACGCACATTCATCTGTTTGCAAACCGGCGTTGTGTTCGAGGCGCTGGGAGCTGTGAGAAGATACACCTCTGCATGTGGATTTTTCGTTCGCGGACTTTGCATCTATTGAAGTAGAAACAAACAAAGGAGAAGAGATGGCAGCGCAAATTGCACGGCTTGGGGACCGCCCGGCGTGGAAGGCACTAGGAGAGCACTCGCGGCATATCAAAGGGAAGCATCTGCGGGAGCTGTTTGCGATGGATGCGGCGCGGGGAGAGCGGTTGACGGTTGAGGCGGTCGGGCTGTTTCTGGACTACTCGAAGAACCGCGTGACGGACGAGACGATGAAGCTGCTGGTGGAGTTGGCGGAGCAGTCCGGGCTGAGGGAGAAGATTGAGGCGATGTTCCGCGGGGACAAGATCAACGTGACGGAGAAGCGCGCCGTGTTGCACGTGGCGCTGCGGGCGCCGAAGGACGAGAAGATTTTTGTGGATGGCGAGGACGTGGTGCCGGGTGTCCACGCGGTGCTCGACAAGATGGCGCTGTTCGCCGAGCGGGTGCGGAGCGGGGAGTGGAAGGGGCACACGGGCAAGCGGATTTTCAACGTCGTCAATATTGGGATCGGCGGGTCGGACCTGGGGCCGGTGATGGCGTATGAGGCGCTGAAGCACTATACCCAGCGCGAGATGACATTCCGGTTCGTCTCGAATGTGGACGGCACGGATTTTGCCGAGGCGGTGCGCGATCTGGATGCGGAGGAGACGCTGTTTCTGATCGCGTCGAAGACGTTTACGACACTGGAGACGATGACGAACGCGCACTCGGCACGCGAGTGGCTGCTCAAAAAACTGGGCGATGAGAAGGCGGTGGCGAAGCACTTTGTGGCGATCTCGACGAATGAGAAAGAGGTGGCGAAGTTCGGGATCGACACGGAGAATATGTTCGGGTTCTGGGACTGGGTCGGCGGGCGCTACTCGATGGATTCAGCGATTGGGCTTTCGACGATGATCGCGATTGGGCCGGTGAACTTCAGGGAGATGCTTGCCGGTTTTCACGAGATGGATGTTCACTTCCGGACGACTGCTTTCGAGAAGAACCTGCCTGTGCTGCTGGGGCTGCTGACGATCTGGTATACGGATTTCTTCGATGCGCAGACGCAGGCGGTGCTGCCGTATGAGCAATATCTGAAGCGGTTTCCGGCGTACCTGCAGCAGTTGACGATGGAGTCGAACGGCAAACACGTGACGCTGGATGGGACAGCGGTTGACTATGCGACCGGGCCAGTCTACTGGGGCGAGCCGGGCACGAATGGACAGCACTCGTTCTATCAGCTCATTCATCAGGGAACGCGGCTGATTCCGTGCGACTTCATCGGGTTTTATAAGACGCTGAATGTGCTGGGCAATCATCATGACCTGCTGATGGCGAATGTGTTTGCGCAGGCTGAGGCGCTGGCGTTCGGCAAGACGGCCGAGCAGGTGAAGGCGGAGGGTACTCCGGACTGGCTGATTCCGCATCGCGTGTTTGAGGGCAACCGGCCTTCAAATACGATTCTGGCCGACACGCTGACGCCCGCGATGCTGGGCGAGCTGGTCGCGTTGTATGAGCATTCGGTGTTCACGCAGGGCGCGATCTGGAACATCGATTCGTTCGATCAGTGGGGTGTTGAGCTGGGCAAGGTTCTGGCGCAGAAGATTGTTCCGGAACTGGAGAGCGCGGAGGAGCCGAAGCTGGCGCATGACAGCTCGACGAATAGTTTGATACGGAGATATAGGAAGAATAAGTGATCTCCGGCGTCTGGCAAATCGATCAGGCCTTCAGAGAATACTGAAAATATCCGCATTGCATAGCCAAACCGTACCTCAGTGGCTAAAGCCCCACTGCAAATGAAGCATGTGCGGCACGGCTCGAGCCGTGCCCTTAAGCAAAACGGAGCGCGTCATTGGCGCTTGTGTGCTCAAGCTTCAGCTATGATCCTTGGCGCTGCCGGGTCTAGTCAGCGGTGAGCGGCTGGAATGCGGTGTCTGTAACGAGTTCCTGGTCTTTGTACTGGAGCTGGTAGAGCTTCCAGTAGAGGCCGCGGTGGGCGAGGAGTTCCTGGTGAGTGCCGCGCTCGCGGAGATGGCCCTTGTGCATGACGAGGATGGTATCGGCCGTCTGGATGGTGGAGAGCCGGTGCGCGATGAGGATAGAGGTGCGTCCGGTGATCATGCGCGAGAGGGCGAGGCGGACGCGAAGTTCGGTGTCGGTATCGACAGAGCTGGTGGCCTCGTCGAGGATAAGGATGCCGGGTGAGTGGGCCAGCGCGCGGGCAAAGCTGATGAGCTGCTTCTGGCCGGTGGAGAGCGTGGCGCCGCGCTCCTGCACCGGTTCGGCGAACTTGTGAGGGAGGGTGCGAATGAAGTCGCCGATGTTAACCTCGTCGGCGGCGCGCTGGAGACGCTCGTCTGTTATCCACTTAGAACCGAGGCGGATGTTATCGGCGATGGTGCCGGTGAAGAGGAAGGGGTCCTGCAGGACGACGCCGAAGCGCTGGCGGAGTTTGGTGAGGTCCTGCTGGCGGACATCGACGCCGTCTACCAGGATGCTGCCGCGCTGAATGTCGTAGAAACGCATCATCAGGCTGGTGATGGTGGTCTTGCCGGCGCCGGTGTGGCCGACGATGGCGGCGGTCTCGTTGGGCTCGATAGTGAAGCTGACGCCGGAGAGAATCCACTCGATGTCGGCGAAGGTGCGGAGGTCTTCTTCGGTGGCCGAGGCGATGCGGGCGCGCTGAGCCTCGTCGAGCTTCTGGTAGGTGAACCAGACGTTGCGGAATTCGATACGCCCGGAGTTGTCACCTGCGATGGGGTTGGTTGGCGAGATGATCTCCGATTTAGTATCGAGAAGTTTGAAGACGCGCTCGCTGGCAGCCATGGCCGCCTGCAGGATGTTGTATTTATCGCTGAGGTCCTGGATGGGGCGGAAGAAACGCTGCGCGTACTGGATGAAGGCGATGAGGACGCCGAGGGTTACGGTGCCGAAGATGCCTGTGAGGACTCCTGCGGGATGGGCTGAGTGTAGCGCGGAGTTGTGCAACACGGCCCAGCCTCCACGCCAGATGATGAGCGCGATGGCGGTGGAGCTGAGGAATTCGACGATGGGGTAGTAGAGGGCGTACGCGAAGATGGCGTCGGTCCACGCCCTTTTATTTTCGGCGTTGACGGCGGAGAAGTCGTGGAAGGCGCGGCGCTCGCGGTTGAAGAGCTGCACGACCGACATGCCGGAGACGTACTCCTGCGTGAAGGAGTTGATGCGCGCGGTGGCGGCGCGCTGG
>Ga0207667_10010879_pt1 | contig 10610 bp, 10 predicted proteins | sample KBSCornC52_FD_184301 | JGI IMG/M metagenome (GOLD analysis project Ga0207667, IMG submission 184301) | Corn rhizosphere microbial communities from Kellogg Biological Station, Michigan, USA - KBS Corn C5-2 (SPAdes) (version 2) | ecosystem: Host-associated > Plants > Roots > Rhizosphere > Soil ...
GAATAATGTCCTGAGACTTCACAGCTAGGGTGGGGGGCAACACGGAACGTTGTCTCGCCGCCAGCGTTCCTGACATCTCCTGGTTCTTCGGATGGATCACGATGCAGTTGCGCGAAGGGTTGCCGCATCCCCGCGGCGCGTTTTGGGACGGCAAAGGCGTCAACTTCTCTTTGTTCTCGGCTAATGCGACCAAAGTAGAGCTGTGTTTGTTCGACAGCGCGGGCGAGAAAGAGCTGGAGCGCATCGAGTTACCTGAATACACGGACGAAATTTGGCACGGTTACATTCCCGATTTGCGGCCGGGTGCGGTCTACGGTTATCGCGTGTACGGACCGTACGAACCCGAGCAAGGTCATCGTTTCAACCCCAATAAACTGCTGTTGGATCCCTATGCGCGCGCGCATGTGCGCGAGTTGAAGTGGGACCCCGCGTGCTTTGGCTACACCCTCGGCGCCGAGGGCGACGATCTGACCTTCGACGAACGCGACAGCGCGCCGTTCATGCCCAAGTGCGTGATCGTCGATCAAGGCTTCGATTGGAAGCAGAATCGAAATCCGCTCGTGCCGTGGGATCGAACCATTCTTTATGAAATGCACGTGCGTGGATTTACGAAGCTCCATCCCGCGGTTCCACAACCCTATCGCGGCACCTTCGCCGGTCTTGCGGTCGCCGAGGTCATCGACTACGTGAAGTCGTTGGGTGTAACGAGCGTCGAGCTCATGCCCATTCACACCTTCATCAACGATAGTCATCTGCTCGACAAAGGACTCACGAATTACTGGGGCTACAACTCCATCGGCTTCTTTGCAGCCGATCCGCGCTATGTCTCGGATCGTGGCCGCGGACTTGCCGAATTCAAAGAGATGGTCGCGCGCTTTCACGATGCGGGGCTCGAGGTGATTCTCGATGTGGTTTACAACCACACAGCAGAAGGCAATGAGCGCGGGCCGACGTTGAGCTTCAAAGGCATCGACAACGCGTCGTACTACCGGCTCATTCCCGACCAGAAGCGTTATTACATCAACGATACCGGCACGGGTAATACGCTCAATCTCAGTCATCCGCGCGTGATCCAACTCGTGACCGACAGCCTGCGCTATTGGGTTCAGGAAATGCACGTCGACGGTTTTCGCTTCGATCTCGGCACCATTCTCGCGCGCGAGGACCACGGCTTTCACAATCAAAGCGGATTCTTGAAGGCGTGCTGCCAAGACCCCGTGCTCGCGAGCGTCAAACTCATTGCCGAGCCGTGGGATTGCGGCCCCGGCGGCTATCAGGTGGGCGAATTTCCGCCGGGCTGGGCGGAGTGGAACGACAAGTTTCGCGACACCGTGCGCGACTATTGGCGCGGCGAAGCGCCGGCTTCGAAGATCGCGCCGCGACTGTTTGGATCGGCGGACGTGTTCGATAAGTTCGGCCGCCGTCCGTATGCCAGCATCAACCTCATCACCGCGCATGACGGGTTCACGCTGAACGATCTGGTGAGTTATAACGACCGCCACAACGAAGCAAACGGCGAGGACAACAAAGACGGCCACAGCGACAATCGATCCTGGAATTGCGGCGCCGAAGGCCCGACGGAGGACAAGGCCATCAACGATCTGCGCGAGCGTCAGATCAAAAACTTCTTGGGCACGTTGTTGTTATCGCAAGGCACGCCGATGTTGCTGGCCGGCGACGAGTTCGGCCGTACGCAGCGGGGCAATAACAACGCTTATTGCCAAGACAATGACATCAGTTGGATCGATTGGAATATCGACGAGCGCGGCAAGCGGCTCATCGCATTCACCAAACGTCTCACGTCCTTGCGTCGCAAATATCCGATCCTGCGTCGCAACCGTTTTCTATCTGGCGCCATGAACGAGCGCATCGGCATCAAAGAGATTGCATGGATTCACGCGTCCGGCGCAGAGATGACCGAAGAACAGTGGCAGGACGGACTGATGCTTTGCTTCGGCATGCTCCTCGACGGACGCGCCCAACCCACAGGTCTCAAACAGCGCGGCCAAGACGCGACCATCCTGCTCGTCTTCAACGCATACCACGACATCGCCGTCTTCAAACTTCCGGAGTACGGCACCGACACCGAATGGGCTTTACAGCTCGATAGCAATCTCATCGCGGATCAACAGGAGACGGAAGGAAAATATTTCAAGACGGGACACGAATACACCGTGACGGGAAGATCGATGTTGGTGTTCGTGCTGAGAGAACGGACCGTCGCAGCGAACCGTAACATTCCGGTGAAAGAAGCTAAGGCGCCGCAGCGATAGCTGAAAGGTTGCTGTTGCTGTGCACAAAATCGTGACCCGCATCATAGGAAAGCTGACACTGATCCGGCACGCTCCAAACGATCAGCACTGCATTGGCGATATGGATCGCCGCCCTGTCGAGTGCATCACTTTGGGTCACTTAGCACGGGAGATACCATGGATTCTGCTTCATCTGCGCGCGTGCGTCGGCGTGCGTTGCTGGCGTGCAGTGATGCGTCCACTCGCGAGCGCATCGTTACGGCGCTCGCAGGCTCGGCGGTCGAACTGGTGACTGCTGATGATCTCGAAATCGCCGTAGCAACCCTCGGGCGCCAATCGTTCCCTCTAGTTCTCGTCGATCGCATGCTGGGTTCGGTGGACGGTTTGGAACTCGTGCGACGCGTGCGTGCCTTCTCCGTCGAAGCCGTTTATGTAGCCATGCTGACGCCCAGCACGAACGGTGCGGAGCTCGAACATGGTTATTGCGAAGGTGTCGATCAATACATCCCGCGCGATGTGGCTGTGCCGGCTTTGTTGGAACGCGTGCGAGCTGCTTTCAAAGCCATCGCGTTGCGCCGTGCGAGTCGCCGCAGCCCGTTGCGCAATGAAGACGTGATCACGGTCGATCTTTCTTCGGGCGCACACACGGCGCGGCATCTCGTCGGCCGTTTGAATGCTGAAATCAAACTCGCCCATCACACCTCACGGTCTCTCGATATCGTGATCGTACGAGTGCATTCTCCGAAAGACGGTTCCAACAACGGCGAAGAGCAGTTGGCGGCGGCGCTGCAGGCCGTGCAAACGGCCATTCGTCCGCAAGCCGATTGGGTTGCATGTTTACATCCCGTCGGGCGCAGCCAGCGTATCGCTGTCGTCCTGCCGGATCCGCAACCCACGAGCGTCGAGGCACTCGAACAGCACGTGCGCAACGCATTCGTTCTGGGAGCGTCGAGTGCGAATTCAGCACCGGAACTCAGCTTCGGTCATGTGACGTTTGCGGCGGGTGCGAACAACGAACTTCCCACTGCGCTGGGCCTGCTTGCGCAAGCGGAACGACATCTGCGCCAACACATGCCGCCGTCGAAGACCAAGGCGGGAATCACGCAAGCGACTGGCGAAAATTCAATGAGTGCGTGAGCGATCCCGCTGCGCGCAATTAACGCCCGCAGCGGTTGTTATCGAAGTCTCGACTGGCCTCGACGATCGAGGCGGCAAGCACGGCATGTTCTTGTTGCTCGTGTTTCGGATTGAGAAATACTTGATAGCACTTCACGGCAAGCACAGCGATGCCGCTGGGATTTTTTGGAAAACGTTTGTCGGGGAAGCGTTCTTGGTGTTCGCGTATGAACGCCGCCGCCTGTTGTATTGCGCGATGCGCGGCCCGTTCCGCTTCCGTTGCATAGGTGAAGCGCCATTCGCGCACGCGTGTGTTGATGACTGTTTTATCTAGCCCAGCCTCGATTCCAGCCGCTGCAAATACACGGCAGTCGTAGTCGCGACATGTTTGCGGACGCTGCATGTAGATCGAGCACTTGCCGGCACGCAGCATGGGGCAGTGCCCATCGGGCAAGTAACCCATGGCCTTGATGCCTGCACCGAGCGATGGAACATCGGTTAGCCATTCACTAGGGATGGCTGTGAGTGCCGGCGTGTCTTCCGGGCGGACGAGAATGGAATATGAGGAAACGCAGCAGCCCACACACTCGCCGCAAGGCACGTCAGTGCCGGCCTGTCCTCTTAACGATGCGCGGAATTGCGACAGCCAACTTCCAAAAGAACCGGCATCGACGGTCGCGTGCGCGGACGTGAGCGAGTTTTGCGGCATGTGGAGCAGATTACTCTCCTATCGCTAACGCTGCAGCGAGCGGAACATAAATGAAGCAAGCCACCGAAAGCACCGAAGACACCGAATCAGAAATGATCACGTCTTTTCTTTTCGGTGTCTTTCGGTGTGTTCGGGGGCCACTCTGATGAACCTTGTGCGCAGCTTGGGTAAATATCTTCACGGCGGAACTCGAACGTACCCATTCCTGTTGCGTTCCTGTCAAGCGCATCGGGCATGATCGTTATGCCGTGCCGCGTATAATCCGCCGCTCACCTGATCTACACTGAATCGCCGCTCATTCACGTTCGAGGTGTTCCATGCCAAGCGCTCTTCCTGAAACCCACAAGGACCTGTTGAGCAAACCGCTCTTCGCCCATCTCGGTACCGTGATGCCCAACGGAACGCCGCAAGTCACCCCTGTGTGGTTCGACTATGACGGCAAGAGCATCACGATCAACACCGCGGTCGGGCGACAAAAGGATCGCAACATGCAGCGCGATGGTCACGTAGCGCTGTCCATCCTCGATCCCGCCAATCCTTATCGCTACATCGAAGTGCGAGGCACCATCCTCGAACGGACGGAGCAGGGCGCCGACGCCGTCATCGATCATCTCGCCAAGAAATATTTGAACGTCGACAAGTATCCTTATCGTCAGCCCGGTGAAAAGCGCGTCACGTACAAGATCAAGCCGGAGCACTACACGACGCAGGGGTGAGGAGACCCTCACCCGACGCTAGCGCGTCGACCTCTCCCGCAAGCGGGAGAGGTGAAGAGAAGAGATGTCCTAACAAAACTTGACGCTCCTGACTCCGATTCCCTCCCCTGGTTGCGGGGGAGGGCAGGGTGGGGCAGGCATTGGTTGGCGCTCACCAAAAATTTCTTTGCACCTGTGACGTCGTCACGGCGACGCGCTCGTTTTGAGACCTCAATCACTCACAACTCATCGCGAGCGTCGTATCAAACGCGACTTTGATGTCCTGCATTTGAAGTACAGGTACAGTGTCGTGAGCTCATTGCAAATGAATTCACGAATGACAATGGAGCGGAAGGAGCAACACATGGGGTATGGTATGGAAAAAAGAGTGCGCACATTGAGTGCGTTTGCGCTGCTCACAGGGTTGGCAGCTTGCGGAGGCGGTGGAACAGGCGCGAGCTTTGGGCAGACGACTCCCAAACCTACACCTAGCCCGACGCCAACCTACGTTCCGGGCGTGTACGCGCCATCATCGACCTTTGCCGCCAAATGTGCGACGCCTCGTACCGGGAAGGACGCCAACAACCAGCCCTTTCCCGATACGCAGGGATCGACAGTACTCGAGAACAACTGGCTCCGATCTTGGACCAACGAACTGTATCTCTGGTACAGCGAAGTGCCGGACATCGATCCCTCGACTTACAGCACCACGCCTGCCTATTTCGATGTGCTGAAGACTTCGGTGGTGACTCCCACTGGCGCGCCGAAGGACAAGTTTCATTTCACGTATCCGACCGACGTTTGGCTGTCGCTATCGCAGGCCGGTGTGCAAGCGGGTTACGGCGCTCAATTCGTGGTGCTTGCCGCTACGCCGCCGCGAAAAGTCGTCATTGCATACTTGGATTCCGGAAGCGGCACGCCGGCGCAGACCGCGAACCTTTCTCGCGGCGAGGAGGTCATCACCGTCGACGGCGTCGATGTAGTGAACGATGGCTCGCAAACGGGAACCGATGCCCTCAATGCCGGATTGTTTCCGGATACGGCCGGGACTCAGCACACGTTCGTTCTAAAAGAATTGGATGGAGTCACGACCCGCACCGTGACCATGACGGCTGCCAACGTGACCTCGACGCCCGTGCAGAACGTTCAGACCCTCTCCAACGGCGGCACCAACGTCGGCTACATTCAATTCAACGATCACATTGCGACGTCGGAAGCACTGCTGATCGACGCCTTCACACAGCTGCAAGGTGTCAACGATCTCATTCTCGATCTTCGTTACAACGGCGGTGGTTATCTCGCGATCGCAAGCGAAGTCGCCTACATGATTGCGGGCACGGCGCGAACATCGGGACGGACATTCGAGCTCACGCAGTTCAATGACAAACATCCCACGGTTGATCCCGTGACAGGGCAGACCATCACGCCGATGCCTTTCTTGAACATGTCGCAAGGATTTTCGACCACGGCCGGCGCATCTCTGCCGTCTCTGAACTTGGGCCGCGTGTTCGTGATCACGGGTGCAAGCACGTGTTCGGCGAGCGAAGCCATCCTCAACAGTCTCGACGGTGTAGGCGTGCAGGTCATTCAGATCGGATCGACCACGTGCGGCAAACCGTATGGTTTCTATCCCCAAGACAACTGCGGTACGACTTACTTCAGTATCGAGTTCCGAGGCGTAAACGACGTCGGGTACGGCGACTACACGGATGGATTTCAACCACCGAGTGCCCTCGTGTCCGGCAGCAAGACGTTCCCAGGATGTGCCGTCGCAGACGATTTCTCGCATGCACTCGGTGATCAAAACGAAGGGCGATTGGCCGCCACGCTGGGTTATCGGCTGAACGGTACTTGTCCGACACCCCCGACGGGTTTTGCCAAGCCGAGCGCCGCAGGAGCGCTGTTACAACCCGATGGCGTGGCGCCCAAAGGCCCATTCCGCGAAAACCGCATCATCACACGTTACAAGCTGTGAATGCGACGAGGCGATTTCCGCGATGGTTGGCGCTGATGGCGCTTGCGATCGTGTTTGCCACCGGCGCATGTGCAATCGGTTCAGCCGAAGACAATGTGCCTGCCGTACTGACGGCGAACGCCGCAAGCCACGCAGAGTTGGTGAAGATCGTGCAACAGGCGTTGCATCGAACAGACATCGCGTTGGCCGACGATGCACTTACCCGTGAGAGTGAACTGATCATCGGTCCGGTGCAGCCTCGCGATGCGCAAGGCCGATATTTGAACGGCCGCGATCTCGGCAAGCCCGATCATTTTCGATTGGTCATGCACGGATCGGTCTGCGTGCTCGTGCATGTCGAGACCGGCGAGCGATGGGCGATGCATAAAGCAAGTTGTGTGCAAAAGCGCGTGGGCGCTTGAAACTTTCGCCGCCGCAACCGTCACTCACTGTTTGCAGGTGAGGGTATGATGACAACGCGTGAATGCAACGGGATAAGGACTGAACATGGCGACTGCGTATGATTTCGACGTCGTGACGCTCGATGGCAAACCCGCCTCGCTCAAGGACTATATGGGCAGCGTGGCGCTCGTCGTCAATACGGCGAGCAAGTGCGGCTTCACGCCGCAATATTCCGGCTTGGAAAAGATCTACGAACAGTATCGTGACCGCGGCTTTGTGGTGCTCGGCTTTCCGTGCAATCAGTTCGGTAAACAGGAACCGGGCAGCGAATCCGATATCGGCGCCTTCTGCTCCAAGAACTATGGCGTGAGCTTCCCGATGTTCGCCAAGATCGATGTGAACGGGCCCCACGCCCATCCGCTCTACCAATTCGTCACGAAAGCAGCGCCCGGCGTGCTCGGCAGCACGCGCATCAAATGGAACTTCACCAAATTTCTGATCGATCGCAACGGCAAGGTCCGCATGCGCTACGCCCCGACCACCAAGCCCGAAGATTTGACGCAGGCGATTGAGGTGGAGTTGGGGAAATAGAAAGGCGCAGACCTCCCTGCCTCCATTCACCCCGGCGCCGGACGCGCGCGCTGATTCTGCAAAACTTTCGCTTGGCGTTCCTGTTCTTCCTGCGACGGTGGTGCGGTGTTGGTGAGATCCTTGCCGACTTCGAGACCGCGTTGGACGCCGGGGCGGGCGGCGAGTTCTTCGGCCCAACGCTTCACGTGTTTGAACTCCTCGATATCTTGTCCCAGTCGCTCCCACAGCCTCGCCCAGGGATAGGAAATGATGTCGGCAATGCTGTACTCGTCGCCGGCAATATAGCGCCGGTCGTATAGACGGTTGTTTAGAACACCGTAGAGACGATTGACCTCGTCGTCGAACCGCTTCAACCCGTAGCTCAGATCGCCTTGCGTACCGGACTGGGCCGCGCGCTTGAAATTGCCGAGCTCACCGGATTTCGGGCCTTGATTGGCCATTTGCCAAAACACCCATTGTGCGATTTCGTATTTCTGGCGCGGTGTTTGCGGCCAGAGCCGACCGGATTTTTCCGCGAGATACATGAGAATGGCGCCCGATTCGAATACCGAAATCGGGGCACCGCCGCCCAGCGGTTCGTCATCGATGATGGCCGGCATGCGATTGTTCGGACTGACGCGTAAGAACTCTGCGGAGAACTGCTCGCCGCGGCCGATATTCACCGGCACCAACCGATAGGGCAGCCCGATCTCCTCCAGCATGATGCTGACCTTGTGACCATTGGGCGTGGGCCAGAAATGGAGATGAATCATGCTTCCTCCTCAGGAACCCTGGCGCGCCATCGGCGCTTGTACAGCAAGAAAGGTATTGCGGGGGCAAGTATGGCGCGTGCAGGGTCACGTCGCACACTCGCGGCTCTGAAATGGATAGGGATCTCCTTGGGCGCGGTGTTGGTCTTGTTGATACTCATCGTCGCCTTCATGGATTGGAATGCGTTGCGGGCGCCGATCGCGCGCATGGCGGGTGCGAAGCTCCATCGCACGGTGCAGCTCGATGGACCGCTCGAAGTGCATCTCTTTTCGCTGACGCCGTCGATTTCGATCGCGGATCTCAAGGTCGGCAATCCCGAGTGGGAACGCGAGCGGCAAATGCTCGACGTCGCGCGGATCACTGCAAGCATCGAGCTGCTGCCGTTGTTGGTCGGCCACCGCATCGTCAGGCAGATAGAAGTCGATCGGCCGCGCATCTATTTGCATCAGGACGCCTCCAAACGCGCCAACTGGCAATTTCAACCTGCGGGCGCGCAGCCGCAACCACAACAGCCCTCCAAACCGCCCGAATTGCCGGTTATTAAACGTCTCATCGTCAAAGAGGGTGATCTCGAGATCAGAGACGAGGTGCGCAAACTCACTTTCAAAGGGACACTGAATGCGCACGAAGAATCTCAACAGCGAGAGGCCCGCGCTTTTGCGTTACAAGGTCAAGGCATCTTGAACGGCAAAAAGTTCGATTTGAACGTCGCCGGCGATCCGCTGATCAATGCCGAACCCGATAGACCCTACACGTTCGACGCTGCGGTAAAGGCCGCTGATATTCGCGTGAGCGTGCAAGGACGCATTCCCAGGCCGTTCGACATGTCGCGCGTGCAGGCCGATATCGTAGCTTCGGGTCAGGACTTCGCCGATATTTACTATCTCACGGGCCTCGCTTTGCCCAACACGCCGCCCTATAAAGTGTCGACCAGCGTCGAGCGCGACGATAATCGCATCACCTTGCGGCATTTCTCCGGACTCGTGGGCAAGAGCAAGATTCAGGGCGACGGTGCCATCGATCTCTCGAGCGGACGGCCCACCGTGACGGCCAATATCTCTTCGCCGCTACTGCGATTGCGCGATTTCGTGGCGTCGTTCGGCGTCTCGCCGGAATCTGAGTCAAGCAAGACGCCTGATAAAGGCACTCTCGCCGGCAAGCAAAAGCCCGCGACGGTCTCTGAGTCGCCGTTTCTGCTGCCCGACTCGGTTCTGCAGCTCGAGCGTGTGCGTGGGATGGACGCTGCAGTTCGCTTCCGCGCCGATAAGATCGAGTCGGGCAAGGTGCCGCTCACAGGTGTCGCGCTCGATATAAAGCTCGATCACGGAATACTCGATATCGCTCCTTTCGCGATCGCATTCCCACAGGGCGAATTCTCCGGTGACGCACGCATCGATGCGCGCAAGGACGTACCATTGGTGAACGTAGACGCCAAGCTCAGGAACGTTCATCTCGAAAAGCTGTTGCAAACACGTGAAGATAGCCAGCCCGCCATTGAAGGATTGCTGGTGGGGCGTGTACGTCTTCATGGCGCGGGTGCGTCCGTGCATGAGGTTGCGTCGAATGCCGACGGTACGATCACGGCCGTGATTCCTCACGGCGAGATTCGCGCTGCCTTCGCGGAGTTGACCGGCATCAATATTGCGGAAGGCGTCGGACTCCTGATCGCCAAACGCGATCAGCAGGCGGAAGTGCGTTGCGGGGTGGCGGATTTCCAAGCCGAGCGAGGCGTTCTGCAGTCGCGGGCTGTCATATTCGATACCTCGAATGTGCTGGTCACCGGCGGCGGGCATATCAATTTGGCCACCGAGGCTCTCGATCTGTCCGTCCAAGGCCATCCCAAGAAAGTACGCCTCGTGAGGCTGAGAAGCCCCATCAAGCTGCAGGGGCATCTCAAGCAGCCGAAAATCGGCCTCGACGCGGGTAAAACCGTAGCTCAGACAGGGATCGCGGCGGCGCTAGGCGCATTGGTCACTCCCCTTGCCGCCATCGTCGCTTTCGTTGACCCGGGTCTCGCAGAGGATGCGAATTGCGCCGCCCTATTAGCCGAAGCCAAACAAAAAGGCGTCCCGGGGCAGCTCACGCCCACGCCGGACCACTGATCCCCACGAAGTCTCCCAGATCTGCGGCGCGGGGCCGAG